>Ga0209541_10006767_pt1 | contig 19452 bp, 26 predicted proteins | sample RifCSPlowO2_01_FD_184027 | JGI IMG/M metagenome (GOLD analysis project Ga0209541, IMG submission 184027) | Groundwater microbial communities from Rifle, Colorado - Rifle CSP2_plank lowO2_0.1 (SPAdes) (version 2) | ecosystem: Environmental > Aquatic > Deep subsurface > Groundwater | place... | reverse complement strand
AAGACAGTGAAGTGATAATAATTTTGAAGTGGCCACTTTTCTCTTCAACAATTTCCGCTTCGCCACGCGTCACGACAGGGCCGCGGCCGGTGGCATAAGCATGAGCTATATCTTTCTCCCCATAAGCAACACCGCCAGTCGGAAAATCCGGCCCTTTGACAAATTCAAGTAAGTCCTCAGTTGTCGCGTCTTTGTTGTCGATTAAATGAATTGCCGCATCGACAATTTCGCCAAGATTGTGGGAAGGAATGTTGGTCGCCATTCCAACGGCAATACCAAGCGTACCGTTTAGCATGAGCGCCGGGACAGCCGCCGGAAGAACTGTCGGCTCGCGTCTCGAACCGTCGTAATTAGGACGAAAATCAACCGTCTCTTTTTCAATATCGTTTAAAAGATCGCCGGCGATGCGCGACATTTTAGCTTCCGTATAACGCATCGCGGCCGCCGAATCGCCATCAATTGAGCCCCAGTTACCTTGGCCCATGATAAATGGATAGCGATAAGAGAAATCTTGCGTCATCGTCACCATCGCGTCATAAACCGCCATATCACCGTGCGGATGATATTTACCCAAGACGTCGCCGACAATAGCCGCTGATTTCTTAAAACGAGCGGAGGCCGTTAGCCCGAGCTCATGACAAGAGAAAAGAATACGGCGGTGAACCGGCTTTAAGCCATCTCTGACATCCGGCAAAGCTCTAGAGGTAATAACCGACATTGCGTATGCCAGATAAGATTCTTTCATTTCGGTGACGACGGAGGTCGGAATGACTTGAGACTTTATTGGTTCTTTGGATTCTTTAGTTTCCTTGTTGTTCTTCATAATTTTGCGTTTCTAAATTTTCCACATTCAAATTATTTTCCACATTGAAATTATCCATAGTTGCCTTTGTGTCGGTCCAAGCGTTAGTGGCAACACTTTTGATAACTTTAAATGGTTCTAAACTTTTTGCCAGATTTTCTTGCTTAACATCACGAAAGCGATAAGGTAGCGTTGCAATCCAAAACAAAACAATAATCGCAGTAACTGAAATCGTCGAAATCAAAAGAATTCTTTGACGAACCGCAACTGGCTTTTTTCTAATTTTTTCCAACCATTTCATTTTATGATGCTTTTAGAATAATAATTTCACTTTCTTTATCTTGCAAGTCTTTGCGCTTGAGTGTTAACTTTTCAACCGGTTCCACTTTAGCCGAACCTTCTTTTAGAAATGTCTTGATTTCTTTGCCGCTCGGATCAAACTCCATTGGAATAATAATTTTCGGATCAAGTGAGACCGCGAGCTTATAAGCTTTTTGCGGATCATCGCCGACGGAGACAAATACGATATCAGTTTCTTCGATAGCTTCTCTAATATTGTTTGGAAGTTCTTGAGCGCTTCCAAGAAAACAAATTTTTATTTCATCAATAACGAGAGAGTAGACGGTGTTAATGATCTTTTTTTTATTCAAATCAACTTCAGTTAAAAAGCCCGATACTGGAATCGACGCTACTTCGTAATCGCCCGGTCCGGAAATAACAAAAGGCTTCTTATCGCCAAAAGAAGCAAGTTCGACTTGATTATAGTCAGGTGTTCGCGCTGAAACCAAAACAACGTCTGAACCAAAACGAGTTTTGCCGACTGGATTTAAGGCGACTGTTAGATCGCCGTGATTGATACGGAAAAATTGTTTGCCAAAGTATGTGATTACCATGTGATTTTATAACTATATATTACCACAAACAAATCCACATTAAAAGTTGCACAGTATTTTGTTTTTTGATACTATAAAACACACTTATGACAGAACCAGCAAAACCAATAGTTAGCCCGCTTACCCGCGATATGCTTATCGAGGGACCGGTTTTAACTAAAGAATCATCGGCTATTTTTATTGATCTGGCGCCTTTTGGCACCGGTATTATCTATGGCCGCGAATTTTTAGTTGCCCGCGACGTTATTAAGAAAATCGCAGTTGGCGATATGATCAAAGGCAAAATTGTTGAGAAAGAAAACGACGAAGGCTATATCGAACTCTCTCTTAAAGAAGCTCGCGAAGCTCAAATTTGGCATGAATCCGAAGAAGCGATCAAAAGCAAAACAGTTTTTGAGCTCGCTATTGAAGATGCCAACAAAGGCGGTCTCATCATCGATTGGCGCGGCATTAAAGGATTTTTGCCGGCTTCCCAACTCTCTTCCGCAAATTATCCAACCGTCCTCGATAGCGATAAAGATAAAATTTTAAAGGAACTTAAAAAGCTTATTGGCAAAAAACTTCAAGTCATCATCATTTCCGCTCTGCCAAAAGAAAACAAGCTTATCTTTTCTGAAAAGAAAGATGAGTCGACAGAAAAACAACATCAAGAAATATTAACTAACTATAATGTTGGCGATGAATTAGAAGGCACTGTCGCCGGTATTGTTGATTTCGGAATCTTTATTAAGCTCCAAGAAGGTCTCGAGGGCTTAGTTCACATTTCCGAACTTGATTGGGGTTTCGTTGAAGATCCAAAACAAATATACAAAGTCGGCAGTTCTGTAAAGGCGAAAGTCATCGATATTAAAGACGGTAAAGTTTCGCTCTCGATCAAGGCGCTCAAAGAAAATCCTTGGAAGGAGTTTGAGGGTAAATTGAAGAAAGGCGATATTGTTTCAGGTGTTGTTTTAAAATACAACAAACATGGCGCGCTCGTCTCCATTAAAGAAGGCGTTGCCGGCCTTGTTCATAATTCCACTTTCGGTTCAGAGAAGAAATTGCACGATACTCTTGAACTTGGGAAAACTTACAATTTCCAAATTACCGCTTTTGATCCTAAAGAACAAAAGCTCATGTTCGTCCACGTTGAAGGAAAATAATAAAATTTTAAAAAACCGGATCACTTCCGGTTTTTTTATTAATTAAACAAGCTCATCGCCTTCTCTCTCCCCTCTTCTAGAATCATAGCAATTGCTTCATTTATTTTCTTTGAAAGTTTTTTAAGCGCCGCAATTTCAGAATCTTTAAACTTCCCCAAAATCTGCTTCTCTACCGCCTGCTCACCAGAAGGCTTTTTTAATTTTCCACTCGGAGTACTTGGCGAAATACCAACCCGGATTCTTATAAATTCTTCCGACTTGAAAGCTTTGATAATCGATTCGAGACCGCGATGACCGCCCGAGCTTTTCTTGTAAGAAATTTTCATTTTGCCGATCGGCAGATCAAGATCATCATAAATCACAACCATCTGATTAAGATCTTTTTTTGATTTTACAAAATAAGGCAAACTGGCACCGGATCTGTTCATAAAATTATCAGGTAAGATAAAAGTTGTTTTGACTTTGCCAATCTTACCAGTTGCCATAAGCGCTTTGGCTTTCGAAGACATCTCCCAATCAGAAAAATCATTTGCTTTTGCAATTAATTCTAAAATTATTCGGCCGGTGTTGTGGCGCGTATTTTTGTAATCGTCTCCGGGATTTCCTAAACCAATAATATAATTCATAGAGATATTTTACTAAAAATCCTTGCTAAAAACAATGGTTTTGTAATAAAATACTTCAATGGAAGAAAACCCGCCTGTAAGACACCCGCGAAAGGAATATCACGAGCATCCGCTACGCGAACTCCTTAAATTCGCCGCTATTGCGATAATTATCGTTATTCCTATTAGAGTTTTTATCGCCCAGCCCTTTATCGTTAACGGCAGTTCGATGGTTCCGACCTTCGAAGACGGTGATTATTTGATCGTTGACGAGATATCATATCGCTTCAATAACCCAGAGCGCGGCGATGTCGTTGTTTTCCGCTATCCGAATGACCCGAGCAAATTCTTCATCAAAAGAATTATCGGCTTGCCCGGTGAGACGCTAAAAATTGTCGGCAGCAAAGTCTCTATAAGACATAACAAAACAGAAGATGAGGAACTCTATGAATCTTATGTTGTTTATCCCGCTCAAAACAATATTGAAATAACTTTAAATGATGACGAATTTTTCGTGATGGGCGATAACCGCGCTCAAAGCTCCGATTCCCGATCTTGGGGGCCCATGCCGAAAAAATTCTTAGTTGGCCGCGCGCTCATTCGCTTGCTTCCGCCAAATCAAATCGGCTATTTGCCCGGCAAAATAAATCCTTAAATAAATTATAAATATATAAAAAAACATGACAAAAGAAAAAAAAGAATCTAAAGAGACAATACTGGCGCCAAAAGGCATGCGTGATATTTTCGGCGACGATTACTATTACTTCCAAGGCTTTTTTGAAAAAGCTCAAGAGATCGCCGTTTACTATGGCTTCAAGCCGATTGAATTGCCGGCAATGGAACGCGAGGAGGTTTTCGCTTCAACAGTTGGCGCTGGCACTGACATCGTTGACAAAGAAATGTACTACGTCAAAGCTAAAGGTGGTGAGAAGCTTGTCTTACGACCAGAAGGCACTGCCGGAACTGTCCGCGCTTATATTGAGCACGGCTTGCAAGCCGAACCACAGCCAGTCATGATCTATTACTACGGCCCTTTCTGGCGCCACGATAAACCTCAACGCGGCCGTTTCCGAGAATTCCGCCAATTTGGCCTTGAAGTAATCGGTACAGAAAAGAGTATCGCGGATGCGCTCGTCATCAGAACTGTTGCCACAATCTTAAAAGAAGCTGGCTCAGAAAATTTGGTTGTTGAATTAAACAGCATTGGCGACAAAGAATGCCGTCCGGCTTACATCAAAGAACTGACAAGTTTTTACAAGAAACACATTAATTCCGTCTGTCCAGATTGCAAAATGCGCCTTGGCACTAATCCTTTGCGCTTGCTTGATTGTAAAAACGAAAAATGCCAATTCATAAAAGAAAAAGCGCCCGATATGATGAATTTCTTGTGTCAGAATTGTCAGACTCACTTTAAAGAAGTCCTTGAATTTTTAGAAGAAGCGGGTATAAATTATCGCATCAATAAAAATTTAGTTCGCGGTCTTGGTTATTACAACCGAACAGTTTTTGAAATGTTTGATGAAACGCCGCCAGTAATTAATCCAGAAGAAGCAGTTCAAGAAAAGTTTCAAGAAAAATTATCACTTGCCTCGGGCGGCCGCTATGACTATCTTGCCAAAGGACTCAATAGTAAAAGAGACATTGGCGCGCTCGGTTGCGCTATTGGCGTTGACCGTGTCATCGCCGCGCCTTGGTGGGCAAAGCTAAAGCCAAAAATCATGAAGAAGCCTAAAATCTTTTTCGCCCGACTCGGTGAGGAAGCGAAATTAAAAAGTCTTACGGTTATCGAACTTCTCCGCCAAGCGCGTATTCCGATTGCACAATCAATCGCCAAAGACAGCATTGGCGTTCAGCTGGCGATCGCCGAAAAACTGGCAGTGCCTCACACAATTATTTTCGGCCAGAAAGAAGCTCTTGATAATTCCGTTATTGTCCGCGATATGGCGACCAGATCTCAAGAGACAGTGAAAATTGATAAGTTAGCTGATTATTTGAAACGTTTGAAATAAAATTTCCTATTGCTTTCCTCGGGCACGAGTTGGTCTGCCCAGCGGCAGACCACTCTCCCTCTCGGCTCACCATTTCTTGCTCCGCAAGAAAACCGTGCTGACTCGCCTCCGAGAGCCCCTCGAAAAACAATAGGAAATTTCTAAATATGACAAAAATAGTACAAAAAGATGCGGCTGTTTTAAGAGAAGTGGCAAAAGAAGTGCCGGTTGCTGAAATTACCGCGCCGAAGTTTCAGAAAATAATTAAAGAAATGAAGGAAGCGCTTGAAAAAGAATCAGACGGCGTTGCTATTGCCGCGCCCCAAATCGGCTATTCTTGGCGTATTTTTGTTATTTCAAAACGCTTGCCTATTTTTGAAGAAAAAGAAAAACCAGAGGAAGAACAAGATATTAATATCAAAGCCTTACCTGAAGATTTAGTTTTCATCAATCCTAAAATCACCAAAAGATCTAAAAAGACGAGATTGATTCCAGAAGGCTGTCTTTCGGTCAGATGGTTTTACGGCGAAGTCAAAAGAAGTGTTAAATGCACTGTTCGCGCTTATAATGAACATGGCAAGTGCAATGAATTTGACGGCAATGGCTTGCTCGCTCAAGCTTTTCAGCATGAAATTGATCACTTAGACGGCGCCCTTTTTATCGATAAAGCAATTAATTTAAAAGAATTTAAACCTGAAAAATAATGAAATTTGTCTTTTTTGGAACACCTGAAATAGCCGCCGAAACGCTCAAGCTTTTAAAGCAAAATAATTATTTGCCGAGCTTGATCGTTACCGCTCCTGATAAACCAGTCGGCCGAAAACAAATTATCACTCCCCCGCCGGTTAAAGTTTTTGCGGAGAAAAATAATATTCCTTTTTTTCAGCCGGAGAAATTAAAAGAATTGGAAGACAAACTAAAAGATTATGATTTGTTTATCGTTGTTGCTTATGGAAAGATTTTTCCGGAATGGCTGATCAATCTTGCGAAGTTCGGCACACTAAATATTCATTATTCCCTACTACCGAAGTATCGCGGCGCGGCGCCGGTTCAAGGCGCGATACTAAATGGCGAGAAAGAAACTGGCGTGACTATTCAAAAAATGGTTTTTGAGCTTGATGCCGGGCCAATTTTGGCGCAAGAAAAAACTGAAATTGAACCAGATGAAAAAACGCCGAAATTATTAAATAAATTAGTGGTAATTGGCGCAAATCTTTTAATAAAAACATTGCCAGATTATCTAGCTGGGAAAATTGAATTGAAAGAACAAGATCATACCAAGACAACTTTTTCACCAAAGATTCAGAAAGAAGATGGTTTAATTGATTTAAGTGGTGATCCAAAAAAGAATTATAATAAATTCCGCGCCTATTATGACTGGCCGAGGGTTTACTTTATTAAAGATGAAAAGAGAATAATTATTACCGATGCGGAATTAAAAGATGGTAAATTTGTAGTCAAAAAAATAATTCCGGAAGGAGAAAAAGAACAATCTTTTATTTCCAAAACTTAATACTTCTTGCCAAATTTTTAAGTTGCGCCGCCCCTCTTTTATAAAGCGTTTGTTGTTTGTCCCGATCTTTTTTAATATCTCTGAAAATAATATCCTTAACTTCATCGATTGCCGCATAAAGATTCTCATCATTGTAAGTCGCATAATATTGCTTGCCGTCAATTGTGATACTGCATTCGGCTTGAAAGACCTGACCCTGACGATGATGATCAGTTGTCTTACCGACGTCAAAAAAGACAATAACATCACCGCCAGCTTCATGAACTTTCTTGAGCAATTTGCCGAGATTGGTTACGCGCTTAACAACATAGTCAACGATAGCGTCAGTGAGCTCAATGCCGGTACCTTGTAATTTAACATTTATGTCTTCCCAAAACATATAAATATATAATTAAATAAGTTATTATTAATATACTCATTATACCAGAAGCAATATTTAAAATGAAACAAGCCCCTAAAAAAGAAGAACCTGTGGATTACCAAATTGGCTTTATTCCCTTTTTTCACACAAAAATTGACCTTTCGGAGAGACCGCTTATTCCCCGTCCGGAAACAGAATATTGGACCGAGCAGTTTGTAATTGAACTTAAAACAAAAGTCGCAAACAAGGCTTTACAGATTGCCGACGTTTTTGCCGGTTCTGGTTGTATTGGTATCGCGATATTAAAAAACACAAAAAACACAAAAGTTGATTTTTTTGAAATTGATAAGACTTTTGTCAATCAAATAAAAAAGAATTTGAAGATAAATAAAATTCCGACTTATCGTTATAAGGTCATTCAATCAAATATTTTAAATAAAGCAAAAACTAAATATGATTATATTCTTGGCAACCCGCCTTATCTTGATCCAAGGAATACTAAAAGAATTCAAAAATCAGTTTTAAATTATGAACCCGAAAAAGCTCTATTCGGAGGTAAGGGCGGTTTGGAAATTATCAAAAAATTTGTGAAAGAGACAAAAAAATATTTAAAACCCGGTGGCGAGCTTTGGTTTGAGTTTGATTCTCCGCAAAAAAAAGAGATTAAAAATATTCTTAAAAAAGAAGGTTATAAAAGTATCAAAATCTTAAAAGACCAATATAATCGCTCCCGTTATGCCAGTGCAGTTGTTTTTTAGATTATTTTTGTTAAGATATTAAGGTTCTTTACAAAAGAAACATTCCGCGGTAGCTCAATGGTAGAGCAGCTCCCTGTTAAGGAGTTGGTTGTAGGTTCGAGTCCTACCCGCGGAGCTCGTAAAAATCTTAATTTATAACGCTTGTTTTTTTACCTTAGTAGGAGTTCAAAGCTATGATATAATAATTTTATTATTAAGTAATACGATATATAAAAATGAACGAAAAATTAGAAAAACAAGAAGAAACGCCAAGATCTACTCTTAGTAGGCTAATAAAAGAAGAGTTACTTGCTGCCAAGAGTACGGCATATAATGCTGAAGAAAGAGAAAAGGCTGCTTCAACAGCAATTGAGGAATTGTTAAAAAAACATCCTGAGCTTGTAGATGAGGTAGATAAAATTCAAGAAAACCGTATAAAAAGCTTACGATAAAAAAATATCGGGCTGAGTCGGTGTATATTCAGGGTGGCAAGACTGGAGAAGAGCCGATCCATCTGCAAAAACTGGCTGAATTAATGGACAGAGAGCCAGAGCCATTAAAACTTGAATTAATTAAAAATTTAACCAATTAATCAGAATGTCTTTGTTATAAATATAAAATAAATAGCCTATGGAAAATATGGAAAAAACAATCAAATTAAGCAGGGGTGAAGAAATGTATGATTTAAATTGGCAAGGCCAGAAGGCTGAAAAAGTATTTAGAGATTCATCCCCAGAAGATATTAGAGTTATGGTTTCAAAAATGGTTGAAGATATTGAAAAGGAATCTGGTCACGACGAAGACAATAAGCCAAGCAAGGAGCGCATGATATCATTGATTAACGAGTTAACTAAACTCTATCAAGAAAAAAAGTAACTTTTATTTATTTAAATCTTGTCCGGAATTGGAGCGTTTTGATATCGTCTATAATATTTTTAACCTCATCGTTTGATAAATTTTTTGCGTAGATAGTTTCGCTGTCGTCATGGCCGTCAATGATATTGCCCGAAGCACCAATTGTTGTTTTCGTAAATCCGGGAAGCTCATCAAAGGATAAGGCAAAGGCCGATAAACCCACCACATTTCTCTGTACCGAAAACCAGACCCCGTCTTTGTTTTTAAAACCTATTGATAATCTTTCGTATTGACCATCTAGTTTTTTGTTGTTGTTTGCATCATAAAATTCAACATTATATTTTCCGATATTTGCGTCGTAAAGATGATCCATACCTTCGAGTTCGGTCAGTATCTTATTACTCATTAAATAATCAACAAATTCTATAATTGGCTTTTCATCTATTTGGGGCAGTGTCTCTGTTTGAGCCTTCGCTCCTCCATGCATAGTCAAACTACCCGCAGTAGCCATAATACCCACGCCAATGTTTTTTACTTGTTTTTGCCAGGATTCTTTCATAATGAGAGTATATCAGTAAGTTTTAACTTATCAAATTAATATTTTGATTCAAAAATAAGCCAAATACTAATTAAGATTTTATAACATGTCGACCTGTCAGGTTAATATACTACTTGAATTTTGTAGAATAAATCAAAATGTTGTTGAGGGTATACAATATAATATTTACGCTTTCATTTAAAATTTGATTTGTTATAATATTGATTAGGTCGATATTAATAAATTAAAATTAGAAATAAAAATTATGAGTAAAAAATACATTGTTACCTTAGCCGCTTTTGTTATTGTTTTATTGGGTTTTGCGGTCATAAAATATTCATCATTTGTAAATTCAAAGAATAGAGATTTTTCGGTTGTTGAAGCGCAATCACCCAATAGTTTTCCATCACCACAAGATGCGGGCGTAAATTATTATTTTGAGATTGAAGCAATGAAAGGTAAACAATTTGCAGTTTCTACTTTCAAAATGATAGAAGAAAAAGATCCTTCCACAGGTAAGTTTAATGGAAAATTAACGGTGCTATTTTCCGAAAATGAAAATATTACTGATATGAATGATTTAATGAATCTCTTTGCGCAAGACAAGTTAGGAGTTGTTACGCTATTAAGTACAGAGAAACAAATAAATCCAACACAATATCCTTGGCAATTAAGATTTGAAAAATTAAGCTCGCTTGTAAATACAATCAACGGAGGTGCTAATATGAGAAATGAGCTAGAATTTGGTTTTAATGGGTATAAGTTAGAAAAACTACCAAATTAGTTTTAGTTTGTAAACAAAAAAACTATCCTTATGATAGTTTTTTTGTTTATGTTTTTTGTGATCAGAGCCATTGGAAGATCACCCATAAGACGAAATCTAACCTAGGCATAATTTACGAGCAGAGTTTTAATTGATATACTGTAACTATGCAAAAAATAGCGACACGAATCTTTATTTATTCGTCTATCGTCTTTGGAATTATTGGTATTTTAGTTGTCTTAACAGCTTCCGGACCCGATACGCCAGATTCAAAAATAAGTGAACTATTAATTAGACTATTGTTTGCAACAGTCTTTGTTATCTTGCCTTCATTTGCATTGAGTGTTGCTAGTAAGTATCTAATTGATAATAAAAAAGACCTTTGATGTTATCTCAGGTCGATAAAAAATTATAATTACTATTTCACAGCACGCACCCAATATAATTTTGGATGATTCCCAATTTTGCAAAAAATTCTGACCACCGTACTGGAAAATCCGGCATTCTTCAGAAGATTTCTGCATACTTTAGGAGAAAAACTTCTTTTAGTGATTGATTCATAGCCGGCATGAGATTCCATCATATGAAGAGCGCCTTGTGGTTTTAAAATCCTTAAAAATTCTTCAAAAACGTACTCGAGTTTTTCCGAATATTTATAGCCAGCGCAAACGATAATGTGGTCAAACATATTATCTTCAAAATCTCCAATTTGATTTCCCCCATCAAGCAAATTCAAATCAAAAGCAATCCTTTCTCGCTCTGGATAAGGATATCGCTCAAGCGCTTCTCGGCAATAATCAGTGGCAATGACTCTGTTTGTCTTAAATTTTTTAATAAAAGAATTGAAACCCGCAAACGCTTCCAGCGTAACTCCTTTTTTACAAATCCTTGAAAGATATTTACTCACAAAAAATTTCAAATACGGATTTATACCAAGATCATCGGGCATTTGGTAAGCCATGTGAATCCAAGTATAAATAGGATCTGAATTATGAAGATCAGCAAAATATTTCATTATCTCTTCTTTTACAATCCTGTTAGATTCTTCATACTGCTTTTTTTCAAAAGCTTGCCATGCCTTCTTTGCAAGTGCTTCAACCAATTCCCTGTCTTTTTCGTGAACAGAGAAATTTAAACGCTTGAAATTTTCATTTCCCATATCAAAATCCTTAGAACGTTCAGAAGAAACAGGAGGAAGTTTAATGCCTGGAAAAGTTGAATGAAAATGTGATTGTCTTTCGGCAATCGTTTTAATAAGTTCGCCATATAATTTATTTTTCATGCTTTGTCAGAATTTAAATGAATGTTAAACTACTTTTTACTTAAATAGTTATACCATAATCTATTAATTTAGTAAAGATACCGTATGTATGTATTAATTTAAGTTTTTCTTAAATCAGGAATATAAATATACTCATTCTGCCGTGCTATAATGCTTCTAACATCCTCTACGATGCGGAGCCAAGTATGGAAAAAGAATTTAAAAATAAAAAAATAGAAGCAAAACGAGAATTAAGTCAGGAAGAAAAAGAGACCCTGGCTTCTTTTAAAACAATACTACAACCATGGCCATGGGGGAACCAGAAAGATAAAATTGATCTTCTTCTCGTTTGGCGGGGTCTAAAAAGCGCAACACAGATCAATCTTGATCCTAAAATTTCCGATACTGATTTAAAAAAAATGGAAGAAGTTATAAAAAATGCCGGTCTATTTTTTAAAGATTCCGGCATAACCCAAGATCCACAAAAATACGGCAGCCATGTTGGTAGAGTCTGTTATGTTGCCAATAACCAAGAAGATTTAGATCTTATATCTGGGGCCAAAAAACTCTCTACACTAAAAGCAGATTCTGAAATGGGTAGAATGTCGGGATTTCCAAAATCTGCAATTGAAAATTTTATTCAATTTAACAAAAATAATGATAATAATGATGCTAATTCCCAGAAAAATTTTTATTTGACAGATGAGGAAAGAGAAATCAATATACCTAAAAAACTCAATAAGATTGCCTCGTTTAAATTATCAAGAAAAAATTGGAAGGAGGAATTGGAAACTGCTCGCCGTTGGGCAAAAGAAATAAAATTTATTGCTCCCGAGCTTTATGAAAATCTTTATTGATATTCTTTTGTTAAGTTAATAAAAAAGACCTTTGATGTTATCTCGGGTCGATAAAAAATTATAAGAAACTTCTAATGCCATGCTCCGCAGGAACATGGACCTTTGCTGACATCGCATCCTCGCCCGCCATTTGAGCCATAGCGACCTTCTTCTCTTTCCATTTCCCGGAGATCTATTGCTCCCTTCTGATTTGTTGAAACGCGAATCAACTCTTTAAAAGAACCGTTTCTCCGCTTGGGATTATAGGTCTTTTTTGACTTTTTTGAATTCTTATTCATAAAAGAATAATTTAAAAGTGTTTGTGTATATTAATGAAATTTTCCTGACAAAAGATTACTCTTTAACAATACATAAGTCAACCAACGTGCAAAACATCGCGGCTCTTTTTTATTTTCAAAATTTATGTTATAATCATAATAATGATGAAATACGCTGAAGAAATGAAGATCGGACAGCTGCAAATGCCGCTTGCTGACTTTTTGGAATCCTATAACAAAAATATGCCGGAAAGTTTCCCTCGTGCTTCTGTTGCCCTATTGAAAAAATTCAAAGATGCCCATCCGTTGCTTTTTAAGAACGGCGAGATGTGGTCGCTCGATCAGCACAGAAAAAAGCTTTTCGATTGGTTGCCTAGAAATACTAATACTGTATAGAATAAACTTTAAACAAACGTTAACGCTCTGCCCTTCTTCGATCCTCGACCAGTGCGGCCGATGCGATGAATGTAGTCGTCATAAGTTTGAGGAATGGTGTAGTTGATAACATGAGTAATATCTTTAATATCAAGACCGCGCGCCGCGACATCAGTCGCGACAAGAATCGACATCGAATTGTTACTGAAAAGCGCAAGCGCGCGAGCTCTTTCACGCTGGCGCTTATCTCCGTGAATTGAAATTGCACGATGGCCTTTTTGTTGTAATTCAATCGTGAGTCTTTCGACATCTCGCTTTGTTTCGCTGAATATCAAAACTTTTCCAAGTTCGCCGCCCGAAAGCAATTCGCAGAGTACTTCTAATTTTTTATTTTTATCTCTTACTTGCACGACATCTTGCTCGACATTTTTTGAAGTGCTACCGGCTGCAATTTCAAATATAGCCGGATTTTTTGAAAATCTATTAATTAACGAACGAATAGAAGGTGGCATAGTTGCCGAGAAAAAAAGCGTCTGGCGAACAGCCGGCAAGGCATTCATAATTCTGGTAATTGGTTCAATAAAGCCCATATCGAGCATGCGATCAACCTCATCAAGCACAACATTTTGAAATTGATTATATTTGATAAAACCGCGCTCCGAAAGATCTTTTAAGCGGCCGGGTGTGCCAATAACAAAATTATAATTATATCGAAGATCATTTATTTGGCGACCAATGGGCATTCCGCCGACACAGATAACGCCAAAAATTTTCATACCATAAGCAAAAAGTTTCAATTCTTCATTGATCTGAATAGCAAGCTCGCGAGTTGGCGCCATGATAAGCACTTTTTGCGTACGATCGCTAAGTATTTTATTTATAAGCGGCAACAAAAACGCGGCTGTTTTGCCGGTGCCAGTTGAAGCCAGGCCGATAATGTCTCTGCCTTCGAGCACGGCCGGAATAGCCTGGTCTTGAATTGGTGTTGGCGTTTGATATTTTCTAGTTAATAAATTTTTCTGAATGCTTTCATGGAGGTTAAATTCAGAGAAAGAAGCATGCTTGTTTACAATCACTTTTTCAGGAACTCTGACAGAGGCCTTTTGGATAAAAGCTTCAATATTAAGATTGCTTTCGGGTCTCTTTTTTCTTTGACCGCGCCCCCTATTATTTGAGTGAAAACGCGAATGCGAATTACCACTTCTTTGATTTCTAGACCGACTAGTATGGTTTTTATACATAAATTTCCTATCGCGAAACACGTTCGCGAGATTATTATTAATTTCGATACTTCGCTTTGTTCAGTATCTTCGATTTGCCGTACAGAACATCGAAATTAATAACTTCGGGAATCTATAAAACAAATTATGCTTACATATTAGCATACTTTGGTATTTTTTGCAAGAATGAGGCCTTGACAAAATGCTATTTTTCATGCTACAATTAGGGTCTTGGCAATATTGCCTGTTCTTTTAAAAAGGAGGTTATATGTATCTTTTTACCGTTTGGACTGCCTCTATCATCATGATGGCTGGCAGCTTCTGGTATTGCTACCAGATTTTGCGGGGAGAGGTACATCCGCCTCCCGCTACATTTATAATTCTATCTTTCACATTCCCACTCGCCTTCTACATGTATGCCCAAAACCCAAGTTGGAGTTTTACGGCAAACATCGGGCTAACAACTGCGGTTGCGAGCGTTTGGGTGGTGGGCGCATTTTTAATCACCAAACTTTCTGTTCAGAAGAAACTGCGCATTGAAGTTAATCTTTTTCAAAGAATAACCATACTGGTATCATTTTTGATATTAGCTTTCTGGTTTGTCACGAAAGATCAACTCACTGCGTATGTTCTTCTTCAGATTTCTGCCCTTATTAGTTACATACCAGTAATCAGAAATCTTTGGAAAGCCGAAAAAAATCGCGATTCAATTGTGTTTTGGGGTTCATTGTTTCTTTCAACTTGTGTTGCTTCTTATGCGGCCTATGAAAGAGATGATGTTCAATCCTGGATTTACATAATTAGAGCGATTCCATCAACTCTCGTAGTAGTACTGCTAATGTTAAGGGTTGAATTAAGACAAAAAGCCTCGAGATAATTTCAAAAGGCTTTTTTATTTTCTAAATATTAAAAAACCAAATAAAAAATCCCAACCATAACTGATCAGGATTTTAATTTTTATAAACAACAATAACTTATTTCAAAGGTTCAAACGCATCTCTTGGAATACTTACCACTTCCCCAGTATCTTCATCAATAAAATTTTCATCCCACTTTTTTAATTTAAATCCGGCATTTTCAAGTTCTTCAAGGTATTTATCGTCATCTTTTTTCCAGTCAAAATTATTTTTTGGACGAATAATATCAATGGGCCTGCTTCCTTTTTTTGTTTCTTTTTTAAGATACTTGAAAAGTTTTATAACAAAAGGAAGTTTGTATTCTTTTCTTAAGCCATCAAGTTTGAGGCCGTAAGCAGCCGCTTGACCAAGTATCTGGTCGTGGTAAACATTAGTTTTTCTCATCTGAAATTGTTTAGAGTTGTTGTTTTTATTTAACGAACATTAAATAAAAAGAATACCACGACTACTTAAACAAGTCAACAAAACGTAATTAAAAAGCCCCGCGTTTCGCGGGGCAAATTATTATTAAAGAGTTCAATTTGAGCCGAGGCCTCAAGGAGACCTGCGGGCCCAAGTTCTGCTCCCTCACTGCCAGATACAGTAATGGCTGAAGGGCCAGGAACAAGATAAATTTTTGCTTCTTCTCGATTATGCGGAAGACCGAATATGCGACCAGGAACAGCCATACCATTCGGATTAAAACCCTGAAATTTTCTTTTCATTTTGAGTAATTTTTAAGTGAGACAGTAATTTAAAAGGACATAATTCAATTCCAAACCATCTTCCTATAAATAACCGACACGGTCAAGAGCCTGCAAAACTTGCTTATACTCTTCGCTTGTTGTTATAATAAACTCTATGAAAAACACAGGCGGACCAGAACAATTTAGCTCAGAAGAGCGTCAAACAATGAGGCAGTTTTTTCGTGAAAAAATAGACAAAGAACTGCACAAAAAAGATGTTGAGCAAAAAGAATTCGTTTATCCGGGTTCTGATCCCTTTGAAGTTTTAAAATCAAAAGAAAAATTCCCGTCAGAAGGCATGATTTTCAATCTCAAATTCAGCGAAGGTTATGAAGCTGTCGGCATGGTTGTTCTTTATGATCAGTTAGAAAAAGCGGAGTTCAGCGAAAACAGCGACAAATATCTTAATTTTTCTATTGAAGGAAAAACTCTTTATTTTGCGATCGACAACGCCAAATCATCTTCGGCCACAACGAAACCTTATGATCGAATGTCGCCGAGCAGTTATCTGCCACTCGATTTTGAAGGATTAGAGCAAAAAAAATTTGAGAGCGATTTTCGATTGCTTCTAGGAAAAAAACCACAAGGCGCTGGTTTGTCTGCTCGACTTGATAATTTCCCAGATCAACAATTCTCAAGAATCTTTGAAAAAGATTCTCTTGATGGCTTAGGCCAAACAATCGCCGCAACGCTCCAGCAAAAATTAGGTATGAACGAAAAAGAAGCAATCGATACAGCTGCAGAAGTTACTTACAAGATTTACAAAGACAAAGAGACAAAAGAAAAAGAATCATGATCTCATTCGATGACTTCAAAAAAGTTGAATTGAAAGTGGCTCAAATATTAGAAGCCGAAAGAGTAGAAGGTTCCGAAAAATTATTAAAACTTAAAGTCTCTTTAGGCTCTGAAGAAAGACAAATCTTAGCCGGCATCGGCAAGAAATACGCGCCAGAAGACATTATTGGCCGAAAAATTGTTATTGTCGCCAATCTCGAACCAAGAAGCCTTATGGGTTTTGAGAGCCAAGGCATGATTCTAGCGGCCAGTGGTGAGACAGGGCCAGTTTTGCTCTCACCCGACTCCCTTGTTTTAGCCGGCACGGAAGTAAGATAGTTTCATTTTAGAAAAAATAAAAAAATATCATGAGATATCGGGACTATATTATAAAAAACGAAGCCGATGTTCTTAAAAGTTTTAATTCAAACCCAAAAGGCCTCACGGAAGCAGAAGCGGCAAATCGACTGAACGCTTTTGGTCTCAATCAAGTTGTTTATCAAAAACCAAGGCTTTGGATTATCTTTTTAAACCAAGCAAAATCATTTTTTGTTTTACTACTTGCTGTCGCGGCCGGAATCAATATCGCAGTTCTCGATTATAAAAATGCGGCCATTATCTTCTTTTTCACTTTAATTTATATTTTCGCGGGCTTTTATCAAGAAGCCAAAGCTGAAAACACAATTTTTAAACTCCGCCGTCTTGTTGAGCACAAGGTTCGAGTTCGCCGCGATGGTAAAATTGTGGCAAAAGATATTTCTTTTCTTGTGCCCGGCGATATTATTATCTTAAGAGCTGGCGATTTTATTCCCGCTGACGTCCGCTTTATAAAAACAAACGGCTTTTTAGTTGACGAATCATCGCTGACTGGTGAATCGATACCAGTCGCCAAAAGAAGCGGGCCGATGATTTTAAACGTAGCAGAAGATCTGGCGGCTTTTAATCTTGGATTTTTAGGCAGTACCGCTGTCGGCGGAAGCGCAGAAGCTATCGTTGTCTCCACAGGCCGCAAGACATATTTTTCTCACATATTTGAAAAAATAAGCGGTGTTGAACGGCCAAGTCTTTTTGAAAAAAATATTAATAAAATTGGCAAATTTTTGACAATCTTAGTGATAATTTTGGTTGTCATTGCCTCAATTATTAAATATTTTTTGACCGGAGAATTTAATATTCAATTTTTGACCTTCCTCATCGCTTTGATTGTTTCGGTTGTGCCGGAAGCTCTGCCGGTAGTTGTGACTCTTGCTCTATCCAAAGGCGCTTTTGGACTAGCCAAACTCAAAGTCTTAGTCAGAAGACTGACAGCCATCGAAGACATCGGCAGTATTGAAGTGCTTTGCACTGACAAGACCGGTACGATCACTCAAAATCACCTGACGGTAGCAAGTTTTACCGGCAGTAAAGAATCAGAAATATTGACTTACGCTCTCTTATCGGCTTACAGCAATAACAATCATCAATTTCAAAATCCTTTTGATCGAGCAATAGACGAGCGGGCAACGTCAGAAATAAAAAAGATTTTCAATGAAACAAAATTTTTAGGCGCAACACCTTTTGATCCGATTCATAAAATCAATACAGTCAGCTTTGAAAACAAGAATGGTGAAAAAATAACTTTAAGCCGAGGCGCGGTCGAAAACATTTTAGAGCAATCAAATTATTATTTAGAAAAAAATAAGCCAGAAAAAATTGATAACGTTTATAAAGAAAATATTTTAAATTGGTTTAAAGAAGAAGGTCTCAAAGGTCACCGCGTGCTGGCAATATCTAAAACTGAAGATAAAAAAACAATTTTTGTCGGCTGTATTTCTTTTGAAGATCCGTTAAAAGAATCATCAGCGGAAGCTCTCAAAATTGCGCGCGAACTGGGTATTGATTTGAAGATTATCACCGGCGATGCGCGCGAAGTGGCTGGCGCAGTTGGTTTTTCCCTCGGCCTTGTTAAAAGTCCAAACGATGTCATCACTGGCGCTCTATTTGAAAAATTATCAGAGCTAGAAAAATCAGAAGCTGTTAATAACTACAACATTTTTGCAAGAACCTCGCCGCTTCATAAACTCATGATCATCGAAGCGCTTCAGAAAAGTCGATCGGTCGGATTTCTCGGAGAAGGCATGAACGATGTGCCCGCTTTAAAGGTTGCAAATCTTTCTATGGTTGTTGCCGAAGCGGAAGACATGGCCCGCAGCGTTTCGGACATTATTTTGCTCAAAGATGATCTCTTAACGATCATTGAGGGCGTTCGCGAAGGCCGCCGAGTTTTCATAAATATTTTCAAGTATATTAAAACGACGCTGGCCGCTAACATTGGCAATTTTATGTCGCTTGTACTTTTCTCGCTTTTGTTTCCTTTTCTGCCGATGCTGCCCGTTCAAGTGCTTTTAGTCAATCTGCTTTCAGACACGCCAATGATTTCGATTTTTATGGACCGCGTCAGTGATAAAGAGATAAAAAAACCTCAAAAATATGAACTTAAATCTTTATTTATTTTTGTTTTAATCTTCGGTCTTATCAGCTTTATTTTCGATTTTGCTTATTTCAACCTCTTTCTCAAGTATGGCGAGAGGACTTTACAAACCGGCTGGTTTGCTTTTTCCATCATTAGCGAACTGATTACTTTCTTTTCATTGCGCAGTCTCCTGCCGATTTTGAAAGCTGGCTTCACTGCTCGAAGTATTTCTTGGATTTCCATTGGAGTCATTACGGCAACCATCTTTCTTATCTTTAATCCAAAAACAATTGAAATATTTAATTTTGCTAATTTAAATTATCTGCATCTTCTCTTAATTTTTGCCGTCGCGCTTGGCTATTTGATAATAAACGAATTAGTCAAATCATTTTACAGAAGAAAATTTTCGTGATATAG
>Ga0209541_10006766_pt1 | contig 19453 bp, 20 predicted proteins | sample RifCSPlowO2_01_FD_184027 | JGI IMG/M metagenome (GOLD analysis project Ga0209541, IMG submission 184027) | Groundwater microbial communities from Rifle, Colorado - Rifle CSP2_plank lowO2_0.1 (SPAdes) (version 2) | ecosystem: Environmental > Aquatic > Deep subsurface > Groundwater | place... | reverse complement strand
TATTTAAATATCTGTTCATGGCTTCTATTTGATCTGAAGTTAATAATACTTTCGAATTTGCCCCAACCGATTCATTTGAGTAAAACGCCCTATTTACTAGTTTTAGGAAACCCCCGTTTTTGTCAAAAAAGAAGAATTTTATTGTATTTAACTACCCTTAAGCGCACACCCCTATCTTTTCAGCTTTTATCGCGCTCTTTGGACATATTTCTGTCGCTTGCTCTACTTTGATTTTTGGTATGAACTGCACTTGCTTTATCTTTCCAAATTTAGTGAAATCATAAGCGACATCCTTGTCTTTTTTATCGTACAAAGCGCCTTTTTTTATTGTTATGCTGTCCAAATCAGAAAGCGCGGTTGATTTGTCTCCTACAATCCAGACAGCAAGCCCGCTTATGTCAGTTGAGCCTATGTTGTCCATAACAAAATTTATGTAGCCATTTTGGCCAACACCCCCAAAGCAGACTTCATATGACTCAGTTTCCCGTATTCTAATCTGAACATCGTTGCACGCGTCTTTAGCTTTTCCCAAGTCAAGGCTTAATCCCCAGTTCATTACAACAGAGCCAAGCGCAACCGCAAATGCTATCAAAAGAACAGTGGCTATCAGCGGAGACACCCCTTTTTTTGACACGAAAACAGCAAGCATACTGCTTACCCTATTTTTACTTTGATATTTAAATATTGTGGTTATCGGCAAGTTACTAAAAAATCCCAACCTTTATAAATAAATGTGGATTACTTGAAAGCATGGTTGCTCCGAGATTAAGGTCAAGAAGCTTAAGGAAAATATTCAGAAAAGTGCCTGGCGGAAGCACTAACCTGCACTTCAAGAAAAGAAAGCCAAAATCAGCAAGATGCGGCAGCTGCTTGGCAGTGCTAAAAGGAATTCCAAGAGAGCTTCCTTTCAGGATGAAGAATATCCCTAAGACAAAGAAAAGGCCGGAAAGGCCATATGGCGGGGTTTTGTGCAGCAAATGCATGAGGCAGGAAATCACAAATAAGCTTAGACAATAAAATCATAAAAATTTTTCATATAAATCACTTGGATGAATGGCAACATCATCTGCAGTGGAGTGATTGGAGGAAAAAATGACGATAGAGATTGGCAGGCTCTGTGTTAAAATAGCGGGCAGAGACGCAGGCAAAAAATGCCTGATTATAGACATTCTTGATGACAAATATGTTTTAATTGACGGCGAGACTAGAAGAAGAAGGTGCAATATCCTTCATTTAGAGCCTTTAAGCCAAGTTCTTAAAATCGAGAAAGACGCAACTCATGGCGATGTTGCAAGGGCATTGAAGGAGATCAGCATTGAGGCAAGGCAAACAAAGCCAAAGCAGAAAACAGAGAGGCCAAAGAAGAAGAGAAAAACTCCAGAGCAGTTAAGGGTGCAGAGGGAAGAAAAGAAAAAGCTTAGGGATTTCTTTAAGATAGCTAAGAAAGAAAAAGCCGAAGAGAATAAGGAAACAACACTGGAGGAAAAGGCAGGGCTAAAAACTGATGGGGCACAGGAAGAGAAAAAAATAGTGGAAGGGGATTTCAAAGTAATCCCGCCTGAGGAAAAGGAAACAAAAAAGAAAGAGCCAGTTAAGAAAGCAGCAAAGAAAGCCGAGAAGAAAAAAGAGTGAGCTTATTTTATTATACCCTTACTTGTTGGCAGCTTCAAACAATTCGCTTAGATTCAATTCCAAAGCCGCAACTGGCATCTCTAATCCCCAATTCTCGAGAACTTGCGGTTGAATCTCTCCTAAATATGCGATTTTCTTTCCTTTTACAATTGCCCTTGCGCATCTGCCTTCAACGAAAGAGCCATGCTCTGCTTCTTCAATATCATAGTGCATGCCAAAACACTTCATAATAAAGTCAAGTGCTTGCCTTATTTCAGTATAATTTGCCTTTTCATGCGATACTGCAATTGCAATTCTATTATACTCCAATATTTCATCGCCTTTCCTTGTATTGACCAACCCTTCCTCAAAAATTCTCTGGGGAAATTCAACATGCTTGTTCTTGGAAAAAACATCCATCAAATTAGGCAAGATCCAGCTTCTCACGGCAGAATAAGTTTCAGACATATATTCATCTATCTCTACAGTCCCAAAATCCTCAATGGCCATTCTTTTATACAAGAAATCTTTGTTAGTGAGCATAGGGCTCATAATCTCCTGATAGCCTAAGCCTATAATAATATCTCTGACTTTGTCAATAAATGCGTTCAGCTTTAAAGTAGAGCCTGCTGTAAACGTTGTTAATGGCAATTCCTTTATTTTATCAAAGCCATACATTATTCCAATATCTTCAATTATATCATAAGGGTGTAGTATGTCCTTTCTGTAGGGTGGAATTTGAACTTTATAGCTGCTAAAATTAAATTGTGCCTTTTCAAGCAGGTTTTTTACCTCACTTTCTTTCATCTCCAATCCAAACAAGTGCTTAATTTGCTCATTTTTTATTTGAATAGCCTCACACGATGCATCAGGAGTTATAACCCTCTTATTAGGATACTTTACCTCAACAGAATGAATATTAAAATTCCTTTCATACAGTGCATAAGCAAAAATATTAGAAGCTAGATTAACAGCTTCTTCATCAGTTCCAGTTGCCTCAAAGAAAATGTCCTCATCTCCAACTTCCAGTTTTCCTGTAAAGTTTGAATTTATTATAGGGATAAAGCTCAAAACCTCATTTTTGTTATCAATCAATATAGGGTATTTTTCAAAGCCTTCAAGAATCCAAGCATAATCCTTCCCTTTTGGATGCTCAACTAATATCTCTTTAAGATTCATCTTTGCCTTAAATTCTAGAGGGATAAACTCTATCGATAATGGCTCAACAGCTTTGTAATAAACAGGAAATGCCACCCTTTTGTAGGAATACAGTCCAATTGATACTTTTTGCCTTCTTCTCCCATAGGTCTCACAGAATTTCTCTTGTAGCTGCACTAACTGCTTCAGAAGGTAATCATCTATCTTGCGGCCTTTTGCTGCAAAGCAAGCTATAAATGGCCTTATTTTAGAAACATTCTTGTCGACAATGACTTGGTAGACGCTTTTGTGGATTTTTATTTCTGGCACCCCTTTTTGAATCTCTAATACTCCCCTAATTAATCGCGCAAAACCCTCAACGCTCCATAAATAAGGCAAGTTAGTATCTCCAAAGTCTATCTTAACTTCATCTGTTTCTTTATCATAATCTTCCAAATCACCTTTTCCATAGTGGGCAAGTTCTTCAACTTCTTCAATTGTTAGTTTTTTTTCCACTAAATGCTGCAAGTCCTTCAATGAAAAAGTTATAGCCGGCATTTTAATTATACCATAATATTTTTTCCATGATAGGTTAATCTTCCAAATTTTATCATTTTTAAATCACTTTAGTATTTCTTAAAAATTCTAAATCATGGCTGAATAATTGTCTTATATCCCTGATTCCAAGCTTGAACATAGCTAGCCTATCTAACCCAACACCCCATGCAATAACAGGTATTTCTTTTCCAACAAGCGGCTTTACCAATTCTGGCCTGAAAATACCAGAGCCTGCCAACTCAATCCACCCAAACTCAGGATGTTTTGCTTGCAATTCTGCACTCGGCTCTGTAAATGGAAAGTAGCTGGGCTTTATTCTTATTTCATCAGTATCTGCAAATTCTTCTGCGAACATGCGCAAAAGTGACTTCAAATGGCCAAAATTCATGCCTTCCTCAATTACAAAGCCTCCAACTTGATTGAAATCAGGAAGGTGGATAGCATCAACCACATCATAACGAAAGCATCTTGAAATCTGGAAATATTTGCCTGGGATCTTTAACTGCTTTGAAGCAAGAGTTCTTGCAGATATGCATGTATCATGCGTTATTAAAATATGGCGATACGTTTTCTTGACATCAAATTCATAATTCCATCCTTTAGAGCCTGTGCCAAAACCATTTTCATGTGATGCCTTTACGTTCTTCACTTTATCCTCAGGCAAATCCTTTGCGTATTTTAGCTCTTTTATATAGTATCCTTGATGTATGTCTCTTGCTGCATGAAACTGCGGCATGAACAAAGCATCCATATTCCAGAAATTAGTTTCTACAATAGGGCCAGTCATCTCACAAAATCCAAGCGCAATAAACTTTTGCCTCACTTCGTCAAGAAACCTGCGGTAATGCTGCTTTCTTCCGCCAAAAATTGGCGGGACGTTAATTTGAACGTCAAACCTTCTGAATTTTTTTCCTTTCCATAAGCCGGATTTTATTAAAGAATGGTCTAGCCTTTCCAGCAAGCTGTCATCAATATCCCCCTCTACAACCTTTTTGCCCGCATCAGTGAGTTCTGCATGCACATTTTTTTTTGCATCATACCTCACTATCCGCTTTCTTTTTCTTAAAGCGGCCAGCACAAACTTCTCTTCCTCTTTAAGGCAGTCTGCCTCTAATGGAAACTCTTTTTTCAGGAATTGCTCTTCAAGAAAGCCGCGTTTCAGCAAGTGCCTTCCATGATCCGTTATAGAAATAATAATCTCCCTGTCTTTTGACAGCTCAATAGCAGATTTTGACTTCAAAACCCCAAGCGATATCGCTAATTCCTCACTGCTAAGCTTCGTCTTTTCCGCAATCTCCGACATTGTAGATTTGTTATTTACAGCCTCTAGAAATAGCCTTTCAGGCAGCCCATATTTTAAGTACTTAAACCCATTTTCGTCAAGATGCACCAGCTCTTTAACCTCTTCCTTTATTTTTATGATATTTTTGTTCTGAAGCCACTGCAATGCGCGCATAACCTCAACATCCTTTAGCCCAGTTATTTTAATTATGTCATAAAAAGAGCTGAAATTGTCCAGGACACTTACAACTTTCCTCTCTATAGGATTTAAGCTGTCTGCTAATTTTTTTATGTCCATGTTTAATTGAGACTGCCTCTCTTGTAGCTTCCAAGCATTGTTACATCTGAATACTCTTCAATTTTTTTCAGAGCCTCTATTATATGATTTTCTGTCCTGTGGCCGTCAAACTCTATGTAAAATATATATCTGCCAAGCTTGGCTTTTGACGGCCTAGACTCTATTTTTGCAAGGTTGATTCCTCTTTTTGCAAACTGCCCCAGTATGCTATAAAGCACTCCAGGCTTATTAACATGAGGGTATACTGCAATGCTCGTCCTGTCAAAACCGCTTTTGCCATCATCTGATTTGGCAACTACAAAAAATCTGGTTATGTTAAGCCTATTGTCTTTAACATTCTTTTTAAGAACTTTAAGGTTGTAAATGCCAATTGCAATATTTGGAACTATTGAAGCCTGTGTTTTATCTTTTGATTTGGAAATCATCTCTGCTGAGCGGCCATTGCTTGATGTATAGATTATACGCGCTTTAGGGATCTCTTTTTTGATGAATCTCTCACATTGCTCGTAGGTTTGAGGATGTATATACAAAGATTTTATATCCCTAAGGCTGTCAGCGAATCCGACAACGCAATGCTCTATTTTAAGCAGCACCTCGCTTTTTATTTTAAGATTGTTGTCTATAAGGCAGTGCAAGCTCTGGCCCACAGTGCCTGTAATAGAGTTTTCTATGGGGACAATTCCGAAATCGGCGCTGCCTTTAGCAACGATGCCAAATACATCTCTTATGGTGTTTGTAAATATTATTTTCGATTTGCGGCTATGCTTAAGCGCTGCCTCGTGGCTGAATGTTCCTTTTGGACCTAAAGTTGCGATATTCATAGTTTTGCTATTTCTTCTATTAGGTAATCACTAATCTCTTCTGCATCTTTTTTAAAATCACCAAGGAACTCTGAGCATTCATCAAAATACCTCAAGAATTCTTCAGTACTACCCTTCTCCACTATTCTTTGTAATTTTTTAGCAGACTCTAAATAAGCTGCTAAAACTTTCTTATTTTTTGAATTTTCAATCTCTATTCCTGCGTATAATCTTGGGCTTTGGTTGAGAATTTTGCCAGCTGCCAGCATCCTTAGCTTGTAAAGCGGGCTTGAGTATTCAATGCTGTCTTTTATTGTAACATTCAATTTTTTCATTGTGTATATAAAACTTAATGCTGTGAAGTGGTTTAACCCCTGTATTATGGACATCATCTCGTCATGTTTTTCAGGAGTCGTGATTTTCAGCTTTGCGCCATTTCTTTGAAAAATGTTTTTAATCCACTTAATCCATTTTTTTGAGCGTACAGGGCATAAGACTATTGTCTGATTTTTTAGAGAGCTTACATTTGGACCGAATACCGGATGCATGCCAATAACTTCGCATTTTGAAAATCTAAGCATTGCATCAACTGGCTCTTTTTTAATCGAGGTTGTATCAATCAATAAAGAATTTTTATCAATATGCGGAGATACATCCTTGATAACCTTGACAACGGAGACTATAGGAACTGATACAATTACAACATCGCTTGATTTTGCGCAGTCTTTCGGCTTTAACTTGCTCTTTCTGGATGAAACAAGAACTTTGCAGCCGTTATTCTGAAAAAATCTTGCAAAGAACTTTCCCATCTGGCCAGTGCCGCCTATTATGCCGACAGTTATCTTCTTCATAAAGAACTCACTTTATTAATTTGTCAGGGTTTATTCTTCCAGACAAAATCATGTGATCTGCGAGCACAATCGCAACCATAGCTTCTGCTATTGGGGGAAAGCGCACTATTACTGCAGGATCGTGGCGCCCTTCAACCGATATCGTTTCTTGCTTCATTGTCTTATAGTTTATTGTTTTTTGCTTCTTCAAAATGCTTGATGCAGGCTTTACAACAGCCCTTATGATAATCGGCATGCCTGTGGATATTCCGCCTAAAATGCCCCCATGATGGTTTGTTTTAGTTGCAATCTTGCCTTTGCTGGCAATGAACTCGTCATTAGAATCGCTTCCCCTCATTGACGCCAACTTAAACCCATCTCCAAATTCAATCCCTTTGACAGCATTAATGCCGAGTATGGCAGAGCCTATGTCTGACTCAAGCTTGTTATAAATTGGCGCTCCGAGGCCCGCAGGAACATTTAAAGCTGCTATCTCGCAAATTCCTCCGACAGAATCGCCATCTTTTTTTGCCGTTAAAATCAATTGCCCCATTCTCTTAGCGGCATTTTTGTCAGGGCACCTTACATTATTCTTGTAGATTTCATTATAATCAATCTTATTGGCAGTTATGCCTCCAATATCCTTGACGTACGCTATAATCTCTATTTTGTATTTTTTCAAAAGCTTTTTTGCTATTGCTCCTGCTGCGACTCTTGCTGCAGTCTCCCTTGCAGAGCTTCTTCCGCCGCCCCTATAATCTCTGAGCCCGTACTTTATCTGGTATGTGAAGTCAGCATGGCCTGGCCTTAACAAATACTTTATCTTTTCATATTTTGAGGAATCAGCATCTTTATTATGTATAACTAATGATATTGGCGCCCCAGTAGTTTTTCCTTCGAATACTCCAGAAAGTATTTCCACTTTATCGGGCTCTTTTCTTTGGCTGACTACTTCGCTTTGCCCAGGCGACCTTTTGTCAAGCTCTGCTTGAATTTCTCTTTCACTTATCTCCAGCCCTGCGGGGCATCCGTCTACAATAACGCCGATTGCTTTGCCGTGGCTTTCTCCCCAAGTTGTTATCTTAAACAGCTTGCCGAATGTGTTTGACATTTTTATTTTATCTCCATTTGCACATAATGCTCAATTAAGCCGCATACTTCCTGCGGAGACAAGCTTGAGGTATCGATTGTGTAATCCGCAGCTCTTTTGTATCTTTCTTCACGCTCTTCCATTACCCCTTTTATCTCTTTTAGATAATTGCTTTTTGTCAATGCAGGTCTATTGCTTCCTTTTATCCTCTTAGTCATGGTTTTTATATCAGCTGTGAGCAGCACAATCAACGAGTTCTTTTTTAAGTTTGTGATATTCTCGTTCCTCATTACAATCCCGCCGCCGGTGTCAAATATACATTCATCAAAATCGCTAATACTTTCTATAACTTCTGATTCAATCTCACGAAACTTGTCCCATCCATGCTTCTTCACAAATTTTGGTATGCTCATTTTTGCTCTCTTTGCCAACTCCTCATCTGTCGAAATCAATTTTTTATCAAGCCTCTTTGCCAATAGCTTTGAAATAGTGGTTTTTCCCGTTCCCCTGAAGCCAATCAGCGCTATGTTCATTTTTTATATAACTCTTTAAATTTAACCCAAAAATTCGGAAATGACTTGCTGACGCAGCCATGGTTTTTTATCCTTATGCCGCGGATGGCCAGCCCCGCTACTGCAAAGCTCATTGCCATTCTGTGATCGTTGTACGTCTCGATAATAGCTTTTTGCAGCCTTCTTCTTTTTATTTTAAGGCCGTCCTGAGTTTCTTCAACATCCGCGCCTATCTTTCTTAGCTCAAATGCCAATGCATTGAGCCTGTCAGTCTCTTTAAATCTTAGGTTAGGAACGTTTCTTATAACTGTTGTTGAGCCAGCAAACAGGCTTGTCACAGCCAGAGTAGGCACAGTGTCTGGCATGCTGTTCATGTCAACATCAACGCTTTTAAGGCTATTCCCTTTAACTTGCACCGCATCTTTATATTTTTTAACCGCGCATCCCATCTTTTTGAGTATATCAGCGAAATGAATATCTCCTTGTTTAGACTCGGGGTTTATATTTTTTACTTTTACTTTGCCCTTTGTTACAGCTGCCGCAGCGAAAAAATAGCTTGCGCTTGATGCGTCACCTTCAATTTTATAAATTTTAGGCTTGTATTTTGCGCTGTTTTTAATCAGAAATTTTTTGTAGCCAATGTTTCTTACATCTGCCCCGAATTGTTTCATTATGTCTATGGTTATATCAACATAAGGCTTTGACGCAAGCTGGCCGATTATGCTTATGCTTACCTCTTTTTTTGCATAAGGCGAGCACATTAAAATAGATGAAAGGTACTGGCTGCTTATGCTGCCTTTTAATTTTATATTGCCGCCTTCAAATGAGCCGCCGTAAATCCTTACAGGTGGGCAGCCATTGCTGCTCTCGCTTCTTACACCCAGAAGCAGGAGAGCATCAAGCAAGTCTTGTATAGGCCTTTGGCGCATTCTTTTATCGCCGGTTATTATCACAGCCCCTTCGGCTAAAGATGCAAATGCTGCAAGAAATCTCATTGTTGTGCCTGCATTCCCAACAAAAATCTTTTCTTTAGGCGCAGATAAAATTCCGTTAGTTCCTTCCACAATCAGCTTGCTACCATGTTTTTCTATCACTGCGCCAAATTGTTTTAGTGCAGAAATCATGTAATATGTATCATCGCTGAATAGAGGCTGTTTTATAATAGACTTGCCTTTAGCTAAAGCTGCAATCAGCAATGCCCTGTTTGTATAGCTTTTTGAAGGCGGCGCTTCTATAACTGCATCAACAAATTTTTTAGTTTTTATGGATATCATTTCTTAAGCGCTCCATAACTTTTTTTCTCATCAAACTTTTACTGGGGTTTTTGCCAGTCCACAGCTTGAATTGCAAAGCAGCTCCATTAATCAGCATCTCAAACCCATAAACTGTTATGCACTTTTTTGATTCAGCATATTTAAGCAGCTTAGTCCTAAATGGATTAAAGATTATATCAAATACAACAGAGCCGCTTTTGATAAGCCTTAGAGGAATTGGAGATCTGTCTGAATCAGGATACATCCCAACAGGAATTGTATTGATTAGTATGTCATATTCCATATTTTTCAGCTCATCTAAATGGCCGTAATCACAATTGAAATATTCTGCCTGCATTCTTGCTTTTTCTAAAGTTCTATTTAAGACTGCTACTTTTGCGCCATTCTCTATCAGCCCATATGTCAAAGCTCTTGACGAGCCTCCAGCGCCAAGAACAACAGCTTTTTTGGAGTTTAGCTTTGTTTTTGCCTTTAAGGCCATAATAGCTCCGTCACAATCAGTATTGTGCCCGATTAGCTGCCCATTCTTGACAGCAACAGTGTTGACTGCCCCAATAGCTTTGGCTTTTTTATCTATGCTGTCTAAGTATTTTATTATTTCAATTTTGTGCGGGATAGTAACGCTAAATCCTAATATATTGAGTTTCTTAAAGTATTCAATAAACTCCTTTAGCTTGTCAACCTTAAACTTTAAATAGACTGCATCTATTCCTAAGCTGTCAAATGCGGCATTGTGCATTATATGCGACCACGAGTGCTCGACTGGATTGCCTATTAATCCCGCTATTCTTGTTTTTTTGCTTAATTTTTTAATTCTGTAGATATCGCACATGTCGCTTAATGTTAGCTGACCGTCTGCTGACTCCTTCCCGTACTCAACAGAGCTATAAGTCAATTGAGAGCCAAGAATTACGCTTAAAATCCTGCTGAATTGCCCATAAGGCCCCATGCAAAAAGCTATAACCCTATCTTTTCCTTTTTTTGCAGCATTTATTAATTCAAAAATCTTGAAGTTGTCAGTCACAGAATTGGCATTTGTTGCAATCTTGATTAAGTCAGGATTTAACTTTTTAATATTCTCAAATACCTGCGCTATATTACTTGGAGTTTCTTTAAAGTTGTGGTAAGATACTATTATCTTGGCGCTTTTTTTATTTTTAATCAGCGCATTTATGCTCTTTTCTCCAGCATCATACTCAATATCAATATAATCTGCGCCAAGATTTACTGAATCTTTTAATATGCCTATCCTTTTTGTTTCATCTTTTACAAAAGGATTGCTACCGTATTTTCTGCATGTTATAATTACTGGCTTGCTACTGGTCATTATTAATTTTTCCAATTCCTTATTCTTCAGATTGTCCATGTAGTCTAATCTTATTTCTATAGCATCAGCGCTTTTGCATTTTCCAATGTCCACGACAGCCTGCTCATAGTTTCTTGCAGTTATAACTGCTGCCAGCATTTTAGTTTTCCTCTAGAACATTCTTTATATCATCCATGATTACTTCATCGGAAATGAACGAGTCCCCAATAGAATTCAGCAGCACAAAATTTATTTTTTCATTTACAATCTTTTTATCGTAAACCAAATGCTGCAATATTTTTTTTGGCTTTAGCTTGTGATGGCTTATCTTATGCGGCAGGCCTATATAACTAAGAAGATTGTTTTGCCTTAATACAGAGCCTTCCTGCAAGTATCCGAGCTTTGCAGATAGCCTTGCAGCGCAAGCCATGCCAATAGAAATTGCGCTGCCATGGCCTATTTTGTACGACAAAGCGGACTCTATTGCATGTCCGATTGTATGGCCATAATTCAGCAGCATCCTTACTCCTTTTTCCTTTTCATCTTGAGCTACAACTGATGCTTTTATCTCGCAGCTTCTCCTTACTGCGCTCTTCAGCAAATCCAAGTCGTATTTTAGAATTTCGTCCATATTCGTCTCCAAAAAATGGAAAAAATTCTTATCTTTTATGGCAGCGTGCTTAATCAACTCTGCTAGACCATTCGAAAGCTCATTTTTTGGAAGTGTCTTCAAAAAATTTAAGTCTATAATAACTTTCTTTGGCTGGTAGAATGCTCCAATGATATTCTTTGCATATTTTGTGTTAACGCCTACTTTGCCTCCTATTGAGCTGTCAACTTGCGCCAACAAAGTTGTTGGGACTTGGATGTAGGGTACCCCCCTCATATATGTCGCGGCTGCAAAACCAGCTACATCTCCAACTACCCCTCCCCCAAGCGCGATTATGCAAGTGTCTCTTTTTAGCTCGTGCTTAAGCATCTCATCTTCTATTATCTCCTTTGTTCTTCTGCTCTTGCTCTTTTCCCCAGCTGCAAAGGTAAACAAGTGGGCATTAATGCCGCCGCTCCTGAAATTTTTGACTAGCCTTCTGCCATGGGCAATCCCAACATTAGAATCGCTTATTACAGCATAGGAATTAGCAATTGGATTTTTTTTTAGCTCATCAGCAAGATTATCAAATAATCCTCTGCCTATCAGGATATCATAGGAACTGCTTGCATTTTCATTTATTTCCACACGGCAAATTTCCATTTTATTATATCTATTGATAAAAATCACTTTTTTTTGGAAAAAGTGATTTTTTCAGTTCTCTAACTTTTATACATTCCTTCCAACAGCCTTAGCAACCAGCTTAAGCTCTTTCATAAGTCCAGCAAATCTTTTTGTGCTTATGGTTTGCTCTGCATCGCTTATAGACTTATTTGGTTTATTATGCACTTCTATTAATAGCCCATCTGCGCCAGCCGCTACAGCAGCCTTGCTCATAGGAGCTACTAAACTATATCTGCCTGTGCCGTGGCTTGGGTCTACGATTACAGGAAGATGCGTTAACTCCTTCACTGCAGGCACTGCATTTAAATCAAGAGTGTTTCTAGTATGGGTTTCAAATGTCCTTATCCCACGTTCGCATAGAATTACATTGGGATTGCCGCTTGACATTATGTATTCAGCGCTCATCAGCCATTCGTTTATCGTTGCTGACAACCCTCTTTTTAGCAGCACAGGCTGCTTAGATTTTCCAACTTCCCTCAATAAATCATAATTTTGCATGTTTCTAGCGCCTATCTGGAGAATGTCAGCGTATTTGCCTACCAAACCAACATTTCGCGTATCCATAACTTCCGTTACTACTGGCATCCCAGCATCCTCTTTTGCCAGCTTTAATAATTTTAGCCCTTTTTCGCCGAGGCCTTGGAAAGAATAAGGCGATGTTCTTGGCTTAAATGCCCCGCCTCTTAGAATCATAGCTCCTGCTTTTTTGACAGCTCTTGCAATTTCTATAATCTGCTCTTTGCTTTCAACAGAGCATGGGCCGGCCATTACAATTATATCCCTGTATCCTATCCTAACACCATCAACTTTAATGATAGTATCCTCTGGATGAAATTCCCTGCTTGCTAATTTATAGTGGCTTAACACTGGCATCACCTTTTCTACACCTTTCACGACATTGTTTATATTATTTTCCGTTGCACTTTTTTTCATCTTAGATTAAAAATTTTAGATTTAAATAAGAGAAAAATTCAACTTGTTAGCGGTTGAATTTTTTAATATCTAAAATAAAAAAAGAAATACCTAAAACTAGACCAAAACTTATAGAATAAATTTCCAATTTGCGCCATACCGCACTCAATTTTTGCGAATACCCTCATCACACAGTTCGTATTTAAGCATTATATTTAAATCTTGCGCAAATAAGTACATGGAAACTACAACATAAGAATAAGTTTACTGAATTAAGGACTCTTCTTTAGCTATGCACATACTGCTCACACAAAGTTTATAAACAGTTTAAGCAAGTCAAGACTCAAAATGAAGATATCTGTCTCTTTATTGTCAAGCTATTTGTACTGCTCCAGAAAGCTTTTTCTTGAGCAGGTTTTAAGGATAGAAGAACCACCTAAAAAAAGTATAGTGATGGGCGCTATAAGGCATGAAGCTTATGATAACATAAATAAAAAAGAAGAGGGTATAGTGGTTTCTATTAAAGAGCATACGAGCCTTGAAAGATTACAGAATTTGTATAAGCAACAATACTTAAGTATACTAAGAAGAGTAATAACCAATAATAAAACAAGGCTGAATGAGGTAAAATTAAGCCTTCTTGACGCATATAAATATATACTTCCTTTTATTATAGAAGAATCATCAATGAGGGCTAAGAATATTTTTGATTTTATAAATTCTAACAATGTTTTCAGGGAAGAGTTATGGGCTAAGCTTACACCAAAGATAATATCTGAAATGAGGATAGATTCTGAAGAGCTAAGGCTAAAAGGGATTATAGACCAAGTTTATGTTTATGGCAATGAGTATGTGCCATTTGAGCTGAAAACTGGAAGATCTCCTCAAGACGGGATTTGGCCTTCCCACAGAATCCAAATAGCTGCTTATTCGCTGCTTTTAGAAGAACGGTTCAATAAGGAGATTAAAGAAGGGTTTGTTGTATATCTCGATTCAAATGAGAAAAGGCACATTGCAATTAACCCATTCATGAGGGAAGAGGTAAAACAGATAGTTGATGAGGTTATAGGATTGCTTGAAAGCAAAAGTATACCTGATTTTTGTGGTAATGAAAACAAATGCAGAAAATGCGGCTTAAAACAAACCTGCTATAATGAAGAAGAAGTTAATAATTTAATTAGGGTTAAAATTTCATAATTTTTTACGAAACATTTAAATATAACTTACTGTATTATCTTTGAGTATTAACTGTAGAGGGAATAAAAAATAAAATGCCGGAAGATGATAAGAAGTTCTCGAAACAATTGATTGGCAAGACAGTTGTCAGCAAAACAGGAAAGAGGTTTGGCGAAGTAGGCGATATTATATTTGAAACAAGGTCTGGCGAGTTAATACATATGGTTCTTCATAACCCGACTTCATATACTGAAAAGCTGGAGCTGGAGAAAGATAAGGAAGGCCACATATTGATACCATTCAGCGCAGTTATTGCGATTGGAGACTTTATGGTTGTGGCTGAAGAGGATATTATCTAAAAAATTGCTGTTTAATTTTTAAATACCTTTTTAAAGATATTTTGATTTCTTAATTTTAAATGCAAGCAGCTAACTCCCTATGGACTGAAAAGTATAGGCCTTCAGACTTCTCCGAGATAAAAGGCCAAAAAGAGATTGTAAAGAGGGTGAAGGCATTTGTAGAGCAGCAAAATCTGCCACATCTTCTTTTTACAGGGCCTGCTGGGGTTGGCAAGACAAGCTTATCACTAGTTATAGCGAAGAAGCTGTTCAAAGACTCGTGGAGGCAAAATTTTCTTGAATTGAATGCCAGTGATGAGCGCGGTATAGATGTGGTGAGAAACAAAGTTAAGGATTTTGCAAGGACAAGAGCGATTGGAGATGTTCCATTTAAGATAATTTACTTGGATGAATGCGATGCCTTGACAAGAGAGGCGCAGCAGGCATTGAGAAGGACTATGGAGAATTACACGCAAACTTGCAGATTCATTTTATCAGCTAATTATTCATCAAAGATAATTGAGCCAATACAGAGCAGATGCGTGGTTTTTAGATTCAAGCAGCTTGACAAGAAAGACATTATAGCTATAATAGAGAAGATTGCAGAGCAGGAAAAAATAAAAATAGACGAGAAAGCAAAAGAGGCATTATACGGTATTTGCGAAGGTGACTGCAGAAAGCTGGAGAATGTGCTGCAAAGCTCAGCAGCCATAACTGAGTATATAACAGAAGATATTGTGCACTCTATGGCCTCAGTAGCAAAGCCAAAGGATGTAAAAGAGATTCTTGAGCTGGCTTTAAGCAATAAATTTATCGAAGCAAGAAATAGGCTCCTTGAGCTGATGCTAAGCTACGGTTTAGCAGGAATAGATATAATCAAGCAAATACAAAAAGAGATTCTTGAGCTGAGCATAGACAACAAATCAAAGATGTTGCTTATAGAAAAATGCGGCGAGATAGAGTTTAGGCTCACAGAAGGCTCTGATGAGTTTATACAGCTAGAGGCGCTTCTAAGCCAGTTTGCATTAATAGGAAATAAAAATTAGTTATGTTTTTTATGTTGTGGCCAAGTGCTTGACTAAAACCTTTGTCTCTTTATTATCAAGAACATTATATGCCAACTTTATACTGACTGTCTTTTCCAAGTCAAGCCTATCTGTTGCCAGAGTAGCTGTGCAGGTTATAGTTCTTTTTCCATTGACAAGCCTAACAACACCACTAGTGCCAGCATCTAAGCCGCCGCATTTTACATCACTTAAAATCGGCGGGTTGCTAGTTATTTGAGTTATTTCCAATCCGACTGTGTTTTCACGCTCTCTTCTTACTTTAGGATCTCTTGGACATCCATTATCAAAGCTTGTCGTTGGCATGGATTTCTCCTTATTCCAGAATATATCAACATTTCCGCTTAATACAATATCGAAACTGAATGAGATGCTGTCTTTTCCAATAACGCTTTGCTTGAAGTTTGTTACTTGCACAGGAGCTGAGGAACTGTAAACTACCCTTCCAGTGGTCCCTAATCCTGTTGGCTTGCAGATGCTGTCATCCCTAACATTAATCATATCCCTCAAAATGCATAGTTTAGCATTTGCCTCTGTCATATAATTATAGCATACATCTGCCCTAAAAGTAAACTCTGTATTGCCCGGAAATTTGCTCGGTATGAAATTATCATTATTTTTTGGGAAGGTTACAAATGCTGTTGAGCCCTCGAGAATATTTCCTTCAGCGTCTCTCTTTTTTGAGTCTAAATCTTGGCTGCCATCAGTGGTTGCATCTTTTAGCTGATCAAACCCCTGTCCAAAATCAGATGGGTCAAAACCAACAAGATTTAGCTTAATATTGTTATAACTAACTTTTGCCTCACCCTCATTTTTTAGCCTTACTATTGCATTAAAAGCAAAAGAGGCGTCGTCTGTCACTTCTGGCGGCGGGCTGTCTTTCTCAAAGTTAACGCTTATACCTGCTGTGCCTCCAATAAAAGGCGTTCGCGGGGCGCTCCCACTGGATGATCCGCTGCTCTTACAGGCAGATACCAACAGAATTAAGCATATAAGCAAAGCAATAAGATAGTATTGTTTCCTCATTTTTTACTCGCTATTGAATTTATTTCTTTTTGTGTTTGTTATTTATTTTAACATTCATATATAAAGTTTTCTGTTTTGTAAGTTTAGAATTGAAAAAAACTTAAAGCGCAAGGCTTTAAGTTTTTTATAAGAAATAAAATTATTCTACATCTTTTATGCCGCTCTCGTCGACATAGAAACCTGCTTCGCCCTCAGGAAGCGATGGGCTGTCAACCAGTTTTGCCACTCTAGTGCCTTTTTTGCCCTTTCTTAGGTATACTCTAAAAGTGGAGGCGTGCGCAACTATATGCCCGCCTATTGCTTGGGTTGGGTCGCCGAAGAACATATCGGGCTTGGCCATGACTTGATTTGTCACGTAGACGCAAAAGTTGTACGTATCTGCCATCTTAAGCAAAACGTGCATATGCTTGTTCAGCTTCTGCTGTCTCTCTGCAAGAGTGCCTCTCCCTATAAATTCTGCTCTGAAATGTGCAGTAAGGGAGTCCACAACTACAAGCTTTATGTTAAAGCCTTGCTTTTTTATCAAATCCTCTACCTTCTCTGCTAAGAGCATTTGATGGTCTGAGTTATAGGCTCTTGCCACCTTAATGTTCCTTAAAGCCTGTTCCTCATCTAATCCAGCGCCTTTGGCAAGCTGGATTATTCTTTCCGGCCTAAATGTGTTCTCTGTGTCTATATAGACAGCAACTGCATCTTTGTCAACTATTTGGCAGTTGACTGCAAGAGCATGGCCTATTTGCGTCTTTCCAGAGCCAAATTCGCCAAAATATTCAACAATAGCCCCTGTTTCCAAGCCGCCGCCAAGCAGAGCGTCTAATGCTTTGCTTCCTGTTTTAATGCGAATTACTTTCTCCCTTCGCCTGAGCAGCTCTTCCCCAGACTCAAAGCCCATCTCTAAGGATGACCTTGCGACTGCAATCATTTTCTTTGCCAAAGCTTCACCCATCCCAGTCGCATCTACTAATTCTGACGGAGAAGCAACAGCTATGCTCATAATGTTCGTAAACCCCACTGCTATCAGCTTTTCGGCAGTTGCAGCGCCTACACCAGGAAGAGTGTATATTGTCTTTTCCTCTTTCTCCATCTTTATTTCCTTTCTTTTTTTCTTTGATTCATTGTCCTTTGATTCAACCATAGGTTGAAGCTCTTCTACTGATTCTTGTATCATTTTATAATCACCTTCTTTATTTATATTTTTAGTTTTATTTATGGAAAAAATCACTTTTTTGACAAAAGTGATTTTTTCATAAGGTTTAAATTACCTCCTCTATAATTTCTTCATCAGCATATGCTGAAGCGCTTTCTTGGGTCTCCCTAAGAACTAAAAACTCGTATGCTTTCTGAAGCACTAGAGATGCCTTTGGCAAGTCATTAACTCGCATGGAATTTGCTGTTTGCCAGACTCCGTTTTTATCTTTATATCTCCTTTGTAAAGAAACAGTCCTGTAACCAACTATTTCTCCATTTCTGCCCTTGCCTTGGTTCTGCCAGACAGTAGCAGTTATAACACCTGTGCTGAATTTCTTTTCAGGCACATTTCTACTTTCGTTCATTTCTACCACCCTTGCTTTCGCGTTTTGTTTCAAAGTCTCCTTAATTATGAATGTGCTTTCCGTTTTAGGCGGATTTACGCCATTAACCGAGCACATTCCAGAGACTGGGTATCTGATAATTTCATTCCGATTGTTTGTTTAAAACAACCTGTGTAGTATTAGGATAGAGCAACCTTATATAGTTTGTCCGCAAATGTCCAGTGGCCAGTGATACTGAAATATGCAGATTGAAAAGAATATATTTTTAGGCTTTAGAATCTTAGTTTATGTTATTGTCCTTCAAGCCTCTTTAACTCTTCCTGCGGGTTTGGATTTATATCAACAGTATTTACTATAAACTCCAGCCTGTTAAACAATGTATTTTTGTTGGTTCTTCCATTAGCCTTGATTATTGTGCCAAGCAGCTCATTTTTAACAGCTTCAAATTCTGCGGGCTCGTTTCTAAACCTTAGAATTTGCTCTTGTGCCATATTTAGCAGCTTGTCCATTTGGTTTCTAAAAAACACACACCTTATTGTTTCTGTGCCGTCATCCAATATAACATTCAAAACATAAGCATAAGAAGGAATAACATTGCCATGCTCATTGCAAACAGACAGATCTATGCTTTGCTTTGCTCTCTTCCCGCATTTTGGGCATATCTCATAAAATCTTAAATCGAAAACTTGGACTATTGTGCCAAGCAGCTCAACATCAGAGTCATTCTCATTCAAATCTTTTATTTCCTTTCTGGCTCCGCTTTTTAACTCAAGAACATCATTAATAGATTCTCCCTTTGGATTTATCACTAACTGGCTCCTCTCATTTAGATGAATTTCCTTTTTGCTGTTATTCTCGCGTACATACCCACCTATAATCTTTACAATAAAGCCTTGCTCAAGCTTTAATGAATTGTCAGCTTGCGCCCCCCACATAACAATCCTTATAGTGCCAGTCTCGTCTCCAATCACAATAGAAGCCAATTTGCCGTTTCTAGCCTCGTTTGAAAACTCCTTAATAGGGTATATCTGCAGAACCTTGCCTACTGTCTCTACATCCCTCATTCCTGTCAGGATGTTCTTGATTTGCAGCCTTCCGCTTAAAGGCTCAAAAACTTTAATGCCCAGCTCGTTTGCAACTATATGGGCCGCGCCTTCCTTGCTTATGAGGCCAGACAGTTGCTTTAATTTCTTGTCAATTCTGTCTTCTATCTCGGCAACTGTCATGTTTGTCTTTTCATTTATCTTTAGAATAATCTCTTCATAAGGGATTTTTATCATAAACTGAAGGGTAAAGAAATAGTTTATAATATTTTTGGTTTTATAAAAATCCTCAATAATCAAGCTAGGGTTATTGTCAAATTCCTCGAATCAATCAATGTCCCATTTCTTGCGGTTGCATTCACATTATATATTCCTGCTGATGTGAAGTTGTA
>Ga0209541_10006764_pt1 | contig 19455 bp, 13 predicted proteins | sample RifCSPlowO2_01_FD_184027 | JGI IMG/M metagenome (GOLD analysis project Ga0209541, IMG submission 184027) | Groundwater microbial communities from Rifle, Colorado - Rifle CSP2_plank lowO2_0.1 (SPAdes) (version 2) | ecosystem: Environmental > Aquatic > Deep subsurface > Groundwater | place... | reverse complement strand
AGATGTTTGTCTTGCAACCTTTATGGTTGTCGCTTCCCAAAACTCTCTACTCGAGCTTTGTGAAGTCGTTATTAATTTAAGATGTTTGTCTTGCAACCTTTATGGTTGTCGCTTCCCAAAACTCTCGGCTCATCCAACTTGCTCCCAAATATTTTTTAAGTCTTTATTTCTTAAATTGTTCGTCTTTCATGATCTACTCGCACTCTTGCTTAGTAATTGTTAAATTATTATAAATTATTCTTCTCCTTTGAGAAAATGTTCGGATTAATTTATACTTCTATCTTAAACAGCTTTTTAATAATTAATTATCTTGGTTAAACTATTTCATAATAATTAATGGAGATATAAGTCGTTTCTAAAATTTTTTATTGCGCAAATTTAGAAAAATTCAAATTAATTCTGCGAAGCAGAGCGAGCAGGTATTTTTATAAACAACTCTTCATTATATATTTAGAGGTGAAAAATGAATTCTGCATTATTAATTATTATAGTTTTGTTGTGGTTTTTTATTGGATATAAAATTTATGGCAGATTTCTTGAAAAACAGATGAAGCCAAATGACAAAAATAAAACTCCTGCTGTTACAAATAAAAATAAAATAGATTTCTCTCCAGCAAAAAAGCCGTTTTTAATTGGTCATCATTTTGAGTCAATTGCCGGAGCTGGACCCATCATCGGGCCAATTTTAGCAGTAAGTTATTTTGGCTGGCTCGCAGTTGTTCTCTGGATTTCAATTGGCGCAGTTTTTATCGGCGCAATGCATGACTATGTAACTTTAATAGCTTCGGTAAGAAACAAAGCAAAAGGAGTTTCAAATATTGCAAAAGATTTTCTTGGTTCAAGTTCTGGTTGGGTTTTTGGGCTGATGATCTGGATTGCGCTTGTATTGATCATAACCGTTTTTTCTGTTTCAACAGCAGAGAGCATTATCTATAAATCGGAATTAGTTCTTCCGTTAATTGCTATTTCAGCGCTTGCTTTAATTCTTGGATTTGGAGTTGAAAAATTAAAATGGAATTATAAAATATCCAGCATAATTGCAGTCATTCTTGTTTTTGTTTTTATTTGGATTGGAAACAAATTCCCAATTAATCTTGGAATTGAAAATCCGGTTTTATTAAAAAATATTTGGATCTCAATAATTATTTTATATGCAGGAATTGCTTCAGTCACTCCAGTCTGGCTTCTTTTAAGGCCAAGAGATTATCTTAGTTCTATCCAGCTTTTTTTACTTATGATATTGGGATTTATTGGAATTATTTTAGTTCATCCAAAAATTAATGCCCCTGTTTTTATTTCAGGAAATTTCCCGTTATGGCCTATTTTATTTATAACAGTCGCGTGCGGAGCTGTTTCAGGATTTCACGGGCTTGTCTCATCTGGTCTGACGAGTAAACAGCTTGCAAAAGAATCTCATGGAAAAGCAGTTGGATACGGCTCAATGCTTGGAGAGGCATCTCTGGCAATTTTAGTTACAGCCGTTGTAATCGCAGGAGTAAAATGGGGAGAAAATATTGCAGATGGATTTCAAGCAACTTTAAAAGAAGGCGGCTGGGTTGCTTTGTTTTCTTCTGGATATGGAAATATCGTCGGAAATTTGGGAATTCCATTGATAACTCTTAGTTTTGCAGCGCTTCTTGGAACAATAATGGTGAATCAGTTTATTTTAACAACAGTTGACACTTCTACAAGAATAGGAAGATTAGTTCTTTCTGAAAATTTATTCCCAAAAATGAAAAATATTTTCTTGACAACAATAATAACTTTAATTCCTGCCTGGCTTTTGGCAATAACAAATTCTTATGAAACTTTATGGAAATTATTTGGCTCTTCAAATCAGTTAATTGCATCTATTTCATTAATTGCAGTTTCCTGTTTTTTTATTTCGAGAAAAAGAAATGTTAAATTTATTTTAATTCCCGCTGTTTTTGTTTTATTGACGACTCTCTCGGCTTTAATTTATTTAACCTTTAAAACAAATGGATATTTAGCTCAGGGAAATTTTGCTTTAACTGCAATTTCTATTGGAATGGTTGTACTGGGAATATTTGTGGCATTTGAAGGATTTAGATTTATTTGGAAAAAATCTGTTAAATAAGAACTTTTATAAATTAATTTCTTTTAAATTGTTTAATGGCTCCTCAAACCCTCACTTTTGTGAGAGGTAAAAGAGATAGTCAAAAACATGGCTCCGTAGCTCAGTCTGGTAGAGTACTGGACTTTTAATCCAGGTGTCGCGGGTTCAAATCCCGTCGGGGCCATTTTATATTTCATGGGATTTGAACAAATCCTACTCGAGCTTTACTTTTGAAATAGAATCAAAAATAGCCAAAAGCAAAACTCTCGGTCGGAGCCATTTACTAAAGTATATTCAGGTTTGAAACATTTATCTCCTGATAACGCAACAATGCACTTCCGACGAAACATTTAAAAACCACTCTCAAGTTTCTTTTATTATCCAAAAGTCATTAAAGTTATTTGCAACCGTATTCCAAATCCAACTAAAATGCATATTCTACAGCCAAAACACACAAAAATGAATGAAAAAGAAGTGAATGAACTTCTTGCTAAATTTAATATTTCAAAAGCGCAATTGCCGAGAATATTTTTAACTGACCCTGCTCTTCCTTCAAACTGCCAAATCGACGACATCATTAAAATAGAGCGGGAAGACCCTGAAACTAATAAAATAAATATTTATTTTCGGGTGACGGTATAATTAATATGTCCATAAAAAACGAACACATCATTGTCAAGAATTATTTGAAAAATCAGTCTCTTGTAGAATCAAATATTGCTTCATTTAATGATTTTATTGATTATAGAATGCAGGAGATTATCAATGAAATAAATGAGTCAATGGATAATGAAGATTTTGAAATTCTTCTCGGAAAAATAGAGGTTGGCAAGCCAAAAATTATTGAAGCTGATGGAAGCTCTTCGTTAATAACTCCAAATGAGGCAAGATTAAGAGATTTAACTTATTCTGCGCCAATTAATGTTGAGCTGACGATTAAAAAAGACGGGCAGACCGATTCTGAAATTGTAGAAATTGGAAAAATCCCAATTATGATAAAAAGCAAGGCCTGCAATACTTATGGAATGTCGCAGGAAGAATTAATTGCAAATTATAATGACCCTAAAGATCCTGGCGGGTATTTCATAATTAAAGGAAATGAAAGAGTAATGATTATGGCAGAGGATCTTGCTGAAAATCAGTTTATTGTAGAACATGGAAAAAGCGGAGGATTGGTGCTTAAAATATTTTCCTTAAGAGGAACTTACAGAATTCCCATCACAATCAGCGAGGGAAAAGAAGGCTTGCTTAATCTTTCCTTTAGCAGGTTCAAAGATCTTCCAGTAATTGTTTTATTAAAAGCCCTTGGATTAACAAAAGAAGCAGATATTGCAAAATATATTGGAAAAGAAAATGACAGTGTGATTGTAAACCTTTACGAATTTGTTAATATTTCAACAAAAGAAGATGCAATCATGAACATCGCTGAAAAATCAAGCTTGCAGGGAACAAAAAAAGAAATTATTGAAAGGGTGAAATCAAGAATTGATTCATATCTTTTTCCGCACATTGGGCAGAAAAAAGAAGATAGAATAAAAAAGGCAGTTACTTTATGCAAATTAGTAAAACATTATTTAATTGCAAAAGACAAGCCAGAATTAAAAACAGATAAAGATCATTATGCCAATAAAAGAGCAAGGCTTTCTGGAGACCTTTTGGCGACGCTGTTTAAAGTAAATTTAGGAATTTTAATAAGAGATATAAAATATTCCCTGCAAAAATCAGCAAAGAGAAAAAGTTATTTTTCAATAAAAGTTTTGGCAAAATCGACGCTGTTTTCGCATAGAATTGAATCTGCTATTGCAACAGGAGCTTGGACTGGCGAAAGGGCTGGAATAACGCAAAATATGGACAAGACAAATTATTTGGCAACAATTTCCCAATTACAGAGAGTTTCAAGTATGCTGCCGTCTGACCAGGAAAATTTTAAAGCAAGGACGCTTCACCCGACGCATTACGGAAGATTTTGCCCGATTGAAACTCCTGAAGGAACTGAAATTGGTTTAAGAAAAAATCTTGCTATATTAAGCAGAGTTTCAACAAGAACAAAAATGAATGAAGAAGAAATAATTAAAATTTTGGAGCAAGAAGGACTGGATAAAGAAGCAATTGAAGGAAAAGACATTGTTTTAAACGGAAAATTTATTGGAACTATAAAAAATGATGATGAATTTGTAAAAAAATTGAGAGAAAAAAGGCGCGATGGGGAATTGCCCGAACAAATGAGTATAAGAAATGATTTTGGGTTTGAAACAATTATGCTTTCAAGCGAAGCTGGAAGAGTTTTGAGACCTTTAATTATCGTCGATAACGGGGTTCAGAGAATAAATAATAATCATTTAATTCAAATACAACAGGGAAATTTAAACTGGAAAGATTTAATTGAAAAAGGATTAATTGAATATATTGATGCATCTGAGGAAGAAAATGCCCTTATTGCGCTTTCTGAAGAAGATTTAACTCCAGAGCATACACATATTGAAATTGATCCTATCTCTTTATTTGGCGCAGTTACAAGCTTAGTTCCGTATGGAAATCACAATCAAAGCTCGCGTTTAAATCGTGGAAGCAAAACACAAAAACAGGCGCTTGGATTATATGCTGCAAATTATTTGTGCAGGCTGGATACAGATGTTTCAGTTTTGCAATATCCTCAAAAGCCAATTGTCAGAAGCTTTGTTTATGATGCTCTTGATATTTATCCTGCTGGGCAGAATTTAATCGTCGCTATTATGACTTATGAAGGATATAATATGGAAGATGCGCTTGTATTAAATAAAGGGAGCATTGACCGCGGAGTTGGGAGAAGCTTTTATTTCAGACAATATTCTACTCTTGAAATGAATTATGCCGGAGGATTGAAAGATGAAATTACAATTCCAGAAAAAGATACTTCTGGATATAAAATGGAAAAGTTATATAGCAATTTAGAAAGCGACGGCATTGTTTATCCTGAAGCAGAAATAAATGAAGGAGAAGTTTTAATCGGAAAAGTTTCACCGCCGAAATTTTTGTCAGAAGCAAGAGATATTTCAATAAGAACAAAAAAAGAGTCAAGTATAACAATGAGGCAGGAAGAGAAAGGAGTTGTTGATGCAGTTTTTATAACTGAAGATAATGAAGGAAATAAAATTGTCCAGATTAAAACTCGCGACTTGCGTATTCCAGAAATCGGCGATAAATTTGCAACTTCGCATGGACAAAAAGGAGTTATTGGGTTGGTTGTTCCTGAAGAAGATATGCCTTTCACTTCAAAAGGAATTAAGCCAGATGTGATTTTTAATCCTCATGGTTTGCCAAGCCGTATGACTGTCGGTTATTTGCTTGAATTATTAGCCGGAAAAGTTGGGGCATTAAAAGGAAAAATTGTCGACGGAACTTCTTTTTTTGGAACAGAAAAAAAAGAATTAGAGGAACAATTAGAGGAATTAGGATTTAGATTTGATGGAAAAGAAACAATGTATAATGGGGTTAATGGGAAAAAAATGACATCTAAAATTTTTGTTGGAAATTTATATTATTTAAAATTAAAATATATGGTCAGCAATAAACTTCATGGACGGGCTTTAGGAAAAGTTGCATTATTAACAAGGCAGCCGATTGAAGGAAGAGCCCGGGGAGGAGCATTAAGATTAGGAGAAATGGAACAGCAGGCATTAGTTGCCCACGGCGCGTCATTATTGTTAAAAGAAAGATATGATTCAGATAAAGTTGTTCTTCCAATTTGTATTAAATGCGGAACAATAGCAATAGAAGACACAATAAGAGGAAGGACAATCTGCCCGAGATGCGAAGGAGAAGAAGTTGAAATGGTTGAAGTGGCTTATGCCTTTAAACTTCTCGTTGAAGAATTACAAGGGATGCACATTAAAACAAATTTTGGATTAAAAAATAAATATGAGTAGTGTAAAATAAAATTACAAAAAAATTAAAATGACAAAAAAGATAGAAAATTATAAATTATGCATTGAGAAATATCTTTCCTAAAAAATAAATATTAATTAAAATGTCCAAACCAATAAGAAAAAAAATAGGAGAAATGATTTTTTCTTTAATCAGTCCGGAAGATATTAAAAAACTTTCAGTTGCAAAAGTTATAACTCCTGAACTTTATGATATAGATGGATATCCTGTTGACGGCGGGTTGATGGATTTAAGGCTTGGCGCAATTGATCCAGGAGTAAGATGCAGGACTTGCGGCGGCAGACTTAAGGAATGCCTTGGCCACTCAGGATGTATTGATTTAGCAAGATCAATAGTTCATTTAAAATATGCTCCAATTATTGAATTAATATTAAAATCATTTTGCCAAAGCTGCGGAAAATTAATGCTTGATGAAAAGGAAATGGAAAAATACCCTGAAAGCAAAAGAACAAAAAGAGCAAAAGAAAAAAAGAAATGCCCTCATTGTTCAACTCTTCAGGAAAAAGTTAAATTAGACAAGCCAACAAGTTTTTACAAGGGCAAAAAAAGAATTTTTCCCGGAGAAATACGTGAAACTCTTGTCAATGTTCCCGATGAAGAACTTAGAAAAATTGGAATTGACTATAAAACTTTCAGACCGGAATGGGCAATTTTAACTGCGCTGTTAGTTCCTCCAGTAACGGTTAGGCCGAGCATTATTTTAGAAAATGGCGAGCGTTCTGAAGACGATTTAACGCATAAATTATCAGATATTATAAGGGCAAACCAAAGGCTTTGGGAAAATTTAAACGCCGGCGCTCCTGAAGTTATTATTGAAGATTTATGGGATTTGTTGCAGTTTCATATCACGACTTTTTTTGATAATACTGTTTCAAAAATTCCTCCAGCGAGGCATAGAAGCGGTCAGCCATTAAAAACAATTACAGAAAGAATAAAAGGCAAGGAAGGAAGAATCAGAAAAAATATTGCCGGTAAAAGAGTAAATTACGCAGGAAGAACAGTTATCTCTCCCGATCCTTTTCTTAAAATTAATGAAGTTGGAGTTCCATATGAAATTGCGAAAATTGTTACTGTTGCAGAAACTGTCAACGATATAAATAAGAAAAAATTAATAAAGCTTATTGAAAGCGGAGAAAATTATCCGGGAGCAAATTATGTTATAAGGCCTGACGGAAAAAGAAAAAAAATTGCTCTTGAATTAAAAGAAGAAATAATTGCTGAAATTTCTCCAGGATATATTGTAGAGAGACATTTACAGGACGGAGATATTGTTTTATTTAATAGACATCCAAGTTTGCACAGGGGAAGTTTAATGGCTCATTTTGTTAAAGTCCTTCCCGGCAAAACATTCAGGATGCATCCCGCTGTTTGCACTCCATATAACGCTGATTTTGACGGCGATGAAATGAATATTCACAGTCCGCAGACAGAAGAAGCGCGCGCAGAAGCAAAGATTTTGCTTGATGTCAAGAAAAATTTAATGTCTCCAAAAAATAATACAAATTTAATCGGATGTGTTCAGGATTCTATAACTGGAAATTATCTTTTAGGAATAAATAATTTCTCAAAAGAAGAAGCGAACCAATTATTATATCAATCGGGCTTAGATTTTGAAGCTGTAAAAAAGAATATTTCTGGAACTGAATTGTTTTCAATGATTCTTCCAAAGTTTGATTTTTCCAATGACTCAATCAAAATAAAAGATGGAAAAATAATCAAAGGAATTATTGATAAAACCACTTTTGGCGTTGAAGATGGAGAGCTAATTAAAGCGCTTGGAAAAGAAGTTGGACAAGAAGAAACTTTTGATATAATTAATAAAGCATTTAATCTTGGAAAAACATATTTGACTCAGCATGGAATAACCGCGTGTGTTGAAGATTTTGATTTAAAAGAAAGCGTTATTGAAGAAACAGAAGAAATTGTAAAAAAGGCAGAGAAAAAAACAAAAGAGATCATTGAATCTTATGAAAATAAAAATCTGGAGATTATTCCTGGAAAAACTTTAGAAGAATCAAGAGAAATAAAAATTCTTCAGACACTAAATGAAGTAAGGACGAAAATCGGTTCTATTGTAAAAGAAAAATTTCCAAAAGAAAATCCAATAAGCAGCATGATTAAAGCAGGCGGCGGGGGAAATATTTTGAACATCACGCAGATGGCGTGCTGCGTCGGGCAACAGGCATTATGGGGAAAAAGAATCGATTTTGGATTTACTCAAAGAACTCTTTCATGTTTTAAAAAAGGAGATTTATCGCCAAAAGCAAGAGGATTTATCAGAAGTTCATTTATCAAAGGATTAAGACCAGATGAATTTTTCTTTGGAGCTATTACAGGCCGGGATAGTTTAATGGATACTGCGTTAAGAACTCCAAAATCAGGTTATTTATACAGAAGACTTGCAAATGCTTTCCAGGATTTAAGAGGAGAATATGATGGAACAGTAAGAGACAGCAGCGGCAACATCATAGAATTTAAATATGGCGACGATAATAAAGATGTTTCGGAATTGCATACAGACGGAACCGTCTGCCCCGGAGAGGCTCTTGGATTAGTTACTGCTCAATCATTTGGAGAACCATCAACACAAATGGCTTTGAATGTATTCCATTTTGCAGGTGTTGCAGAAATGCAGGTTACAATGGGATTGCCAAGGCTGATAGAAATATTTGATGCAAGAAAAAAACCTTCTTCTCCTAGAATGGAGATTTATTTGAATAAAGAATATAATAATGATAAAGACGCTGAAATCTTCGCTGAAAAGATAAAGGAAGTAACTTTAAAAGAAGTTGCTTCAGAAATAGGGATAAATTTCAGCAAAAAAATAATTGAAATAAAAATTGACAAAGAAGCTTTAAGAAAAACTCATGCCAGTATAAAGAAGATAGTAGAAAGGCTGAATGAGCTAAATTTTAAGGCAAAGGAGAAAGAGGAAATGATTCTTTTGGGCGCTGAAGACCTTTCTTTCAAGGAAATTTATCAATTAAAAGAGAAAATTAAAAATGCAATAATCTCAGGAGTAAAAGGCATTAAACAGATTTTGATTTTGAAAAAAGAGAACAATTTTGTTATTGTAACTCTTGGGACAAATATTAAGGAAATGATAAAATTAAAAGAAGTAAATAAAGACAAAATTGTTTCAAATGATTTTTATGAAATTGCAGAAGTTTTTGGAATTGAGGCGGCAAGGCAGTTGATTATTAATGAAATAAAGCATGTTATAAATACTCAGGGATTGGATATTGATCAGCACCATCTAAAATTAGCCGCAGATGCTATAACAAATACAGGGCAGATTAAAGGAGTTACAAGAATGGGAATTATTGCGCAGAAATCTTCAATTTTAGCGAGGGCAACTTTTGAAACTCCGATAAAACAATTTGTAAATGCAAGCATTAAAGGAAGCAAAGAAAAATTAAAAAGCGTTATTGAAAATATAATTTTAAATCAGCCGGTTCCGGTCGGAACAGGATTCCCGGGATTAGTTGTCAAAGTTATCGGTCCGTTGTCAAAAAGAGATGAAGAAAAAAAGACCGCTAAAAAAGAAATTGTTGAAAGCGTCAACAAGTAGACTCATTCATCAATAGAAATTGTTGAAAGTGTGAATAAATAATTAGTTTTTCTTAGGGGGAAAGATTTATAAATAGTGTACCCTTGTATAAAACATGGAAAAGAACATAATTTTAAAATATATTCTTGACAAAAAAGAAAACATAAAAACTTCAAAAGTTTTTCCAAGAACAATCCCCTTTAAATTCACAGAAAATTTTGTAAATGTTATAATCGGACCCAGAAGGGCTGGAAAAACATACTTTTTGTATGACTCAATTCTGAACAAATTAAAACTTAAGGATGAAGAATTTATTTTTATGGATTTTGAAGATGCGGCATTAAATGGCATAAACTCAAATGATGTTGCAGAAACAATTAATCTTCATGAGGAATATTACAAAAAAAAGCCAAGATATTTATTTTTTGATGAAATACAAGGCGTTAATAATTGGGACAAGGCTATAAGAACTCTTTTTGAAACAAAAAAATATGTTATTTTTCTATCTGGCTCTTCATCTAAGCTTTTAAGCAAAGAGATTGCCACTTCTTTAAGAGGAAGAGCGATTTCACATTCTGTTCTGCCTCTTTCATTTAAGGAATTTCTTAATTTCAGAAAAGTTGAACTTAAAAATTTTTATTCTTCTTCTGAAGAAAACAAAATTAAAAATTATCTTAGGGAATATTTGAAATATGGGGGATTTCCCAATATAGTCATTGAAAAAGAAATTGCTGAAAAATTTTTTCAAGAATATGTGGATTTGGTCGTATTTAGAGATGTTATAGAAAGACATAAAATTAAAAATGTTTTTATAATAAAATTTTTAATAAAAAGCATGATTTCTTCATTTGCAAAAGAATTTTCAATACATAATCTTTTTAATACACTAAAATCTCAAAACATAAAAGTCAGCAAAAAAACATTATATGAATATGCTTTATATTTAGAAGATGCTTTTTTTTCATTCCTTTTAAAAAAATTTTCTTATTCAATGAAAAAAACAGAACTCTCTATACCTAAAATTTTTATAAATGATATGGGGCTGGTAAATTTTTCTTCTATGAATTTTTCAGAAAATCTTGGGAAGATTATGGAAAATGCAGTTTTTTTAGAGCTTTTAAGAAGAGAAAAGGAAATATTTTATTTTAAAGCGATAACAAAAGAAGAGGCTGATTTTGTTATTAAAGAAGGGAAAAAAATAAAACAGATTTTTCAAGTTTGTTATAGTCTCTCTGAGCCTGAAGTTAAGAAAAGAGAAATTAATTCCTTGATTAAAGCAGGGAAAGAACTGAAATGCAACAATTTATCTATAATAACTTGGGATTATGAAGCAGAAGAAAAAATAAGAAATAAAAAGATTAAATTCATTCCTATTTGGAAATGGTTGCTTCAGGAAAAAATTAGCTAAAAAAGAAATTGTTGAAAGCGTCAACAAGTAGACTCATTCATCAATAGAAATTGATGAAAGTGTGAATAAATAATTAGTTTTTCTTAGGGGAAAGATTTATTTTTGTGTTTCTAAAGTATATTCTAAATTTACTTTTGCGTACGGCTTACCATTAGCTCCTTCGAGCATAGATTTTGTAAGCTCTTCATTTATCATTCCAGCACTATCTTTCATTACAAATTTTTCGCTAAATTCTTCTCTCTTCCAGGTATTATAATTAATTACTTGACATTTGATTATCTTTCCTGTTTGCAAATTAATATAGTGCTTTTCTTTTTTGTCATCTGAAAAAACTTGATGGGTTGCTTCAAAATATTTATTTGAATTTGGCTGGAATTCTTTTTTTACAATTTCATTAATCTTTTCCGGTGCTGCGCTATTAAATTGTGTATAATTTTTATGATCTCCAAAAGAAACAAACTCTCCACTAATTTTTGTTGTTTCATCTAATTTAGCCAATATATCTTGAATCTCCGAAAAGCCCATAGATACATCTACAACTTTTTTTCTTCCTGCAAAAATATTTATAATTTCTCTGAGCATTTTAATTTCCTTGCATTTAACGAATGTTTCTTTTATAAACCTTTCTATTTTGTTACTATTTTATAATTAATATTAAAAACACCAGAATTCTAAACTCAAAATCTCCGAAAGAATTAAAAACTTTGCTTTTTTAGGTTAAATATGGAACAAATAAAAGTAGACGCAAAAGAAATAATGATAAAATTAGCAAGACTTCAGACAGATATGGATTATGTAAGGGAGCGCATAAAAGATATTACTTTGACAGAAGACGATTTGGAAGCTATTGAAGAAGCCAGAATAGATTTGAAAGAAGGAAAAACAAGGAGATTGTAACCCAATGTATTTTGTAGATCTTTCTCAGCATGCTTAAAAATTTTTAGATGAACTTGATCCACATATAAAGGATAGAATTGAGAATACACTAAAAAGATTAGAAGATAATTCTGTTCCAAGCGATTCAAAATTTATTGGAAGAGCTGGCAGGGAAAAAATTTTTCGCTATAGAATTGGGGATTATCGGGCTTTATATTCTATTAACGAGAATAAAAAGATTATTCTTGTAGTAAAAATTGATAAAAGACCAAGAGTCTATGATTGATAAATATTCTTTAATTAATCCTAAATATTAATTGAAAAGAAATTGTTGAGAGGGTGAATAAGTAGTTTTATATTCTAAAAGAAAAATATTTAAATTGATATTTTTTTATTCAATAATGAAAAAGAAGAAAGAGCCAAATTATTTTTTGTTTTATTCCATTGGCGCGTTTTTTACTTTAATATTGCATCACTTTTTGATATCAAAGATTCAAATAATTTCAACAATTCAAGTTCTACTTGACATAATAATTTTGACATTGTTAACTGGTTAGACTTCTATGATTTGGGAACATTTTACGAAAAAGAAAAAATAGGAAATTTTTCAGAGTGTCTCACTAAAGTTCGACAAAGAAAAAATAGTTAAATCTAATTCTTTTTTTAATAGTTATGAATACTCAAAGAGTTGCTATTTTTATTGATGGAAGCAATCTTTATCATAATCTAAAAAGATTCAATATCAAAACTACTTTTGAAGAGGTTATAAAAAGTGTTGAAACAAAAAGAGAAATTGTTGATATTTTTTATTATACTGCTTTATTAGATAAATCATTTGATGAAAAAAGATACAATGAGCACAAAAGATTTTTAGACAAAATAAAACAAATTCCAAATTTTCATATTGTTCTTTGCAATTTAAGAAAAGTAGTTCTGGAAAATGGTTCTGTTGATTTTGTAATAAAAGGCGACGATGTTTATTTGGCAACAGATTTAATCAAAGGGGCTTATGAAAATTTATATGATGTCGCAATAATTATTTCTGGAGATGGAGATTTTGTTCCTGCAATAAAGCTTGTTCAAAAGAACAATAAAAAAGTTATTAATGCTTTTTTCCCAAAAAGTTCTTCTTATCTTTTAAGAAATTGTTGTAATGGTTCAATAAACTTAAAGAAAACTTTAATGTAAAAAAAGAAGTCCCAATATGGCGAACCATACGGGACAGTTATTAATATTACTATCTCTCTGAACTTTAAAAAACCTTTGGTTGTCTTATTTTTTAAGAAAATTAGCTAAAAAAGAAATTGTTGAGAGTGTGAATAAATAATTTTTTTAAAAAATGGGTAAAAAATTACGGCTGGGCTTCCTAATCACTAACTAAAAAATGCTCGTTTATTTATTTTCTAAATTTCTTTTTTGGGATAATTGCATGAAATTCTTTATTCTTGGACTTTACTGCCGAATAGGTAAAAATTAGTCCATTTTACTGCCGAATAGGTAAAAAATTAGATACTACCGACGCGCAATTCTGAATATTTTACTGCCCAAAAGGTAAAATTTATAAAGCAATAAACACTCTATAAAATATGAGTTATTTAGAAAGAAAGCAAATAAACAAAAAGACTTACATTTATTTTGTTAAAAAAATTTCTTTTATGAAGAAGATTCATATAATAAAGAAACATATTGGAACAGATTCCCCTGCAATAACAAAAGAAAAATATCTTTTGGATAATCTTGAGTATTTATCAAATGAAGAATTTAATTTTAGGAAAAAATTCCTTAGACAAATAAAAGAAAAAGTTTCCCATAATGAACATCTCCCAGAAAAAATTGAAATAAAAGCAATAGAAATAAATAATTTGAGCGAAGGCAAAAAGCGCCATGAATTTTTAGATATAGAATTTGCAAAAGAGTTTATTTTTAATTCAAATAATATAGAGGGGTCTAAAATTCCTCCAGAAAAAGTAAGAGAGATAATTGACAGCGGAGAAACAAAATATCAGAATAAAAATGAAATTAAAGAAGTTAAAAATTCTATTAAGGCATTTGATTATTTAAAAAAATCATTTAAATTTAATTTATCTTCTATAAAAAGATTATATTACATCTTAACAAAAGAGTTGGTTATGGAAGGCGGGGAACCTTATCCAAGAGGATTTAAAAAAGCGCAAAATGTTGTTGAAAATTCCTTAACAACCCCTCCAGAAAAAGTTGAAAAAGAATTGAAAGAATTGATTAACTGGTATAGGAAGAATAAAGATAAAATTCACCCGTTAATTCTTGCTTTTGAATTTCACATAAAATACGAGTATATTCATCCTTTTTTAGATGGAAATGGGAGAACTGGAAGGCTGATTATGAATAAAATTTTAATGAGTGGAGGGTATTCTCCAATAATTATTTATAAAAAGAATAAACTCTCTTATTTTAATTCAATTGAAAAATCCCGAGAAGGAAAATTAAAGAACTATTATCAATTTATGCTTGAACAAGCAGATGAAAGTTATGATTACCTTTTAAAAGTTCTTAAAAAATATTAAAATCCTAAACTTCATATAAATAAACTCTTCCCTCTTGTTTTTTAATTTTCCAATTTGGAAGTTTCCAATAATGAGAAACTATAATTGAACCGGGTTTTAATTCTCTTTTAAATTTTTTTGATAATTTGTTTGTTATTGTATTAAATTGAAACATTATAATTTTATTATATTTTGACAAATCTTCTTTAAAAAAATTCTTCCAATAAATTTTAATTTTATTCTGCAATCCTAATTCTTTTATTTTTCTTCTTGAAATCCAGACTAAAAAAGGATTAATTTCAAATCCGTGTATTTCTATTTTTGAATTTTTTGGAAGTTTTTTTGTAAGAGTGATGCAAATTCTTCCGTCGCCAGAGCCTAATTCTGCAATTTTATCCCCGGCTTTTGGATTTGTGAATTTAATTATATTTTTTAGAGCTTTACCTCTTGTTGGCTCATAAGGAGCGCCAAAAAAGAAAGGAATTAGAAAAAACCATGCTAAAATAATTGATAAAATAGCTAATGGAATTAAGAATATTATAAAAGACATAAAAAATTATTGATTTAAGGAGTTTTATATTTTCCTGATTCAAACATTTCCTGATAAAGATTTATTTTTACTATATTAACGTCGCTTGAAGGCATATTAACGGGGTCTTTAGCTCCATAAGAAGTGCAAGAATCTCTCCATTCAAGGATATCCTGCAAATTTTTAGTATAAATTATTTTTTTATCTGGAGTTAATTCATTAATTTTATCCTGGATGTTTTTTTCCATTTTTAAAAAATAATATTATGATTTTTAAAGATTTATGTCATAAAAAACTATTAATAGTAAAGAAGGTTACATCATTCATGGAAAATAATAATGAAATAGACATTCAACATTACAATCCAAAACTAAGAAGAAAAATTGAGATTATTGGAATTGCTGTTTCAATTATTATTGTTTCTATAAGCATTGTCAGCCTTTTATTTTATGGATTTTATAAGGAAAAACTAACTGAAGGAATTCTCACTTCTGGAAAAATTTTGATGTTTTTGAGCATATTCTTTCTTGAGTTTATTCCTCAAATGATAAGCTCTCATTTTCCTTTAGTTGTTTCAATAATTTCTGGAATAAATTCTTTTGAAGCGATAATTATTGCTATCTTTGCTTCTTTAATAAGCACTATCCTTGCTTTTGAAATTGGGAAAAAATTCGGCTGGAAATTTGTCTGTTCTTTGTTTGAGCCAAAACAATTAGTAAAACTTACAACTCTCTGGAATAAATACGGAAAGTGGTTTGTATTTGTGTCTGCTTTTACACCTTTACCTTACTTTCCTTTAGTCTTTGGAGCTTTGCAAATGTCAAGAAAAAAAATGTGGCTTTTTGGAATTATTCCCAGAATAATCGGCTTTGTTTTCTTTGGCTATCTTGTTTCTTTGTGAAAATTTATTTGATAACTTTTAAAAACATCTTTTATTTTAAGAATATTATGTACGAGCCGCAAAAAATAGAAAAAGAAATTTTGGAATTTTGGGAGAAAAATAAAATTTTTGAAAAATCTCTGAAGAAAACAGAAAAGAAAAAACCCTACATATTTTACGACGGACCCCCATTTGCGACGGGAATGCCTCACTATGGACATATTTTAGGCTCTGTAACAAAAGATGTTTATGGAAGATTCTGGACAATGAAAGGGCGTTATGTAAGAAGAGTTTGGGGATGGGACTGCCACGGATTGCCGATAGAAACAATTGCAGAAAAAGGACTTGGAATAAATTCTAAAGATGAAATTGAAAAAATGGGGATTAAAAAATTCAATGAACATTGCAAAAGCAAAGTTCTTGGATATGCGCACGAATGGGAAAAAGTTATAGAAAGAATCGGCAGATGGGTGGATATGAAAAATTCCTACAAGACAATGGACAATGAATATATTGAAAGTGTCTGGTGGGCATTTAAACAGCTTTGGGAAAAAGGATATATTTACGAAGGAGAAAAAATATTAATGTATTGTCCAAGATGTTCAACTCCGCTGGCAAAAGCTGAAATTTCAATGGACAATTCTTATAAAAATATAAAAGAAGATTCTATTGTTGTAAAATTTAAATTAAAAGAGAAACTCTCCAACGAAAATGTCTATGCTTTAGCGTGGACAACAACTCCGTGGACACTGCCTTCAAATTTAGCTTTAACCGTTAATCCTGATTTGGAATATGTTTATTTAAAAGATAAATCAGATGGAACTATTTATCTGCTGGCAAAAAAATTAGTTAATAATTTTTTTAAAAATCCACAGGAGTATGAAATATTAGAAGAGATTAAAGGGAGAAAATTAGAAGGAAAAGAGTATGAGCCCTTATTTGATTATTTTAAAAATAATAAAAATTCATTTAAGTTTCTTTTAGGAGATTTTGTAACTGCTGAAGACGGGAGTGGAATTGTACACACTGCTCCAGCTTTTGGCGAAGACGATTATGCTGTTTGCAAAAAATATGGAATAAAGATGGTCCAGCCAGTAGATGAGAAAGGCAGATTTACCGAAGAGGTTAAGGATTTTCAGGGGCAGTTTGTTCATGATTCAAATAAAAACATAATTGAATTTTTAAAGAAAAATAAAAAAATAGTTTTGATTAAAAGAATTGAGCACGATTATCCTTTTTGCTACAGATGTGAAACAAAACTTTTATATCGCGCTATTCCTGCTTGGTTTGTGAATATTCAAAAAATCAAGCCAAAATTATTAAAAATAAGCCAAAAAATAAATTGGCATCCGGAATTTTTAAAAGAAGGAAGAGTAAAATACACAATTGAAACTGCTCCTGATTGGAATATTTCAAGAAATAGATACTGGGCGACGGCAATGCCTGTTTGGATTTCAAAAGACGGGGAAAAATTAATCATAGGAAGCATTAATGAATTAAAAAAATATGCAAAAAATATGAAAGCAAATTCAGGAAAAATAGATTTGCATAAGGATTTTCTTGATGAAATAATTTTGGAAAAAAATGGGAAAGAATTCAGAAGAATTCCGGAAGTTCTGGATTGCTGGTTTGAATCAGGCGCAATGACCTTTGCGCAATTTCATTATCCTTTTGAAAATAAGAAATTTTTTGAAGAAAATTTTCCGTCGCAGTTTGTTGCAGAATATATTGCTCAGGTTAGGGCATGGTTTTATTATATGATGGTTTTGTCTACAATATTATTTGATGAAATCCCTTTTGAAAATGTTGCAACCACAGGAACTATTTTAGCTGAAGACGGGGAAAAAATGAGCAAAAGCAAAAATAATTTTACAGACCCTATGATTTTAATAAATAAATATGGCGTCGATGCTTTGAGATTTTATTTAATGTCGAGCCCTGTAATGAATTCTGATGATATTAATTTTTCAGACAAAAATGTTGAAGAAGCTTACAAAAAAATAGTTTTGCTTTCTTATAATAGCCTAAATTTTTATGAAAATTATAGATATAAAGAAAAAACAAAAATAGGAAATCCAAAAACTACAGAACTGACAGATAAATGGATTTTATTCAGGTTAAATGAATTTGGAAGAAAAACAGAAAAATATTTGGAAGAATACAATCTCGTAAAAGCTTGCTCAGAAATAAAAGAGTTTATTGAAGATTTGTCTACATGGTATTTAAGGATTAACAGAGAGAGGATTGCAGAAAAAAAAGAAGCAAGAGAAACTTTAAAATTTGTTTTGAATAATTTCTCAAAAATAATCTCGCCAATCCTGCCTTTTGTTTCAGAAAAAATCTATCAAAGCCTGAATGGAAATAAAAACTCGGTTCATCTGCAGGAATATCCGAAATTAAGGCTGGAAGAAAGCGCGAAAAAATTGCTGGAAGATATGAAAAATATCCGCGAGGTTATTTCTTCTGGATTGAAGATAAGAGATAAACTGCAAATAGGATTGAAATGGCCTCTTGCAAAAGCAAAAATAATATCAAATAAAAAAATTGGCAGAGAATTTGAAGAATTAATTAAGTCTCAATTAAATGTAAAAAAAATTGAAATAAAAAAAGGAAATGAACTTTCCGTTGAATTTGATACGACAATGACTCCAGAATTAGAAGCAGAAGGGTATGCAAGGGAAATTTCTAGACAGATTCAAGCATTTAGAAAAGAATTGGGATTTGAAAAAAAACAGGTTATTGAGCTGCAAATTGCCGTCGGAAAAGATGAACAATTAAAAAAAATATTAGGGGCAGAAAAAGAATTTATTAAAGAAAGGACAAATTCTAAACAACTGTTTATTGTAACAACTATTGAGAAGGAAAGATTTAAAAAGAATATTGAATTTAAAATTAAAGATAAAAGAGGAATAATAGGAATTACTGAGATAAATGTTAAAAATACTACCCTTCGGTAATCCTATAAGTTCGCTCCTCTGATATGATAAAGTTTAAAAAGAGAAAATAGGTCATAAATATATAAAATGATAGTACGAGATGAATTTTTAAGCAGACTGAGAAAAATCTTTGATTTAAATTTGTACGAGGTTAAAGTCTGGACTGCGCTTCTCTCTCGTGGAACTTCAACTGCAGGAGAATTAAGCAACATCTCAGATGTTCCAAGATCAAGGACTTATGATATTTTAGAGAGTCTTGAAAAGAAAGGATTTATAATTATGAAACTTGGCAAACCAATTAAATTTGTTGCTTTAAAGCCTGAAGAAGTCGTTGAAAGAGTTAAAAAAAATTTAGTTAAGTATACGCAGGAAAGAACAAAAAGATTAGAAACTTTAAAAGACGACGAGGTTCTTGTTGAATTAACTGAATTATTCACTAAAGGAATTAAATTTGTTGAGCCTTCTGATTTGTCTGGAAGTTTGAGGGGAAGGCAAAATCTTTACAATCATCTTGATATGATGATTAGAGACGCTGAAAAAACAATTACAATTGTAACAACAGCAGAAGGATTAAACAGAAAGTTTGAAGCATTGATGCCTGCTTTAGAGAAATGCAAGAAAAGAGGAGTTAAGATAAGAATTGCCGCGCCAATTAATAAAAATAATATAAAAGTTGCAAAAGATTTAAAGAGCGTCGCTGAAGTCAAGGATTTGCAGGAAATAAAAGCAAGATTTATAATTATTGATAACCCA
>Ga0209541_10006763_pt1 | contig 19455 bp, 13 predicted proteins | sample RifCSPlowO2_01_FD_184027 | JGI IMG/M metagenome (GOLD analysis project Ga0209541, IMG submission 184027) | Groundwater microbial communities from Rifle, Colorado - Rifle CSP2_plank lowO2_0.1 (SPAdes) (version 2) | ecosystem: Environmental > Aquatic > Deep subsurface > Groundwater | place... | reverse complement strand
ATTTGGGCATGAAAAAAAAACCCTTGAAAAAGTGGGAGAAATTGTCGGCCTAACACGTGAGCGCGTACGCCAAATTCAATTAGACGCGTTGAAAAAATTGCGTGAAATAATCGAAGCGGAAGGATTACTGTCGCGGTAAAATTGCTGTCCGGACGGCTTTACTGCGGCTTGAAAGTAATGTCCGATGGCGCTAGGCCCCTCGATTATTGCGCCGATGGATGAAAGTGTTCCGCCCTCTTTTGCTTCAAACCGATCGTTGAACCAGCCGATTTGCATTCCGCTGTCAGCGTTGCCCATGGTCATAACCAAAATTCCTTGTGCTTCCAGATAATCGTTTTGGGTTAGCGTCGGTATATTATCGGCATAATAAACAGGCCTTGTGTCGGCGTCAATACGGTGAAAAAGTCCGCCTATGTTTCCTCCGCGATAACCAAAGTCCTGATTGCCATAGGTTTCACAATCCAAAAAATTAGAACGGTTTCCTTTCCATTCCCAACCCGGGTCAGAATTGAATTGTTCAAATTTTTCACCATTACCGGTCGTGTAACGTAAATTATCAAAATAAGCGTTGACCGTTGCTCCGGCCGTTCTGGCTAAATGGAATACACCAAAACGGTTGAAATTTGCGCCTTGGGCCCGATGTTCAGGGGTTAAGGCAAGCTGGTGCTGGGCGCCGTCGAGGGTTAAAGTAATTAAACCGTTTCCAACGGTTGGCGCGTAATCAAAGGTGAAATTATGGACGATACCGTTAGAGGGACCCACGGTTATTTCTCCCGTTCCGCCCGCTCCCCATTGGGAAGAGGTGTAATCGACTAAGAGGTTGGCAACCCCCTTATCGGCGCCTACATGAAAACCTAGAAAATTAGGAGGCCGCCAACCTTGCTCTTGGCTGTTAAAAAACCCTAAGAATATGTAGCCGTCATCGCCCCGGGTAATTGCAAATTGGCCCGAGAATTTAATGGGACTGTTAAAAGTAAGATTGCCGAGGCTGCTATCGCCATAATAACTTCTGGTTAGGGTGCGTGAAAATAAACCGCCTAATTCGCCCGGCGAACCGCCCGCTAAGTTGCTTGCGGCATAGCCGTAATCCTGGCTAACCTGTTTGCATTCTCCGGAGTTGGGCAGATTATTTTCGCCAATCCAGGCGGGGTCGCCGTTAAAATTATTAGATGTACATCTGTTGCTTTGGGCTTGGGCGATATTTTTATTTTCCAAGCCGAAATTTAAAAGTTCAATTGATATAATTGAGATGACTAAAAACAAAACTAAAGATAAAATCAGCCAATGTGCGTGCTTATGGCGGGGGTGATTGTGCCATTCGTGATACCAATTTAATTCGTTGTTGCTCATAAAAAATTTAGAAATTATTTTTCTAAATGCAGATGTTCGCCGGTTGCAAAAGGAGTTGATTTGGGTTGACGGCAATACCGCCAGCTATAAGGATAACCGCTCAAGGTAGTATATTCATTTGTAATAGAACTGAAACCAGCTTGATCAGCTAAATTGCATAGATTATCCAGTGCTTCGGCCAGCTGTAATGCGCCTGTTGGACGAGGCGTAAGAACTATATCAACACAAGTGCCGTTGCCATGGCAGAAGTCGGCATGATTTACGGTTGGCGGGAAACCTTCCGATAGAACCCAATTCGCAGCTAATTGTCTAAGAGTAACTAAACTTTGGCCGGTCAGAAGTTCCACAAATGGACAGGTGCGGGGCGGATTGGGCGGAAACTGGTTATTGTTTGGAATACTTGGATCAAAATTTAGACTATTAACATAATATCCCATACATTGAATTGAATTGTTACCGGCAGTTATTCCGCCCGGATAAGCGCTACATGCGGTGCAGGCATCAATAGTTCCGGAACCAGGACTGCCGGGAGGTATTGGTAGTGTCGGTGGCTCCTTTAACCTCTCCAGCATAAACTCTCCTCCCACTAACTCCGGATTGATGGTGTATAGAATGACATAAGCCGAAAGAAGAAGAATTACTCCCAGAATAGCATTAGTAATATATCTTTTTGCTGTAGCGATATTTCCCGGATTAGCGGCTGACGTAAGCCATAAGAAGCCTCCCCAGAGAATCATTATAAATACGGCGATACCGACAGTGATAAGAGAATAATTAAAAATCGATTTGAATAACTCTCCGAAGTTAGTGGCGGGTGGAGGGGAGATCTCTTGGGTTTGAGGCTGGGGAGGAATCTGGCCTTCTATTACTGTCACGACATCAGGACTTGTCGCTGTTCCATAGGGACTGATAACGCTGACATTGTATAAACCCGGTGGCATATCCTCGGTAATGGTTACTGTTACTATTTTAGCATCGTCGCTTACAAAACCGGCTGTATTGGCAATGCCGCCATTTATTTCAGCAAATTCAATATCGGATGTAAGATATTCTCCAAAAATTTCAATGGTACCGCCTTGGCTGACCGTCAGGGGTTCAATGCTGGTAATAATCGGCGGTTCATAACCGGTTGGACTTGGCGTGCCAAATCCAGATTTAACCTCAAAGGGTACTTCATTTGAATCCGGATCGGACACTATTTTAACTGAATAAATTCCGGGAGTAAGACTTGATGGCAAAACAATAGTCGTTTCTTGAAAGTACTGATCTACAATTCCGGTGATTGCCGTTGTATTTCCAGATGAATTTTTAAATTTTACATTTGCAGTCAGATTATCTCCGGCAAGAACTATGGTTGATCCAACCGGAGCTAAATCTGGAGCGATGTAGTATAGATATCGAGGAGGTGGACCAGAAGGTGGCGGAGGTGGGGGTAGTGTACCACCACAGGCAGGATCACTGGCCGGTAAAATCGTTCCTTGAACACAGACATCTCCTGCTATCGATGGATTTGTTGTCCATGCTCCAGCTGTAAAATTATCACTGCTAAGATTAAAAGATACTGGACCATCACTGCAACTCATTTCCGCAATTAATTGGACAGGGAATCCGTTTTTATAAGGCCTGCCATCAATAAATTCCCAGCCTGGATTATTAGGACGCCCAGCGTTGCATGGCCATGCGCCGCTTCCGGCTATAAACGCAGTGCCACCTGAATTACCTCCACAAGCTAATTGAGCCGTGACTGGAAATGTTAGCCCGCTTATATCTGGAAATATACCGTCATCATCACAGAAATATCCGTCTGTTTCAGTAAGATCAACACTAGAAGCATTAGCTCCGCCAATGGCAATATATCCCGCCGGACAATTACCCTGAAAACAACCATATGGGGGTGAGCCGGGTGGTGGAGGCGGAGATGTTCCTGAGCATGAGAACCAGCCTGTAGAATTTAATTGACTCGATAAACCATTAACAATTTGGTTTTCAATTGAATTAAATTGAGAGAACATTGAGCCAACTGCCAGATCATAACCGGCAGCATTATGAAATGTCCAACCGGCCGCTCCGGCGCATTTTGCATTTTTAGCGGCAGTAAGCCAATCATCAGAACTGTCAGAATAAGGAGCAGTCCCACGATAACGTTCCGGCTCCTGAAGATATATGGGGACAGATCTTGGTAAGCTGGCTCTTGTAGAGATGACAAAATTGTCAGTATTGCCGGGCCAGTCGCCTGATCGGGGATCATGTGGTGCCCAGAAATCGAGGTTAGCGCCGTTTAGATATGAAGTATTAAGAGCCGATGCAGTGACAAGTCTGTTTGGATCAATCGCCTTGACCGCATTTCTTAAAGTAAGAACTTCGGCTGGACTTAGACCTTGAGTTGGCCGGCCAGTAAGGTCAACTTCATTTTGAAGATCAAAAGTAACACCTCTATAAGAAAGTATTCCACTGGTTGTACTTTGAATACCGTTTCTAAAACTATTAAGATCTGCGCCTACTACTTCTCGGGCAAAACTTACATCAACTGCCAGGCTATTGTTTTGAGCTTTATTCAGAACATTTGTTAATCGATTCAACATACCGGGTTTTAAGTTTCCGGCTGAATCCATTAGTTGAAATTGGGGATTATCCCACCAATTTGGAAAAATTCTTATTCCATTGAATCCCCTTGATTTTAGAGCTGCAAAATCTGAATCCAGTGTTGCATCTGAAGCCGCCATAGCTCCAAAGTAACTTGCAAAAAGAAGAAATTGTGAATTGCCGTTTACGGTAAATCTATCGCCACTTATGCCAAGGGCTATATTTCCTTGAGGAGGAATCACATCGCTTTCTACCCATGGTAATTCAGTTACTGCATCCCGGTCAGGATTTATTACGGCAAGAGCAAAAGTCAAGTTAGCGCCAGCGTTTTTTAATTGATCAAGAAAACTTATATATGATCCAGTTTTAGTGATGTAAACCCAGAAATCAGATCCGCCGTAACCAATAAGTGTACCCTGACCCATTATTACATTGGGCTGAATCCCGCCAAGAGCTGTATTTAAAGATGAAATAACCCGAGTCTGCCAGCTTGAAGGTGATGCGCAGTCATAAACAAGATAGTTGCTGTTTCTAGCTTTGGCTTGTTGGGACATGTTGGTAATGGTCGCATCTGAAGGCGGCTGACAATTTACATCAGTATTTACGATTGTTTTCGAATTAAGAAAATTAGGATCATTGTTGTTATTATGCCAATCTCTATATATTGCCAAAGGATGGATTGCTTGGGTTAAACTTTCCGTATTATCTACCATTTTGCCTTTTCCCCACCATTGATAAGCTTGGTTTAGAAAACCATTTTTATCAAATTGGCCGGCATCTTTAAAATCTTCCGAGAAAGGCTGAAACAAAACAGTATCGGGAGTATTTTGGGAAAGTTTGGTTATAAAAGTCTGCCATACATTTCTAAGAAATTGACGGGTTGTTGTGGAGGTATCGCCATTTACGGCTCGGCCTAGTTCTTGAATAAATAGATCAGGACTAGTTAATGAATCTGTTTCCGGGTTTACGTTATTTGCAGGATTAAAAGGATTTAATAACCAACCGTCTGAATCGTCTAACCACATGTTATAAGCTGCGAGTAATGTATAAATATTTCTGCTCTTGGCGGCATTAGTATATTGGGAAAGTAATTGATAAAATGTGTTATTCGGCTGGCTAAGATCAACATTATTTGTAGTTGTTCCAGTGCAATTATCGCCACTGCTTCCGGTAGCTCCTGTCCATGTAGTCATCACGATGTTACTTCTTTCTTCCAGACCGTCAACAATTCTGCCACCAAAATCAGGCACGGTAGAAACCATAAAACCAACCACTTCATTTGCGTCGGGTGTATAATTTGAGAGAGGTCCCTTTAGGACGCCACAGGCGTCAGTTATATTGCTCGTGTCTTTTTGAGTCTGGCCTTGACCAAGATACTCCCAAGTCGTTGCATACCAGGTGTTGTCTTGATAAACGAAAATCCAGGCCATGCCCACTATTGAAGGAGGTGTCCATTCCGGCCAAACTTGTGATAATGGCCAGCTGTTAGTTTTGTCGTAAGGTAAATTAATTGTTCTTCCGCTTATGCTAACCGGTCCCAGGGTAGCTGTTTTAGGCCAACTGCTTATATCCGGGTTTGGTGAAATCCAGGTTACATTATTCAAATCAATCGGATCTGGCAGCGAAGGAGATTGAGGACTTGGATCTGGTCCGGTAGACCATAATGGCGAACCATTGAAATATATTACTAGGTTACCATCATTTTGTAATTCAAGGGTAGCACCGTTACCAGAAGTATTACTTGCCCATGATACTCCACCTCCGCTATTATAGAGAACTAAATTACCATCACCCTGCATATCAAGCTCATTACCGGTATTAGTGTTTGTTGCCCACAAAACACTATTGTTGCTTAAGCGATAAAGAACCAGATTGCCATCGCCCTGAAGATCCAGACTATAAGCGCCGTTGGTAGATCTTAAATTTTGTCCGGTAAGAAGATTCTCCCCAGATAATAGTTGAGAACTTCCGGCAGCGGCTTTAGCTTTATCTTCAAAATAAAAATCTCCCACAGAACCGGAGATAAAAGAAAAGATAGAAAGGGCAATAATAATCAAAACTGACCAGTGGGTATGCTGGTGGTTGGGATGGTTATGCCAGTTATGGTACCATCGAAATGATTTGCGAAGATGACAATGAAATGTATGCGACATCTTTTTAATTATACAGTATATATCAGGCTTAGTCATTATTAATTTATCCACTTTTTTGATATGCTAAAGTCAATGATAGTATCATGTATCATGTATCATGTATCACGGCTTAAGAATAAGAAAACTAGAGCGGTTTTTTTATTTTTTTTACTTTCTACTTTTTACTTTCTACTTGCTACTTCCAGGGCCGCCATCGAAGATGAAATAACCGTCAGACAAAGGCAGATTGAAGAACTTCAAAGACAAATTGAAGAATATCAACAGCAAGCTGAAGCTAATCGTTTTCAAGCCAGAACGTTAGAAACGGAGATAGTGGCATTAAATGCCCAGATTCGCCAGACCGAGCTTACTATTCGCAGCTTAGAGCTTTCCATCGGCCAAACTTCAGATGAAATTTCCGATACCGAATTAAAAATATCGGAAACTGAAAGCAAAATATTAAAGCACAAAGATGCCATCGCCCAATTTTTAAAAATTACTTACGAAAATGACCAGAAAACATTAACCGAAATTCTTTTGTCAAATGACGACTTATCCGATTTTTTTACAGCCGTTAATAATATTCGTGCTAATCAAGACAAGCTTCAGCTTGTTATTGAAGAAATGAAAAGTCTCAAGTCAGAACTGGAAGAACGTCAGGAAAATTTAGAGAACAAGAGATCGGAGCTTGAACGGTCGCGTGGATTGGAAGCTCTTGAAAAAAGAAGCTTGGATCAGGGCAAATCAACTAAAAACAAAATTTTAAAAGATACTAAAGGCCAAGAAAAAAAATTTCAGGAATTAGTTGTTAAATCTCAAAAAGATATTGAAGCTTTGCGTGCCCAAATTACATATTTGGAGTTGAACGGAGTTACTGCCGAAGAAGCGGTTAAATTCGGCCAATTGGCGGCTATTCGGACTGGTATCCGTCCCGCTTATCTTATCGCTGTTCTTGAAGTTGAATCAGGTCTTGGCCGGAATGTGGGAAAATGTAATCGGCCGGAAGATCCGCCCGAGAAACATTGGCAGAAAATAATGCATATCCGAGATCATCAGCCTTTTTTGACCATTACTTCTCAACTTGGTCTTGATCCCGACTCAACTGCGGTTTCTTGTCCTCAGTATGTCCGTGGCCGACGTTATGGCTGGGGCGGGGCTATGGGTCCGGCTCAATTTATTCCTTCAACTTGGATTGCCTATGCCAATGAAGTATCAGCTTTGACTAATCACAATCCGGCCAATCCGTGGACTATTGAAGACGCTTTTGTCGCCGCGGCGGCTAAACTTGCCAGAGGCGGAGCCATGGCCCAAACAAGAATATCAGAAATTGCCGCTTCCAAAGCTTATTACAGCGGAAATTCAAGATGCTCAACTGCTCCATGCAATTCATATGCTAATGCAATTCAGCGCAAGGCGGCGGAAATTGAGAAAAATATATAATTAATCTTACTGAGGTTTAACCTCAGTAAACCTCGGGATGATAATCTTTATTAAGAAGAAATTATTTTTTATTGTTGCCGGATTAATTTTGAGCGTTGTTTTTTTTACGGTTACCAGAATATATTCATTCGGCCAAATATCTTTGCCGGAAAGAGTCATTGAAGTTAGCAGATTTGGCGGCGAAACAAAAATTCTTTCAAAGGAGGATTTTGAACCGCTTAATATTTTAGAAAAAATTAGTGAAGGCATTGAACTTCTTGAAAACTCTTCTCCTCTTAAAACAGAACAATATGTCAGTGACAATATTTGTTTTAAAACCAAGAAAAATTACAGAGCATTGCGTAAAGAAATATCTTTTGCAATTTTAGATAAAAAAACCGGAGAAGTTTTTGAAAAAAGGTGTTGGTTCTCTAAAGAAGATGCCATTGAAAATACTATTATCAGTTCAGGGCTTAGCCAGGTTGAGAATATCTTCGGTTTAAAAAATGAGGAGCAGGAGATTAATGAAGAATTGGCCTTAGCGGTTAACTGGTGGAATAATCACAATTCAGATATTGAGGTCAGGAGTTTAAATCCCGAAGACAAGCCGGGAGGGTATATCATGATAGCCAATAAGTTTCCGATGCTGAATCAATATCTGGCCTATCCCCAAGATAAAACCGGTAAAAAATATTCCGATATTGTTTATATTCCGTATTCTGGAGCGCTTCATATTCCGGAATTGATTGAGGAGGGCAGAAGATTCTTAAATCAGAGCGTAGACAGGGCTTTTACTGAGCTATCGGCCGCTAAAATAGAATCGGTTGCTTATCCGGGCCGTCTGGTTGTAGATACAATAAAACCCGATTTTATAAAAAATATTTTTTTAACTGAACAAACCGATACCAGTCTTCTGCTTTCTGCTGGTGATGGGGGATTAAAATTAGCCGAGAGAGTTCTGGTTCGTCTTGGAGCCAACAAAGAAAAAGCTTATCGTTATACTTATTCAAGCACCGGGGCGCTTGGTCTAGGCCAGATAATGCCGGCCACATATGCGAGCATAGTTCGATTATATTCCAAAGCCCAACTGATAAAAGATGTAAATATCGGCCGGGTTGATATTGTTAACGGGATTAAGGCGACAGTTTTAGTCTTTGACGATCACTTTGCTACTGTAATTGAAAAATTAAGTAAAACCGCCAGCGGTCGCGCGGCTTTATCACGGAAAAAACCCGAAGAAATAGAAGAAATGAGGGCGGCAGTATATAATGGCGGTCCGGGTAAAATAAGCTCTCAAACGGCGGCGATAAGTTCGGCGGTGGCCGAAACTGTCGGTTTTGTGGCTAAGTTTAGAAGAATTAGAGCGCTTAACTTGTTCGTAGATTGAACTCCCCATTAAAAGTGCTAGGATTAACTCAAGTTTTTTAAAAATAGAAAAAGGATATTTACGATGGGTAGGGGATTTAAGATTATTTTTACAGCCCTCTTTATTTTAATGCCGGTATTTTTTGCCAAAGCAATGGGAGAGAAAGAAGTTAAAAGCATAGCCGAGGCTAAATCTAGCGTATCCTGTTCAATTTTAGATAAGATTGACGAGGATGAATCAGGGCTGGAAAAAATTCCTTTGAAAATTGGCCCTAGAAAATATTCTTACCAGGAATCGAGAATATCAAGAAATTCTGATGGTACAATCTCCTCTGTGAAAAAAGTAACAATGGCTGATTTTGAGAAAGAGATTGCCTTTTTGCTTTTAAATGTTGAAACATGTAAAACTGAAATTATAAAAGTTACCAAACGGGGCGGTAATCTGATTGCCCCAAACGGTTACAATATAAAGCCGGTGGAAAGAGCCAGCGGTCTCGTTTGGAATGCTTTTAACACTCAATTTGAAGTAATAAGCCCGGCTTTAACTATTGTTCTCAAAAATGCCTGGCCCAAGGAAGAAACCAGGGTGGTAATAACTCAAAAACGCGGCAAGGATGGAAAATTAAAAAAATCATCCCAAGTCCAGAAATATGTTAAAAATATAATTTATACTCTATATAGCGTCGATAATCCGGAGACCGTGGATTTAGAACCGGGAATACATTTGCCCGAAATTGTTGATGGTGGCAGCAGCCGCGCTAAATATATTGTCGATGAAGCCAGGAATACCCTTCGTGCTAAAAGTGTTTTTTCTAAAGCCTTTCCCGATCAAACTGTCGATGATTTACCGTTTTTATCGTCGGATACATATGAAAGGTTGATACTTGCAGAGCAAACTGATTATAATGAATTTATTTTTGACCGCCGAAAAACAATGGAAAGGACCTTGGTGATATTGCGGGCCAACATGGAAAGAGCTTTCGTTTCATGCAACAGTAAAAAACTTTCAAAGGCTTGCGGAATTTTTCAATTTACCGACAGGTGGCGGACGGTAAGATTAAGAGGAAAAAGAGTTAGAATACCCGGCACTTACTCAACATTGGTCAGAGAGTATTCCGGAGCTGGGTTAATAAAAAACTTTCCGGCCGGAGCATTTGATCATGTTAATTCGGCTATGGCGGCTATACTGCTCCACGATAGTAATTTAAATTTATTAGTTAATGTTTTTGGTGAACAGATTTTTGAAGACCCGGTTTTGCTTAAAGAAGCTCTTGCCGGATGTTACAATGGAAGCCCTCGATGGACTATTATGGCTTTGGAAGATTATTTTGACGGCAAGATTGATGACTGGATCGAGAGTAAACATCTGCGTCAGGAGACAAAAGAGTATATTATAAAATATAGATATGCGGTAGAAAACAATTTGCCCTAAATTGTCTTCTTAAAAACTAAAACCGCCGAGTCGGACTCGGCGGTTTTATAATTGCGACTTAGAAATTTATATTTTTTCAGCAGGAGTGGGATGCCTATCCTTTCTGTATTACGGGGCAAGTGCAGTTGTCTTCCGCTTCTTTACACTCGGAGCATTTAGGCTGACAGCGGTCACTGCCACAGCCATGCACTTCATCATGCTCTTCAGATTCAGCGCCACAATCAGCGCATTTATAACCTGTCGCCTCCTTGTCGCAAGTTTTGCATGTATTATCCATGTTTTTATTATACCCCAGGGGGGATTAAGAATAAAATTTCAATTGTTGATAAATATTTATTATGATAAAAGAGTATTTATGAAGGGTCAATTTAAAAATAAAATCGTATATGTAGCGATGTCGGGCGGAGTGGATTCTTCCGTTGTAGCGGCATTGCTAAAAAAGCGTGGATTTAAGGTGGTCGGTGTATTTATGAAACCGTGGAGTCCACAGACGACCAACGACCAACAACTAATAACTAATGACAAGAAAAAGTCACCGGTCGTTAGTCACCAGTCGTTAGTTGCTTGTATGTGGAAACAGGATCGAGAAGACGCATTACGAGCTGCAACGGTTTTGGATATTCCTCTTTTGACTTGGGATTTTTCTAAAGAATATAAAAAAGAAGTAACTGACTATATGATTCGTGAATACCGGACCGGTCGGACACCGAATCCGGATGTGATGTGCAATAAGAAAATCAAATTCGGATTGTTTCTGAAAAAAGCATTAAAGGAAGGAGCAGATTATATTGCGACGGGGCACTATGTGCGGATTAGACCAACGACTGATGACCAACGACCGATGACAGGAAAAAGGGAATTTAAAAAGTTGTTAATCGGTATCGACAAGAACAAGGACCAGAGCTACTTTCTCTGGACTTTGAAACAAGAACAACTGAAGTATTGCTTATTCCCAATCGGGGATTACATCAAGCCCGAAGTCAGGAAACTGGCCAAAAAGTTCGGCCTGCCGAATCATGATAAAAAAGACAGCCAAGGAGTCTGTTTTATCGGGCCGTTAGATATGAAGGATTTTTTAAAAAAATATATCAAGCCGAAACGGGGTAAAATTATTGATGCAAAGGGTAAGAGTGTTGGCTGGCATGATGGAGTTTACTATTACACCATTGGCCAAAGACACGGATTAGATATAAAAAACGGACAAGGACCTTATTATGTAACCGGTAAAGATATGAACAAGAACTTAATTTATGTCGGCGAAGAACAAAAACTTGGAGGTAGAGAAGCAATGGTTTCCGACATCAGTTGGGTAAGCAGAGAATTAAAATTGCCGGCAGAAATTGACGTTAAGATTCGATATAGAACTAAACCAAAAAGAGCCGTTTTGAATAGAAACGGCAATTTAAGGTTTAAAAATTTAATAAGGGCAATTACCCCCGGCCAATCGGCGGTATTTTATAAAGAAGAAGAACTTTTAGGCGGCGGCATTATTAAATAATTATTTAACTCAGTAATTTAAAGAGGCTTTCTCCGGTCATTTCGGGCGGTTGGGGGATGCCCAGAATTTGGAGAATGGTCGGTGCCACATCGGCAATAATTCCGCTCGGACCGGAAAATGATTTTTTAATTTCCTCTTCTGTCCTTTGCCTTTCATATTCTTTGACGATAATGAAAAACGGTACCGGATTAATATTGTGTTTTGATTCCTCATCGCCCCCCTTAGAGGTGAGGGATTCAGCGTTGCCATGATCGGCGGTTATTATCATAATGCCGTCTTTAACGAATATGGCATCTTTTAATTTACCGATACAGACATCGATTGTCTCAACTCCTCTGATGGTTTTCTCAAGATTTCCAGAATGGGCCACTATATCGGCATTGGCCAGATTGATAACAGTAAAATCATAAATATCTTTTTGTAATTCTTCTATTGTTTTTGCCGTTATTTCGTTAGCCATCATTTCCGGTTCATTCTCTGCTTTCCTCACTGATTTTATAAAAATATCCGATTCGCCGGGAAGCGGCTCATTTTTTAAGCCGTTAAAAAAGAAAGTGGCATGGGCATATTTTTCAGTTTCTGCCATGTGAAGTTGTTTTTTGCCGGAAGAGCTTAGAATCTCGGCTAATCCGTTGCTTATGCCGGGAGCGGGAAAAACGATTCCTAATTTCGGATGTTCTACATAAGGAATCATTCCGGCAGTAAATAAATTAGCATATTGTTTTCTCGGAAAAAATTTAAAATCTTCTTCTAAAAATGCGCGGACTATCTGGCGCATACTGTCTTCTCGGAAGTTGAAGAATATAATCGCATCGCCGTCTTCAATATTTCCAGACGAATCTATAGATAATGGGGGTATTTTGTTATCGTGGACGCCCCGGCTGTAATATTCTTCTATTTTTTGAATCGGCCGATCTGTTTTTTCGCCATCCCCGTTAACAAGCAAGTTATAGGCAATTTGAGTTAAACCCCAGTTATTATTTCGATCCATCGGGAAATCTCTGCCCATAATCGTCGCTATTTTAACATTCGGATAATTATTGATATAAACTTGTAATTTTGTTAAAAGTTTAACCCCTTCTTTTAGGCCCGAATCTTTTCCATCGGTAAAAAGATGAAGCTTTGTACTGCTTAAATTGTTTCGATTTGCCAAATCCATTAAAGCTAAGATATGGTCGAAATAGGCATGAACCGAACCGGAAGTAAGCAAGCCGGCAATATGAAGTTTTGAATTATTCTGGCGGACATGATCGACAGCTTGCATTAAGCTTGAGTTAGAAAAAAATTCTCCCCCTTCCACGGCTTTATTAATTCGGCTTAAATATTGGGATATGACTCGGCCGGCACCGATGGTTAGGTGGCCAACTTCGCTATTGCCCGTTTCTCCCCATGTAAGGCCGACGGCTTTACCGGAAGCTTGCAGTAGCAAGCCAGGATAGTTGGCCATAATAAAATCCATATTTGGCGTTCGGGCGTTCAAAATCGCATTGCCGACTTTCTGGGTTGAATATCCCCAGCCATCAAGAATTGTTAGTACTACGGGTCGCAACTAATAGTGGCTAGTAACTAGTGGCTAGTGGCTAGTCTAAGGACCAGAAACTAGAATATAGAAACTAGAAGCTGACAGAAGAATTATACATTATCTTGCGTAAAAACCCAGCCTCTGATACAATATGGTTGTATTTAAATATTAATTAAGTTTTAGTAATTACTATAATGCAAACCATCGATGATATCCGAACGCTACTATTGCCAGCATTATTTGTGGCATTCGTATAAATTTGTAGATTAGCATTATATTATGAGCGAAGCGATATATAACAATGTTTTCAAGTTTAAGTCCGCTAATAGCGGCAGTTTCGGCGTTAATCCCTGGTATAATTATAGGTTATCTCGCCCGGCATGTAATATCTAGCCGGAGCGCCAGTCAAGCCGAATCAAAGGCTCAAAATATTCTCGCCGATTCAAAATCAAAGGCCCAAGATATACTTCTTGAGGCCAAGAACAGAGCTCTCGAAACTTTAGAAGAGGGGAAAAGGGAAGAAAAAGAGCGAAATGCTCAACTTTCTCGCATAGAAAATATTTTAACCAAGAAAGAAAACGAGCTGGAATTAAAGGCAAAAGAATTAAAAAATGAGAAAGAAACTTTAATAACAAAAGCCCAAGAAGTAGTCAGTTTAAGGTCTGATCTTGAGAAAAACAGACAGAAACAGATTGAAGAATTGGAAAGAGTGGCAAGTTTAACAAGGGAACAAGCCAAGGGCGAACTTTTTACCAAGGTGGAAGAAGATGCCAAAGATGAACTTTATCGAAAAATGATCAAGCTTGAGCAAGAGAACAGAGACGAATTAGATAAAAAAGCCAAAGAGATTGTTACAATTTCCATCCAAAGATATGCCGCTTCCCAGATAGCTGATGCAGTGAGTACCGTAGTTAGTCTCCCCTCCGATGAAATTAAGGGCAAGATAATCGGAAAAGAAGGAAGAAATATTAAAACAATTGAACGTTTAACCGGCGTTGATATTATTATTGATGATACTCCCGAAGCTTTGGTTATATCTGGTTTTGATCCCGTTCGCAGACAAGTTGCCAAATTAGCCCTTGATAAATTGATCGCTGACGGCAGAATTCATCCGGCAAAAATTGAAGAAATGGTGGAAAAAGCCCGGAACGAAATAAACGATAAAATCAAAGAAGCGGGGGAGGCGGCATTGTTTGAAGTCGGTATCGGGGCAGTTGACCCTCGGTTAACGTATTTTCTCGGCCGTCTTGCTTTCCGAACCAGTTTTGGGCAAAATGTGCTTTTGCACTCAATTGAAATGTCGCATATTTCAGGAATGATAGCCGCAGAATTAGGCGCTGATGTAAATGTCGCTAAAAAAGGTGCCTTATTCCACGATATTGGAAAAGCCGTTGACCACGAGATCCAGGGAACTCATGTTGAGATAGGACGCAAGATTCTTCAAAAATTCAGCATGGATGAAAAGGTTATTAAAGCCATGGAAGCTCATCATGAGGAATATCCGTATGCGACGCTCGAATCAAGGATTGTTCAGACGGCTGATGCGATATCCGGCGCTAGGCCCGGAGCAAGAAAAGACACAGTTGAGATTTATTTGAAGCGCTTGGAAGAACTGGAAAGAATTGCCACCTCCTTTGATGGCGTTGAAAAATCGTATGCTATTCAAGCTGGCAGGGAATTGAGAATATTCGTTACACCAAATCAAATTGACGACCTCGGCGCTCTTAAAATGGCCAAAGATATTGCCAAGAAGATAGAAGAAGAAATGAAATACCCTGGGGAAATAAAGGTAAATGTTATTCGGGAAACGAGGGCAGTGGAGTACGCCAGGTAAAAGAAAAAAGCCTTGCCAATTGGCAAGACCTGTTTAAGGAGAAAGTCGGAACCGCAAAAATTCAGGACTTATACCACTTTTAGAAAATATTGTAAGGCCCTCCTTCACTAAAGTTACGGACGGGTAAAAAGGAGATGGTTGGGGACGATATTAGGTTGTCCGAAAAGCGGCAACAATAATCATCTCTTTAAGGCCGGAACAAGTGGCGGCAAGAAACGGATCAGGCCTCACCCTTTCTCTTATTTTTTTCATTTTCGGGACATCAGAAACAAAGAAATAAACACAGGATACCGTTTTAGAAATATCTCTTACTATCTCAAGAATATGGCCTGGTATCGGGGCTTGGTATGGGGTCTCAAATACATATTTTCCGTTAGCCGTTTTTCTTCTATGCGACCAATCAACCAAATCGCTTTTACCGATATCGTAAGCTCTCAATGGTCTCCATCCCCATGTTTGATTTTGATATCTGCCCGATCCGCTGATTTCAAATTGGCCATTAAGATATGATGTCATCTCGTCATATGGAAAAATTTCTAAACTATTATCTTTCAAATAGGTTAAAAGCCGATTTTTCATCAATGCGGCCGGAGTAAATGAAACAGTTGTTAATACATCGGCGACAACAATTTTATTCAACTTTAATCCCAGCACAATAACCCCCTCCTTTTTTAAAGAGCCTATCGACAACTTTCTATATTATAAGTATATGGTAATATTTGTCAATATCTCTCAAAAACTTAAGTATTTTGAGGGGTTTAAATCAGGTTGATCAAAATATTATCCACACTCTCTATTGCTTTTTCCTCATAAAACCTATATAATTGAAAGGTTAGTTAGATTCTAAGGGTCGATTAGAATTATTCGGGTGAATTTTATAAATAAGGACAAAAAGATAAATGACTAGTTATTATTTCACTAATCACTAGCCACTAATCACTAGTCACTATTTAAATGCCAGTAAAAAAGGCGGAATTAGCCCAAAGATTAGCCGAAAGATTCGGTGTTTCCAAGAAGCAGGGCCTGGAATGGCTTGATGCTTTTACCGAAGAAATTACCAAGGTTTTAAGAACTGGAGATAAGGTCAACATTACCGGCTTTGGTATTTTTAAGGTATCAGACAGAAAAGCCAGGGAAGGTATCAATCCTAAGACCGGAGAAAAAATCCATATTGCAGCTTCAAAGAAACCGAGATTTACCGCCGGCAAGTTTCTCAAAGAAGCGGTTAAAATGCAGTAGAGTAATATTTTGGATCCAAAGTATTAACACTAACCTAAAAACCCCGATAGCGGGGTTTTTAGGTTTTTATTTATGGGTGGACAATTTTTTTTATTAGGCGTATATAAAAATTAATAGCTCATTAATAAGGAATCATTATGAAAGACATAGTTGCTTGTTTAGCTGGTGGTTTTTCAAGCATGCCGGCCCATGTAGGAGCTATGACCGCTTGGCAGCAAAGTGATTTTGTGCCTCCCGGTTATATTTGTACAAGTTCTGCCGGAGGCATTGTCGGTTCATTTGCGGTTCAATGGCATGAGCCCACGTTAAAAGATATGGGCGAGGTGATGATCAATCTTAGAAAAAGACAATTTGTCAGTTTGAATCCTAAAATAAAAAACCGGGCGATGTTAACAATACTTGCCACTTGCAGTATGTTTATGCCAACTCAACAGATTGAGCAATTATTTCCCAAACAGCCTAAACTCGGCAGAATATTAAGGTATTTGGCTATGGCCGGGGTAACCGGAACGGCTCTCTGGGCCCAGAAAAAATTTGTTGTTGATACGCTTTTTCACTCTGAATCCTTTTTAGTCTACGACAATTTAATTGATCTGTTGATGAAAAAGCTAGGCGCAAGAAGTCCGGATGATGATAAAACGGGCTTTGAAAGAATATTTAGTTCTAAAATAAAACTTGAACTGCTTTCAGTTAATATTAATAAAGCCGGCTGGACAATTAATGATATTTTGAAAAGCACTCCTCCCTATGTAATCGGCGGTGATGAAAGGGGCTGGGTTAGTAAGACAAATTTTAGACCCAAAGATCTCAATTTACCGGAAAATGTCAGAAATCTTGAGTTTGTAAAGGGAGTTGTCAACGGAACAAGAATCTGGAGCATATTTGATGCCGGCCGGACGGAAGATGGAGACTTTGTTGTTGATACCGGCGCCTTAAACAATGTCCCATACCATGCCGCCATTAATGAAGGCTACGATAAAATAGCCCTTTTCTACTATAATCGTTCGACCGAAGGGCCGACAAATCAGCAGTTTGAATCTTTATTTCAAATAACATTCAGGGCCAACGATTTAATTGTTGCCAAAAATACTCGCAAGACGATTTGTGGTTGGTTTAGAGTGAATCATGACCTTAAAGAGCTTAAGAAACAACAAGAAAATTTAAAAAAACTTGAAGATGTGCTTGATACTATAGATATAAATTCAGAGGCTCAAGAAAAAATCAGAACTTTTATCAGGGATCAGGAAGAGTCATATAGAAAACTTACATATTATCATAAAAAAGTAATAAAATTTTGCATAATTAAATCGGAACCGTTGCCACCAATCCATTTTGCAGGTTTTACTCGCGATAATATGGTTAATGCCATAAACATAGGAGCCAGAGCATTTCAAGATGCTTTACCCGAACTCGAGGAAATGTATGTGTCAGTATAATATATATTATCAATGCTCTGCTTGCGGAGCTTTTTAATTTTGTTTAAGATTTAGCCAAAGAACTTTTAAAATCAGGTTGGGCATGCCCCCCAATTCTTACTTATCAAACAGGATCAAGCTTATAATTATCGGCGGCGGAATTACCGGCTATTCTCTGGCCCACGAAGCGGCAAAACTGGAAATTGAGTCGATAGTTCTTGATAACGGTCAACCGGGGACGACCCATGCCGCTACGGGCATTCTAGACGCAAGAGCCGATCATTTGACAAGAGATCTTGACTCGGTAGTTGAGACGGCCAAACAAATTATCGAGTGGCAGAATGGTTTTCCCTATCAATCTTGGATAATAAAGCCGAAGCGGTTTTTACTCCCAATCGGACCCCTGACACCTCACGGCTCTTTTTTATTCGATTCTCTTTTTAAAATTTATGAGAAAGTAGCCCGTTTACGGATCAATCAGTTGCCAGATAAACATTGCATTATTTCATCTTCGCTTCTTGAACGAATGGAGCCGAATCTTAGAAGGGGAGGTTACTTTGATTCTGCCGTTTTATTCTGGCTTTGGACGACTGATCCCGATGCCCTCTTAAAAAAGGTCCATGACGAAGCGGTAATTATGTCTTCATTTTCAAGAAGATTGCCGATAAAAAAGATTGCCGGGTTTACGATCAACAATTCTTATATTGAAAGTATCTCGATTGAGAATAACAGCGGTAAAATAATAAAAATCAGCCATTCCGGGCCCTTGGTTATAATAAATACTACCGGACCGTGGATTGAAGAGACGCTTAAGGATTTAGGAATAAAATTTGGAACAGAATTAAAGCTTGGGATTCAGGCGAAATTTTTGGGACATTATTTTCAATCTGATTCCGGGCTGATAACTTTTGGAGAGGACGGAAAGTATATTATTTGTCTTCAGGAAAAGGGTTATTTGCAGGTTGGGCCGACGAACAATTCTTTTCAGGGTTTGCCGAATAACCCAGGAACGGCCGAGAATGATTTGAATTGCCTTAGAAAAACTTTAACTTATACTTTAGAAAAGGGTTATCCTCTCCCGTCACCTCAAATTTTGAAACATGGCTGGCGAATTAAGCCAAAGTATTTTATTGATACCGACCGGCCGGTAATATGGCATCACCGTAAAGACGGTATTGAAAATCTTTATACGGCCGTACCGGGTAAAATGGCGCTTGGTCTTTTGACGGCCAGAGAATTGTTGATGAGGCTTGCTCATGACGGCTGGCTAAGAAAAACTATGCCGGTTCCAAAAACCAATCTTTCTCTTGACGGCGGAAGGATTGGCCGCAATCGGTTAAAATTATTGTGGTTTTATTTAAAATCTAATTTTATTTTGGGATGGCATTTTATAATAATTACTATAAACCGCATTTTAGGGTTGGGGATCGGTAATGAAAACCCCGCTCTTTCCAAGACTGGAAAGAAAGAGCGGGGTTAATTTTATTAATAAATTTCTGGGACGTGGAAAACAAAAAAATATTATGATAAAATGTTTAATATCTAATTGAGTGCGGGAGTAGTTCAGCGGTAGAATGCCTCTCTTCCAAAGAGGAGATCGCGGGTTCGAATCCCGTCTCCCGCTCCAGGATTAGACTTTCCGATTTTTGACCGACGAATCGGTGGG
>Ga0209541_10006761_pt1 | contig 19458 bp, 29 predicted proteins | sample RifCSPlowO2_01_FD_184027 | JGI IMG/M metagenome (GOLD analysis project Ga0209541, IMG submission 184027) | Groundwater microbial communities from Rifle, Colorado - Rifle CSP2_plank lowO2_0.1 (SPAdes) (version 2) | ecosystem: Environmental > Aquatic > Deep subsurface > Groundwater | place... | reverse complement strand
CGCACCGGTAAAAGAGGAAAAAGCAGCTGGGAAGGAAGAAAAGAAGGAAGCGGTTGAAGAAAAAACAACTGCAAAGCCAAAAGAAGAATCCAAGAAAGAGGAGATGCCGAAGGAAAAGGAGGCAACGGAGAAGGAGGAAAAGAACCCCGTGAAGAAGGCAAAGGAAACGGAAAACGCCGGGGAAAAGGAACCGGAAAAGAAGGAGGAAGCCGTATCCGCGGAAAAAGAGGCGCCTTTGGAGAAGGAGGAGTAGCATGGCCACGCTGAGAATGCCGGATGTCCGGAAACTTTCCAAGGCTGAAGCGGAAAAGAAGCTGCAGGAACTGGAGAACGTGATGCTCGAGCTGGCGGGAAGCGGCAAAATGGAGAAGCAAAGGCCGATCCGCCGGGCCATTGCCCGCCTGAAGACATATCTGCACCAGTCAAAAGCGAATGCTTAAAATAACTATAGCGCATTGTAATGCAAGGTGAATGAAAGTTGCCCGATGTCTGTAAAACCTGCGGAATGATAAAGGATCTGTGCGTATGCGATGTGTTGGACAAGGAAAAAACAACACGGATCAAGATATACATCACCAAGAAAAAGTTCCGAAAACTGGTGACCGTGGTAGAGGGAATCGACAAGGACCGTTTGGACGAAACCGCCAGCGATTTGAAGCACCGCCTGGCCTGCGGGGGCACGGCCAAGGACGGACTGATTGTTTTACAGGGCGACCACAAGAAACGGGTGCCCGATGTGCTGGTGAAGATGGGCTACCCCAGGGAAACCATCGAAGTGGCATGATAGGATCCAGGGCCAGCCCGGGGCGTTAAAGTCATCATATTTAGGTATGTCATATTTGAATATGATTAAAAGTATAGGAGAGAAAACTGATAAAAGCATAAATAAAAAGATTTTTAAATTAATCATATCATAATATGATTATGTCTTTCATAGACCGAAAAGAAGAGCTAAAGTTTCTTGAAGAACGGTATCCCCAGGGCAAGCCACAGTTCATCGTCATATACGGAAGAAGAAGAGTAGGGAAAACAGAGCTCATAAAAGAATTCAGCAAGGAAAAAAAAGCAATCTATTTTTTGGCTGAGAAAGGAAACATAGAAGTGAATTTCGAAAGGTTTTCTCAAAGAATAGCAGAAGCATCAAACCAGGAAGGAATTTCCTTTAAGGGATGGAAAGAAGCTTTTGAGTACCTCAAAAAACAGAACAAAAAATGGATTATTGCAATAGACGAATTCCCGTATCTTATCCAAAGTGACCCTACAATTACTTCTAAGTTCCAAACAATCGCTGATGAGATAATCCGTGATTCCAGTATTTACCTTATCTTATGCGGTTCTAGCATTTCAATGATGGAGGATGATGTTTTAGCGTATAAAAGCCCGCTATATGGGAGAAGAACAGGGCAATGGCAGCTAAACCCTCTTTCTTTCCGATATGCCAGGCTATTCTTTCCTAAGTATGATGTCGAAAAACAGATAGAAGCTTACGCAGTCGGAGGAGGGATTCCACTTTACCTGCAAGAATTCGATGATAAATTATCTGTTATGGAAAATATCAAAACAAAAATCCTTTCCAAAGGCTGCATTTTGTACGAGGAACCTAAATTTGTTCTAAATCAGGAATTTAACGATGCAAAGGTTTATTTCTCAATATTTGAGGCTTTGGCTAATGGAAAAACGACGATCAAGGAGCTAAGCGATGGCATTGGAGTTGATTCAAGAAATCTCAATAAATATTTGAATGCTTTAATGCGATTGCATTACGTTTCAAAAAATTACCCTCTTCTCTATGAAAAAAACAAGAAAAAGGCAAGGTATTCGATTAAGGATAATTTCTTTGATTTCTGGTTCAGGTTTGTAAACCCTAATTTTTCCGATCTGGAAATGGGGGATTTAGATAAGATAGAGCAAAAACTTTCACCTTTGTTTAATTCCTTTGTAGGTAAAAAGTTCGAGCAGGTTGCTGAAGAACTTCTGCGTGAGTTAAATAAATCCAACAAGCTTCCATTTAGTTTCGACAGGATAGCTAACTTCTGGGATAACACGAAGGATGGAAACGTAGTTGAAATTGACAGGATAGCAGTCAATACTAAAGAGAAAAAATTGCTTGTTGTCGAATGCAAATGGGAAAGTGGAGTTTCAGCAAAGAAATTGCTGGCGGAAACACAGGAAAAGGTAAATTTTTCTCCCTTATTTGAAAAGTACGAAATCCACTACGCTTTTTTTGCCAAGAGCTTTAAGAATGATCTGAAAGAAGATTCAGTGTTGCTGTTTGATCTGAAGGGAATGGAAAAGAGCATTTAGACAATTCGGTCAACTGGATTTAAGGATTTATGCAAGATGTTGTACGTTTGAGAATGGCCTCGAACTTGGGGCATGGCGCCAGCCCGGGGCGTTTTTGTTCACTAGCCGAACCTTTGGCTTGTGATTATTTTTTGGCATATTCTTCATACTGCTTAACGAATGTGCTAAGCAAATATTCAACAAAGGATTTAGGCCGCTTTGTGGCATCAACCTTGCGAAGAACAAGATAATAGAGCAGTTTCTCATCATTGAAGATATTCAGAAGCGGATACCCTCTCTTCAGCAGAACCAGATTCATTAGTAATCTTGCCATCCTTCCATTACCGTCTCGAAACGGGTGTATTCTGACAAATTTGAGATGCGTTAGGCATGCAAGTTCAAATGGGTGCATGCTTTTTTCGGATTCGCTGAACCAGACAAAAAATCTTTTCGTGAGCCTGGGTAGTTCCCCATAGGGTGGGCAAATGTATCTGCCTACACGCACATCAACAGTACGGTATCTACCTGCGTCTGGCAAAACACCTTTCATCTGAATTTTGTGCAGCTTCAACACAAGGCGTTCGTCCATGGGCCCGGAATAACTGAAAAGGAAATCAATGCATTTTTTCATGTTTTTTATCTCGCGAATGTCCCTCGCTTTTGCCTTTACCCTCCCACCACGGAGTATAGCATCCGTGTCCTCATATGGGATAGGATTCCCTTCAATCGCATTGGTGTTGAAGATAAAGCTCACGAAACGTTCACGTTCTTCCTTCCAGAGTCTTGAATCGAGATGATGAATCTTACTGTAATTTTTTCGAATACGTTCGACCCGTTGGGTTTCCTTAGCTTTTAAGATTGGCTTGGGTTTTTTTCTTCTGGGTTTTTCAAAACCGGCAGGGGTAGCAACACCAAGATACTTTCGGGTTTTTTTCCATTTTCCATCGACATATTTGTTTTCAGTGAGATAGTAGTAAGCCTTACCCCTGATTAGCTTCTTCTCGATATAGCCCATAAGAACGATTAGGGGGCAAGCATTTTTAAACATTTAGGGGGCAAAGCAAAAAATACAGGAATGTAATCACCGTGACTTATCGTGGCGCGTTTTTTAAATGTAGTATTGAAATAAATGGGCATGCGCACTGCAAAAAATCTTCTCTATCATACGTGGATCGGCTTGCGGGTGAAGGTAATGCGAAGCAGCGCCCGGCAGCTGGAAGGGATGGAAGGAAGAATCGTGGATGAGACGAAAAACCTGATCGTGATGGAACGGGGGGAGAAAGAGGTAAGGATCCCCAAGGTGGCCTGCAGATTCCGCTTTTTCTTGGAGGACGGGTCGCATACGGATGTGGACGGAAGTAAAATTGCATTCCGTCCCGAGGAACGGGCCAAGAAGGTTTGATTAAGCAGGCCTCAACATTTATATACCCCCTTTCCGCAAATAGGAACGGTGATCAGATGACGACATGTGCAAACTGTGGCACGGAAGAGTCCAAGAAATGGATGAAGAAGGACGATAAGCAATTCTGCTCCAAGATGTGCGTAGATGCCTATAGCAAGAAGGGCGCACCCAGCGCGGCATGCGAGTTTTGCTAGATGGTTATGCGACCCCGTATTCTCGTTGTATTTCTTTTCCTAATGCTTAGTGTAATCCTTTTTGCGCACGGAACGGAGGAATCCTCCCGGAGCGCCTGGGAGGTGTTGGGGATACCCGATCCCGTGAACATCCTGTATATTGCCACCGCGGTTTCCGCGCTGGGTATTATTGCCGCCCTGCTGGTGAAGGACGGCGCCGCAAGCGGATTCCAGAAAAAGGTTATTTTTGCGGTCATTGCAGCGCCCGTGGCCATTGCCACGCTGTATCTGGCGGGGACAACGGTATATCTCAATATCGTTTCAGAAACAGGCGGACCGGTGCACTGGCACGCGGATTACCAGATTTGGCGATGTGGAGAAGAAATCGATTTACGCGATCCGGAAGGACTGGAAAACCGGGTCGGCGCGCCCAATATCCATGAGCACGGGGATAACCGGATGCATATCGAAGGGGTATTGCTGAAGAACGAGGATGCGCGGTTGGCCAATTTCTTTGAATTGATCGGAGGGCGTTTAACGGATGAATATTTACGGATTCCTGCCAATGAAGGCGAAGTAGAAATGCAGAGCGGCGATCCATGCAACGGCAACGAAGCGGAGCTGCAGGTGTTTGTGTACCGGATAACGAACGCGCAGCCGTCCCAGCGCACGGATTTTGAATACGAACAGATCAAAGTAGAGCATTTTGACGATTATGTGCTGGCGCCTTATTCCAATGTGCCGCCGGGCGATTGCATCATTATTGAACTGGACAGGGAAAAGGAGCGGACGGACAAGATTTGTGAAACGTACCGCGTGGCCATTGAAAATGGCGACATGGGGGAAGCAGGATGGTAGTCGAAGCATCCTTACCCACGATCGGAACGGTCATCGTTACGGCATTGGTAGATTCCATCAATCCGTGCGCAATAGGCGTAATGATTTTGATGATTTCCCTGATGATTGCCAATGTCGATCTGAGGAAAAAGATGCTCTATTACGGATTGCTATACATTCTTTCCGTTTTTGCAACGTATCTGGCCGCAGGTCTGGGACTGTTGTATTTCTTCAGCATTATACCGCTCTGGTTAGCCGAATATATATCCATTGCCGTGGGTTTCATCATTGTGGCGGCGGGCTTAGTAGAAATAAAGGATTACTTCTGGTACGGGCAGGGGATTTCCTTGGCGATACCCCCGGAACGGGCCAAGGACATCCATAAACGATTGCAGACCATCAGTGCGTGGGGTGTGATCGTCTTGGGCGCATTTGTAGCAGGCGTGGAATTGCCCTGTACGGGCGGGCCGTACCTGGCGATTATCCTGGTGCTGTCGCAGAATTTCGATTTCACTGCATTCCTGCTGTTGGTATTTTACAACATCATATTTGTAGCCCCGTTGATTGTCATATTAGTCCTGGCGATGGTGGGCGTGAAGGTACAGCACATGAAGATGTGGAAGCATGGAGCCCGCCCATACATGCGCCTGGCGATCGGTATATTGCTGGTGGCACTGGGCTGGCTGCTGATGTTAATAGCGAATGGAACGATTAATCTGGCGTAGGGATGATGGATATGGCTGCTAAAAAAAGTAAACGGGTTTCCGGGATGCTCGTGGTGAAACGGAAAGGGCATAATGAATCGTTTGATGAACGGAAGGTGTATGCCTCCTGCTATTTTGCCTGCCTTACCAGCCATATGAAAAAAGGCGAAGCGGAGAAGCTATGCGCAAAGGTAGCCCAGGACATGAGAAAATGGCTCAAAGGAAAAAAGCATGTGAATTCCCAGCACATTTTCGAAGCCATGGCAGAGATCATCCGAAAATACGATGAGGAAGTGGCATTTATGTATGAAACTCACAGAGATATATCCTGAGTTTCATACAGACTTGGAGCGCACTCCAAGCTGATGTATGAAACCCATCGGGACATATCATAGGGTTTCATACAGACTTGAACGTTTTTTTAGTTCAAGTAGATGTATGAAACGCATAGGGATATTAGTTAATAGTTAATTTTATATATATGGAGTTATATGCAATATGGTGACTAGTATGAACAACCGTCACCAGCATATTTTCCCGATCGTGGTAGCTACCGCCGTCATCCTGTTTGTACTGATACTGATGGCGCAGGCCGGCCCAAACCCAGCCTTTTTAAACCCTCTTCTGTAATATTTTTAATTAAACAGTTGGTTTTGATGAAACTTTTCCCCTAAAAAGTTTCTGGAACACCTTTGCGGCCAAGGCTGCAAAGATTCGCCTGATTTTAGGCTGTTCTTAGTGGTGGATTGGATGACGGAAAAATGCAACGATCAGAAATGCTATAAGCATGGCCATGTCCGCGTGCGCGGCGGCCGGATGGAGGCGCAGGTAGTGAGCGCCAATGCCAAGCATACGGTGAGCGTGGAACGGCCGCTGACAGCGTACCTTTCCAAGTACCGGAGGTGGGCACGGGAAAATTCGCGAATCATTGCCCATAATCCGGCATGCATCAACGCAAAGCTGGGCGATCGCGTGGTGATTGGAGAAACGAGGAAATTATCCCGCACGAAGGCATGGACGATACTCGAAGTGGTTGGCCAGAAAGGTGAAAAACATGAAGGGGTTTAGCGGAAACGTTGTGAAGGGATTGACGCGGGGTTCTATTCTGGTATGCCACGATAACAGCGGGGCAAAGGCAATTCATATTATTGGGGGTATTGGCCAGCAGGGAACGCGCGGACGGTCGCCCAGTTTCGGCGTCGGCGACATCGTTATCGCATCCGTTAGGAAGGGCAACCCGGACATGGTCAAGAAGGTTATACGCGCACTCATTATCCGGCAGAAAAAGGAATACCGGCGTCCCATGGGCATACGTATCCTGTTCGAGGACAATGCAGCGGTATTGGTTACCGAAGACGGGTTGCCGGTGGGAACGGAGATCAAAGGCGTGGTGGCAAGAGAAGTAGCCGAACGCTTCCCCAAGGTGGCGGCCATTGCACCCGCGGTGGTATGATCGTATGAAGCCGGACAGCGAACGAAAAAAGAGGTATAATGCAGCATTGCACCAACGGAAAGCGTACATGCATATTCATGCTTCCAGGGAACTGCGGAAAAAGATGAAAACCAAAAAACGCGCGGTAGGCGCACATAAAGGAGACAAGGTAAAGGTGATGCGCGGCATGCACAAAGGCAAGGAAGCCAAAGTAGCCCGGATAGATTACGGGAAATTGATGGTATACCTGGAAGGCATTACCCGCCATACGGCACGGGGAAGAGAGGTGCCGGTTGGACTGCAGCCATCCAATTTGATGTTATTGGCATTAGAGACAACGCCGGAAAGGCAGGAAATGTACGGAACCGCTGCAACCGTACCGGTTCCAAAACCACCGGCAGCAAAAGAGAAGGAAACACCAATAGAAAAAACCAAGGCAATGGCGGTGCAGCCGCCCCAACAATCCCCTGCTCCGGAAAAAAAGGAAACGAAGAGAGAGGGAAAAACGCAAGAGGCCAGGGAAAAACCTAAAGAAAAAACAAGGGTGAAAAAGAATGGCTAAGCACGGGGGACCCAGACACTGGAAACGGCTGGCGGTTCCGAGATCCATCAAGGTGACGGACAAGAAGGCCTATACATGGATGGTCCGGCCCCATCCGGGTCCGCATACCGGAAAAACCAGCATTCCGCTGGCCGTGCTTTTGCGGGATATCTTAAAGTATGCGAAGACGCTCAAGGAAGCCGAAACTATTCTCCACCGCCGCCTGGTATGGGTGGATGGTGCTGTCCGCACCGAGGCCAAGTTTCCGGTGGGATTCATGGACGTGGTGGACCTGCCGCAGGCAGGCAAGACCTACCGTATCCTGGTAGACACGCATGGACGGTTGTTGCCGATGGAAATCACATCTTCGGAAAAGAAATCCAAGCTCGGAAAGATCATCCAGAAGTATGTACTTCCGGGAAATAAGATGGCTATCCGGCTGCACGATGGAAAGGTGCTGCAGGGAGATGCCAACCTCCGGGTGGGCGATAGCGTACGTATTGCGCTGCCCAAGCCGGCCATTCAGCAGGTGATCCGACTTGAGCCTGGTGCACGCTGCCTTATCCGGGAGGGCAAGCATGCGGGCATGGTGGCCACGCTGGATAAGATCATGGAGCGGAAAGGCCGTCCGGCCGAAGCCCGGCTCAAAAACGAAAAGGAGGAATTCATCACGGTGGCAAAGTACCTCTTTGCCGTGGATACGGAATTCAGGATGGGATGAACATGAGCATGCGCACGCTGTACGTGGAAAAAGTGGTGGTGAACATCGGCATCGGCAGTCCGGGCGAGCCGCTGGAGCATGCCAAGGAACTGATTAAACGGTTAACGGACCGGCAGCCGGTCGAAACCAAGGCCCGGCGGCGGGAACCGGTGTTTAAGATACGTCCCGGAATGCCCATCGGTACGAAAGTAACACTTAGAGGAAAGGAGGCGCTCGCGTTTTTGGACAAGGCATTAACGGCCAGAAAGCGGGCGGTGCCGGCGCACTCGTTTGACAATGCCGGGAACTTCTCTTTCGGCGTAGCGGAATACATTGATTTTCCAGGAGCCAAGTACGATCCGGCCATGGGCATGATGGGCTTCGACGTTTGCGTCCGCCTGGTCCGGCCCGGCCAGCGGGTGGCACAACGCAGAATCCGATCTGCATCCATTGGGAAGGCCCACCGGATTGGCCGGGAAGAAAGCAAGCAGTTCGCCCAGGAGAAGTTGGGCGTCAAGATCACGGAGGAATAGTGCATGAAGATTTCGATGGAGGAACGATTCAAGGGGAAAGGAACACGCCTTTGTAAAAACTGCGGGAATGCCCGGGCGTTGATCAGAAAATATGATATGTTCATCTGCCGGCGGTGTTTCAGGGAGATGGGAGAATATTTAGGATTCAAAAAGTATGGGAGATGAAGATATGGCAGTGGATCATTTGGCAGACGCATTAAACACGATAAAAACCCATGAGATGGTGGGGCAGCAGGTGTGCGAGGTCAAGGCCACCCGGATCATCGGCGAGGTACTTCGTGTGCTTAAAGAAAACGGTTACCTGAGAACGTACGAACACGTGGAAGACGGAAGAGGAGGATACTACAAGATAGAACTGGACGGACGGATTAACAATTGCGGTGTGATCAAACCGCGTTTTCCGGTGAAACGGCCGGATTGGGCGGAAACCGAACAGCAGTACATTCCCGGCGTGGGGATAGGACTGCTCATCGTTTCCACCTCCCAGGGAATCACCACCAATATAGAAGCCGAAAAGAAACGGATGGGCGGACGGTTGCTCGCTTACGTATACTGAGGATGGATATGGAAATGGAATTACCGGAAAAGGTGGACGCGGTCTACGCGGATGCGAAACTGACAGTGAAAGGACCGCAGGGAGAGCTTTCCCGGCCGATACCCGCTTCGCTGAACGTGCAGGTGGACGGACGGAAGCTTCGCGTAGATGGCAAAGACGATGCAATGCTCAACACCTATCGTGCGCATATCCGCAATATGCTCAAAGGGGTGCAGGAAGGATACGAAACCAGGCTCAAGATCGTTTATGCGCATTTCCCGATCACGGTGGAAGTCAAAGGAACCGGGATTGTTATAAAGAACTTCCTGGGGGAAAAACAAGCGCGTATCGCCCGGTTGTTCCCGCCGACGAAACTGGAAGCCAAAGGAACGCAGGTAATACTGAAAGGGCCGGACAAGGAAGCGATGGGTTTAACGCTTGCCAGCCTCCGCAGGGCCGTACGCATCCGCCAGAAAGACCCGCGGGTCTTTCAGGACGGGTTTTATGTAGCAGAGGAATGAGGATATGACCGCAAAAAAGGAAATGGTGAAAAGAATCGGCGCTGCAACGACTACGCCCAAGGAACCGCGAATAAAGAAAAAGAAAAAACCGTACTTCAACGTATTGAATTCCAGTTTCATGAAATCCGTGAAATCCCGGTGGCGCAAGCCACGGGGTGTGAGCAACAAGAAGCGGATACGAAGGGCATCCACCGGCGCATCGCCACGGATAGGATACCGGAATCCGGTGTCTATTCGCGGAATCCACCCCTCGGGAAAGGCAGAGATTATGATCCATAATTTAAACGAATTGCAAAATGCCCCGGGTAAAATCGTTCGCATTGCTTCGCAGGTGGGGGCAAAGAAACGCGCATTAATCGAAACAAAAGCGAAGGAGATGGGTTTGGACATTATTAATCCATTAAAGGTGAAATGAAGATGGGAATGGGAAGCGTTAGGAGAATGGCGGCCGATATTCTCGGCGTGGGGGAGCGAAAGATCCGCTTCCATACGGACAGCCTTTCCCGTATCAAGGAAGCGTTGACACGGACGGACGTGCGCGAACGGATCGACGAGGGGATCATTTACGCCTTGCCGCGCAAAGGCAGAAGAAAAAAGGAACGCAAACGGCGAAGCAGTGCGGCACGCCGCGGCTTTTCCGCCCGCACCAGGAAGAAGGAATGGATGCGCCGGATCCGGGCACAGCGCCGCTACCTTGTGCAGCTGCTGCGCGAAGGCCAGGTGGAAGCCGGGCACAAGCGGAGCCTTTATCGGAAGGTCAAGAGCGGCATATTCCGGAGCAAGCAGGCATTCCGGACGTATCTGGAAGAAAACCAGTTGCTTAGAAAAGGGGAGAAACCATGAGCAGGGCAGTGAACGCAATCTACCGGGTGTCGTTTCGACGTCGTCGGGAAGGCAGAACCAATTATGCGCGGCGGCTCGCGCTCATTCAGTCCGGCAAAACCCGGCTGGTCGTACGAAAAACCAATAAAAACATCATTGTCCAATTAATCGATACCGGACCGAAAGGAGATGTTACGCGGGTCACTGTTTTATCCTCGGTGCTGAAAAAAATGGGCTGGGAACCGCGGCGTAATGCCGCCACCGCCTATTTGACCGGCTGGTATGCAGCCCGGCTGGCCAGGGACAAGAGTATCCAGGAGTTTGTGCTGGATATTGGTTTGCATACGCCCAGCAATGGAAGCATCGTATTTGCGGCGGCGAAAGGCGCACTGGATGCCGGCCTGCGCTCCAGCTATCAGGGAGAGAAAGCTCCCGGACAAAAGATAGATGCGCTGGCCGCGGACGCCAAACAAAGGTTTGAGGAAGTGAAAGAGAAGATAGGGAAAGGGAAGCACACATGAAAAGAAAGGACATCGCGGAAAAGGTCAGATCCTCCGACGTAGGGGGCTGGAACCCCAAAACGCGACTGGGGAAGCGGGTAAAGGCGGGAGAAGTTACCAGCATGCAGCAGGTACTGGAAACCGGCCAGCCTATCCTGGAACCGGAGATCACGGATACGCTCCTGTCGGATCTGGAATCGGTCACCATCCAGGTAAAAACCACCCAGCGGGTTACGGATTCCGGAAAACGGACCCAGTTCCGTATCGTAGTGGTGATCGGGGACCGGAAAGGCCACGTCGGGGTGGGCGTTGGAAAAAACGAAGAGCTGCGGCCGGCCCTGGAGAACGCCATCCGGAATGCCAAGAAGAAGATCATATTTGTCCCTACCGCATGCGGAAGCTGGGAATGCAAATGCAGCGTCTCCCATTCCCTGCCCCAGCGGGCAACGGGCAAAGAGGGAAGCAGCATCGTCGTATTAAAGCCGGCTCCGCGCGGCCTGGGATTGGCTGCGAACCATGTGGTGAAGAAGGTGCTGGCAATGGCAGGCGTGAAAGACATATGGGGATTCTCTTCGGGTGGACGGAACGTGTATAATATTGCCGAAGCCACGATTGCGGCGCTGCAATCGATCAATACGCTAAAGCCCCAGCCCAAGGTGAGCGCATGAAACTGGCGATTGTACGGATCCGGGGGAAACGGAACATGAAACCCAAGATCAAGCATACGCTGAAGTTGATGCGTTTGCACCGTCCCAACCACTGCATCGTGGTGGAGGATACACCGGTGGTACTGGGAATGCTGGGTATTGTGGATGATTACGTGACGTTCGGACCGGTGGAGGAGAAAACGATGGAAAGCCTGCAGGCAAAACGGGGAAACGAAAAAGGGGAAACAAAGGTATACCGGCTTCACCCCCCGCGCAAGGGGCACAAGAGCATTAAACACCGCTATCCGCGCGGCGCATTGGGAAAACGGCCGGAGATGGACAGCCTGTTGCGGAGAATGATGTGATATGCCCCGACGAAAAGAAAGAAAAAAGAAAAAGTACCTGGGCCACCGGAGCTTTGGCCACGGCAACGTGAAGAACCGCAGAGGCAGCGGCAACCGCGGAGGGAGAGGCGCGGCCGGCAGGGCCAAGCACCATTTTACATGGGTGACGCGATACGATCCGGATTACTTTGGCAGAAGGGGTTTTCATCCGGTTGGCCACCGTTCGTTCCTGCCGGTAATTAACCTGTATGATATAGAAGAGCAGGCAAGGAAAGGCAAGCTGGAGAAAAAAGAGGGGAAATTTTATTTTGAATTCAAAGGAAAAGTACTGGCTACCGGATTTCTGGAATTGCCCGTGCACATCAAGGCCCAGGCATGGAGCAAGCGCTGCGAGGAAAAAGTGAAGAAGGCCGGCGGCGCATTGGAAAAGTTAGCAGCGTGATACGATGGCTTCGGTGATTGATTTTCTGCATGGAATTGCGCAGCATCTGCCCGAGGTGAAAAGTCCGGAGGTGCCGCCATCCACGCGGGACCGGCTGATCTGGACGACGGTTGCGCTCGTGCTGTTTTTCATCATGTACCATGTTACCGCGCTGGGCGTCCAGGAACCGCAAGGCGGCATTGATTTCCTGCAAACGGTGACGGCCAGCAGGATCGGAAGCCTGCTGACGACCGGTATCGGGCCTATCGTGCTGGCCAGCATATTTTTGCAGCTGTTTGTCGGAGCGGGTTTGCTTAACCTCAACCTGCAGGATAAAAACGACCGGCAGAAATTCCACGAAGTGCAGAAGATACTGGCAATGGTATTGGCCATCGGCGAAGCCATCATATTCACCATAGGGCCGTTGAGTCCGGCCCTGATACCGCTGTTTCCCGGATTGGGGGAAGGATATGTGACAGCCACGGCAGGCGGAGCTGCGGTTCCAATCGCCCAGGCACCCATCACCATGGCACTGGTTGTTCTCCAGATCGCGCTGGGATCGGTTATCCTGCTGTATCTGGACGAGATCGTTTCCAAATACGGGATTGGCAGCGGTATCAGCCTTTTCATTGCAGCTGGTGTTTCGCTCGCGATTGTAGGAGGCGCCATTGGCCTGATTACCTCGACGGGAGGCGTCATTGATGTTTTGGCGGGTGGAGGAGCCGAGGCATTGCCCAATGCGCTGATCATCCTGCTGCCATTGATATTTACGATTCTGGTCTTCCTGGTAACGGTGTATGCGGAAGGGATGAAGGTGGAGATTCCGATCGCGTATCAGCGCATTAGTGGATTCCAGCGCAGCCTGCCACTGAAATTCTTTTATGTATCGAACATCCCGGTCATCTTTGCCGGTGCACTATTGGTGAACGTACAGCTGTTTGGAGGGACATTGCTGGGCGGCCTTAATTTCCATCCCCTTGCATTTGTGGACCCGGCCACGGGCGTGGTGCGGGACGGGTTGCTCTACTTTATCACGAACCCATCCCAGTTCATCAGCCAGCCCGGGCAGATTTTCGGGTATTGGAATTTCATACTGAACAGTGCTACGCCGATATTCAGCATACCGGAATGGATCCATGCATTTACTTATATTGCATTCCTCTCCTTTGTATCAATTTTATTCGGTTTGTTCTGGGTGGAGACGTCCAACATGGATGCGAAGAGCGTGGCGAAGCAGCTGACGGGTGCCGGCATGGTGATGCCGGGATTCCGGACCGACCCGCGGATGCTGGAAACGATTCTGGCCAAGCATATATTCCCGCTTACCGTCCTTGGATCGTTTAGCGTGGGATTGCTGGCGGGAGTTGCGGACCTGACGGGCGCACTGGGCGGCGGGACGGGAATATTGCTTACGGTGGGTATTCTGTATCGTATGTACGAGCAGATGGAACAGATGCAGATGTTTGAGATGTATCCCATGCTGGGCCAGCTGGTCGGCAAGTAGAATCAGAGTAGGGGGCATAAGTAAGGGAGAAGTTTTTTTATTTATGTCCGCACCTATCAGAAAGGTATCGGCACCAGCAGGGCCAATTCCTTTAGAAAGCGGTTAATGCCCTTGACATACCACTGGTTTTTGGACTTGATGGCATCGAGCAGGTCCTTGAATGCCTCTTTTTCCGCCGGGCCCAGCTTGCTGTCACTGATCTTTTTATGCTCCTTCCCGTCAATGACGGTCAGTTCTTCCTGCTTGCCGATCTGCTTTTTCGCCTGCCCGTACCACGGCGGAAGCGTGGAACGTTTTTTACGGATGGCCTTGATGAAATCATCGGTGGTGATAGACCGCTGTTTCACTTCCTTTTTGGCCCGCTCCTCTGCCTCGGCTTTCCCCAATCCCTGCTGCAGGTACTGCTCGGTTTTATTTTGAATCCCGAAGAACGCTTCCCGCCAGGGGAAGGTAGCCGCATCCTCCACCACGGATTTTAAGTCCGCGGAAGCGTAACCGGAGGTGGCCAGGGCCAGGCGGACGAAAGGAATGCCCCTGGCGATAGGACGCTTCTGGGCATGAAGCTTGATGATCGCCACCCGCGATTTCATGTCGGGCTCGGGAATATAGATGGTTTTGCTGAATCTTCCAGAACGCCGAAGCGCAGGATCAACATCCCATGGTGCGTTGGTTGCTGCGATGACGAGCACGTTTTCATTATTCGCTTCAACGCCATCCATTTCATACAGCAATTGATTAACAGCCATTCTCATATACTGCTGGCCTTCCTGCTGGTCCCTTCTTCCGCCGATCGCATCCACTTCGTCGAAGAACAGCATGCAGGGCGCATTCTTGCGGGCCAATTCAAACACCTTGTGGATATTCTTTTCCGTATTCCCAACGTACATGTCCAGTAAATCGCTGAGCTTCGCATTGATGAATCCGGATTTGCACTCGCCGGCTGCTGCTTTGATCACAAAGGTTTTCCCGCAACCCGGCGGCCCGTACATCAAGATTCCGCCGCCGCCCAGCTTGCCGTACTTCCTTGCCAGCTCCGGATTGATCATGGGGTAGACGACGGCTTCGCGGATCTCCTCCTTCATTTTCTCCATACCGGCTACGTCCACGAAGGTCATGTTGGGCCGCTGGAGCATTTTTATATCTCCGGTGCCGCCCTCCCCGCCCTTGCCCTCCTGGTCGCGCTTGGCCTTGGCGCCTTCGAGATGCGTTTTCGCCTCGGTAAGGTTCGGGTTGAGTTCCAATGCCTTCTCGTAATCGGTGACAGCGCTGCTGATGTTGCCCGCATATTCAAATGCCAGGCCGCGCAGGTGATAGGCCTCGGCAAAATCGGCCTTGAGCTCGATGACCTTGGTGAAATCCTCGATGGCCTTTTCATATTCCTCCAGCGAGGCGTAGGATAAACCGCGGTTGTAGAAGGCCTTGAGGTAATCCGGATTCAGCGAGATGGCCTTGTCGTAGTCCTTGATCGCGCCCTGGAAATCCTGCTTGCGGTAATACGCATCCCCGCGGTTATTGTAGATGATCGGGTTCTGGGGGTCAAGCTCCGCGGACTTGGTGTAATCGGCCACGGATTTTTCAAAATTCTTCAGCTGGTAATAGCTTAACGCGCGATTGAAATACGCTTCGGAGAATACCGGATTGAGCAGGATGGCCATGTTGTAATTTTCGATGGCTTTCTCGTAATCGCCCTTTTCGTACTGGTCGTTCCCGGACTGGTAGTAGGTTTTCGCATCCGTGGGACTGGGCTTGCGGGCGTAATGAAGCATGCTCTCGGATTCGCCTTTCATGGTATATCCATAGATATCCAACGAAAAAAGTTTAAATACCTTGTTTATTTACGCAGGACAAGAACGCTCTCCCGTATTTTTACTTTTCTTGGTTTGACGTCGGCCCAGCGCTCGCTTCCGACAATGATATTCGCCTGCAGGCCAAGGCGCGTAGCGATGCCGGCCAATAGCTCATCCACGTAAATTTCCGTGCCGTAGATAACGGAATTGCCCACGATGAAATAGCAGGCTTTACCGGGTTTTAGAATCCGATGGACTTCATGGAGCGTCCGTTCCATGTCCGAGAAATAGTTCCCGATGACCGGTATTTTGTAGCCTATTTCTCCAATTTCCTGCGGCACGGCTTCCGGCGACTGGTTGGAGGTGATGAAGGAACGTACGCTTTGCGAGCGCATCTGTTTGGTTATGTTCTTATCCAGAAAGAGAAGGCTCAGCTCCAACCCATATACCTTGGAATAGTCCACATTGTTGAGGTAGGGCGGGGAGGTAACGATGATATCTGCAACATCATCTTCCCAGGGGAGCTGCCGGGCATCGGCCAGTTGCACATGCGGCACCGGTCCGGTAATAGGATGTTGCAGGTCCTGCAGCATGTGTTTCACTTTCCGCCGGAACGCCGCTTTTACCGGCATGGCACGCTTGCGCCTGTCGATTTTTAACACGCCGCCGTCTTTGATGAACAGGCCGACCTGCGGAAGGATGGATAGCAGCACCAGCAGCAGGAAGTGCTGCACTTTGACATTTTGGACGTTGGCGATGGCTGCCCGGAGCTGCAGCAGCTTATGCAGATTGGACGGGGGAAACACAGCCCGGGGAGAGAACAGCTCGAACTCCCATTTTGCGGTGGATGCCGGCCCGTTAAACGCCGTATCGGGAAAACCCCGAATTTCCTCCTGTTCCCGGGAGGAATAGTCCTGGCTTTTTACTTCGGAGACCAGGACGGTCAACGGAGATATATCCGATCCCATGGAAGGCAGACCTTTGCTTTTGGCAGTTAGTAGCGCCGTTCCAATGCCGCAGAACGGGTCTACCAGCGTACCCTGCCGCATCTGTTCCTCGTTCAACGCCCATTCCACGATTTCCGGGGAGAATGCCTCCTTGTAGTAAAACCAGTTGTAGATGGGTTTTTCTTTGCTGGGTTCAAAGGTGAAGTATTTTCCCAGTTCAAGATTTTTTTGCATCTTTTATCGCTTCCTTGGACAGTTTATCTGCCAATTTGTTTCTTTCGCGCGGAACGTGCTGAAAGGAGAGGTGCATGGAGATGGCCAATGCAGCGATTTTCCGCTGCAGGGGTTTTAGCCGGGCATTTTTTACCTTATACTTCCCCTGCAGCTGCCGGACAACCAGCTCGCTGTCGGTTTTTATCGTTACGTTTTTTTCTTTTAATGTATGCGCCTCCTCCAATGCCCGGATAACAGCGGAGTATTCTGCAATATTGTTGGTGCCATGACCGATATATTCGCTGATTTCTTTGACTTTTTTTCCATGCTTCCAGACAACAATGCCGATGCCCATGGGACCTGGGTTTCCGGCGCATGCACCATCGGTATGGATAACCAGCATAGAGTTTTAGCGATAGAAAGGATTTTTATAGGCTTTTGGGGTAGTTTTTACATGGTAGAGAGGTTTCATCCGAGTGCCAAAGGCATGATTGCAAAGGTCGTAATAGGTGCGTTGGCCCTTAGCGTACTCATCGTCTTAGGAAAGGAAATACTCGGCAATCTGTTTCTTCTCGCAGGAGCCGGCGTATGGGGGATTGCAATTTTGCTCGCATTGCTGGCACGGGGGGTACATCTGTTCAAAACCATTGAAATAGGGGAAAACAATGTTAAACTGCTCATTGGCGTGATGAACCGGCAATCCACGATTATCCCCTACAACAGGGTAACCCATGTCCGTACCACGCATACGCTCTTTCAGCGGGTATTGGGACTGGGCACGCTGGAGATTGACACCGCCGGAAGCGATATGGTGGAAGTGCGCCTTGCGGATATTCCCAATAAATATCTCGAGCAAATTTTGAAGAATTTGGAGGAGAAGACGCGCGGGAGGGCAGGCGTTACATGAAGCTGGAAAAAGAAGGCGTATGGGTGGAAGAGCGCGAGCTGACCGAAAAACTGCGGCAGATGGGAGGCTATCTGATCGAGGAGAGATGGCTGCCGCTCTACGAAGCGTTGTATTTTTCAGAGAAAGGTATTTTGCCACTGGAAAAGGAAGGGATTTGGAAGGCGCTGAAGAAAAAGGACAAGCAGGCGGAGATCAAATACAAGGTTTTTGCGTTTCTCTGGAACCGGGGCTATATCACGCGGGAAAGCCTGGACAGTGATCTTTTCCGGATCCATCGTAAAGGTATACGCATGGGTGAGGATCGGACGGAGAACATCCTGCGGGTAATCGGGGAAAAACAAAAATACGACCGCAAGCAAATGGAAGCGGATCTGGAGATAGCGGGAAAATTAAGGAAACAGTTTGTGCTTGCCATAGCAGGCAAAGAGATTCGTTTTATCAAGATCAGTAGGTCGAGGTTTGACTAAAAAATGCAAACAATAGAAAGGATCTCCCGAAAAGTAGGACTGCCGCAAAGCGACCTGGAAAAGTATGGCCGCTACATGGCAAAAATCCTCCGGTCTCCGAAAAAAACCCAGGGAACGCTGGTTTTGGTTACTGCGATGACGCCCACCCCGCAGGGTGAGGGAAAAACGACGACTGCAATCGGCCTGTGCGACGGGATTAACCGAATGGGAAAACGCGCGATCGTAACGTTGCGCCAGCCATCGCTGGGAGTAACCTTCGGATTGAAAGGCGGTGCTACCGGCGGTGGAAAGGCAACGGTCGAACCGGCAGAAGAAATCAACCTGCATTTCACCGGAGATATGTACGCAGTAACGGAAGCGCATGATCTGCTTTCCGCGATGCTGGACAACCATGTCTATCAGGGAAATAAACTGGGTATTGATAAACGGGCTATTATCTGGCCGCGGGCGCTGGACATGGAGGACCGGGCATTGCGGCATATTATGATAGGGAAAGAGGAGATAAGACACGAAAGCGGGTTCATTATTACCGCAGCCTCGGAAGTGATGAGCGTGCTATCGCTAGCGAAGGATGAGAAGGAGCTAAGGGAACGATTGGGAAAAATCATTGTGGCACATACCAAAAAAGGAAAGCCAGTTACCGCCAGGCAACTGAAGGTGGACGGCGCAATGGTGTTGTTGTTAAGGAAGGCGTTTTTGCCCAATCTGGTGCAAACACCGGAAGGGAATGTGGCTATAATCCATGGCGGAGCCTTTGCCAATGTTTCCATTGGCACCAATTCAGTAACGGCAACGCAAGCCGCACTTCATCTAGCAGGGAAAGATGGTTTTGTTATCACGGAAACAGGTTTTGGCAGCGATCTGGGCCTGGAGAAATTCATGGATATCGTAGCAAGAGAGGGGAAACTGCAACCCCGCGTAGCGGTGATAGTAGCCACGGTCAAGGCCGTGGAACGGAATGGACTGGAAAACCTCTGCAAACATGTGGAAAACGTGCAGCAGTTTGGCTTGATTCCGATAGTTGCGATCAACAGGTTCAGGGGAGACCGGAAAGACCAGATAGAAGGTATACGAAAGGGCTGCCGTGCACGCCGCATAGCGGTTGCTGTGAATGAATGTTTTGCCAGAGGAGGAAAAGGAGCAAAAACATTGGCCCAGGAGGTAGTCAAGGCCAGCAGGAAAAAAACAAAAATGAAATTTGTCTATTCCTTAAATGATCCATTGAAAACAAAAATAGA
>Ga0209541_10006760_pt1 | contig 19458 bp, 18 predicted proteins | sample RifCSPlowO2_01_FD_184027 | JGI IMG/M metagenome (GOLD analysis project Ga0209541, IMG submission 184027) | Groundwater microbial communities from Rifle, Colorado - Rifle CSP2_plank lowO2_0.1 (SPAdes) (version 2) | ecosystem: Environmental > Aquatic > Deep subsurface > Groundwater | place... | reverse complement strand
AAGCATCACTCACCCTCTGTTAATTGGGATTGACGGACCAGTGACCGCCGGGAAAACATACTGCGCAGAGATCGTAGCGCAAATTGCTTCTCGACACACACTTAATTTTCATGTGATTCATTACGACTGGTTCATGTCTCCGAGAAATCTACGAGCGAAAGAAATTGAGAATTTTCGTTCTGGAAACCACACTTTCGAGCGTTATGATTGCATTGCATATGATGCCGATCGCATGGAAGCGTTGTTAGAGAAGTTACAACACGCTCTTAAGTTTCGAGATCAGGAGTTTTTTGAATACACTATCAATCCAGCTTATGACCGTCTTACTGGTGAATGTAAGAATCTAATTTCTAATTCTATTAGCACGGACTCTGTCGTGGTCGTAGAAGGTGGAGGGGTTCTAAACTCAAGGTTTTATGATTTCTTTGACATATCTATTCGACTTGATATGGGGGACACAAAGGAAATGATAAAAAGATTATACGAACGAGAAAAACATAAGAACGGAAACAAACTTTCTCTTGATTTTGTCAAGGAAAGATTTTTGTCTCTGGATTATCATTTTGATAATTACTTGCGCCATCGTGACAAATCCTATTTTGATTTTCTTATTGACACAACCGACTTAAGTCAACCGAAACTATTCATTCGCGATAAAAAATAGTAATATTATTATATGAAGCCATATTCTATAGTTCTCGTCATAACACAATCATCGTGGGGAGGCGCGCAACGATACGTTTTTGATTTAGCAACTTCCTTTAAGAAATTAGGACACAGAGTTGTCGTTATCGCAGGTAAAAATGATGATGCTATACTTTTTGATCGCCTTAAAAAGGAAGGGGTTGAAACTATAGTAGTTAATAGTCTAGTTCGCGAGATCAATCCCTTCGTGGATCTCTATTGCGCGTGGAAACTTTTTAAACTGTTCAAATCAGACTCTTTTGACGTAGTCCATCTCAATAGTAGCAAAGCGGGAGTCATAGGATCAATCGCGGCGCACCTTGCCGGAGTGCCATGTGTTGTCTATACCGCACACGGATTTGTTTTCAATGAGCGACTTCTTGCTTTAAAGCGATGGGTGTACGTCGTCGTTGAATGGGTAAGCTCTTTCTTCCGGGACGCTATTATCGCCGTCTCTACTTTTGATGAGCGTTCAGCACTTCGCTTACATATCGCACCAAAGCGGAAGTTGCGAACCATCTGGAACGGTATTGATATAACGCACGATTCATACACTTCTCGCGCTCTGGCTCGTTCATATCTTCTTTCACAACAGCATATTCTGGATAGTCAGTACGTAATTGGATGTGTCGCAAACTTCTACACAAACAAGGGTCTAGACAATCTCTTGCAAGCGATGGAGCTCTTGATCAAACAACACCCAAGAGCTATTTTAGTTGTTGTTGGCGATGGGATACTTCGACCTCGGCTTGAAGAGAATATTCAAAGTCTCAGACTCGCCCTAAATGTGCTTTTGGTTGGATACAAAAAAGATCCGGAAAGACACCTAAAAGCCTTTGATCTCCTTGTCTCAAGTTCTCTTAAAGAAGGTCTGTCGTATACCCTGATTGAAGCTGCGCGGGCGAAAGTTCCCATCGTCGCTACCGCAGTTGGCGGAACACCGGAGATTATTCATGATCATGTCCACGGGCTCCTTGTCCCACCCGGCAATCCGAGTGCGCTCTCAGACATAATGTCTTTCGCGATTTCTCATCCGAAAGAGATGATACAGTATGCGACGGCTGCACATGAACGAGTAACGCGTGATTTTGATGTCGAGGATATGGTGCGGAAGACACTCGATGTGTATAACGAGTATACGAGGAGAAAACAGTAATCTAATATATGACTAAACAAGAAAAAGTTGTTGTTACCGGAGGAGCGGGGTTCATCGGATCTCATCTGGTTTTAGAATTACTCAAAAATAACTACGTCGTTTCTGTTGTGGATAATTTGTCTTCAGGCAAGCAAGCAAATATAGATTTATTCAAAAACGACATCGAATTCTTAAATTTAGACATCAACGATACCAATGCTCTTACAAGAATTTTCAAAAACGCGCGATATGTTTTTCATCTCGCTGCAATTCCGGCAGTTCCGAAAAGTATCGAGGATCCGGTCGAAACCAATCATGCAAACATTGACGGAACGGTTTCTGTTTTGATCGCCGCACGAGATGCTGGCGTACAAAAAGTTATTTTCACTTCTTCCGCGTCTGTGTATGGGAACTCCATTGTTTTACCAAAAACGGAGGATATAAATCCAGAGCCATTGTCGCCATACGCAATACAGAAACTAACCGGGGAGCTGTACATGACCGCATTCAAGAGGTTCTTTAATCTGGAGACAGTTTCGCTTCGGTATTTTAACGTGTACGGTCCGAGACAAGATCCACACTCATCGTATGCAACTGTCATCCCTCTTTTTATTGAAGCTATAAAAAATAATAAAGGTCCGATAATTCACGGAGACGGGCAGATGACTCGGGACTTCATATATGTCGAAGATGTTGCGAGAGCCAATATACTTGTTGCCGAGTCAGCAATTGGAAGTGGTGAGATTTTTAATATTGCGAGCGGCAAGCCGATATCAATAAACGAACTTTTTAGCACTATCAGGCGAGTGCTAAACATAGACGTACAACCTAAGTATGGTCCTGCTCGTACTGGTGATATACAAGACAGTTATGCTGATGTCGCTAAAGCCAAAAATTCTTTTGGTTTTCAGGCACAAGTAACCCTTGAAGAAGGAATACGGGGGACGGCCACCTCGTTGAGTTTAGCTTCTAAAAATTCATGAGAAAACAAGTAGTATTTTTTTGGTCAAAAGAGCACAAGGATAAATTCTTGACCGATGAATATAAATATCCGACTTTTAGGAGTTTTGCTTCAAAGGCCAATGAGCACTTTGATTATTTTCTTGCCTTTGGGAAAGAAACTCATATAGGAAAAGGGATATTTAAACCAGTCTTTAAATTCAAGAATAATAAATTGGTCGAGCACCCACATGAAGTGAGCGCCGACGTCGTACTTAAGTATGATTTAGAGCTTGAAGGAGACAGAGGTAATGCGAGATTTATATATAATCTCGGATTCAACGAGATGTGTAAAAATAAAATTGATACATATCAGTTTCTGTCCGAATTTTCTCCACAGACACATTTTTGCAAATCTGAGGAACAATATGTTGCCGCAATCAAAAATATCAGTACTGAGAAGTTTGCGGTGAAGCCGAACAGGGGTGTCTGCGGTCGAGACGTGTATATACTCAACAAAGCTAATTCTGAAATTCCTCAAAACTTGAGAGATATTTTGCATGGTGATGGAGTGATAGTGCAAGAGTTTATTGATACCAGTCAGGGTTGCCCAGGGATTGCGGAATCAATGCATGACTTACGTCTATCGATGATTAACGATAAGAATATTATGGCAAGCGTCAGCACACCATCTCCTGGAAGTTTGATTGCCAATTGGCACCAAGGAGCAAACGTGATTGAGGTTGATGTTGAAAAACTTCCGCTACCTGTCACGAATTTTAGGGATCAAGTGCACAAAAAGATAAAAGAAAAGTATGGAAGCGTAATGTACAACATTGATCTTGGCGTCACGTCACACGGACCAAAGTTAATAGAGTTAAACAGTCCTATTGCGTTTCCGCGCCCGAATTGGAAGTGTACTGATTTGTATCTATCCAATTTAATCAAATATATCGATTCGCTCCCATTGCATTAGGGAGCCCCGCCCGTGACCTTTCCTTTCCTTCGCGGTCGGGTTTGCGCGCGCATTGGTGGGGAGCGCGTGTGTACTCACACGCGCTGGGGCAAGCACATACGGCTTCGCGCCTTCGACATTTCCGCTAGGGCGTCCACGCCCTTGGATGAGCGCCGCCGTTATCTTGCAATACAGAAATCCGGAGCGAAAGCGACACCACGAAAGCTATCTTGAAAACGAGGAAAGGGGTTGTGCGAGGGCGGACTCCGAAGGCACGTTAAACGAAGCTATAAGGCGTTAAATGACCGCAAACGCTGTAAAGAACTGAATACTCTAGCAAACCACTGCGAGGAGGAGACCGAAGCTGGGGGAAGGATTCCTTCCTTCCCCCAAACAGCTGGCGCCCGAGCACCCGCCCCGCAGGGCGGGAGTGCGAGGGAGATGCGCCAAACCTAGACATCTAGGCGCGAGTAGCCCTAGCGGAAATGTCCGAGGCGAATGCCGAGGATGGTCTCCATGGGCTGGACGAACCACTAGCGATAACAAATGACACGAGGCTCAATATTGAATTTGCATTTGATTCCGACTGCTTCTTCCTTAGAAGAAGCCCGACCGAGCCCCGTTTCCGCCCATTCAATTTTAAAAAAATCCCCCTGCGAAAAAGAAAAAGCATGGAAAGGCGGAACGGGGCGAGGGCGGAGCGCCGAGTCCCTGCCTGCGCCGAGGCTGCGGCAGGCAGGCGCGAGGCGCTGGTCGGATTGTGAGAGTCACCACGCAATCGGAGCGTACGCATTGGTCTAAAGCCACCACGCACGCGGAGCGTGCGATTAGCTCTCGAAATAAGTTCGCGCAAAGGATACAATTACATCACCGAGAGAAACATTGTCGGAAGTAAGATTGACAGCGCGATTTTGGCTTCCGCAAAATCGCTCCACTTTCTTAATTCCGACAATGTTTCTCTTGGTGAACTAATTATATCATTCGCTCGAATTTTACACGAGAAAAAAGAATAACCCACGCGCGGAGTGCGTGGTGGCTTGAAACTGAATTTTACGCTCGGATTCCACCCCGCCACCTCCTCGCAAAGCCTCGGCGGACACCGAAGAAAAAAGCTCCTTGCTTTTCTGATTTGCGCGCGGGGGATTCTTTTTGAAAAAGGAAAGGGCGTTTTTTCTTCGGTGTTCTACCTCCAAGTATTCGGCAGGTGGCGGGCAGGGAAATTTTTGTGAGAGGGCGGAAATATTTGAAACACGATAAAATCATTTGTATCATGCAAAAAGATTTTGATACTTGGAATACAAACAAAAAGCAAATTCACGCCGAGCATGAAAATAAGTTGTATCATAAGCGAGAAATTTGGTGGTGTTCACTTGGCGTGAATGTTGGTTTTGAACAAGACGGAACCGGATCAGATAGCGAGCGACCTGTACTAATAATCAAAGGATCCAGTAAACAAGTTTGCCTGGTCATACCGCTTACCACATCAGAAAAGAAAAATCCTTATCATGTTTCTTTGGGAAAAGTGGACGGTAGAAATGCGTTTGCAATTATTTCACAAATTCGTCTCATTGATACCAAACGATTGATAAACAAAATTGGTTTTGTTGATCACAAAATCTTTGAAAAAATAAGAAAAGCCGCCAAAGATTTGCTCTGACGGCCTTTCTTATTTTTCTCCCCGCTTACGCAGGGCGAGCCCGAAGGCATTTGTAGTTAAAGGTTATCATACGCACTTATAAAAAGCAAGTTGCGAGATGTAAAAATTGGTGTCTAAAAGTGGCCTGTGATTAAGCCATATATTAGCTGTCCTGTAAAACATTGACAGAAACACTTTGATACGCTATCATCTTGGCAGTTGCTGAAATGGTAACTATCAGGAATTGATCTTGATAAACTTCAGAAAGTGAAGGTAAGTATGTTCGGAAAAAATAAAAAAGTAGTCGTTCTTTCAAAATCAGACATGGTAGCACTGTCTCTGGCACAACGGGTAGTTAATGTTATTTACCAGCCCGAGCTGGCCGAAATAATCCATTTGACTATCAAGAGCTTGAATAAAACTGACCGAACGGTAGATGTTAATATTCAGCTCTCCGCTCTTTCTCAGGATGTCGTAAGCGAGATAGAACTGGAATTTTCACTTACGAAAGGTTATGAAGACGGCCAGTGGAAAACGCATTGGAACTTCTTTTTCACCTTCTTGCGTGAAAAAAGGTTCAAGTTCTGGATGGATAGCGAACTCAAGTCGGTTTATAATTTTACCGATTACCACAATCATCGAGAGTTCGCTGACAAAACTACCAAGGATGTCTTGGAAAATGTAATGAAAAAATTAAGATCCAGATGAATCTCCACCCCTTCGGTCACCAACCGGAGGGGTTTTCATTTTCAGAAATTTCCCTGCCCGCCACCTGCCGAATACTTGGAGGTAGAACACCGAAGAAAAAACGCCCTTTCCTTTTTCAAAAAGAATCCCCCGCGCGCAAATCAGAAAAGCAAGGAGCTTTTTTCTTCGGTGTCCGCCGAGGCTTTGCGAGGAGGTGGCGGAGTGGAATCCGAGCGTAAAATTCAGTTTCAAGCCACCACGCACTCCGCGCGTGGGTTATTCTTTTTTCTCGTGTAAAATTCGAGCGAATGATATAATTAGTTCAAAGATTAGAGCAAAGCAAAAAGCTTTGACCCTACAGCAATGCGCCTGCGCGCATTGCGTCGGGAATCGAACAGCGGAGCCATGTTTTGTGAACAACCTGGCGAACAAAACAGGCGAGCTGGTGCCCAGACTAAGTTGTCGGAAGACAACTTAAGTCGCGGGAGATTCCCGGTAGGGTCGTCGGTACAAAAATGCGCGACGGATGTTGTCGTTTTTTGTTAGGCCTAATCCATCTTAAAAATTTGACACGGACTGTGTGTCGTGCTACCCTGAATCAGGAAAATATAGAACTGAAAGGAGGCGCTGATTGCACGCATTAGTTTTTGGTTATGGCCAGTGGCCGAGCGGTTGGATTGATTGGCAGACGCAGGACCGATGTCGCAAAGCCGCTATTCTTTACCGAAGAAGCGAGATCGAAAAAATCTATCTCACTGTATGGGTATCGAAAAACGGCGTTGCCATGGCGGACGCAATGCGAGAGTTCATGATTAGCCACGGAGTAAAAGAACCCGATATCATTGTTGACAAAAGAGGTCAGAATACCGCCGGCGAGATGGATGTATTCCTATCGCTTGTGCCACCCAGCAGAAAGGTAGTTTTCATTTCGACTTGGTATCACATTCCGCGGATCTGCTGGCTCGCGCTCTGGCGCGTTCCTCTCTCGCGTTTCTCGGTAGCGATGGCGTGGAAGCGCGCGCATTTCAAAGCGGATGTTCTCGTCGAATTCGCAAAACTCGCCAACGCGATCCTTCGGCCGAAAAAATCCGCAAAAGTCCTATCTCAAAGCCCCGCTTGCTAGCAAGCGGGGCTTTTCTTAGGTCAGACGCGTTATCGTATTCAAGCCAACAGACTCTGTCGGGTTTTTTAATCGGACGACTGTCTTTAATTTTTTCCGTAAAATAATTTACCCGCGAATGAAACAAAAGGAAATGTCTTTATGTTTTCGTCCGTATACACATAGATCGTCGCTTCAACTGCAAAAGAATTTATGCGGGATATAAAAAATAAACTTATCCAGATTCAGCCGATCATCCGTTGGTTTGTCCCCACACCCTGCAAAACATCGCTCTGTCGCATCTTCAGAGCACAGACCCTATCACAATGGCTAGCATTAAAATTCCGGACTTCAGCGACTGGCGCAACGCCTTCTGGGGATTCGGCAGAGTCATCCGAAACGGAGAAGGCAGAATTTACAGGATCGTCGAACTTAAAGACGCGAGCAAAGAAGAACAATGAGTTACGGATCTCAATCCGTCCTACTTTTGTTTCAATTCCGACTGGCTCTGGACAAATCTTGAGAAGATATCAAACGATAATGCTCAAAACGAATATTACCTGACGGATATCACCGAGATCGCGCGAGACGAAGACGCTCTGATCAACGAATATCCCCTCTCCGACATTGCCGAGGCCATGGGCGCAAACACCCCCGCGGAGCTTCGACGTCTGCACGAACTCGCGGAACTCCGAATTTCTGTAAACCAGATCGGCCAGCCGGATCAGGAACCCAACGAGAGCGCCGAAGCAACAGACAAAAAAGAATGCGAGCCCATTGTCATTTTGGCTGTTTCAGATAATATTATTTTTAGAACATATCAACGATCTTCCCCCATCCCGAAAATGTCATGTTTTTGGCTACAAAACTTCGTCTCGCGCGAACCGTAATTGTATTATGCTGTGCGCTCCGACTCGTTTTTCGCCCAAGAACCTGCATTTTCGGGACGGGTACCGCGATATCGTGGATTAGGTTCTTAGACAAGGACAAAATTCATGAACAGATATAAGACGGCTCGGACAATTACTATATGTTGCGTCGTCGTAACAGCCGCGACAATTCTGTATCTTTTCCCCAATTCAGACTACACCAAACGGACCATCAAAGATGAATACCCCACCGTTTCGCGAAGGTCATTACCGCTCACAAACCAGAGCTCCATCTTGCACACGCAGAAAAGTACGCCTCTGCCTTATCTACCGTAAGTCCATCCAACTCGTCCGCCAGGGCGAGCTTTTTGTTTGCGATCGTCAAAAACAGCGGGTAAGATAGCATCATGAAGATATTGGCAATTGAAACAAGCTGTGACGAAACGGCTGTCGCTATCATAGAGACATCAAAGTCCGAGCATAATCGGGTTCTGGTTCTTTCGCATATCGTCTCTTCTCAAGCTCAAATCCACAGCGCGTACGGTGGTGTCTTTCCGGCTGTGGCAAAAAGAGAACATGCCCGAACCCTCGTCCCAATCCTGGAAAAATCTTTGCGAGAAGCCGGCCTCTCCAAGAACGCCGCGAAAAACGAGACGACGACAGACGGCGGGCAATCGCCCCCCTCAAGGTCAAACGCCGATCCTACTACCACCACCTGTCCGATCTATTCTCAAATTCTTGAGAATTTGAGAATAGATTACGACAGGGAGAAAGAGATGTGGGACATGCTTTTTGAATTTTTGCCGCAGATGGGAAAACCGCAGATTGACGCAATCGCAGTTACCAAAGGCCCAGGATTGGAACCGGCCCTTTGGGTTGGAATAAATTTTGCCAAATTCCTCGCCTCGTTTTTCAATCTGCCACTCCTGCCGATCAACCACATGGAGGGGCACATCGCCGCGGCCAGTGCGAAAAGCGATTCTCATGGGATACTGCTCGCAGATATTTCTTATCCTGCCATAGCTCTTCTAGTCTCCGGCGGCCACACAGAGCTCATTCTGTCGAAAAAGGAAGGTGAGTACAAAATTATCGGCGAGACGCAAGACGACGCCGCGGGCGAGGCCTTTGATAAAGTGGCCCGCTTGCTCGGTCTCCCCTACCCGGGAGGACCGGAAATTTCTCGGCTGGCCAAATCGGCGCGAAAAATGAACAAAGACTCCGACACCGAACAAAATCCCAAACTCCCGCGGCCGATGCTCCACTCAAACGATTTTAAATTTTCCTTCTCCGGACTGAAAACCGCGGTTCTGTATTCAATCCAAAAAGAAAGTCCCCTGTCTCCGGAAAGAAAAGCCCGGTACGCGATGAAGTTTGAAGACGCGGTTACTGAAGTGTTGATATCAAAAACATTTAAAGCAGTGGAAAAACATCGGGCTAAGACACTTCTTTTAAGCGGGGGGGTCGCCGCGAACGAACACTTGAGATTATCCTTCTTGGAAACCGCCGCGGAGTTCGGAGATTTTGAATTCGTGCCCGCCGACCCTGCCATGGCCACCGACAACGCTCTCATGATCGCGATTGCCGCTTACAAAAAATTTGAACTCGTCGGAAATAAATCCTACATTGACCCGTCGCACCTCCGTGCGGATGGCAATCTTCGAGTCGGCGAGTAAGAACTGCAAGAAACAAAAAAGCTCGGTCTCCATGAGGGAAACCGAGCCACGGGAGCGCGCGTGTCGCGAACGAGCATGGGGAGAATGAACGCGACAGCCATTTAAGGATAATACAGTAATCAACTTAACGCCAGACGAATTATTCAGTTACTATACATGTCTTAACTTATGTCAAATCAGTAGATTCCGCGGCTTGAATTTGATATTATTTCCCTATGTCTAAAATGACCACTGAAATAAATAAAAGCGGCGACCAAACGCCGACGACAGACGACATTCCGGCGCAGTTTCTCAAGCCTTACGATTCGAACCAAACGGAAAAGAGAATTTATGAATTTTGGGAAAAGAGCGGTTTTTTTAACCCCGATGTCTGCGTGAAAAAGGGATTCTGCGAATCAGACTCCGAGGCCTTCTCTATGGTGCTTCCCCCGCCGAATGTTACCGGCATACTGCACATGGGACACGCCTTGGCGGTAACACTGGAGGACATCATGGTCCGCTTCGCTAGAATGAGCGGCAAGAAAACGCTTTGGATTCCGGGCACCGACCACGCCGCGATCGCCACTCAATCCAAAGTTGAAAAAGAAATTTATAAAAAAGAAGGGAAAAATCGTTACGAGATCGGCAGAGAAGAACTGTTGAAGAGGATTGAAGCATTCGCGGCCGAGAGTAAGACGACGATTGTCTCCCAGCTGAAATCTCTCGGGGCATCTCTCGATTGGAATCGGGAAGCTTTCACTTTGGACGAAAAACGGGGGAAAGCGGTGCGTTGCGCCTTTAAGGAACTTTACGACGCCGGCCTCATTTACCGCGGTTACAGAATCGTAAACTGGGACCCTAAAGGACAAACCACGATTTCAGACGACGAGATCGTATACGAGGAACGCGCGGCAAAACTTTATACTTTTAAATATTCCAAAGATTTCCCCGTCCCCATCTCCACAACCAGACCGGAAACAAAACTCGGCGACACGGGCGTAGCCGTTCATCCGACAGACGCGCGGTACGCCAAATTCGTCGGCAAAGAGTACGAAGCGGAGTTCGCCGGTTCGAAACTTAAAATCAAAATATTCGCGGATGAAAGTGTTGACCCCGCTTTCGGCACGGGAGCGGTCGGAGTTACTCCGGCCCACAGCCATATTGACGCGGATATGGCTCTGCGCCACGGTCTTCCGTCCAAAGTGGTGATTGACGAACGCGCGCGGATAACCGAGGGGATGGACGGAGTAAAAGGGGAAAAAACCATTGTCGCGAGAGAAAAGATAATCGGCTGGCTGGAACAAAACGGTCTGCTCATTAGAACGGAAGACATCAAACAAAATATCGCGACCGCCGAAAGAACCGGAGGGGTCATTGAACCGCTTCCAAAATTACAATGGTTTGTCAGCGTCAACAAAAAATTCAAAATAAGAAAGTCTAAAATAAGCGGCGTAAACAGCGGCGACATGGTCACTCTTAAAGAGATCATGGCCCAAGCGGTAAAATCAGGAAATATCAAAATCATTCCCGATCATTTTTCCAAGACATATTTTCACTGGATCGAAAACCTGCGGGATTGGTGCATTTCGCGGCAAATTTGGTACGGTCACCAAATTCCCGTATGGTACAGCACTCTGGCGGCAGAAGGCGACCTGAACGCGGAACAAGAAATGTATATTGGAATTGAAAAACCGAAAGGAGAAGAATGGGAGCAAGATCCAGATACTCTGGATACATGGTTCTCTGCTTCACTGTGGACTTTCTCCACGCTCGGCTGGCCTGATACGACTGAAGACCTGAAAGTTTTTCACCCGACATCTGTGCTTGAAACGGGCTACGAAATTCTGTTTTTCTGGGTCGCTCGAATGATACTCATGTCCGGTTTTTTTCTCGGTGAAATTCCGTTCCAAACCGTTTACCTTCATGGCACGGTAAGAGATAAACAGAGACAAAAAATGTCCAAGTCCCTGGGCAACGGAATTGACCCTGTGGAAATGTCCGCTAAATACGGCGCAGACGCGGTTCGGATGTCCCTCGCCGTCGGCAACACCCCCGGCACGGATACGAGAATCTCCGAGGAAAAAATACGCGGCTACAAACATTTCTGCAATAAAATCTGGAACATCGGCAGGTTCGTCATCTCAAACACGAAAAAAGCCGACGAGACCGCTCCGCCATCAATTCTCGCCGATGATGAAGAACTCTTGAGGAGTTTCTCCGCGCTGAAATCTGAAATCACAGATGATATGAACAGCTTTAGATTTTACATGGGCGCGGAAAAAATTTACCATTTTGTATGGCACGAACTCGCGGATAAATTCATTGAAAAATCGAAGGAATCTTTGAAAGGCGCCGGTGCGGCGAGAGATTCAACCGCTTATGCGCTCCGAAAAGTATTTCTTGAATCAATTAAAATTCTCCACCCATTCATGCCTTTTGTAACCGAAGAAATCTGGTCAATGTTTAAGACGGTTGGGGAAAACGCCAGGCCTTTAATAGTTGAAGATTGGTGATAGGACACGGAAACATGAAAACTGATTTTAAAAATGATGCTTGAAAATTCAACTAATGTAATAATTACCGCGGTGGCCGCGCTTCTGCCTTCCCTCGTCTGGCTCGTAATCTGGCTTTCAGAAGACAGAAGAAGGCCGGAACCAGCAAAGATAATACTCGTCACTTTTATCGCGGGAGCGGCATCGGTGCCTCTGGTACTGCTGGCAGAACAATACGTGGGCAAATTACTCATCGGAAATATCCCCATCAGAAGCGCTTTTAGAACGGCTGTCGGCGCTTCGTTTATCACTATCATCGCGTGGTCCGCAATCGAGGAAGTCGGCAAATATCTGGCCGCCAAGTTCTCCGGCTTGCGCAGAAAAGACGCGGATGAACCGCTGGATATGGCTGTGTACATGATCTGCGCGGCGCTCGGATTTGCGGCGATGGAAAATTTCGCCTTTCTATACGAAAACACCCTATCGGACAGCTTCACAATCGGCAACATGCGTTTTCTGGGCGCGACTCTGCTTCACGTCTTGACATCGGGAACAATCGGGGTATCCTTGGCTTTCGGATATTACAAACCTAGAATACAAAAGGTGTCTTACGCGGCGGTCGGAATACTCACAGCGATCTTATTGCATGCCGCGTTCAATTTCTTTATAATTTATGGCAACGGTTACGGAATGATCGCATCATTCGCGTTTGTATGGGTGTGCTGTGTCGGATTGCTTATCGCCCTGCAGAAAACAAAAAAGGTGCGTCCTTGCCTCTAAATCACTCCGTGCATTTTAACAATCAAACTCATCCATTATTAGTAGGAAAATAACCATGGCGAAAAACAAAAAATCTTTTTTCGAAAGACTAACCGGATCAATAAAAGTCGAGGAATACGACGACGCCGACGATGCGCTCCGTGCCGATGAAAAATCGCAGAACGGACAGTCTATAACCGCCGAAGAGCCGGAGAGCGGCCAGCTGGCCGTGGACGTGTTTCAGAATCAGGATAGTATCGTAATAAAAGCCATGGTCGCGGGGGTTCGTCCCGACAGTCTGGATATTTCCATTACTCGCGATATGGTAACGATTAAAGGAACGCGGGAGGAGACAAGGGAGATCAACGATGAGGATTATTTTTTCAAAGAACTTTTCTGGGGAACATTTTCCAGAACGATCCTCCTGCCTCAAGAAGTCGAGGTGGAGGAGGCGGAGGCCACCGAAGTGAACGGGCTGTTGACCATCAAACTGCCCAAAGTGGACAAAGGCAGACAGACGAAGTTGAAGGTGAAATCGCTATGACGAGTATATGGGGTTAGTATAAGTATAAGGGAATGACGAAGCCGACGGACGTTTACGATTATGACTTCATAATTAAATGGAAAAGCGGGAGGAGATGGACAAAATCGAAGCTGATATGCGGGCGGCTGACCTTCCCCTGAAATCAGCGAACCTTGTTTTTGGCGAGGGAAATTTGGACTGCGATGTCATGTTTATCGGCGAGGCGCCTGGAATGAATGAGGATTTGCAAAAGCGGCCATTCGTCGGCAGAGCCGGACAGCTTTTGAATAAGCTGATCGCCGAAATCGGTTGGAAGCGCGAGGATGTGTACATAACAAACATCGTTAAAAGGAGGCCGCCGGAAAACAGAGACCCGGAACCGCACGAGATAGAAAGTTACAAACCATATCTCGCGCGACAAATCGAAATAATCGCCCCAAAAGTCATCGCGCCTCTCGGCAGATTCTCTATGAACTATTTTTTACCCTACGCGAAAATCAGCCGAGACCACGGCAAAGTTTTTGAACAAAATCATCATTTGATAGTCCCCCTCTACCACCCCGCGGCGGCGCTTCGCGCGACTGCAGTACTGGAGGATCTTCGCAAAGATTTTATGCGACTGCCAAAAATTGTCAGTGGCGAAATAACTGAATTTGAAGACGTCATCATTCCTGATATTTCGCCTAAAAAGAAAGGTCGGGAAAACCTCCAAGAAGGATTGTTTTAGAGTGAGAAGTACCACTTATTAACAGCGAGGATGTGCCTCAAACTTCAGTAGCTCCGGCGACATCCTTATTGTATTTTTAGCTCTTTTTTCATCTCCTCACATACGATTAGTTTGTGCGGTCGCACAAACTAATCGTATGTGAGGATTATTAACTTTTTTGATTAGCGAAATTGAGAACGACCAATCTAAACAGCCATGGCGAATAATATTTTTAAGCGCGGAATTAACATAAAAAAATAGCTTGACAATTTTTAGATATGTGTATAATGACGTCTAGGTTGCCATTTTACAATGGCAAAAAACTGAACAAACACACAATAGACAGAAAAAGGCAATGAACACAATATTGTCAGACCTGTTGCGGACGGCGCGGGAAAAGAAGAACATGACCCAGGAAACGGTGGCGACAGAAGTCGGATGTTCTCCGGCCAATGTCGGCCTCATGGAACGGGAAGGACGATTGTCCACAGACGGAGAAGCCAACACCAAGTACCTGAACGTTCTTGGTCTCAAGGAGATTGACGTGCGTATGGCGCGGATGCGCGGAATCCGAAAGGAAAAAGAGGAGGCGCGGAAACTCGAGGAAGCCGCGAGACCCGCCAAGCCCGTCAAGAAGGAAAAGCCGTCGCGGCCAACCGATGTCGGCAAGAAACCGAGGGTGACCGTTACCACCTTCGTTCTGCCGAAAAAGAGCGGCGGTGAACCCATACAGAATGGTCTGTACACGGTGGACGATTTGGACTTCCTGTTGGATCTGCAGTCCAAGTTCTCCAAGCGAATTCCCCGGGAAGAAATTCCCAAGTTGCTCGCGCTCCGGTAAGTCTTCGGCGCCCAGAGAACTTCGATGATTTCATCGGAGTTCTGTTTTATTCATGATAAACCCAATTTAATAAGAATACACATATCATCCCTAGTATAGGTTGACAAAAAACCCTTTATTTGCTATAAGATTGGAAGATTCCAGCACCTCGAAAACGCAAAAATCTCAAGAAACAACGCGGGACGTGCGCAAAACAATGAAAGGAAAAAGATGAACACAGTCGAGCTGGTCAGAAAAGTGTTGGACAACGGACAGCATTTGGAGCTGGCGAAGAGATGCCTTATCTCCCCCTGTACCGTAAGGCAGTGGAAAAGGACGGGGAAAATCAAACCAAAAGGAGCAATCCTCATCAAGCTTCAGGAATTTTTAATCGAACAAGGCCAACTGCCGAACGATGTTAAAATTCTTGATTACCCACTGACAGACATGCGCGTCTTGGTCGCAAAAACCAAAATCGCGGATCAAAAAACCCTGGCGAACAAGGTCGGCTATAAAGACGCGCCGGACCTCTACGTGGTACTGCGTGGCAAACATCCGCCCTCGGCCTCATGCCGGGAAAAGATGGTCCGACTGGTCTCAAGCAGAAAAAAGGGGGCGCTTAACGAAGCGAATGCTTCGGGAATACAGAAACGCGCATCGGCTGGGGGAAACGATCTTGTGATGAGTACTCTGAAAGGACTCGCCGAGACGGCCTTGCCGCTGGCCCAATTGGCAGTATCGGATAAGATTACGGCCGACGAACGGGCAAAATTTCGAACGTCTTTCAAAGACGACGGACTTCACCTATTCGCTGACTGCGTCCAAGCACTGCTTAGCGAAGAAAATCGCAAGCAGATCAACGCATCGTACGTAAATGCCGGTAAACAATTCAACAACGGAAAGGAAAAAGAATGAGTACGCAAAAATTACTGGGCAGAGAGAAACCGAAGATTGTCGGGTACGAGCAAGACATAAGCCCTATGGAGGTTCCGGTCGGGAGAATTCTTGTACACCTGGCTGAAACATATCCAGACCTCATGTCTACGATCTGCGAACTCGTCCAGAACGGCATTGACGAAAACGCTACGCGTATCAAAGTCAATGTTGATCTGGAGGAAAGAACGCTGGTCGTATCGGATAACGGAGAAGGAGCGTCGAAAGAGAAATTTAAGACGGCGCTCAAGCGAGTCCTCCGAACGATGAAGTCGGGAGACAAGCTGGGACGCTGGGGAATCGGGTTGTTATCCCCTTTGGGCAAGTGCGACCACTACACCACCACCTTTTGCGAAAAAGACAACGAGGTGGCAGGGTACCGAAAGTGGTATTTCCGGACAAGAGAGATCGAAACGTCGGATCGGGATATCAATATTCCATCCGAGACTGTCCCCAATTTTGTTTTCGCCGAATCCGAACAGCAGGAACGCGGGGCAAGAAAGCGCGGCAAAACAGCCATCTGGTGGAGAGCTCAAGTCCGGTGCCATAGACTGGTCAGAGATTACCAGACCACCAAAATTGACTTCGAGACACTTGTCGAAACAATCTTGGACAAATTCGGCAGGGTGATGTTCCGCAATGGGGTGATTGTCAACATCCATCTGGTCGGAGAAGACGGCAAAGTCGCGGCGGAACGAAACATCGTGGCCTCGGCGTACACCGGCCGAAAACTTCCCGAGGTCGTGATCGAAAACAAAGATGCCGGGAAAGTTACCTTTTCCTTATTCATTGCCCACAAGGCAAAAGGAAGGGTGTCTTTCGGTGAAACGGGAAATGACTTTCGTATCAAAGCCGGAGAGTTTGGCTCTCAAGCCAAAGAAATCGGCATTCTTGATACGGAGATCGCGGAGGCCATTGAAGGAGGCGTCTTTGAGGGCGACATTGTGGCGGAGCGAATAAATCTCCATTCCAACCGAAAAAGTTTCGTCGCAAACGACGCTTTGGTCGGTTTCTGTATCGCCATTGAAGAATGGTACAAAAAGCACGGCCGCGGAGTGGTCGAGGAAAACAAAAGTCAAAACCGCGATCTCTTTCATCAGAAGGCCGGCATCCTGGCAATGGCGCAAGTGGAAGAGTTGATGGAGAAAAGCGGGGAAAACTTCAAGGACGTCTTCGAAAAATTCAAACTGAAGACCGTCCGTCAGGGAGATAAGACGGCTCCGGCAGTCGCCGAGGACGACGATTCCTCCCTATCAACTGCCGGCAATCCTTTGGTTCCAAAAGAACCGGGAGAGGGTGGCGGGGGTGGATCAACGGATGATCCGAAGGTTAAAAAAGGACCGCATTCGCCTACGGTGGCTGGACCACTGGGACGACCACGGAAGAAAGTCATCAAGGGGGGCAAGACGGGGCTCTCGATCAAATGCGAACCCCTCACCTCTACAATTGAGGTGTACCGATTCGATACGAAAAGTGGACGCATGGCCATCAATTCCAGCAACCAAAAGTTCGGACTCTGTGAAAAGGGCGGCATCATCTGTCTCGTGAGATACATCGAGACGGTGATGATTCAGGCGTTGTTGCTGTCACGGTACGAGAACAAACCAACGTACCCGGGTCAACGGACGATAATGTTCGAGTATCTCGACCTGACAGTCCAACAGATTGTCGCCGGTAACACGCTCCTGAGAAAGTTGCGTAGGAGGGGGTAGGAAAACCAAAGCGGTAAGCCATGTGCTTGCCGCTTTTTTTATAAACCAACCCAGCGATTGGATATCAAGTCAGACTTGATATCACTGGACGGCTAATTTGTTTAGTTCCGCCCTTGTTTTAGGCCCAAGGTTGCCAAGCTCTAATTTCAGACCGCGCGCGTTTTGAAAGTTTGCGAGAGCGGATTTCGTGCAAGGACCAAAAGTGCCAGATACCGGACAGTCATGTAAATCTTTTCCAGCCGGTGGATAATAACCTTCTTCTTTGAGCAAAGACTGCAGAGCCAAAATGTCGCGGCTCCCCTCCGTCTCATACGAAACCGCGTGTGTAAATACATACGGCAAAAGAGCTGTGCCTCCCGATTCGGCGCTGCTCCCTCGCAAAAAATTATCTACTCCATTCGCTGTCTTCAACGCAAGATCCTGCAAGACAACATCGCGTGTGGCTTCATATTCCAAAGCGGGTTCATAAATGTAGGCGTACTCCACAAGAACACCGGCGGCATTGAGCGTATTATATGCTCCGACAGATATTAAATCCTGATCCTCTATAACCCCCGCGCTCTCCAGAGGCATCGAGCTGGTCGCGTATCCGGAAGACAACTGCGCAGCGATTGCTTCGCCGAGCTTTCGACTCGCGCGCGCATTTGAAAACTGACGCTCCGGCACATAGACCGCAAAGCCGTCATATTTCCCCGGCCTAGAGGTATATTTCCTTTCATAATCGTTCAGATGAACATGAATAACTATGTCAACATTGTTACTATTCGCGAAAAGGTTCAGTCCATATAAACGCGCCACCACTTCCGGACGGGCGGCATTGTGGAAAACGCCGTTAACCCGGTCAACCAGTCCATTCACCGACAGCGCGTTCATTATGGATTTTTGGCTGTTTACATACGCGGCCGTTACCTGTTTATTGGCATCAAGAAACGCCGCGACAGTCTTGTTATATCCGGAAATATCGCGCGCGACAATAACTTCATACACCCGCTTTGAACGCAAATAGATAGCCAGATAATCGGCGATCGTAACATTCAGATCACGTTCGATCAGATCGCGATACTCTGTGCCACCCCCATCTGGTTCGTGTCCCGGCATGATCATAACTCTTACCGGTTTACCACCCCTTCGCGCCGCCTCGTATTTGTTCTGAAGTTCCGCCACGGACGTGCTTTGAGTAAAGAATATACCGGCAAGAGAATCTATAATCTCTACCATTTTATACGCGCGAGAAAACAGGTAGATCCCCGCGATTGCAACCAAACTCATAACGACAATCAATTCTACGCGCGCGCGTTTTTTTCTTAAAGAACTCATAGTAGGTTTTTACGCCCTGGCGATCCGCGCAAAATTCGTCGCGAGGCTCGAAGACAAGCGATCGGGCCTGCCATAGGCACGACGAGTACCGTTGCAACTTAAGTGTAAACCTGTATAAGATGTGATAGCGGTCATGACAGGGTGATATCCTATAAATTGATGTAACAAACTAAAAGTTGCAACGGTACGAGGGCGCAGTCGAAGAGCCGCAGCAGAATTTTGCGTGGCGTAGCGGCGAAACGGATTGTTACTCTACGATTTAACATAGACGAGTGGTCAAAACCTACTATGAGTTCGAATGATTATTCAAGGTAAGGATATAATACCACAGCAATGTCGTTGTCGGCATAATGTAAAAACACCCACAAGTGTGGTGTTTTTATGTTGTGCCTCTTTATGACTCCGCTCGAACTTACTTTATCAAAAATTAGTGAGGATGTCGCATGCTCCACATGCGTGGTGACTTTAACCAACTCGTACGCTCCGATTCAGTGCTAACTTGAACCATTCCACCCCACGGCTCGCAGACTCGCCGTGCCG
>Ga0209541_10006758_pt1 | contig 19463 bp, 16 predicted proteins | sample RifCSPlowO2_01_FD_184027 | JGI IMG/M metagenome (GOLD analysis project Ga0209541, IMG submission 184027) | Groundwater microbial communities from Rifle, Colorado - Rifle CSP2_plank lowO2_0.1 (SPAdes) (version 2) | ecosystem: Environmental > Aquatic > Deep subsurface > Groundwater | place... | reverse complement strand
ATTATGAATAATGCGAATATAGTTAACGGGGAATGAGTATAGTGATCATGCAGGATGATCTCCCCTTGGGGTCTTGACACGGAGTTAATAACTGGGTATATTATCTCTTATGTCCAGTTCGTGTCCCCGGGGGGAGGGCCAATATCACCGGCAATTCGGTTTCCCGGATTATTTTTATAACTGGCTATCGGCGCCGGCAAAAATTGTTTGGTGTTCCCTATTTAATTTTAAGCAGCTAATTTACCAATTCCCAAACTAACCCGAACTGTATGAGAGCCCTAAATATAATTCCCAACGCTGATGATTTTTTGCTTTATCTGAAAACCCAGAATTACAGTAATGAAACAAGTTATAACTATGAGGAAGACTTGAAACAGCTGGAGAATTTTTTGGAAGAGGAAAAATACGGGTTTGAAAAACTGGATAAACAAAAGATTAATGAGTTTAAGGCATACTTGATCAGCCGGGAGCGAAAACGGCCGTTTACGGGCATTACAGCGCCCCGCAAACTTGAAGCGCGCAGTATAAACAGATGTTTGTCGACGATCAGGACTTACCTGAGATTCCAGATTGATTTGGACAGAAATGTACCGGTTCCGCCCGACGCAATTAAGTTAGTAAAGACTGATAAAAAACATCCGCAGGTAGCAGAACTTTCAGAACTCATTAAATTAATTGAGTATCCGGAAAGATCTGAAAAAAATAAATTGGTGGGACTTAGGAACCGGACGATGCTGGAAGTTTTGTTGTCGACGGGTATGCGGATTTCGGAATTAATTTCTTTGAACAAAAATCAACTTGATGAGACGGGAAGACTTTTTATCCGCGGCAAAGGCCGCAAAGAAAGGTTTGTGTATCTCACAGACCGGGCAAAATATTGGTTGAACCAATACCTGGCGAAGAGATCGGATTCAGCGCCGGCTATGTTTATTCCGTACAGAGGAAATAATGCCGGAAAAGTAATAAAAAGAATTTCCACAAATTATTTGCAGATGAAAATTAAAGAATACCGGGAGAAATTAAGAATCAATGTGCCGACGTCGGCACATTCCTTACGGCACGGTTTTGCTACTTATTTAGCTGAATCAGGCGCTAACCCGGCGGCGATACAAGTGTTATTAGGACATGAATCATTGGATACAACAACACGATATGTGCACACGTCCGATAAATACGCTGAAGAAACGCATAGAAAATTCCATCCGGTGAAATAGGGCCATAGATAGGCATATTTTATACACTTCGTGGCTGGGAAAATATTTGACATATATATTATTATTCTTCATGCTTTTATATGATTATGAAAGTTACAGTTGTATATAATTTGCCAGAGATTGGCGACGCGTCCGATTTGGACACGCAGAAGTCGGCTTTTGGAGTGGCCGAAGGATTAGAAAAAAATTACGAAGTCTCTGTTTTAGGAATTAAGTTTAATGAAATAAATAAAATTAAAGAGATAAAATCTGGTTTTGTGTTTAATTTGATTGAATGGGCGGGAAACGAATACAAATACGGATTGCGGGTAATAAAAGAGCTGGAAAAAGCCGGACTCCCCTACTCCGGATCAAACGCATGGGGTTTTGAATTGACAAGCAATAAAGAAATTATGAAGAAAAAAATGGACGAAAATAAAATACCAACACCTGTTTATCAAGTACTAAGTACTAAGGACGAAGTGCTAAGGACTGATTTTAAATTTCCGGTGATTTTGAAACCAATATCGGAGCATTGTGGAATTGGAATTGGGCAAAAAAGTTTAGCAAATAATTTGCAAGAGTTGAGCGAGAAAGCGAATGACATGATCGAAAAATATGACCAGTCGGTGCTGGCCGAGGAGTTTATAGACGGGCGAGAGCTGCAGGTGACGATTTTGGAAAAAAATGGCGAGCCGTGGGTGCTTCCGGCGGCGGAAGTGGTGTTTGTTAAAAAAGACGGGTGGAAGCCAATATTGTCATATGAGGGGAAATGGGACGAGAAATCGGATGAATATAAGTTATCGAACATGCAGCTTGCGAATTTAGAAATGAATCAGGAATCAAGAATCATGAATATTGCACGAGAGTGCTATCTTAAACTGGGTGGGAGAGATTATCCGAGGGTGGATATGAGGGTGAGAGGTGAAGAAATTTTCGCACTGGAAATAAACAATAACCCGGGCATTGATTATGATATTGAAAGCGGAATCGGAGTTTCGGCCAGGGCAGTTAACTTGAGTTGGGAGGACCTGTTGAAACACATCGTAGATAATGCGATGTGGAGGTTTAAGGTATGACGCCGCTGCATTTTGATTATCCGATCAGTATCGCGATATTGTATTACGGCGGTGAAGCTGGGGATGAGTTGGATACGGAAGAAGCGGTCAGGGGGATTGAAGAAGCTTTGGAAGAGAATGGCCATGTGGTCCGGAGTATGCGGGTGGATGAGAGGAACTGGTTGAAGGCTGTCAAGATTCCGGGCGAAGTGGTGTTTAATCTGGTAGAAGATCCGCTGTGGGAGCTGTATGTCAAGGTGGGCCAAAGGCTGGAAATGCTGGGCAGGGCTCAAGTTGGCCATGATATGAAATGTTTTAAATACGCGACGCGCAAAGCCTGGGTAAAAAACAGGATGCAAAAGTTAGGTATCGGGACGCCAAACTTCAGAATATTTAACCGGCGGTCTAAAATAAGCTTAAGGGGATTGGAATATCCGTTGATCGTCAAGCCGTCCAGGCAGCACGCGGGAATAGGAATCTCCCAGGATTCGGTAGTAATTGATCAACGGGAGCTTGTTGACAGGGTAAAGTACTTGTTTAAACATTTTCCCGGTGAGGTGATTGCCGAGGAATTTGTGGAAGGACGGGAGATACATATAACTCTTTTGGGGAACAACCGGCATGTCGTGGCTTTGCCGGCGTGCGAGGTAAGTTTTGGGGGGGAGTTCGCGGACAACTGGAATGTCTACACATATGAAGCGAAGTGGGACAAAAAGTCCTGGGAGTATTGGGACGCGCGGGTGGACGCACCGGCAAAACTGCCGCGGAAACTGGATGAGAAATTAGAAAGGTTGGCTGTTAAAGCGTATCGGGCTTTCGGGTGCAGGGATATTGCCAGGATAGACATGCGGCTGGATGAAAAGAACCGGCCGTTTATAGTCGATGTGAACATGAATCCCAGCCTGAATAAATTTGACGATCAGGACGCGACGCTGGCATCGGTGTTTGCGCTGGATTGGACGTACGAACAATTTGTGGAGACGCTGGTGGCGATTACTTATAAAAGAGTGTACGGACGATTGCCGGACAGGATCAGGGAGCGGCAGCTGCTTTTGGAAGCATGAAGAAAGACCAGTTTGGCCAGGAGTTGATTTTGGATTTGTATGGGTGCGACGTAAAAAAGATTACGGACGGCGGATACATTAAAAAGTTTGTAATTAAATTATGCGATGAGATTATTGAGATGAAGAGATTCGGAAAGCCTCTGATTCCGTATTTCGGATTGGAGTCGCCGGTAGCGGCAGGATATTCTCTGGTGCAACTTATTGAAACCAGTTTAGTCAGCGCTCATTTCTCAGAACATAATAAAGCAGTATATTTAAACATTTTTTCCTGTAAGCAGTTCGATCCGGATAAGGTGGCCATTTTTTCTAAAGACTGGTTCGGTGCGGAGAGGATGGAGAAGCGGGTGATTGATAGATTTTAGAATTCGTTATCTGATTTTGGAGTACAAGATTCCAATTTTGATATTGAGGGGGCAGTTGGGAATTGCGAAGGAGGATGTAATCGGGATTGTTAAATACGATTTTGGCGTTTAAGTAATAGAGATTATTGATACCGATGGGAAGGACTCGGTCGGAAGGCTTGAAGAAATGGTCAAAATCATAATAGTCGCCGAAATTAAATGCCAACTCTTTTCTTAATAATTGTTCTTTTGGCTGGAGATATTTTAAGTTGGCTGCGAAACGATAAATGATAGAAGTAACAGTAACTGTAACAGTAACAGTAATTAATATTTTTTTGATTAACGATTGAGAGTTGTAAATAACGTAAGCAGAAACTATTGATAGTGCTGGGAGATACGGGAGGATGAAGCGGCCGCCGCCCGTATTTGGTGTCAGGACCCAAACAATCAGAGAGAATAAGGAATAAAGAATTAGGAATAAAGTTCTTTTATTTTCTATTTTTATGAATGGTAATAGTACCAAAGTAATTAAGTAAATCGGATTGACGGGGTCGGAGGAACGGGTTAGTAGATTTAGTAAGTTTTGAGGATCCAGTGAAATGTGTGTATCAGTGTACAAAGATGTAAAGAAAGGATAAATAGGATTGCCGGTGGAGAGGTAGGCGCGTAAGAGCCAAGGGCTGACGGTAAGAAGTATGAAGAATGAATAAAGAATTATGGATTTAATATTTTTGGTTTTAAGCCATATTAAAATCCAAAAAATCGGGAGTGAACCGAAGGCAAGAAGTTTGGTAGAGGCTGCGAGACCTAATACGATTGCTGATTTGTAAATTTTGTTGTCTATGAATAAATACAAGGCCAGAATTTCAAAAAAAGTCCGGGACAAATCGACATAGGCGGACGTTGATTGCCAGCCGAAGACTAAATTGCTGGACAAAATCAATACAGCAAGTAATGATTTGGAAATTTTATAGGTGACGATGAGAGATAGAATGCCGAAGAGATAGTGGATTAATTTGCCGGGGAAGATAAAGTAAAACATTTCGGTGAGCATGGGCATGACCGAATATTTAAATTGGGCACCGGGAATAAAAAATATTGAATGATTCTGGAGCCAGATTTTTGGCAGTGACAGATGATACCAAAGCGCATCAAAACCGATTTCCGGACCTAGTGCTCCAATTAAGTTAACTAAACATTGGATGATAATTAACCATAGAAGCGGATGAATCATTGACGGAAATTTTATGTGCTTTAATTGACTAAAGAGCCAGAACGCCAAAGGGATAGTAACAATAATGATGTTTTGGATTGTGAGAATGTGCAGGACGCCCAGAAGAAGTATGGCGTATGAATACAGGCCGATGACGAGAGCGAGAGTAAACAAATCAGGCAGCAAGAAACTTGCCGGATTTTTCCAGTTTTGAAATGCGATCTTCATGGTCTTCCAATCTAAACTCTGCGGCCGCATCTTCGTCTTGTAAATCTTTGATCGGCTTGGCGTATGAGTTATCGATTTTGGTAAACAACTCATTTTTCCACGCGACGAACTTGTCGTCTTGTTCGTTAAATCTTTTATCCATTCGGATTTCCAGTTTACTGAACGTGTTATCGACTTTGTTAAACCTGTCATTTATTTGCCTTACAAGGCTTTTGAGGGTGATTTGGAGTTCCTCGATACCAGATTGGAGAATTGATAGTGTGGGCGGAGTTTTTTTGTTGGCCATGAGGAGATGATAGCACTGTCACTCAAAGCCGTGTCAACTGGCCTCTTTTCCTGGGGTGGTTAAATGGGAAATTAATATTTGATCCAGTTTATTTGGATTCAATTTATGAATCTCGTCCTTTTTTCCTTGTTTTTCAGCATCTCTGTCGTAATAGGCTTCACCTACTTTATCAAAACCGCAAGCTTGAAGAACATTTCGTGACTTTTCGTTTTTAGGATCATTGGTGCTTATAAAGATAGTTTCATGATGAGAGAGTCCTTGGCCACCTGCATAGGCTTTTATGGCTTGTCTGGTGGCGCTGGCAACTTGGCGAGATTTTGCTCCAGGGAGGGTGGCGAAGCTAACTTCTGAAAGTTTAGTATTCGGAATATTAATTCCACTTTTATTGAAACATTCTGATGATTCCTGGCTGACGGGATAAATATAAACGAATCCCTGGACCTCTCCAACATCTTTTGATTCGCTATGTATAGGAGATCCGGAGACAGCGTAGAGAACTCTGTCTCCTGTTTGTTCTTTGGCCCATTCTAGGACTTTATTTTGATCAATATTGCCTTTTTCGTCTTGAACTTCTGACATATCCATCCATTTTTGAACGTCGGGATTAGAGGAGATTTTTAACAGCGCGTCGATGTCGAGTTTATCATTTGCGTCAAATGGGCGGATGGCAGCCGTTTCCCCGTAAAACTTCTCTTGGATTCTGGGATTTTTAATGTAATCTTGTTCTGACAAACCTAAATTTTGCATGGGTTACCTTGAATTATTATCCTGATCTTTTTCAAGGCAGGTGACGGAGGAGACGGTGTCGCCTTTTTTGGAAAAGCGCATGAGGATGACGCCTTGGGTGTCACGGCCCAGACTGGGGATATTTCTCAAGGGGAGCTTGATGACCTGAGCCTGGCGGGAAGTCAAAACTATTTGGTCAATGGTTTCGTCGACAGCGATGCAGGAAATTATTTTGCCGGTTTTGGGAGTGATGGAGGCGGCTTTGACGCCCTGGCCGCCTCTTTTTTGCAGCGGCCAGCTCTTGACACCGGTCCGCTTACCCAGTCCGTTTTCCATGACGATCAACACGTCCTCGAAGACCTTGCGGCGTTTGTCCGTCGGGGCGGCTTTGGAACTCGGGAAAACTTCCATGCCGACGACGGAATCACCGGATTTGAGAGTGATACCGCGGACACCCATGGTATCCCGGGCGGTGGGGCGGACATCCTCTTCCCGGAAACGGATGGATTTACCCTCGCGGGAAACAAGCAAAATATGGTCAGAGCCGGTTGTGGGCTGGACCCATTTGAGACTGTCCCCCGTTTCCAGTTTGATGGCGATTTTGCCGGACTGGCGGATGGAATCGAATTCGGACAGCTTGGTCTTTTTGACAGTGCCGTTGTCAGTAGCCATCAGCAAAAACTTATATTGGTCGCCTTTGCCCAGAGCGAGGATGGACTGGAGTTGTTCGTCCTGTTCGATATTGATGAGGTTAACGACGGCCTGGCCTTTGGCTTGGCGGGAGCCTTCCGGTAAGTCGTACGCTTTGATTTTGAAGACCCGGCCCTTGGAGGTAAAGAAATAAATATCATCATGGGTGTTGGCGGAGAGGATATGGGAGACTTCATCCTCTTCTTTTGTAGTCATACCGGTAACTCCCTTGCCTCCCCTGGCCTGGGTCCGGAAAGCAGATGGGTGCTGGCGTTTGATGTAGCCGGTGGCAGTTACGGTGACTACGGTGTCTTCGGAGGGAATGAGGTCTTCTTCGGAAAACTCCCCTATCCCCAGTTTGTAGACTTTTGTCCGGCGGTCGTCGCCGAATTTGGCCTTGACATCGGCTATTTCCGTCTTGATCACGCCCAGTATCTTGGCGGGATGGGCTAACAGATCTTCGAGGCGGCCGATGAATTCCATGACGGCTTTGTATTCGTCCTCGATTTTTTTGCGCTCCAGGGCGGCCAGGCGGCGCAGCTGCATGTCCAGGATAGCTATGGCCTGAAGTTCGGACAGACCGAAACGGTCCATCAGGTTTTTTTTGGCTACATCGGAATCGGCGGATTCGCGGATAGTTTTAATAACGGCATCGAGGTGGTCCAGGGCAATTTTTAAGCCTTCCAGAATATGAGCCCGGGCCTTGGCCTGTTTGAGCTCGTACTCGGTGCGGCGGGTAATGACTGACTGGCGGTGGCGGATATACTCGGCCAGGATTTGCTTGAGCGATAGGGTCTGGGGTGTGCCGTCGACCAGGGCGACAAAGTTGGCGGGAAAAGAAGTCTGCAGGGCGGTGTGTTTGTAAATATTATTGAGAATCGATTTGGGTTTGCCATCACGCTTGAGGTCGACAACCACTCGGATACCATCCCGGTCCGATTCGTCGCGCAGGTCGGAGACGCCTTCGATTTTCTTTTCGTGGACCAGGTCGGCAATGCGGGCGACCATTTCGGCTTTGTTGACCTGGTAAGGGATCTCGGAGATGACGATCTGGGTTTTTCCGGCCTTGGATTCTTCTATTTCGGCTTTGCCCCGGACGATAATCCGGCCGCGGCCGGTGGCATAAACCTCGGCTATCGCCTTGACGTCATAAATGGCGCCGTAGGTGGGGAAGTCCGGGCCTTTGACGAATTTCATCAGTTCTTCGACAGAAGCTTCCGGGTGATCTATGAGATAAGTGACGGCGTCGACGATTTCGCCCAGGTTGTGAGGAGGGATCTTGGTGGCCATACCGACGGCAATACCATCGCTGCCCATAAGCAATAGATTCGGAAGCTTGGCGGGCAGAAAAACTGGTTCATTGAGGGTGCCATCGAAGTTGGGAATCGTGTCTACAGTTTCCTTTTCGATGTCGACGAGCAATTCCTCGGATATTTTGGACAATTTGGCTTCGGTGTAGCGCATAGCAGCGGGAGAATCGCCGTCGATGGATCCGAAATTGCCCTGACCGTCCACCAATGGATAGCGCATGGAAAAATCCTGGGCCAGGCGGACCATGGCGTCGTATACCGGCACGTCGCCGTGAGGATGATATTTTCCGAGAACTTCTCCGACGACCTTGGCGGATTTGGAGTGTTTGCCGGAAGCTTTGAGGCCCATGTCGTGCATGGCGTAGAGGATGCGGCGGTGGACTGGTTTGAGACCGTCTTTGACATCCGGTAGGGCCCGGGCCACTATGACGGACATGGCGTAATCTAGGAAGTTTTTCTGCATTTCCGAAGCGATCTCTACGGGCCGGATTTTACCTGCGTTATTGGTGGTTTCGTCTGGCATAATTTGAGCCTATTTATATTACCTTTTTTGGGTGCCTGAAGCAAGGGGAAACGGGGTTATTTTGAGGCTGGTGTTGTGGTAAGTGTAGAGTTGTTATCACAACTTGTTTCTTCGCAGTATGGAGATCCGGGTTGGGCCCCGGCAACTGTTAGGCTAACAGTTTTTCCAAAGATTCCGAGTGTGCAACTTGCGCAAAATACTTCACCTAATTTACTAGTTCTTATCCCGGCTCGACAGTTGATAATTGTTTCTGGCTTTTCGGTCATTAAGCTAGAAGAGGAGCTAATAACAAGGAGACGATGTTGATGATTTTGATCATGGGGTTGATGGCCGGGCCGGAGGTGTCTTTGAGGGGATCGCCGACGGTGTCGCCTACGACAGCGGCTTTGTGGGCATCACTCCCCTTCCCCCCAAAATGGCCGTCCTCGATGTATTTTTTGGCGTTGTCCCAAGCGCCGCCGGTATTAGCCATGAATAGGGCTAAAAGAAGACCGGAAATAATGGTTCCGGCCAGCATGCCGCCCAGAGCCTCGGCGCCAAGGGCAAAACCGACAACAATTGGCGAAGCGATGGTAATAGCGGCGGGGACGACCAGTTCACGCTGGGCGGCGGCAGTAGAAATAGCGACACACCGGGCATAATCCGGTTTGGCCGTGCCCTCCATAATGCCTTTAATTGATTTCCACTGACGGCGGACTTCCTCGATCATTTCGGCGGCGGCCCGACCGACGGAAGAAATAAGACGGCTGGAAAAAATGAAGGGAATGGCACCACCGATTAGGGCTCCGGCAAAAACGGTGGGGTGGGCAATATTAATGGAGTCGAGACGGGTGCTTTCAAAGAACGTGGCGAAAAGCGAGGAGGCGGCGACGGCGGCGCTGCCGATGGCAAAGCCCTTGGTTAAGGCTTTAGTGGTGTTGCCGACGGCATCTAAAGATGAGGTGACTTCGTTGGCTTTTTTGCCCAGGCCGGCCATTTCCACGATGCCCTGGGCGTTATCGGAAATGGGGCCGAAAGTGTCCAGGGACATAATTATGCCTGTAGTTGCCAGCATGCCCATGCCAGCCAGGCCGATGCCGTAAAAGCCCATGAGCGCATAACCTGCCAGGATGGCCAAAACGACGACGATGACGGAAGCCAGAGTGGATTCCAGGCCGTAGGCCAGACCGGCAATAAGATTTGTTCCTGCGCCGGTTTGGGAGGCTTTGGCAATGGCCACGACCGGCTTTTCCCCGGGGCCGGTGTAGTACTTAGTAATATAGAGGAGGGCCATCATGGCGACCAGACCGGAAACGGCGGCCAGGCCGGCTTTGGGTTCGCCCAGGAGATAAACGGATAAGATCATAAAGATGACAACAGCGGAAACTGCGGAAATGGTGAAGCCGCGCATCAGAGGATTTAGAGGATTCTCTTTGTCGTTTTTGGCTTTGACGAAAAATGTCCCCAGGATCGAGGTCCAGATAGCACCGGAGCGGGCCAGTAGCGGAAAGACGACGCCCTTGAGGCCGAAAAGAGAGCCGCCCAAAATCATAGCGGCGACAATGGTCACAGCATAAGATTCGAAAACGTCGGCGGCCATACCGGCGCAGTCGCCCACGTTGTCCCCGACATTATCGGCGATGACGGCCGGATTCCGGGGGTCGTCTTCGGGAATCCCCTTCTCCACTTTGCCGACCAGGTCCGCGCCGACGTCCGCGGCTTTGGTGAAGATCCCACCGCCGACGCGCATAAACAGGGCTAAAAGGGCCGCACCGAAGCCGTAACCGACTAAAACATCCGTGGCCAGTTTGGTGACAGCGGCGTCGCCCTGGGAGATTTTGAGAGCGTAACTAATAATGTAGACGACGGAAGCGCCCAAAAGGCCCAGGCCGACGACAAGCATACCGTTGACCGTACCGGCGCCGAAAGAAACTTGCAGGGCGGCGTTGAGGCTGGTTTGGGCGGCGTTGGCTGTGCGGGTATTGGCCTTGACGGCGATGCGCATGCCGAAGTAGCCGATGAGGCCGCTAAAAACCGCACCCAGTAAAAATGTGGCGGCGATGCCGGGACTTAGAAATAAGTAGATGAGGCCGGCTAAAACGGCCACAAAAATGGTGATAATTCTGAATTGGCTTTTGAGATAAGCCATGGCTCCGGATTCGATGGCGGCGCCGATCTCGGAGATTTTGGCGCTGCCCACCGGTGCGGCCAGGACTTTACGGGAGAGGTAGATGCCGTAAGCCAGGGCACAAACGGCGGTCAATGGCGCGGCGGTCAAGGCAATTAGTTGGAGGTTCATTGGTTTTTGTTTTTTGTAGGTTTGATTTTAACCCAGATTATGGCTCCGATCAATAAGATTGCAAATGTGATGATTAAAATTTTTGAGTTGGAATAGAATTGGGGGCAAGAGCTATACAAATCGGCAGGGATTGGTTGATGATAATACCGGATGCATTCCTGGGTAGTGGCCTCTCTGGGGTATATTGGGGGTTGGGGTCCAAATGCGATTGCTCTGTTCATACCTAGATTATATGTCTAGTGTGACGGTTTTGGCGTGGGTGGGGATTTTAGCAATTTTTACCGATACTAGGCTGGATGTCTAGAGGAATGCGGGTTTTAGTTCGAGGGACTTGATTCTGTCTTCATGGTCGCTGAGCTTTTCTTCCAGTTGGATATTTTTGAAGTATTTGGTGAAGAAAAGATAAATCTCTTCGACGGCTTTTTCCAGATCTTTTTTAGTGACTAAGGCTTTTAAGGAGGCATTGGTTTTTTCAAGATCTGCTTTGGAGGCAAATTTTTTGTTCATTCTGGCTTCCATAGCAACCAAGTCTTCTTTGGATGCGAATACTGACTTGAGGAGTCGGATATCCTCTTGGTTTAAAATTGGTTTTGTTGCCATGAGTTTATTATATGTCAAGAGTTGCAGTCTTCGCATGTGTAGTTATAAATTTCTTGCGCGGGGGGACGTCTTCGCCCATGAGCATGGAAAAAACCCGGTCGGCTTCTGCGGCATCACCTATATCGAGCCGTTTGAGGATGCGGTTGGCCGGATTCATGGTCGTTGACCAGAGTTCTTCGGCGTTCATTTCCCCTAATCCTTTGTAGCGCTGGATGGAAAATTTCTGATCGGGAAACTTGGCCAAAGTTTGGTCGCGCTCCTCATCAGAGTAAACGTAAAACGATTGCTTGGCGACGTCTATTTTATACAGCGGGGGCATAGCTACGTAGAGATGGCCGTTTTTGACGATGTCCGGCAGGTGGCGGTAAAAGAAGGTGGTATACAGACAGAGAATATGGGCACCGTCAACGTCGGCATCGGCCATGAGAATAATCCGGTGATAGCGGAGTTTGTCATAATTGATCTGATCCCCTATCCCCGCTCCTACGGCGATAATCAGATTTTTGAATTTATCGGAGTCGATAATCTGGTCCAGGCGGGCACGTTCGGTGTTTAAGACTTTGCCGAAGAGCGGCAGGATAGCCTGGAACCGGCGGTCTCGGCCGTTTTTGGCCGAACCTCCGGCGGAGTCTCCCTCGACCACGAAAAGCTCGGTTTCTTCGGGGTTTCTGGATTGGCAATCGGCGAGTTTGCCGGGAAGGGTCATGCCTTCCAAAGCTCCCTTGCGCAGAACTGCGTCTTTGGCGGCACGGGCCGCAAGACGAGCTCTCGCCGCAAGCATAACTTTGCTCAGAATGGCTTTGGCGTCGGCGGGATTTTCCTCAAAATAGGTGTCCAGCCCATCTTTCACTACGGTGTTGACGTAACCCTGGACTTCGGGATTGTTCAGTTTGGCCTTGGTCTGGGACTCAAATTGGATAGCCTGGGTGGGGATTTTGGCATAAATAACGGCTGTTAGACCTTCGCGCATGTCATCGCCCGTCAGCGAGTCTTCCCCGTTTTTGAAGGCGCCGATTTTTTTGGCGTAGTCATTTATTGCCCGGGTCAGAGCGATCCTGAAGCCGGTAACATGGGTGCCACCATCGACGGTTTCGATGACGTTGACGAAGGATTCCAGATTTTCGGAAAAGCCGTCGTTGTACTGGAGGGCGACTTCGATATCCACGTGGTCGGCGGTTTTGTGGATGTAAATGGGGTCGGTCAGGGTTTTTTTATCGCGGTTATTATGGGCAACCAGCGACTTGATACCGCCTTCAAAATAATACTGCTTGGTAATTCCGGAGATGTCGTTTTGAAAGTAAAAATGGAGGCCAGCGATAAGATACGCACGGTTGCGGATGGAATTTTCTACGGCCTTGGGATCATATTCGATAGTCGTAAACATGGACGGGTCGGGATGGAAGCGGGTAAACGTCCCGGTTTTGATTGCAATCGGCGATTCGGATTTGGCGGTAGTGGTGACTCTGGCCTGGGCAACGCCCTTTTTGTATTCCTGGAAATATATTTTGCCGTCCCGGCGGACTTCGACGCGCATGCGGTCCGACAGGGCGTTCGTTACTGAAGCGCCGACGCCGTGCAAGCCGCCGGAGACCTTGTAGGCGGATTCGGAGAACTTGCCGCCGGCGTGGAGCTTGGTCATGGTGAGTTCGAGAGCGGAGATCTTAGCTTTGGGATGAATGTCCACCGGGATGCCGCGGCCGTCATCGACGACAGAAATCGAGTTATCCTTGTGCAGGGTGACCCAGATATGTTTGGCAAAGCCGGCCAGGGCTTCGTCTACTGAATTGTCGGCAATTTCCCAGATAAGATGGTGCAGACCTTTGGCATCGGTTGAGCCGATGTACATGCCGGGACGTTTCCTGACCGGTTCCAGGCCCTCAAGAACCTGGATACTGGAGGCCATGTAGTCGGAAGTGGGTTGTTTCGGGGCCATAGTTTGCGCTGTAGTATTCTAACAGGCTATGAGGTCAGGTTCAAGGCAAAATTGTCCAAAATCAGCTTGAGGTTGCAGTTGGATTTTAAGTATTTGCGAGACTGAAGGATTAGGGGGAATAGATGATGGAGAGGGATTAGATGTTCGTGGATATAAAACTCGAATTGGTCGAGAAAGGCGGAGAAGGATTCGCGGGTGAAGGACTGGGAATCTAATATTTTGAGGCGGTCCCCTACCCCGGCGGCGATTAACTTGGGGATTTCGGGGTTCTCGGGGAAATCAGGGTGATCGGGGTGATCAAAAATTTGAACGCGGGAGAGGATGGTAGGCAGGAGGGAGTCGGGGTAGGAGGTGACCAGGTAGATTTCGGAGTTGCCGGGGGGTTCTTCCAGAGTTTTCAAGAGAGCGTGTTGGGCCGGGAGAGTGAGGAGATGGGCGGAGAAAATAACAACGACATTTTTTCCGGTTAGCGGTTTGCGGCTAAGAAATGTCTGGATCCGGCGGATTTCCTCTATTCCTATGGACTTGTCTGGATGGATGTGAAGAGTATCTGGTCCCTCCTTCGCCAAGGCTTCGGAGGGCAAGTCGGGGTAGAGGAATGAGTGCATGGCATGTATTATATATGTATGCCTGCCCAGACGAGCGGAAATGTTTTTGTGGATCCAGACGCGGCCGCGATTGCAGATTTGCTGGTGAAAGAGGGAAAAGTCCGGGGAGAGGATCGGGAGAAAGCCCGGATGGCGTTTGTCACGTCGGGGATGCCGGAGACGACGTGGCTGGTGCAGCAAAACCTGGTGAATATAGACGATCTGGTGGAGGCCAGGGCGAAATTTTACAACGTCGGGTATGTCAAGCTGACGGAACAAGCGATTTCACCGCTGGCGCTGGGGTACGTGGACAAGCTGGTGGCTGAGAGGTTCGGGTTGGTGCCGTTTGACTATAATCCCGGGACGAAGGAGTTGGACGTGGCTATGGCCAACCCGGTGGATTTATCGGCCATCGAGTTTTTGGAGAAAAAACTGGGCGTGCGGGTAAAGGCCTTCGCGGCCAACCCGGCGGAGGTGCGGGCGGCGATTGCAACGAGATACGGGCAGAGTTTATCGACGGAAGTGACGGCGGCTCTTAAGGAAGCCGGTGGGCAGGGAGAAGTGGAAGTGAAGACGGTGAATATCCGAAAAGTGGGCGAACTGATTCGGGAGGCACCTATTGCCAAGATTGTGACCACTATTTTGGAATTCGCGACTAAATCCCGGGCGTCGGACGTGCATATCGAGCCGATGGAAGACAGAACGCGGGTGAGGTACCGGATTGACGGGATTTTGCATGAGAAGCTGATACTGCCCAAAAAGATCCATGATTCATTGATTTCCCGGATTAAGATTCTGTCGGACATGAAAATTGATGAGAAAAGGTTGCCCCAGGACGGACGGTTCAATTTTCAGACGGATACGGACGAAGTGGATCTGCGGGTGTCCACGCTGCCGACGCCGCACGGCGAAAAGGTAGTGATGCGGTTGCTTAAGAAATCGGGCGGGGTGCCGACGCTGCCGGACTTGGGACTGCGGGGACGGGCGCTCAAGAATTTGGAGGAGGCAATTTTGCGGCCGCACGGGATAATTTTGGTGTGCGGGCCGACGGGGTCGGGGAAAACGACGACGCTGTACGCGGTGCTGTCGAAAATCAATAACATTAAAGTAAACATTGTGACGCTGGAAGACCCCGTGGAGTACGAAATTCCGGGAATTAATCAGGTACAGGTGAATCCGATGGCGGGGTTGACATTTGCTTCAGGTCTGCGGAGCTTTTTGCGGCAGGACCCGAATATTATTATGGTGGGAGAGGTCCGGGATCGGGAGACGGCGGAATTGGCGATACAGGCGGCTCTCACTGGCCATCTGGTGTTTTCCACATTGCACACCAATTCGGCATCGGGGGCGCTACCGCGTCTTTTGGATATGGGAGGTGAGCCGTATTTGCTGGCATCGACAATTACGGCAATCGTGGCGCAGAGGGTGTGCCGGAGAATTTGCCCGGCGTGCAGAGCGGTGTATCAACCCGAGCCGGAAGTGATGGCGGATATGAAAGCGGTCTTGGGTAAGTTGTGGCCCTTCGCCGATGCTCTGGGCAAACCGATACAGCTATACAAGGGTGGTGGATGTACGGAGTGTGCCAACACCGGATACCGGGGAAGAATAGGGATTTTTGAGGTGATGCCGGTATCGGAAAAATTGGGGAGACTGATATTGGAGCACGCCCCCGGGGTAGATATCGAGAAGGAAGCGGTGAATGAGGGCATGATCACCATGAAACAGGATGGTTATTTGAAAGTAGTCGAAGGAATAACTACTATAGAAGAGGTGTTGCGGGTGGCACAAGAATGACGATCCAACAATTACTCCAGTACGTGGTAACTAAGAGAGCGTCGGATTTGCATGTGGTCGTGGGGAGTCCGCCGATGGTCAGAATAGACGGCGACCTCAAGCCGATGTCCGGCGAACCAGTAATTTCGGCGGCAGATGCCGGCAGGTATATGGCAGAGGTCATGACGGGCGAACAAAAGCAACTGTTTGAGGCGAATAAGGAAATTGACTTTTCTTTCCAAATGGAACAGGCGAGATTTAGAGTGAATGCGTATGTGCAAAAGGGTGTACCGGCGGGCAGTTTCCGGCTGGTGCCATTGAATATTCCCAGCATGGAAGAGTTGGGGTTGCCAAAAATTGTCCGGGAGTTTGCCTTACTGAAACAGGGGTTTGTGCTGGTAACCGGACCGACCGGCCAGGGCAAGTCGACGACTTTGGCATCGATACTTCAGGAGATTAATAAGACCAGGCCGGCGCATATTGTGACAATTGAGGATCCGATTGAATATGTGTATATGCCGGATAAGGCCATAATATCGCAGCGGGAAATGCACAATGACACTCATTCGTGGAATGTGGCACTGCGGTCGGTACTGCGGGAAGACCCTGACGTGGTGTTGGTCGGGGAGATGCGGGATCTGGAAACAATCTCGTCCGCTCTGACTATCGCCGAAACGGGACATTTGGTTTTTGCCACGCTGCATACAAATTCGGCAGCGCAGACGGTAGACCGGATTGTGGATGTCTTTCCGCAAAACCAACAACCGCAAGTGAGATTGCAGTTAGCGTCCACGCTGGAGGCTGTGTTTTCCCAACGATTAGTGCCGAGGGCTAATGCCGGCCGGGCTCTGGCCTACGAGATAATGGTGGGGACGACGGCGGTGCGGACCGCAATTCGTGAAAGCCGGACGCACATGATTGACAATATCATTATGACATCGGGGGAATATGGCATGACCAGTCTGGATTCCAGTCTGGAGACGCTGGTTGAATCGGGGGTAGTGGCTGAGGAAGTGGCGAGGGCGTATCTGACACAAAGCGGAAATGCCGGCCGGGTGGTGAAGGGAGAAAACGTATGAAATTCAGATACAAAGCCAGGGATGTGATGGGCCGGCTGGTCAGAGGAGAGGGGGAGGCGCCGAGCCCGGCAGGCATAGCGGAGCTGTTGCGGCAGAAAAAACAGACGCCGATTACTATTTCCCAATACAGTCCTTTGGAGTTGGAGTTGTTGATTGGTTGGAAGAAAGGCGTGGGATCTGGTGAAGTGGCGGCATTTACCCGGCAATTGTCGACCATGGTGACGGCGGGATTGCCGATAACCGATGCTTTGAACCTGTTGCGGGTCCAGTCGTCGACAACCCTTTCAGCCGTAGTTTCCGCGGTGATGACCGATGTCCAGGGTGGGGTGTCTTTGTCCGAAGCGATGAGTAAGCATCCGCAAGCATTTTCCCGGGTATACGTGGCTTTGGTTAAGGCTGGGGAAGCGGCGGGGGTGATGGAGAAAGTAATGTCGCGGCTGGCGGATACTTTGGATAAGGGCAGGGAGTTCAGGGGAAAAGTGATGGGAGCGATGATTTATCCGGCAATAGTTCTCGTAGGAATGGTGGTGGTGATTATCATCATGATAGTGGTGGTTATTCCTAAGCTCACCGCGCTGTATCAGGATTTCGGAGCCACGCTGCCCTTGGCTACGCGAATACTCATGGCAGTTTCAAGTTTTGTTTTGAACTTTTGGTGGCTGGCTTTGGCGATTATAGCCGGTGGCGTCGTGGGTCTCCGGTCTTACCTGAAGACGCCCGTGGGAAGAAAGCAAAAAGATGAATTGCTATATAAGCTGCCGATTTGGGGAGTTTTGGCCAGGCAGGTCATGCTGACTGAACTCACTAGAACACTGGCGCTTTTGGTCTCGGCCGGGGTGGCGGTCGTTGAAGCATTGGAGATTGTGGCGGGAGCCGTAGGGAACGTGGTAGTGGAAGCCGATGTCAGACGGATTGCCCGGCAGGTGGAAAAGGGGTTTCCACTGTCAATCGCTTTTTCGGAGTCGGAGATGTTTCCGCCTATTGTCGGACAGATGGTGGCCGTTGGGGAGGAGACGGGAAAAATGGACGATGTGTTGGACAGGCTGTCCCAATATTTTGAGTCCGAATCCGATTTGCGAGTGAAGGGGTTGACAACGGCGATAGAACCTCTAATAATAATGGTATTAGCAGTCGGGGTAGGATTTTTGATGTACGCAGTGATAATGCCCATTTACGATATTACTAATAAAATATGATGTTGACCCGCCTTATCTTACCTCGGGCCTTCGGGCACTATTCGTGCACGGCCCGAGGAGCGATATTAGTCGGGCAGGAAGGGGGTGAAACCAAAAAATGACGATGATTAAAAAAGGTTTCACCTTGATTGAACTTCTGGTAACGATTGCCATCATGGCGGTTGTGGCTGCGGCTGTTTTGGCTGCCATTAATCCGCAGCAGAAAGTGTTTGCGGCCTATGATTCTCAAGGTCAGGCGGGAATTGGCCAGTTGGCGACGGCTTTACAGTCGTGGGCTACCCAGAATAACGGTTTGTATCCGACAGTTGCTCAGGGATTGGGGCAATTGACTACTGACAGTGAGTTGCAAGCTATTCCGGCATTTCCCCCCAACATTGTGAGCTGGAACTATACAGCTAATGCCGGAGCTACGACTTCACGGGTTTACGTGACAATGCAGTCGACAAAAAATATTGCGAGGGGAGCAGTTTTTTGCTGGAGATCTCAAACAGGTCTAACGACATATACGACCGTTGCACTTTGTACTGCTCCGTAAAGTATCATTAGGTATTCAAGTATTTTGTTTAGAGGATGGGATGTATACTTGTGCGGGAACGGGGGATGTGTGATTTATTCTTAAGAGTCATACGTGGTCATAGGTAGTCATTGCGTTTATACTGGAGAGGTGCAGTGTGAAGTTGATCAGTCGGGGAAGGTAGAGCAAACTAATGTTGATACATACGTGGCGATAGCGGGTGAAGTTAAGCTAGTCGTCTGTTTGAGGGGTAAGGTGAAGAGGGCACTACTTGAGGCGTTTAAAGTAGTCGGGAAAAAAGGACTGTTTCCTTACGAGGTGTTTGCCGCAGTACTGGCCCATGTAATAAAAAGGTCCAGGGCTGGCGGATCGGTTGTGGTGGATAGGGAATATGTGGGGTATGAGAATTTGATTGGCAAATTGACTGGGGAATATCTGCAGTTACTGGGTTATAAGAAAGAGATTACGATTTCCTTCGGGCATGTTGGAAAAACGAGCGAGGCACATCAGTTTGGGTATAGGACGGCTATCGGCAAGCGCAAGCCGGACAAAGTAGTGAGTTTTTACGAAGTTCTGAATTTGACGGTGAGATTAAAAAAGGATCGGGAACTCTTGAGAAAGAGTCTAGGGATCGCTTAACTCAGGAATGGTTACCTGGAGGTCGGCGATCATCCCGATCGGTGTTTTTAGTATATCATATTTTTACAAATATGCAACTGATTTGGTTTGTTATCGGGGCGGGGATGGGGAGTGTGGCGAACGCGCTGATTGACAGACTGCCGAGAGGTGAAAGCTGGGTCAAGGGCCGGTCGCATTGCGATAAATGCGGACACGTGTTGGGGATATTTGATCTGATTCCCCTACTCTCTTT
>Ga0209541_10006757_pt1 | contig 19463 bp, 17 predicted proteins | sample RifCSPlowO2_01_FD_184027 | JGI IMG/M metagenome (GOLD analysis project Ga0209541, IMG submission 184027) | Groundwater microbial communities from Rifle, Colorado - Rifle CSP2_plank lowO2_0.1 (SPAdes) (version 2) | ecosystem: Environmental > Aquatic > Deep subsurface > Groundwater | place... | reverse complement strand
CGACATGCGTCGAAACGGGTTTTTATTTTACTCCGCTATTCCCTGCTTTCTGTTTTCTGAGGTATAATTAATAAATTAAGAAAGGCAAAAAATGTATGCCAGGTAGTGAAAACTCGATTTGCCGCTGAAAGCGGCTAGAACTATCTGGTAAATCAAGATTATAGCAATAACAAGGATTAAAGGTTAATCGTAGTATTATCAAATTACAATCGAGTTTCTACTAACCTGGTATGCCAGGTAGTGAAAACTCGATTGCTCCGCCAGGGGCGGAGAAGGTCATCAGCGTAATCACCACCTGGTAACAGATGAAGTAATAACAAAAGTCATGATAGTAAATTAACCAAATCGAGTTTCTACTAACCTGGTATGCGGATTATCAAAGGAAAAGTCACCTGGATTGATATTTTAAAACCTACGCGGGATGATCTGGAGTTTTTAAGAAAGCAGCACCCCTTTCATCCGATTATTCTTGATGAACTACTGCACCTCTCCAGCCGCTCAAGGGTTGAATTTTACAAAGATTATCTTTTTTTAACTTATCACTTGCCGATGTACGATCCGGGCCTTAAAACTTCGCGGCGCGCCGAAGTGGATTTTTTGATTACTCAAGACCACGTAATCACTGTTCACTATGAGGATTTGGAACCGATTGAAAATTTCTTTCGATCTGTCAATAACAACTCGCATTTAAAAGAAAGAGTTCTCGGACACGATACCGGAAGATTGTCTTATTATCTAATTCAGGAAATTATCGCTTTTGCCATGCGACAAATTCGGCACATTGAAGAAAATCTCAGCTATATCACCCAAGAAATCTTCAAAGGGCGCGAAGAACAAATGCTGCAAAAAATTTCCTACGTAAAACGCGATATAATGGATTACAGCATTATCAGCCGGCCTCAAGAAATTTTACTTAATTCATTTTTAGAAGTTGGCGTTAAATTTTGGGGCAATGACGCGAAGATTTATCTTAACGATCTGGTTGGCGACTACTATAAAACTACCCAGCACTTGGAAAATTACCGCCAGGTTATCGAATCTTTGGAAACGACGAATGGCCAGCTTTTGAACGCCAAAACTAATCGGGTGATGCAAAGATTCACCATATTGGCTTTTTTAACAATTCCGCTGGCTTTATTTACTTCTCTGGTGTCTATTGATTTTGTCGGCGCGTTTGTGGCCGCTACGCCGACTCGTTTTTGGTTGATTTTTGTTTCGGTCGTGGTACTGGTGGTAAGTTTGGTAATAATGTTCAAAAAGAAAGGCTGGCTATAACAAAAAGCGCGGCTATGCGGCCGCGCGATATTTAAATATGACAATATATAATTCTCTCTCTGGCGAGAAGGAGGATTTTGATAAAATATTGGGCGGTCGGAAAAAGATCCGTTTGTTTGTTTGCGGGCCGACTGTTTTTGATTATATTCACATCGGCAATGCCAGGACTTTTTTAATTTATGACATCTTCACGCGCTATCTCCGCTCAATCGGCGTAAAAGTTTTTAATCTCCAAAATATAACCGATATTGATGACAAAATTATAAAGCGCGCGCGGGAAACAAATATCACCCCCAAAGCCATTGCCCTAAAATTCGAAAAGGCGTACAAAGACGATATAAAAAAATTAGGCATTGATACTGTCACGAAATACGCGCCGGCCACTAAATATATAAAACAAATAGTCAAGCAGATTAAAACACTTATTCAAAAAGGCCATGCCTATAAAATCGAAGGTGACGGATATTATTTTGACCTTTCAACATTTCCCGAATACGGCAAATTATCCAAACGCACAACTTTGCAGGCCGAAGACGCTGTTTCGCGGATTGACGAAAGCGTTAACAAGCGCAACAAAGGCGACTTCGCGCTCTGGAAATTTTCAAAACCAGGCGAACCTTATTGGAACAACGAATTAGGACGCGGGCGTCCGGGTTGGCACATTGAAGATACCGCTATCACGGATTATTATTTCGGGCCGCAATACGACATTCATGGCGGCGCGATTGAATTAAAATTCCCCCATCATGAAGCTGAAATCGCCCAGCAAGAATCCGCCTCCGGAAAAAAACCGCTAGTAAAAATCTGGATGCACGCCGGAATTCTTCTTGTGAACGGCCAAAAAATGTCAAAGAGTCTCGGTAATTTCATTTCAGTAAGAGATTATTTGGAAAAGCGATCCGTAAACATCTTGCGCTACATTGTCGCCAGCCATCATTATCGTTCTCCCATTGATTATAACGAACAAATGACGATTGACGCCCAAAACGCGTTAGCCGGCATTCAAGAATTTCTGGCAAAACTATCTCTGGCTATGAAAAGAAAATCAATTTGGGGACATCGTAAGTCCACTGGACTTACGATGTCCGAAACATTAACAACTTATCAATCTAAATTTACCGCGGCGATGGACGATGACTTCAATACTCCCGAAGCGCTGGCGGTTATTTTTAATTTAATAAATGAAATCAATCCAAAAATCTGGTCTTTGGATAAAAAAGAAGTTAAATTAATCGTGAAATGGCTGAATGAAAAATTGAAAATATTCAAAATAGCCGTAAAATTGCCGAAAATCCCGCTTAAAATAAGGCGCTTGGCTAAGGGGCGCGAGTTATTAAGAGCTAATCAACAGTTTATTCAAGCCGACCCCTTGCGAAAACAAATAGAATCGCTAGGATACAAAGTAGAGGATACGCCGGTAGGACCGCTAGTTCTTGAAAAATCCAAAATCCAAAATCCAAAATCCAAATAATTTTGGAATTTGCGCTTTGTGCTTTGGATTTTCAAATTTTTATGGATAAAAATTTGAAGTTGCCTCCGCAAAATATTGAAGCCGAAGAATCGGTGCTGGGCGCGTTAATGATTGACAAAGATTCAATCATAAAAATAGCCGATGTTTTGACGCCGGAAGATTTTTACAAACCGGCTCACGACAAAATTTATGAAACCATCCTGCGGCTTTATGAAAGGCGTGAACCCATCGATATTTTAAGCGTCACGGCAAAATTGAAAGAAAGCGGCTCCCTGCAGGATATTGGCGGCTCCAGCTATTTAAGCAAACTGATCGACTCGGTTCCCACTTCTTCGCATATCGAGTATTACGCCAAAATTGTCAGAGAAAAAAGGGTACTAAGAAACTTAATTCGAGCTTCGGCGGAAATTACGGAGCAAGCTTTTGGCTCATCGGAAGATTTAGAAAATCTTTTAGATGAAATCGAACAAAAAATCTTCGCCATATCCCAGCGTTCGATAAGTCAGAATTTCGTCGACATAAAAGACGAACTTCAGACTGCTTACGAAAGAATTGAAAAACTCCATCTTGGCGGGGACGCCCTAAGAGGAGTTGGCAGCGGCTTCCGCCAACTTGATAATATTTTGTCCGGTTTTCAAAAATCGGACTTGATCATTATTGGAGCCCGTCCGTCTTTGGGAAAAACCTCTCTTGTCTTGGATATTGCTCGCCATATAGCGACGAAAGAAAATAAAACTGTGGGAATTTTTTCCTTGGAAATGTCCCGCGAACAAGTTATCGACCGGCTAATCTCGGCCGAAGCTCAAGTTCCGCTTTGGAAACTTAGAACCGGCAAGTTGAGCGATGATGTTGATTTTGAATTAATCCAGAGCGCCCTAGACACTCTCTCGCGAGCCCCGATTTTCATCGACGACACTGCTTCGCCGACTATTTTACAAATGCGTTCAATGGCAAGGCGACTTCAATCCGAACGCGGTTTGGGACTTTTAATCGTTGACTACCTGCAACTAATTCAGCCCAGAACCAATTCAGATAGTATGGTCCAGCAGGTTACGGAAATATCTCGTTGCCTAAAGGCGCTGGCGCGAGAATTAAGCGTGCCGGTTCTGGCGGTATCCCAGCTTTCACGCAACGTTGAGCAAAGAGAATACAAAGTTCCGCGACTTTCCGACCTTCGTGAATCGGGCTCGCTGGAACAAGATAGCGACGTAGTTATGTTTATCTATCGAAAGGATCGAGATAAAATTAATGTTGATCCGGCGGAACAAGATCTCGCTGAAATCCACGTTGCCAAACATCGCAACGGCCCGCTTGGAGTAGTGAAGCTGAAATTCGATCAAGAAAAAGCCAGTTTTAGAAATATAGACACAATACATTAGTTTGTTGTCGTGAAAACTTTAGGTTCGAACTAATTACTTAATTACACAACGATTCCGCGAAGTAATTGGTAATTGGCAATTAGCTCGTCCTAAAGACCTCGCGATACAGTTTAAAGTATGTTGCCCGATCCTATCAAAAAATTCATTGATTTATTCTCAAAACTTCCGGGGATTGGCCCGCGCCAAGCCACTCGCTTGGCTTTTCATATTTCCAGTGCCGGAAAATCAAACATTGAAGAACTGGCAAAAATCATTTACGGGCTGTCGGATATTAAAACTTGTTCTCTATGTTTTACTTCTCACAACAATGCCGGCTACGAAATACGAAATACGCGCGAAAATACGAAAAAAAATTTATGCCCTATTTGTTCCAACCCCCAACGCCGCAAGGACATCATCGCCATAATTGAAAAAGAAACTGATTTAATCTCAATAGAACGGACTAAAAAATTCAATGGGCGCTATCTGGTGCTGGGAGATCTTAAAAAAGACGGCGTTTTGGAAAGCGTCCAAAAATTGCGGCTCAACAGCTTGAAAAATTGGATTAAAAAAGAGTGCGCCGGTCAAGCAGATGAAATTGTATTAGCGATGAATCCCACCACTTACGGCGATCTAAACGCTTCGCTGATCGCGAATGAACTGAAAGACTCCGCCAAAAAAATCACCCGCCTTGGCCGCGGAATCCCAACCGGCGGCGAAATAGAATTTGCGGACGAAGAAACTTTAGGAGCCGCTCTTGACAAACGAGGATAAGTTTTTTATACTCACTTAAATTAGAGACGCGACGCGCCTCTTTTTCTATTTCTTATCCACATAAGACCTCTTGCTTAATAATTTTTCGTTACGAAAAGGTTATTGCGCAAGAGGTCTATATATCCTGAAAACCTGGTCGCCGCGTTTATTATAAATTACTTCCGGAACAAGACCTCGATACAGCAGTTCTGTTTCTAAATTGGCGCCAAAAGCCGTCAGTCTTTCCGGCTTTTTAAGAGGAATTTTGTCGGTGGGAAATATAAAATAATAATTAAGGTCTTGTTTTTGCGGCAAAGAAAAATAGTCTTGCGCCTTGATAATCGGCCAACCGTGATAAATCTGAAGCCGGTCCAAAATCCAAAGTTGGGCCGCCTGCTGGATGTTGCTATCGTAAACTATCAGCGCCGGATACGGCTGGTATTTTTTGGCTTGGTCTTTTTTAATTGATTCATTTTTAATGTCTTCAAGGAATTGATATTGCAGGCGGAAATTCAAGGCCGGGTATTTTCCGGCAAGCTCTTTTTGTAAAAATCTATCCAGCTCGTTATAGCCCCAATTATAGTTTTCGTAACGGACTTTTGAGAAACTCCAAAATTCCGGCCCCTTGGGATAAGACAAGATTTGACTGTTAACCGAATAACCAATTTCAAAAATCAAAACGGCTGTCAACGCGACGTAAAAAGGCCGCCAGCGGATATTTGAAAAAACGGCCGCGATGCCCAAAGCCAAAAATGGCGTAAGCATGGTCAGAAATCTAAAAGTTGGCCCAATCAAAAACAAAAGCAAAATTAAAAATGAAAAAATCAGCAAAAGAAACGCGTGATTTTTCAAAATTTTCAGCGAATTCTTTATCCAGGTAGTGAAAACTCGATTATTCCGACTTCCGTCGGAACTAAATATGCCAGGTGGTGAAAATTCAACTGCTGCGGGGCGATTATCTCTGGCTGAACTTCTACTGCCTGATATGATCGAGTTTCTACTACCTGGTTTCAAAGAAACTAAGAAAACGGCCGCCGCGGAACCAAAAAATCCCAGAAAGAGCCACGAATTAGTCGCCAACAGATTAGGGATAAAATCGCGAAGGCGATCCGCTAGCGCGCCGATTTCTTCTTTTCCGGGAGCATCTTTCCAGACTTCCGGCTTTTGACCAAGAATATAAGAAATTTGAAAGTCAAAATGGCCGACCGCTTGGTAGAGTTTAAAGTTATACGCCAAAACCGGACTAAATAAAATGACTGCCAATAAAACACCCAGCCATAATTTTTTATTTCCTAAGTATTGCCGCTTAAAAAACAAAAGATAGGCAAAAAATATCGGAACAACTATAAATACGGTGTATTTTGTCAGCAATCCCAGGCCGACAGCCGCGCCCATCCATAAAAAATAAGTATCTTTCTGAAAGGCCCTAAGGAAAAAATATATCGCCAAAAGAATAAAAAATATAACATACGGCTCTTGAATCCCAATCCGAGATATAAAAACATGATTAACGGTAACGCCCAATAGAGCCGCCGAAAACAACCCCGCGTTTCTGGAAAATAAAACCGAGCCGATCAAATAAATGAGGTAAACCGAAGCAATGCCCAGCAGGGCCGACGACAAACGAAAGGCAAAATTATTCTCGCCGAAAATCCTGATAAAAACATGTTGAATTAAAAAAACCAGCGGCGGGTGATCGTGAAACGATAATTTTGTCCACCGCGGTATGGCTCTTTCGCGTAAATCCGCGTTGCTGTCCGCGTTAATCCGCGCATCAAACCACTCCAGCGGAGTGGTTTGATGTTCCGCGTTGTCAAAATCCAGCATCCTAACAGCCCGAAAAGCATAAAGAACTTCGTCGCTTCCGGTAACATCTCCATACCCAAGATTCCAAAATCGCAAAATAGCGGCAGTTATTAAAATAACGGCCAAAATATATTTTTTGCGCATACTTATATTATGGCCGAAATTTTAAAAGTATCACTCTCCAAAAACTTTCCAAAATTATGCCCAAATTAAATTTAGAAACGCCGGCTTTTCTTTCGGTAAAAATAATCGGGGTCTCGCAGACGCGATAACCTTTTTGATGAGCCCGATAAGTAGTCTCAATTTGAAAATTGTAACCAACGGAACTTAAGGAACCCAAATTCAAATTCTCTAAAACATTGCGGCGAAAACATTTAAAACCGCCCGTTAAATCTTTATACGGCAGTCCAAGAATCAGACGGGCGTAAAAATTCCCTAATCGGCTTATAAGTCTTCTGAAAAAACCCCAATTCTCTACTCTGCCGCCAATTACATAGCGAGAGCCAAGAACCAAGTCGCAGTTTCCCGTTTTTTCAAGCATCCGAGGAATGACGGCGGGATCATGCGAAAAATCGGCATCCATTTGAATAACGTAATCAACCTCTGGCATTTTTGACAAGATTTTTTTGAATGCCTCAACATACGCCGTTCCCAGCCCCATTTTCTTTTCGCGATGGATCACCTCAATCGGATATTTTTTGGCAAGATTCTCGGCAAGCTCACCGGTTCTATCCGGCGAATTATCATCAACAACTATAACTTTCAAATCCAGGCCGCGGAACGAAAAAATCTTTTCGACTAAAGCGCTCAAGCTTTCTTTTTCGTTGTATGTTGGAATAACAATAATTACTGACATGCCAATCCTACCTCAACCACTCTCTCCATCCTTTTGGCCAACCCAAGAGAAGAAGCAATGCCAACGGCGCTCCCCAATTAGCCCAGCGTTCTACGAATTCAAAAATTGAATCGCCGGCAATCGGACGCATAAGCGCGGTCCAAAATCCCCAAAAGGCCATCCAGAGAAGCGCGAGGCGGATCGGTTTCAGCAAAATCAAAACAGCCAAGACGACATCCATCAAACCGACAAGCCACAGAAGCGTTGTCGCAGTCTGGACGTCCGAAATGCCGAAAATGGAAAACCATTCCACCCAAGCCTGCCTCCCTTGAAGCGCGAACACTCCATGGCCGATAAATTCACCGGCAACGGCAATCCGCAAAACCCATTCCATTAATTTAGTATTCATATTTATAAGTTATAAAAACAAACGACCTTTATTATATTCTATCAAATTTCATCCGTTTTAGCCGCAAAGAATTCAACACGACCGACACCGAACTAAACGCCATAGCCGCGCCGGCTAAAATCGGGCTTAAAAGAATCCCAAAAAACGGCCACAGCGCTCCCGCCGCCACCGGTATTAAAACAAGGTTGTAAATATACGCCCAGAAAAGATTTTGTTTGATGTTTATAAGCGTCCGTCGGCTTAATTGAATTGCTTCGTAAATTCCCATTGGATCTCCGGAGATCAAGGTAACATCGCCGGATTCAATCGCGATATCGGTTCCGGTGCCAATAGCGATACCGACATCGGCCTGCGTTAGGGCTGGCGCGTCGTTAATACCATCGCCGACCATCGCGACTTTTTTCCCTTGAGCCTGCAATTCTTTAATTTTTTCGGATTTTTGATCCGGCAAAACTTTTGCCATTACTTTATCTATGCCCAATTTTTTACCGATCGCTTGCGCCGTTCGTTCATTATCTCCGGTGATCATCCAAACTTCTAACCCTATTTTTTTAAGCAATTCTACCGACTTGGCGGCGCTTTCTTTTAGAGTATCGGCAACGGCAATTATACCCAAAAGCTCCTTTTGGGCGGAGGTATCTTTGAGATAGGTTCTAGCCAAAAAAAGCAGGGTTTTCCCTTCAGATTCTAAAGTAACGGCCCGATCTTCGATTTCCGATGCCAGAGATATTCCGACATCCTCAATTAAAGAACGATTTCCTAAAAACATGCGAGTTCCTTCGACAAGACCTTCAATGCCTTTCCCGGGATGAGCCAAAAAATTTTTCACTTCATAGAGCGGCATTTTTAACTCCTCGGCCTGCTTCCTGACGGCGGTATCTAAAGGATGCGACGACTGTTTTCCCAAGCTGGCGGCATAGGCCACGACTGCCTTAGCAATAGGATGTTCGGAAAGCTTTTCTAAACTCGCGGCAATTTGAATAATTTCATTGCTTGTCGCTTGTCGCTTGTCACTTGTCACCATAACATCAGTTACAGCCGGCTCTCCCTTAGTTAATGTTCCGGTTTTATCCAACACTAAGGCATTAATTTTCCCCGCGAATTCAAGCGCTTCGGCATCGCGAATAATAATCCCCCGCTCGGCCGCTTTGCCGGTGCCGACCATTATGGCCGTGGGCGTAGCCAATCCCAAAGCGCACGGGCAGGCGATCACTAAAACCGCCACCGCGTTAACCATGGCAAAAGTTAACGCGGGCTCTGGTCCGAAAATAAACCAAATGCCGAAAGAAAGTATGGCGACTAATAAAACAACCGGCACAAAATAAGAGGTAATGGCATCGGCTAATTTTTGAATTGGCGCCTTTGACGCCTGCGCCTCTTCAACCAGTTTTACCACTTGCGCCAGAAAGGTTTCTTTGCCCACTTTTGTCGCGCGGAATTTGAAGGCGCCGGTTTTATTGATGGTCGCGCCAATAACGCCATCGCCGACTTTCTTATCAACGGGCATTGACTCGCCGGTGACCATTGATTCATCAATTGTTGAAGCGCCGTCAATAATAATGCCATCCACCGGCACTTTTTCTCCAGGCTTTACAAGAATAATATCGCCGGTTTGCACTTGTTCAATCGGCACCTCCATCTCATGCACTTGTGGTGAGCCCGTCGAACCACCTGTGGTGAGCCGCGTCGAACCACCTGTGGTGAGCCGCGTCGAACCATTGCCTTCGCGCAGAACATGGGCGGTTTTTGCCTGAAGTTTTAAAAGTTTTTTAATTGCTTCAGAGGCCGCGCCTTTAGCTTTTGCCTCCAAATACTTTCCCAGAATAACCAGGGTCGTAACTACCGCGGCTACGTCAAAATATACTTCGAGGGTATAGGGCGCGGGGGTTAGCCAATAGAGAAATGTCACGGCCACGCTGAAAATAAACGCCGCCCCGGTGCCAAGCGCCACTAAAGTATCCATATTGGCTGTAAAGTTTTTAAGGCCATACCACGCGCCGCGCCAGAATTGGTAACCAATCCAAAACTCCACCGGCGCGGTAAAGATTAAAAGCAATAAATAACGCCAGGAAGTCGCCATCATATCCTTGGCGAACGGGAGGTAATCCGGAAGACTCAACAATATAACGATGGACGAGAGAATCGCGCCGACAATAAATTTTTTCCATAATAACTTTATTTCCGCTTCTTTAAGCATTCGGTGGTGGTCATGCGTGTCCGCCGGAGCTTGAGCGGAGGCGGATTCGGCTGTTTTGTGCGCGCCGTGAACGCCTTCAACTGATATGCCATCCTGAGAAAGAATAAGTTTGTAGCCGGTTTGCGCGACCGCTTCCCGCAAAATCTCCGGCGTCACGCTATCTTCATACTCGACCATTGCTTTTTCGGTCGCGAAATTTACAGACGCGGATTTAACGCCAGGCACTTTTTTTAACGCATGCTCAATAGTAAGCACGCAAGAAACACAATGCATGCCCTGAATTAAAAATTGTTCTTTTTTCATATCTTTATATTTTGTAACTTTAACTTTATAACTTTCGACTTTATAAACTTAGCATATCATTACTCATACCTTAAGGCTTCAGCCGGCTCCATTGACGCGGCTTGTTTAGCGGGCAAAACGCCGGCTAATATGCCGGTAATAAAAGTAACGGTTAAAATCGCCGCGAACCCCAAGAAATCCAGCGAGGCGAATGAAAATAAACCCCGAATTCCCAATCCTGCGGCAATCAAACTAACTATATACGCCGCGGCTATTCCCATAACAATTCCAATTATTCCGCCGACCGCGCCAATCATTCCCGATTCAATCAAAAATAATGACAATATAGCGCTGCTGGAGGCGCCGATCGCTTTCATAATGCCGATTTGTTTAGTACGCTCCAGCACTGACGTATACATCGTATTCATAATCCCCACCGCGCCGACAATCAAAGATATTAAAGCAATTATGATTAAGACGAGCTCAATTATTGAAAGCACGTCTCCAACGACTTTATTGGCTTTTTCGGGCGTGAGTACGGAAAAATCAGAAACAACTTCCTGTTTTGAAAGTTGAAATTTAATCTGTTTGGCCACTAAATCGATATTGGATCCCTTTTCAGCGGTGATGACCGCCGCAGACGCAAAACCGGGGCGCGAAATTAATTCTTCAAAATTCCTGTGAGATAAATACATTTGATTATCCTCGTCTTGTAAACCAACTTCAGAAAAAATTCCCGCCACCCTAAACCGTCTTCCCTTAATAATAATATCATCGCCGACTTTGGGCTTATTCTTAAACAATTTGTAGGCGGCCCGATAGCCCAAAACCACTTCCCGCGTTTCATCATTTCCCGGCCAATATCCCTCAATAAGACTTACGCCTTTGGATTCTTCGGAAATAATTCGCATTTCACGCCATGGCTGACTATGAAACATAACTGATTTTTTCTCGCCTAGAAATTCCGTGTTTAAAATCGCGATACTCATCGGCATCACTAAATTTACGCCGCTTATCGCTTTAAGATCTAAAATGTCGTCTTTTTTGAATTTCTGTCCACCGGCAAATCCCAAAAATGGATTTGTTTCTTTGCCCGGGAAAATAACAATTAAATCGGAGCCGAAACTTTGAAGAACGCGCGCCACTGCGTTTTGAATGCCTGACCCCAACGACAAAATAATAACTACCAGCATTATCCCAATGATAATGCCTAAAATGGTTAGCCAGCTTCTTATGGGCCGGTAACGGATGCTTTTTAGGGTCAAAAAAAGGAGATTTTTCAACATCTTACTCGGTGTATATTTTTTTATGTACTCGATGATCCCGCACTGCCCGGCCGTCTTTAACCACGATAATTTGATCGGATTTATTCGCTATATCAGCATCGTGCGTAACTACAACAAGCGTTTTGCCGTAATTTTTATTTAAATTAATAAGCATCTCCAAAATTTTGTTGCCGGTTGTCGAATCTAAATTTCCGGTTGGTTCGTCGCCTAAAATTATTTCCGGATCATTAATTAACGCCCGCAAAAGCGCCGTCCGCTGTTGTTCTCCTCCCGAAAGTTCAAAAGAGCGATGCCTCATCCGCTCTTTCAGCCCTATTTCCTGAAAACGTGATTCGAGTTCGCCTTCTTTAATTTTTTTTCCCGCGAAAATCGCCGGCAGCGCCACATTCTCATCGGCCGCCAGCCATGGAATCAAATTGTATTGCTGAAATACGAATCCAAAAGTTTTTGAACGCATTTCGGCCCTTGCCTCATCATCTAGCAGAGCAATGTTTTGCCCTCGCAAAAAAATCGCTCCGGAAGTCGGCTGATCAAGCATCCCTATCATATTTAAAACCGTGCTCTTGCCCGAGCCGCTGGCGCCAATAATAACAACGAAATCGCCTTCCCAAATATGGAGATCGAAACCGTTTAACGCCCTAGTCTCGACTTCGCCTATTTTAAAAACTTTCTGAACCTTGCTTAATTTAATAAGCGGGGCTTTCTGAAATTTTTCTGGATTATTTTGGAATCGTTCAAGACATTTATCTCCGCAAAAGAAAAATGTCTTGCCTAAATAAGAACTTTTTGCGAGGCCGGGAAGTTCGATTAAATCCATTCCGCAAACCGGATCAATTTTCCCGTCATTTGAAATTGGTTCCGTCATTCTTGTGAAACAATAACAATTTGTCCCTCGACAAGTCCGCTTATTACTTCGACATTTTCCCCGTCAGAAATTCCGGTTTCAACTTCAATCTCTTTTTGCTGATTATCTTTTAATATTTTTACGAATTTTTTACCGCCCTTATCATAAATCGCCAATTCAGGAATTTTTAACGCTTCATCTTTAAAAGAAATAAGAATTATTAAATCCGCGCTCATGCCGGGACGAAGCGATTCCGTGAATTTGTCCAAATAAACATTTACCCGGTAATACTTGTCTCCCTCTTTTATGATTTCTTTTGGTTCAATAAAAATCACTTTTCCTTTAAATTCTTGACCCGGCAAAGCGTCAAAACGCGCCAAAACATCATTGCCATTAATATCCCGAACTTTAACAATTTCTAATTCGGACACATCAGCTTGGATTTTATAATCCGAGGCCGATAAGGAAACGGCGACCTGGCCGGCGGTATAAAATTCTTGTTTTTCGAAATTAACTTTTAAAATTTTTGCCCCGCCGGGAGCGTAAATAAAAGATTTTTTAATTTTTTCTTCAGTGATTGCAATCTGATTTTCTATTTCTCTGATTTGAGCTTTAGCGATTTCGACATCTTCAATTCTGGCCGCCGCCTTTTTCGCGGCCAATTCTTTTTGGGCAAGAAAAACACCGGATTCGGCGGTTCGCAACTTTTCTTCAGCGGCCGAAAGATTCGTTATTGCCGTATTGATATTGGCGCGCGCCGTTGAAATATCAGACCTATAAGTATCAATCGTCGTTTGCGAAAGATTTGAACTGGCTGTAATGACGCTTAATATTAGCGCCGCCTTATCTAAAAATGATTTTATTTGAGCGAGGTTTTTCTTGGCCGCGTCAGTAAATGACGCGAGATTGTCAGAAGCCGTCAACCTATCTGTTTCTAATTTCCAAGAAACAAGAAGGATCTCGATAAGCGTTCGCTCGCGTTCAAAATCCGTTTTTAACTGCGAATCGGCCAGTGAAAAATTAAGTTTAGGATCGGAGCTTCGCGGATTATTGAAAAATTGATCAACTTTGCTTCTTGTGGCGTCATCGGATTTAACAAAAGCGTCTCGCAATTTATCCACTAAATTATTCTTGGATTCTTCTAGGGCAACTTCCGCGTTGGATACTTTAATTTCCGAAACCTGAATATCTTCCGGCGCGGCGCCGGCAATCAGTTTCTCCAAAACAGCGCGCTTTTGGTCAAAAACCGCCTCCAGTTTCTTAATTTCCAATTCAAAATCCGTCGTCTCCAACTTCATTAAAGGCGCGTTCCGATTTACTGTTTGCCCCTCCTTTACAAAAACTCCTTCAATAGTCCCTGAAAATGGAAAACCCAAATCGAATTCTTGCCTAGCAACCACTTCGCCTCTCACCTTAACGACTTCTTGAACAGCCCCGCGTTCAACATTGAACAGTAAAAAATTTGGCTCCTCTTCTTTAATATACTTCTGATATATCCAGAAAAATACAAAAACGCTCCCCGCGATAACGATCAAAACTAAATAATAAGAGTTTTTTTTCATGTTTAATTCTTATCTTTTAATAATAACCGAAGCGAAACTAACATCAAAAGAATAAAAATGGCCAAAGGAATCCACACCGGCCCGATCCACGGCCAAGGAATCAAAAAGTAAACATCCGGGGTCGCAAGCGACGAAGGCCAACGTATAAAGACATAAAGAAATAAATAATACGCCAAATCCCAAACGGAAAATGCCAGGACAAACGCCCAAAATTTTTTCCGCCAATCGCTAAAAGCGAGAAATCCGACAATAGCAAGCATAATGATGGTTGCGGCTTCGCGCCAAAGTTCCACGCGTAAAATTCGCGCGGGCATAACAACTAAATCTTTAGCAGATTGGATAAAAAATCCTGAAGGATAATAAAGTTCCCTTAAGTAGACAACCGCGGCCGCTTCAACCATGGCCATTGCTACCGCGAATACCGAAAGCGCGAAGATAATTTTGATTGATTTATTCATTTTGGTTTAATCTATTTTTTTATGCAGTAAGCTGTAATACAACGAAGTAGCAACCGATCCTAGCATTATCCAAAAAATAAATTCTTCCAGCGGAAAACGCGCCGCGCCAAAACTTACGTAACTGACGAATTGATGTTCCGCCGGAAATGTCCATTGGCCCAACAATAAAGCGGTGACTTCGTAGATTAAGGAGAAAAATAAAAAATAAATGCCGGTCCAGAAAAATTTTAGATAAAAATTAGGAGATTTAAATAAAGAAAAAATAATTATCGGTAGCACTAACAAAAAACCAATTTTAAGATAGAAATAATGAATTTCTAAAAGTTTTGGATCTATCAATAAAACCGTCAGAAATAAACCAAAAAGGATAAAAAGAATAACGGCGAAGTATTTCACTGCCGGCCTATATAATTGGTGGGCGCAACTTTGGTCCAAAAAATTTTCATAAAACATCGCCACAAAATAAAGATACAGAAAAAGCCAGATTAGCTGCTCTATAGTCACATATCCAAAAAGCCGGAAATCCCCGAAAACCGAATATGGAAGAAACCAGCCGCCAGTCACCTCCATAACATAATCAATGATTATAGCGAGCGGAATGCTGGCAATGACTGAAAAGATTGCCGCCATCTTCACGCAGGACGGTTTACGGATAGAAAGATAAACCGCCGGCACTCCAAAAAAAAGTAGCATGGAAACCATAACGTCGGCGCGAATCAAAAAAGAAATCAGCGAAGCCGCGATCGGCCAAATTAGAATAATTATCAGATCCTTTTTAGCGGGTTTCATAGAACCTTATTAATAGGTCATTTAAAGAAGTAAGGCCAATAAAATCGCGCCGGCGATGAGGAAGCTAATCCCCCAAATCAAATTTCTTTTTCCTGAAACCGCAGTTCTATTTGAGCTATGTTCTGTTTTAGTTTTGTTATTATCGCAACAATGCATATTACAAAATTATTTATTATTGGTTCGACTCGCCCCGTTATAAATTTACTCTACGGCATTTCTAACGGGGCCCGCAGAATTTGTTATGAAGCCAAGTTATAAGCCATACGCCGATGTAGGTGTAAACAACTGCCTGAATAAAACCCAAAAGAAATCCGCCAAAAGTTATCGCGACATCGCCGGCGAATTTTTCCACATTCACCAAATGCACAAGCCAACCGAAAAGCTGAAGAGCAAATCCTGGCCATAAAGTGACAAAGATAGCGCAGAGGATATAAATTGCTCCCATCACGCCGCTAGCTGCCAACGCAAATCCATTTTTATTGATTTGGCAATAATGTCCATTTTCCATATTTTTCAATTTTTAATATTAATTTTTAACTTTTCGACCTTTATTAATTTTTGTTGTCTATTATTATTTCCTCTTTGACAATTTATAAATTTCCAAAATCTCTTTTGTTGATTTTAATTCCTTGCCGGCTTTGATTTGGTCAATCACATGGGTGGAAAGATGATTTTCCAAAAGTAAATCCTCGATGCCCGATAGGGCTTTTTTGATGGCGAGCGATTGATAAAGAATATCAATGCAGTATTCTTCTTTCTCAATCATTTTCTGAAGTCCTCGAATTTGCCCTTCCAAAATTTTCAGACGGCGGATTAGTTTCTTTTTGATGATGGTCTTCATATAAACAATAATACCCCCTAGGGGTATTATTGACAAAGTTGCGTTGTGGATAAGTTCTGTTTTTAAACTCCGCAGCCGCCGCCTCCGCCTTTTTTCTCTTGCGGCTGAATCTCGCTAAGAACCCGCCTGTAGCCGCTGGCGCTGGAAAAATTCGCCCCCAGTAATTCTTTGGGATCGGCTTTTGCCCAGCTAGTGCCCTTAGAATCCAGATATGTCGCGATAGCGAGATAAGTATCCGGGAACCAATAAGAATTGACCTGAAGCGCGACTTTATACATTTCTTTTTCACTAACTCCTTGAGCGGCCATTAATTCCAAAAGTCCCAACATTGCCATGCCGTGATTGCAATCCGGGAAATAAGTGGAATTGCCGCAACAGGGGCGATAGATATTCTTGGAAACGCGCTCAACTAACGCTTGCTGTTCCGCGTTAAGCGCCACAAAAGAATGTTCGGAATAATGATCCATCGCGTCCCCTTTTGCCAATGTCCATCCGCCGGTAGAAGCAAAATTCCCGGCGCCGCCATAACTGGGATCGCTCATCGGACCCTTTTCAAGAATTTCATTTTTATTTCCGAGACCAAGCGCCCATAAAAGATTTAATAAAGTTCCGGCATTTTCCTGATTAATAACTAAATTTCCGTTTTTTGAGCCGTATAAAAGCTGTTTTGTTTCGTCGGTGAGTCCCCCGCGATTGGCGTATAGGGCCTCGAATTGTTCAGCGTCAATAACCCCGGCTTCCGTCATCTTCGCGCCAAGATCTCCCCAACGCGCCGGCAAAACAAGACCCTCTGCCGGCAAAACTTTCTCTTCCAAATTAGCTGTTAAATTAGCCGCCCCTTGCGCGCCATTATCCACGCTCCCAACTTGATCGCCTGCCTTTAACCCGGTTGTGTAAATCCAGGCGCCGGCAAGAATAATCGCCGAAACCAAAATGCTCGCTGGCAAAAGACGATCCTTTTTAGTCCGTGGTTCGCTTGCTGTTTCAATGGTCGACCCCTGATCTTTTAATTCCTCCATAGACTTATCTCCTTAATTCGCCGATATTATTCGGACTTTCCGAATAATACCCGACTTCACTAAAGATTTTGTTAGTTGTTAGTTTCTAATAAACATCCGCTTTCTCGCGATAGCTTTTCTACGCCCTGTTCTCCTTCAAGTTTCCGGCCATCGGAAAAAATCCAGGTTGGATAGCCGTTGACTCCCGCGTCTAAACATTTTTTTGGATCTTGCGGACATTCGACATAAGAAATAAATTGGAATGCTTCGCCAAAAGCTTTCTTCTCATTTTGACAATGCGGACACCAATCAGCGCCATACATAACAATATTTTTTTCCGTTAAACATCGCGCGAAAGAATCAAGCGCCAACGCCGGCAACTTCTCGTCTTGCCCGCCAAACAACAAAAACAGTAGAACCGCGGCCGCGCCAACAACCAAAACCGAAAAAATAATTTTTGACTTATTTAACAGCATTTTTTCATTTTCTCTTCTAATTTCTCGACTGCTTCTGAAGCCGGCTGATGGCGACTTGAACGCCGTCCAAATATCAAAGCCAAAACTATTAAAACTAAAAGCGCCGGAATTGCCAAGGCCCAGTAAAAATTCACGGCCGAATAAACCGTCAAAAACCCAAGCGGGATAAAAAGCGCTTTCCAAAGCAAATGATATTTCTCATTCTTCAGCAAATGCCGTTCAAACTGATACGCAAGACCCACCACCGATCCGCCCATTAAAATAGCGGTCGGGAGTTGGAAATTGGAAGTTGGAAGTTGACCGAATAGCATACCAATAAGCATCCACAGCCATGTGCCGCTTACTCCGGCGCAAATCGGACAAATCTTAAATCCGGTTACTTTGCCAAACGTCCAAACTATTCCCGTAATTGTCAATATCGAAATTGTGGCAATAAGAATTCCCATGGCTACTATAAAAAGAATATTATCACGCCCAAAGCTATCATCGCAATCCCTCCCCAAAATCTCATCGGATGACTCTCCTTTTGCTGCCACGCCTGAACTTTCTGCAAAACAGCGGAATTACTGGCAATGGTAAGTATAAGGACAAGCGGCAATATAAAAATGAGATTATAAAGAAGGAGATAGCCAAATCCTGTCAGATAAGTTGCTTGATCGTGCAAAAGTCCCAACACCATCAAGTACGGCCCCCCGGTGCAAGGAAATTCGCAGAGCCCCACCAAACCTCCCAAGATAAACGCGGCAGGCATAGATCCTCTTTCCATAAATTCAGCCATCTTATGATGCGCGAAGTGCGGAATGCGGAGTTTTAACGGAAACGCCGGGAAAAATTCGTTAATCAAATTGATGGCGCCGAGCAAAATAAGAAGCGACGCGCCCACCCTTGCCATGAAGTGCGGCGTGTTGAAAATATGGAGCGTCTGCAAAATTCCTAATCCAATCAATATATACACCAGGAAAATACCCAAAATGTACGATCCGCCGATCTGAAGAATTTTAGCTCTAAGTTTCCCGATGCTAAGCAAAAACGCGATGGTTAAAAGAAGAATCGAAAACGCGCAGGGATTAATGCTGTCAATCAACGCCGAGATTCCAATCAGCGGCAAAAGCCATCTTCCACTATCGCTGATTTTCCAGATAAAAGATGTCCCAACGCCGCTAAATTGCAAGAATGCCACGAAGCCGAAGAGCAAAACTGCGACCGCGATTAAAATGATTAATTTTTTGTTCATCCCGTTAGAAGTGAAACCTGTTATGGAATTGACCTTTTGACATTGAGTTTCATTTTATCTCCCGCATAGCTGTGGCGGCCGAACGTGGCGCCACTTCTAACGGGATTCATCATTTTGGAATACTACGGAGTTACGTTAGCCATAATCTCCAGCTCAAGCGCGCCTTTATCTTTAGTTTCCAAACGGACAACCCGTTCAATCTTCCCGACTCCGGCAGGTCCATGCGCCGCCGGATCAAAAGTTACGGAAATTACCACTTCCTCGCCTGACGCGATGCTCTTTTTAAGCGGCGACGTAAAGCCATGTCCCGGCATGCCAAAAGGGCCGCTACTCTTTCCGTTCTGAATAAAAACAGCGACTGTGCACATGCAGGAACTATACAACTTCTCCGTTGTCACCGGTTCGGCGCTGGTATTTTTAACTTTGAAATCATGTGTGACCTTTCCGGCGGCCATGGAAATCGTTCCGAAATCAAACAAAGTCTCATCGGCGCCAAATACTTCACTTGTCGTAGAAACAAGATTGGCTTGCCCCGATCCGCCAGATGGCGGATGGGAGGCTTGTCCGGCGCTTGAATTATCACTTGGGG
>Ga0209541_10006756_pt1 | contig 19464 bp, 30 predicted proteins | sample RifCSPlowO2_01_FD_184027 | JGI IMG/M metagenome (GOLD analysis project Ga0209541, IMG submission 184027) | Groundwater microbial communities from Rifle, Colorado - Rifle CSP2_plank lowO2_0.1 (SPAdes) (version 2) | ecosystem: Environmental > Aquatic > Deep subsurface > Groundwater | place... | reverse complement strand
AGGGTATAGAAATACAGGTTTTGGTTACCGCGGTTTTATTGCTTAGTCTAAAAATACTAAAGAATAGAAATATTTAAATAGACATATGTATGATATTATCATATGATAAACCAAAGCATATTAAAACATTATAAGCATAAACATCACGAGCGTTTGAGCGAAAATGAAATATATGATGCCTATAAAATCTTTTTTGGAACTCTTGTTTCTGAAAGCAGGCTAAGAATAATAAATCTTCTGCGGAAAGGCAAAAAAAATGTCTCGCAAATCATTAATGAGCTAAAGATGGATCAAACATCTGTTTCCCACGATTTAGCCAGACTAAAGACTTGTGGATTTGTAACGGTAGAAATCAACGGCAAATTTCGTTATTATATGTTAAATGAAGAAACAATCAAACCCTTGATTGGACTAATAGACAAACATATGTCTCTTTATTGTATTCATATACTACACAATATGAAAGGGGGTAAGGAAAATGAAAAATAATCAGACTTTAATGTGGATTATTATTGCAGTTGTCGCCCTTCTCTTCTTAGGTTTTGCCACTAACTGGATAGGATATGGGGGATATGGTGGAATGATGGGCTATAATAACATGATGAACTGGGGTGGAACGTGGATTTTTGGCTGGCTTTTCATGACTCTTGTTGTTATTGCCTTAGTGTTATTCGTTGCTTGGCTAGTCAAACAAATTCAAAAATAAATAAGAAATTTAAATAAAATGGTTAAAGAAACAAATTTGGAAGGGGAAATAGTTTTCAAATGTGAAAAATGTGGTTGGCTTTATGAAGATTTTAATATAGCAGAGAGATGCCAGGAGTGGTGCGAGAAGCATAAAAGCTGTAATTTAAGGTTTCAGAAATATGCTATTAAAATAAATGAAATCAGAAGGTAAGATTAAGAAATGAAAAAAGCTAAAATAACAATTCATGGAATGCATTGCGCTTCATGCGCTTCAAACATAGAAAGAAGTTTACGCAAGACACCGGGCGTAAAAAACGCAAATGTTTCTTTGCTCTTGAAAAGGGGGATAGCAGAATGTGAAGACTCTGTTTCAGAAGATGAATTAAAGAAAGCCGTAAAAAGAGCAGGCTATGAAGCAAAAGCAGTGGAGTTTGAATAAAAATGCAACACAACCATAAGCATGAAATGCACGATATGAAAAACATGCCTAAAGACAAGATGGATAAACATACTATAGAAGGTCACCATCACGAAGCTCCTGTTGAAGATGAAGAAATAAATGACTGGAAAAGGAAGTTGATTGGAGCTTGGATTTTCTCAATTCCTGTTGCTCTTCTTATGTTATCAGAAAGGGTTTTTGGAATTCAATTTTTTTCTATGGAGTACACAACATTTCTTATTCTAGCAATAGGTTTTCCTGTTCTCTTTATTTTCGGATGGTCTACAATAAAAGGAGGGGTTCGTGGATTATTTACATTTTATTTTAATATGGATTCTCTTATTGCTCTTGGAACACTTGTAGCTTATTTAACAGGAATTTTTAGCCTATTTTTTTCAATTCAAGATTATTCTGGCGTTTCAGCAATGATCATGGCTTTTTACATAACTGGAAAATATGTTGAAGCCAAAGCTCGCGGAAGAGCCAGCCAAGAAATCAAAAAACTCCTTGAACTTGGCGCCAAAAAAGCTAGAATTTTACAGAATAGCAAAGAGCTTGAAATTGATATTTCTGAAATTAAAATCAACGATATTCTTATTGTCAAACCAGGAGAAAAAATTCCTACAGATGGCCTTGTCATCAGAGGCGAAAGCAGCGTTAATGAATCTATGGTTACTGGAGAAAGTTTGCCTGTTGAAAAAACTAAAGGTTCTAATGTTATCGGCGCTACAATAAACCAAGATGGTGTTTTGTATGTTAAAGCAACAAAGATAGGGAAAGATACTTTCTTATCACATATAATAAAACTCGTTGAAGAGGCGCAAAGCGAAAAAGTCCCCATACAGAAATTAGCAGATAAAATAACAAGTATTTTCGTTCCATCGATTTTAGTTCTAGCCATTTTAACATTTGGTGGATGGCTTTACTTTAGCTCTGATTTAAGTAGAGCAATCGCCGCAAGTGTTTCTGTTCTTGTAATTGCATGTCCTTGTGCTCTTGGCTTAGCAACTCCGACCGCATTAATGGTTGGCTCTGGTATGGGAGCGAAGCGTGGAATTCTTATTAGAAAGGGTGAAGCAATTCAAACTATGAAAAATGTAAAATTCGTTGTTTTTGACAAAACAGGAACAATAACAAAAGGACAGCCAGAAGTCACAAATATAATATCAAGCGTCAAGGAAAATTATCTTCTAGAAATTGCTGCGTCTCTTGAAAAACTAAGCGAGCACCCAATTGCAAGAGCAATTGTTGAAAAGGCAAAATTAAGAAGGTATAAAGAAGTAAAAAGTTTTAGGGTTTTAAGAGGCAGGGGTGTTGAAGGGAGAATAGGAAAAAGTGAAATTGTTATTGGTAATAGAACGCTAATGAATGAAAAGAAAATTTCTTTTAAAAATTTTGACTCTAGAATTTCAGACTTTGAATCTGAAGGAAAAACAACGATGATTGTAGCAGAATCAAGAAAAGTAATAGGCATTATTGCTGTTTCAGATGCTCTTAAAGAAGATTCTATATTAGCGATTTCTTCATTGAACGGGCAAGGATATAAAACAATAATGATTACGGGTGATAATGAAAAAACAGCTGCGTCAATAGCAAAAGAAGTTGGTATCAAAGAAGTAATTGCAAATGTTCTTCCAGAAGATAAAGCAAAAAAGGTTGAAGAACTGCAAAAATCTGGATTTGTAGCCTTTGTTGGGGATGGTATAAATGATGCTCCTGCTTTGAAACAAAGTAATGTTGGAATTGCAATGGGAACAGGAACAGATATTGCAATAGAGTCTGGAGATATTGTTCTTGCGCGTGGCTCTTTGTTCGGTGTTGTTCAAGCCATAAATCTAAGCAAGGCAACTTTCAAAAAAATAAAGCAAAATCTCTTCTGGGCATTTGCATACAACACTATCGCAATTCCTTTAGCTGTCGCAGGCTTATTACACCCTATTGTTGCGGAAATTGCAATGGCGCTTTCATCAATAACAGTCGTGACAAACGCAAATCTTTTGAGAAATAAAAAAATTTGATTGACTTAAGACAGATTAAAAACAAAAAAGATAAGTTAATAAATATAAAACTGCTAATATAAATAATAAAATCGGGGTTAAATTTGGTTGGTGCTGTTAATAATTAAATAAAACATGAAAAATAACGAAACATTGGTTTGGGTAATTGTCATAGTAGCAGTTTTAGTTCTGGTCTTCGGTGGTTTAGGCATGGGCTTCGGAGGCTACGGTGGTATGATGAATATGATGTACGGAGATTATGGAAGTGGGATGATGTTCTTCGGCTGGTTGTACGGAATTTTAATCCTAATTGCCTTGGTTCTCTTCATTGTCTGGCTCGCAAAACAAATTCAGAAATAAATGATAAAGTTAAATTTAAATAACTAAAACCCATTATGTTAACATGAAAAACGAATCAATTGTTTGGTGGATTGTGATGATTTTAGTAGTAATTCTCGCATTTTATTTGCTAATGGCGGTTTTTGGTTTTATCTATAAGGTTCTGGTTTTAATTGTCTTAGTTCTTGTTATAATTTGGCTATTAAAACAGGTTAAGAAAAAGTGATCAATTTTTGTGAATATTTATATCGCTAAATAGTTGTTATATTCAACTGAGAAAGAGAATCATTATTCTAAAGCGGCTGAAGGCTTTCGATACAGGATCACGTGATCTAAATCGCCCAATACCAATTTTCCTCTGTTTGTTATCGGATCAATTTGAGTAAAGAACATGTGCCTAATTGCTTCTTGAGGCCCTTTAACTGTTGCATGCGCGTTAACTTCCATTCTATATCGAGGATTTTTCCCATCATAAATTTCTCGTAAAGTTTTTTGTGCATCAGTTAATTGCTGTCTAAGTTCTTCTCCGTTTAACAAGGTTTCAAAATGTTCGTTTTTTACATCTTCAACCCTATATCTCCCATTTTCGGTTAAATCTCGAGTAATTACAAACCCAAATCCAGAATCTTCAACAACAATTTTTCCATTTTGATTTTTAATTTCTATGCAATGGTGTTCTGGAACATCAAATCCAAGTTCAGCTAATGTTTTTATTGTTTGATCTAAATCAGGGTAGTAAGGACTTCCCATCAAAATATAATAATTAGGGGTTACCACGCGAAGCTTAGTTTTTCCCACATAACCATTACCTATATCTAGAATAATTTGGCGGGTTCCCAGAGTTCTTACTTCAGGGGCATTTCTTTTTAAAAAATAAGTAAAATGATTCATCGCGATAAATTCGTCTAGCACTTCACCGCAGAAACCCATTTTTTCCATAACATGCTGCCTATACTCTTCTAATGCAGGGTCTCGTAAATTCCACTCTCTATTTAAGATGCCTTCCAGTGTTCTTTTTGCTTTTTCAAATTGATCTTCCATGCTATTTTTGGGTAATGATTACTATTTAAAACCTTCTATTTTGTAACTACTAATGAATTACTATTAATATGATATTCTCCCGTATCATTCTAATTCAAGAAGTAATTTTTTATTTTTTATCAATCCAACTATAACCTTTCTGTTCTAATTCCTGAACAAGGTTTTTATCTCCTTCCATGGTTATTTTTCCATCAATCATCACAGAAACTTTTTCCGGTTCTAAGTATTCAAGAATCCTTTTGTAATGTGTAATAACTAGAACTGTTTTTTCTGGAGTCATGAACTTGCTTATCCCATTGGCAACTAATTTTAATGCGTCAACGTCCAATCCAGAATCCGTTTCATCGAGAACCGCAACGCTTGGATTCAAAACAAGCATCTGCAAAATTTCCGCTTTCTTTTTTTCTCCACCAGAAAAACCCTGGTTCAAATACCGGTTAAGGAATTTTGTATCCATACCAAGCTCTTTACACTTTTCTTCAAGCAAAGCTCTGAACTCAAGCAAAGAAAGTTTTCTTTCACTTAATGAATTATAAGCTTGCCTGAGAAAATTTGAAATTGTAACCCCCTGAATTTCAACAGGCATTTGAAAAGAAAGAAATAACCCCCGCTTTGCTCTTTCATCTGGAGACAAGCCAGTTATGTCTTCTCCATTAAGAAAAATCTTTCCAGTCATAATTTTATATTTTGGATGCCCCATAAGAACATAAGCTAAGGTGCTTTTCCCAGATCCGTTTGGCCCCATTAAAGCATGAACCTTCCCACTATCAACTTTTAAATCAACGCCTTTTAGAATCATCTTTCCTTCAAAGCCAACATAAAGATTTTTTATTTCGAGCATTTTACAAACCTCCCCTAACTAATCTTTCATTAACAAAATCCATTTCAGAATTAGATAGCGTGATTCTTGTTCCTTCTAATTTTAGTTTTTCTGCATTTAACTCATAATTGTCATTAAATTTCCAAGCCTCTACCCAATTAGCAAATCTAAATATAACAACATTTCTGTATAGGATATTTTTTCTGTTATCCCTTCCAATATAAATGGCTTTTCCTACTGGTTTCATGCCAACAATAGTCTGATAAACTCCTCCGACCCTCAATCCATTTTCATCCATCTTACAATAAACCTTTTCTTTTCAATATTCTAGCGGCCATCCCAGCTTCTACAACTGAAAGAGGGCGTTCAGAAGCACCATTTAATAAAAGCCTCTCTTCTTTAACATCATAGGGATTAAAGTCATAACAGGCAATAAGTCCTTCTTCAACAAATAAAACAGAACTCTGCTGTCTTCCTCCAATACGTACGAATACGGCATTTCCTATTTCTCTTCCATTAATAGTTGTTTCATAGACTCTTCCCTCTTCTAATGGGGGATAAAATTTCCAGAAACCTTCTCCAAAAGTCCTATTCCGACCAGTTCTATAAGATGTTCCATTCATTTTATTTTAAGGCTCCTTTAACGGCATCCAAAGAGAGAAGAGCACATTTAACTCTTGCTGGATTTAATTTTATCTTTAATAATTTTAAGACTTCTTCCCCTTTAAGTATTTTTACGTCTGAAACTTTTTGCCCTTTTATCTTCTCTGTCAATAAGGAAGAAGCTACTATGGAAATTACACATCCTGAACCAGAAAACTTAATGTCCTTAACGATGCCGTCTTTTACGTAAAGTTGCACAGTTACTTCATCTCCACAAACTGAATTGTATTCTGTTGCTTCATGGTTGGGATTTTTCAAAGTGCCAAAATTGCTAGGGCTTTTATAAAGTTCAAGAATATGTTCTTTATACATATCTTCTGGTATTGGTTCGTGTTTTTGTGTTGCCATCTTTACTTAAACCTCTGCTGTATATCTTTTAAAACTTTTGTTAATTTATCAATATCTTCAAAAGTATTGTAAAAAGAAAAACTTGCTCTGCAAACGCCGCCTTGAACTTTAAGTCTTTCCATTAAAGGCATTGCACATTGATGTCCTGCCCTTATTGCGATTTTTTCCTTATTTAAAAGTTCTGCAATATCATGTGGATGAATTCCAGAGAGGCTAAAAGAAACCAAAGAAGAGCTTTTTTGCTCTCCAGGATTATATATTCTAATTCCCGGGACTTCTTTTAATTTTTTTAAGGCATAAGCTGTTAGTTCTTTTTCACATTTTTGGATATTTTCAATTCCTATTTTTTCAATATATTTAACTGCTTCTGCAAAAGCAATAGCTTCTCCAATATTTTGCGTTCCTGCTTCAAACTTTTCCATTGTATTCTTAAACTCAGAATCGTGCCAAGAAACTCTCTTTATCATTCCACCTCCAAAGTTAAATGGTCTTAATTTTTCTAATAATTCTTTCCGGCCATACAAAATACCAATTCCTGTTGGCCCAAGCATTTTATGCGAGGAAAATACTAAAAAATCACATCCAATTTCTTTTATATCAACTTTTAAATGCTGAACAGCTTGAGCAGCATCAATTATTGTTATAGCTCTTTTTTGTTTTGCTAATCTTGTCAAAAACCTAACATCATTAACAGTTCCCAAAACATTTGAAATGTAAGTAAAGGCAAAAATAGCGGTTTTGTTTGTTAATTTCTGCTTTAAATCATCATAGTCTAAGGTAAAATCAGGTTTTATCTTAACAAATTTAAGTTTAAAGCCTTGTCTTTTTGCTAATTGCTGCCATGGAACCAAATTGCTATGATGCTCCATTTCAGTCAAAAGAATTTCATTTTTTCCAGATTTTACCAATGGCAATATGGTGTAAGATAGCAGGTTTAATGATTCTGTAGCATTTTTTGTAAAAACTACTTCCTCAGGATTTGCACCTATGAACTTTGCAATCGTTTTTCGTGCTTCGTTAAAAGCCTCCATTGATTTTTCAGCGAGTCTATGGGTGCTTCTTCCAGGGTTTGCATTTTCTTTCTCATAAAAATTTGATATAGCTCTTATTACTTGTTTTGGTCTCTGACTTGTAGCTGCATTATCTAAATAAACAAGCCCAGGATTATTCTTGAAAATAGGAAAATCGCGTTTCAAGGTTTTTGCTGTTTCGTTGTTAAGGTTCATGGAGAAATAAGTGGAAGAGGGCTTTTTAGGTTTTACTATTAATGCTCGTTAAAAGAGTTACTACTTAATTCTTTCAATTTTGATAAGGCTCCTTCTAACTGACTTTTTCTTTGTCTGGCAGCTTTAATATCTTGCTCTAATTCTTCAGGTGTTGGCACATCAAGGCTATGATATACAGAGGCTGAAAGTAAAATGACCAAAATATATTTTGGTATTCTTACAACACTATAAATGGGCTTCTCTTTGAAGTCTTTTCTAAAAATTTTCCAAGTAGCTTCTCCAGCCATTGATAAATGTTGACGATATGTGTGGGTCATTTTAAAAAGATGTTTTATTTATTTTTAAGTATTTAGTAATTTTCTTGTGTAGTATCTAAAGGGTTCAATAACTACTCTGTCATATTTTAATTTTCCAAAACGATATATTCTTTCACGTCTGTAAGTTCCAGCTACGGATTCAAATCTTTGGCTTTCACCTTCTTCAAGAGTAGGTATCTGCACTTCATTGATTTCGTCCTTTATTGCACTAATTCTTATTTTTTCAAAATTTAACACTTTTAAAGGTTCTATACTCCATACCCATTTATCATCTATGATTCCTTGATATTTTGATTCATGAACAACTTCGTTTTCTTTTTTTCTCCTAGTTTCAAATCTAACAAGGTCTAATTCCTCAACACGATCAATTCTAAGTATTCTAAATAATCCCATTTTAATTCTCAAACAACAGAATTCTCAATCTCCAATTCTATTAATCTATTTAATTCAACAGCATATTCTAATGGAAGTTCTTTAATCAGGGGCTCAATGAAACCAGAGACAATCATTTTAGTTGCTTCCTTCTCTGACAAGCCTCGTGACATAAGATAAAAAAGCTGCTCTTCTCCAACTTTCCCAACAGCTGCCTCATGAGAAACCTCAACATCACTTTCTTCTACTTCCATGCTTGGTAAAGTCATGGCTTTGCTTCTATCGTCAAGCATTAAGCCATCACATCTGACACTTGACTTAGAACCTTTAGAACCCTTCTTTATTTTCACAAGTCCACGATAGTTTGTTATTCCCCCATCCATTGAAATGCTCTTACTTATAACATGTGACTTTGTGTTTTCAGCCATATGATAAGCTTTGCATCCTGTATCTTGGTACTGACCCCGTGCAGCATATGCAATTCCAATATAATCTGTAGATGCATTTTTTCCTATAAGAACAGAAGAAGGATAGAGCATGGTTATTTTTGAGCCCGTATTGCCGTTGCACCATTCCATTACAGCATCTTCATTAACTATTGCTCTCTTGGTATTCAAATTGTAAGTATTCTTGCTCCAATTTTCTATACTACTATAACGAACTCTAGCCCCTTTCAAAACATGAATTTCAACACAACCAGCATGAAGAGAATTTTCTGTGTATTTTGGCGCGCTGCAGCCTTCAATATAATGTATCTCAGAATCTTCATCTGCAATTATTAAAGTGTGTTCAAACTGTCCGCCACGACGAGCATTCATTCTAAAATAAGCTTGCAGCGGTTGTTTTACTTTCACACCTTTTGGAACATAAATAAAAGTTCCTCCGCTCCAAACAGCTGCATGCAAAGCAGTGAATTTATGTAGGTTTGGATTTACACAACTTGTCATAAAATATTTCTTGAACAATTCTGGATAAACCTTAAGACCTTCATCACAATCCAGGAAAACAACACCTTGTTCTTCAAGTTCTTTCTGAAGTTTATGATACACGACCTCGGATTCGTACTGCGCTCCAACTCCTGCTAAAGATTCTCGCTCTGCTTTAGGTATTCCCAATTTTTCATAAGTTGCTCGAATTTCTGCAGGCACGTCATCCCATGTTTTTGCGTTTTTCTTTGCATCTGGTTTCATATAAAGATGTATATCGTCCAAAGTTAAACCAGAAAGATCCGGGCCAAAATTCGGCATTGGCATTTGTTCAAACAACTTCAAAGCTTCCAATCTTCTCTGCAACATCCATTCTGGCTCATTTTTATCAAGAGAAATTTGTCTAACAAGAGCTTCTGAAATACCTGGTTCTGATTTAAAAACCAATTTCTCAGGATTATGATGGTCATATATATCTCGTGTAAAGTTTAATGTTGGGGTTTGCATACTTTCAAGATTTTTGAGAATTATTTAAAGCTTTGGTTTACTATTGTTATTTCTCAAGCTTTTTCATCCTTTTCTTTAAAGCCAAAATTTCCTCATCCTCTTCTAAAGTAAAGATTTTCTCAAGAACAATCAAACCAATAAAAACTAAGATAAAAGTGAAAATAAACCCTTCAACAGTTAATCGCTGTATCTCTTCTAGCTTAAGATCAAAGAAAACCCCATGAATTATAAGCAATGCAGCTGCGACAACAGAAAAAACAAGCGTAGCCAGAAGTTTTTTATCAAACCGCCTTTTCATTTTAATAGAAAGCGTTTCTTGTTTAAAAATATGTTATTTCTTCTTCCCAACAATCTCATTAACATCCTTAATCATAAGATCAATGTCTTCGTCTGAAAGCCCATGCATCATTGCTCCATCATCTAATGTATCAAATTCAGAAAAATGGCAGCCAACACAATGAAGTCCATAGCTCATTAATATCTCTTGAGTTTCAGGATGATTTTCAATAAGTGATTTTATTGGTGTGTCCTTTGTTATTTCTTTGGTTTTCATTTTTTAAAAAGACAAGGTAAACTATATAAAGGTTATTTATAAGTAATAGTAAAATGCCAAGTGCAAAAGAAACCGCCCAAAAATTGCTTAAAAGCGCAGATATAAGAATAAATGGTTCTCGTCCATGGGATATTCATGTGCACAATGAAAAGTTTTATTCAAGGGTTTTAGGTAAGGGTGCTCTTGGTTTGGGTGAATCTTATATGGATGGCTGGTGGGATTGTAAAAAGATTGACGAATTTGTATATAAAATTTATAGCGCAAATTTGGATGAAAAAGTTAGGCCTGACTTAGCTATTGTGTTCGAGCTCTTGAAGTTCAGTTTATTGAATATGCAGAAAAAATCAAGGGCTTTCATAATAGGAAAAAGGCATTATGATCTAGGAAATGAACTCTATAAGAATATGCTGGATAAGAGAATGAATTACAGTTGTGCTTATTGGAAAAATACCCAAGATTTAAACAAGGCGCAAGAAGCCAAGCTAAATTTAATATGCAAGAAATTGAAGCTGAAAAAAGGAATGAAGGTTTTGGATATTGGTTGTGGGTGGGGCGCTTTTGCAAAATACGCTGCAGAGAAATACAAAGTTAATGTTGTCGGAATAACCGTATCAAAAAAGCAGGTTGATTTAGCCAGAGAGATGTGCAAAGGATTGCCTGTTGAAATAAGATTGCAGGATTATCGTGATTTAAATGAGAAGTTTGATTCTATTGTTTCCATTGGCATGGTTGAGCATGTTGGGTATAAAAACTACATAACTTTTATGAAAGTTGTTCATAGATGCTTAAAAGATAATGGTTTGTTTTTATTGCATACTATAGGGGGAAATAAATCTACCACTTCTACAGATCCATGGACTGACAAATATATCTTTCCTAACTCTATGATGCCTTCTATAAAACAGATAGGGGAATCAATAGAAAATTTATTTGTTATGGAGGACTGGCATAATTTTGGAGCCTATTATGACAAGACTCTTATGGCATGGCATGAGAATTTCAACAGAAATTGGAATAAGATTAAATCAGGATATAATGAGAGATTTTTCAGAATGTGGAATTATTATTTGCTATCCTGTGCAGGATCTTTTAGAGCCAGAAAAAACCAGTTGTGGCAGATTGTTTTGTCAAAGAATGGTATTCTGGGTGGCTATGAATCAGTGCGTTAGATATTCTATATTATAATCTAAGTTATCTTCATTTTCCCAACTCATCGATTCTTAAAGCAACATCAAAATCTTTCTCTGTTAAGCCTTGAGCAGAGTGGGTTGTAAGTTTTATTTCAACATTATTGTAATCGTAAATTCTTATATCGGGATGATGTTGCTCAGCTTCTGCGATTTCAGAAACTTTATTAACAAAATCAACAGCTTCTTTAAAATCTTCAAATTTAAAATTCCTAGTTATAATTCTTCCAACATCTTCAAGATTCCAATCAGGCAGTTTTTCTAAATTCTCATTAATCTCAGATATAGATAGGGGTTGCATTATAATAACTACTTTTTAGCGTTTTTGTAATTCTTTTCAACTTGATTCCAATTCACTACGTTCCACCAATTTTCTATATAACCTTTTTTATTAGACTGCCATTTGAGATAAAAACCATGTTCCCATAAGTCTAAACCCAAAATCGGAATTTTGCCCTGTGAAATCGGGGAATCTTGATTACTTGTTGTCATAATTTCAAGTTCTCCTTTATTCAAAACAAGCCAACACCATCCAGAGCCAAACAAACCAACTGCTTTTGCGTTAAATTGTTCTTTAAAGACATCAATGCCTTTGAATTTTTTATTTATAGCTTTAAGAATTTCTCCACCTGGTTCTGTGCCTTTCTTTAAAATCTGCCAAAAAAAACTATGATTAAAATGTCCTCCCCCATGATTTCTTACAGCTGTTCTTATTGATTCTGGAATTTTATCCAGGTTTTTCAAAAGTTCTTCAACAGACATATTGTGAAAATCTTTTCCTTCTGGCTTATGAATTGCTTCATTCAGTTTGTCCACATAAGTCTGATGATGCTTTCCATAATGTATTTCCATTGTTTTCGCATCTATATAGGGTTCCAAAGCATCAAAACTATATGGTAATTTAGGAAGTAGGTGCATCATATAAGATTTAATTAGCTCTTTTTTATATAATTATCGGTGGCCGTGGCCTTTCTTTTTAGAATGTTTTATGTTAAAGGCTTTGATTCTTGTTAAAGCCAATGCAGTTATTCCAATCATTGCGAAATATGCCAAAAACCAGAAAAAGGGATATATTTCGGGGCTTATATAAAAACTCATGCAGTTCTGAAATGCGCAGTTAACATTATCTTCTAAATTAGATAAAATTCTAGCTAAAAAATAGAACAATACCACCTGAATTACACTAAAAATCCAAAAATCCTTTCTTTTTAGTTTAATAAAATAGATTGCTAATAAGGATATTGGAACAATAAATACGTGTTGAACTGATATTATTTGTGCAAGCAAAGGTCTTGGTTGAAAAAAATAGTCTGTTATGCCCCATAAACTATTCCCTGTTGCCAGGACATAAAAAAAATCAATATTCCAGAAAATATAAGGGATTAAGATGATACATAGCTGGCTTGCTATCAAACTTGAATTCTTAGTATAAATGCCAACCCCTGTAAGAAAAAGTGCAACATAGGAAAACCAAAAAATCCCGCTAATGCCAAAAAGCTCTACCCCATTATAAAATGCAAAAGCGCCCACAAGAATAAAAAAAAGTCCAATAAAAGTCAAAAAGAAATTTACTGTTTTAACCATTATTTCAATAAGGAAACATCTTATAAAAAGGTGACTGGTAATTAAGCAAATTTAAAAACAAAAAGGTTTTTTGTTTTATGCCAGCCCGCATCGCACAATGGTAGTGTAGCGGTCTCGAACACCGCGCCTTTCGAGGCATCCAGGTTCGATTCCTGGTGCGGGCGTTGAGGATTAGGAAGTTTTAAAAAATATATACTCTGTAATAGTATTCTTTAAAAATAGAGGTTCATTAAATACTTAATGCCAGAAGAAGAGTTTTTTGATGGAATAATTTTACCTTTCGTTCCTTTTAACTTTGGAGGCGTGGGTGGAACATTGGGTCTTGCAGCAAGGGAATTAGGATTTGGTGGAGAAGGGATAAAATTTAATTTAGCTTTGCTTGATTCAAAAGAACTTGAGGGTTTAGGACTACTTTGGATGGGAGATTTTCCAAGTATTCCAGAATATTCAAAAAAAGCCAGTCATTATTGGCTTCTGAAGGCATTATCAAAATATAAGGAAACAGATAATAGGGCAATAAGAGTTAGACCAAAAGAAACAAGGTTTAGCCATTCTGATTACAATATTGTATGCTGGTCTAAAGGAAAACCGCTGCCGGCAGAAGAACAATACCACGCGGGCTTAGATTCAATGAGGTACCATCCAAATTTTACACTTTTTGATGTTATTAAATCCTGGTCTGAGAAAAAATATCAAATGAAGTATAGTGATAAAATAGGAAAACTAAGTGAAACTTTTGATAAAGTATTTGAATCTGATAAGAGCCCCCATATGCAACTTTTAAGAGCAAGACAACAAGTAGAAGTACAAGCTAGAAATGCGGCATGGCCAGCAGAATCTGCTTTGGTCGCAGGACTTGTTTAATATTTTAATTTCAAGATAGAATAAAAAATTATTTCTTACCCTTCTCGTCTTTGGAGTAACTTCTAATCATTAAGAAAACAACAAAAGCAATTACTACAAAAGTTATAATGGCGCTTAAAAGAGCACCCCATGGAATAATAATTGGGCCAACTGCAAATGCTGCATTTCTCCAAGCTCCTCCTGGAATAAAAAATGTAATTACCGGCATTATCAAATAGCTTACAACAGCAGTAATAAGAGTTGTCAGAGCAACAGCAAGAATAAATGCGACAGCTAAAGGAATAACTTTATATTCTTCCAAGAATTTCTTAAAATCTTTAATCATTCCCATATCAAATAAGTCAGTAATTGGATTTAAAAACCTTGTTAAACAGAGATTTAGCACAATAAAACTTATAACATATTTTAATTCATTTTAAACATGGGGGCCGATTACTTAACAGCTAAAGAAAGAAGGATATTTCAGAGATTAAATACTCCTGAAAAAATACAAGGATTTATTGATGAAAATCTAGAGTATCATTATGAAGACAGATGGGGTTCTTTTAGAAATGTACTAAAAACAGGTAAAGCGGACTGTTTCGAAGGTGCTTTATTTTCTGCTTCTGTATTACATTTTCATGGGCATACTCCACACATACTTTGTATAGAAGCAAGAAATGATGCTGATCACAATATTGCTCTTTACAGAAGAAATGGTCTTTGGGGGGGTATTGCACAATCAAGATACAAAGATATAAAATATCGGGGGCCCACTCACAGAAGCATTAAAGATTTAGTAATGTCCTACCAACCTTATTATTGTCTGGACGAATCAGATATAACAAATCTAACTGCAAGAGGATATTCTAGGTTTAATTTAATGAGATTTGGAACTCGTTGGTTGGAAGAAGATGATTTAAGTTTTGTAGAGGACTTCTTATGGCAATTAAAATTTAGATTTTTGTTTCCAAGAGAAGACAGGCCCAGATTTTATAAAGTAGATAAAGAAACTTACAATGTCTTATACATTCATGGCTCATAAACTTTAAATAGTTAAAAAGGTCCCTTATTAAATGCCAACAATAACATGTGATTGCGGATTTAAAGTAGAAGATGAAGATCATTATGCGGCTGAAGCTAAAATGTGGCACCACGCTATTAAAGACCATCTTGATATGCTTAAAGAGATGACCCCTCAACAGCTTGAAAGCGTGATAAGAAATAATGACAAACAGATGGAGATGGACTAAATGGAAAAAGATGTAGGAAAAATAAAGAAAAACGATTTCACAGACATTGTCATAAGACTCGATGATTTCGGCGGACGCCCGGGAGTAACTATAAGAGAATTTGTAACCGGAGAGCGTTATACTGGCTTCACAAAATCCGGTGTAAAAATACAGGCCATAGATTTAGGAAGATTCAAGGAGATGATTAACTCAATAAGTGAAAAAGACTTAGAGATGGAATCAAAAGAAACCCCTGAAAAAGAAAGCAAAAAAGCCGATAGTGGTCAGAAAACCCTTGCAGAAGAAAGCAAAGATGAAAACACAGAAGAAGACTTCGATGATTATTGATTTTTAATTTAACGCGATAAATTTTCTAAATAAACTTCTAATCTTTTGCCTATTCCTTTTCCAAACTTACGCCCCCAACTATCATGACCCCTCATTTTTGTTAGTGCTTTATCATGTATTTGTCCAATTCTTGATCTAGTTACTCCTAAGAGTGGTGCAATTTCATCATAAGTTTTTGGTTCTTCTCCTTCAAGACCATAATACATTCTAAGAGTTGCTGCCTCTCTTGGGTTTAAATGTGATAAAACTTCTTGTATGGAATCTTTCAACTCCTCATTTTCAATTTCTGTTTCTATTGAAACAGAAGGTAAAAGGTGCATATGGGAAGCAGTTGTTAATGACAGTAACTTAGATCTTGGAATTTCTCTTTCTAAAACCATCTTTCTTAATCTCAATGTACCTAATTCTTCTGGAAAGACCTCTTCTTCTAAAATAAGAATTCCTTTACTCCTGTAAAAATCACAAATTTTTTTCTGATTTTCCAATGGAGGATAACTTCTCATCGCCTCATAATTAAGATAAGAAGTATATGAAATTCCAATTTGTGTGGCAGCCTCTTTTCCAGTTAAACCTAGCTGTTCTCTAGCATTGATTAAAGCTGCGTTTTTTAGTCTTGCCTCTAACCTAAGGTTAAAACCCCCTTCATCATACTCATGAATTTCTTGTTCCATCCCTAAACCTACTAAAAATCATTTATAAATTTTTCTTAAAAACTCTGGCTTTTGCCGAAGCAAAAGCTTTTAATCGTTAATTCTCCAACTAATTGCATGAAAAACGTCAAAATCCGTCAGCCAATAGTCACAGTCTGTGGGCATGTTGATCATGGAAAAACAAGCCTTCTAGATTCTCTTAGAGGAAGCTCTGTCCAAGAGAAAGAAGCAGGGGGCATAACTCAAAAAATTTCATTCACATCATGTCCCGCGGAACAGCTAAAATTAAATTTTCCTTTAATAGAAAAACAAGAGCTAAACGTTCCTGGTTTTCTTTTCATTGATACTCCGGGACATGCAGCATTCACTAATCTAAGAAAGAGAGGGGGTTCCTTAGCAGATTTAGCAATTCTTGTTATAGATATTAATGAGGGGATAAAACCCCAAACAGCAGAAGTAATTCAAATTCTAAAAATGAACAAAGTTGCTTTTGTAATTGCGCTTAACAAGATAGACAAAATTCATGGATGGAAAACATATCTTGAACAAAACACTAGTCTTAAAAAAAGAATAGAATCACAGCCATTAAACGCAAAACAAGTTTTTGATGAAAAATATTTGACACTTATGGGTTCCTTACAAAATCATGGTTTTGATTCTGATTTATTTTATAACATAGAAGACTTCACAAAAAAAGTTGCTCTAGTTCCATGCTCTGCAAGAACAGGAGAAGGTCTTCAGGAACTAATCCTTGTTCTTTGTGGTCTAAGCAACAAGTATCTTCAGGAAAGATTAACCCTAGGACAAGACGCAAAAGGAATTATGCTTGAAATAAAAAAACAACAAACGGGAGCATATATTGAAGCAATTCTTTACGACGGAGCCCTCTCAAAAAAAGACGAAATCGCTGTTGCGGGTTTCTCCGGAAAGCCAATAATAACAAAAATAAGAGTCCTAGAGGAAATTCTGCCCTTATCAAATAAATTTAAACCAAAAGAAAAAGTTCAAGCTGCAACTGGCTTGCGCCTTCAACTCGTAGAAAAAGAAGAAATTTTACCAGGCATGCCTTTTGTTCTTTACAAGAATAACCTTGAAGAAATAGAAAAAGTTTTCAGGAAAGAACTTTCAGAAAGCATTAAGACAGACAAACAAGGAATTATTGCAAAAGCAGATTCTCTTGGAAGCCTTGAAGCACTTCTTTCAATAATGCGACAGGAAAAAATTCCTGTGTTAAAAGCGGGCGTAGGAAACATAAACAAAACAGACATTGTAAGTGCAAAAGCTAATCTTCAGATAAATCCTCTTGAAGCCGTAATAATTGGTTTCAATGTTTCTGTGGACGAAGGAGCAGAAGAAATTAAAGGAAAAGTAACTATCTTGAAAGATGACGTTGTATACAAATTAATTGAAAATGTTCAAAAATTCCGTGAAGAAAAAAGGAAAGAAATAGAAAAAGAAAGACTTCTTGGCTTAAGCTCTTTAGTAAAACTAAAGGTTTTGCATCAGCATGTATTCAGAAATACAAGCCCGGCTATCTTTGGTGTCAGAGTTGAAGCAGGTAAAGTGGTCTCCGGCTTGTCTCTTATTGATGCGTCTGGAGAAAAGGTTGGTAAGGTAAAAAACATGCAGTCAGAAAATAACTCAGTAGATGAGGCCTCTGAAGGAAAGGAGTTAGCAATCTCTATTCCCGGAATCAATTTCGAAAGAAGATTAAAAAACACAAACACCAATTTCCTTTACTCAGATATTTCAGAATCCCAGTTCAGAAATTTCAAGAAAAACAAAGACCTTCTCTCTTCATCAGAGCTTTCTATCCTTCAGGAAATTGCAGAAATAAAACGAAAATCTAAAGCAGATTGGGGAATGTGATTTACTTTCTTGTAAAAACCTCTTCTAAGTCTAAACGCTGTCTTGTTTCTTGTCTCCAGGCTTCTTGTTCTTCTGAATCATAGCCACTAAAGTAAGGCTCTTTAGACTGATTTTCAAGAGACTCAATTATATGCTGTGCATTTAGTTCTTTTTCTATCAACTTTTCTGGGAATCTTAATAAAAAAATTATAGAGCTCTCAGAAGCTAATCTTCTTTCTCTCATAGGTGGGAAATCAACTGGACCGTCATAGGTCTCCATTGAATTTCCTAAAATAGAACCGGCATCAACAAGTTCACCAGTAGCTAAATCAACGCAAACACCATAAAGTCCATTAGCTATAGAACTCTCTAGCTTCCAGTAGCCTATTTCATATGCAGTACCATATTGATCAGAGTAACCTGATCTTCCATCTGCTTGAAGTGCACGCAAAGGAATTTTCTGCCAAAGAGGCTTTTGAGAAAGAGAAAGCACTTTAACTCTATCTACAAGATTTGTAATATCCTCTACTAAGGTCATAAAAGAAACTAGAATTGGCGTAATTTAAAGATTATTATTCTAGAGAATCTGTAATATCCTCTATTAATGTTATATCGTGGATTTAAGTTGTTCATCTTTTTATTCCTTTCTTTGTTTTTCTAGGAAAGCTTGATTGGGAGTTCTAAGCTTTCCGTTTGTTAAACTCATGTGAGGCTTCTTGTAGTTGTAAAATTCAACGGCTCTATCCAAACTTCCTAAACCATTCCAAAGCTTTTTTATCGTCTGTATCGCCCTTTCTGCTTTTCCGTTCGATTGTGGATGCTTGACTCTGGCTTTGATGTGTTTCGAACCAACTCTTTTAATTCCATCCGTAAACTGAACCTCAAACTGCGTTCCATGATCACTCATAACTTGTTTAGGAATGCCGTATTTCAAACCATTCTTGAAAACTTTTAATGAATTTTCAGTATTCGCATTCCTAAACTCTCCATGACAAGTAATGAATCTTGATGCATCATCAATGAAAATGATGCATTGTTTTCCTTTGTATTCAAACCAATCTGTATGCCACAAACTATTGCTGTGTTTTCTTTCATATCTTACCCATTTTCTTCGATTCTTTTTCCTATGCTCTTCTTTAGCCAATTTTGCTTCCAGCAAAATTTTGTGAATTCTGTTATGACCAATATGAATTCCCTTCTCATCGAGATATTGTTCAATCATTGTTGCTGAAGATCTGATTTCTTTATACGTTTGAATAATGATACTTCTTTCTTCATCTGTTATTTGTTTTGGTTTTCTTCCAGGTTTTCTAAACTCTGGTTCTTTATTCTTAAATTTTTTAGCAGTTCTATATGCATGCTGTATTGTTATGTTTTGTGCCTGAGCTATTGTCCAAACGCCTAGTTCCCTCCTTTCAACTTCCTTAACAATCCACTTTATTTTCTTCTTGTTAAGTTTTTTCATAAAACTCTGTTCTTCAACAGAGCTTATCTTATTTGTCGATATAACCTTATTTCGGGATAATACACTTGTTTT
>Ga0209541_10006755_pt1 | contig 19464 bp, 4 predicted proteins | sample RifCSPlowO2_01_FD_184027 | JGI IMG/M metagenome (GOLD analysis project Ga0209541, IMG submission 184027) | Groundwater microbial communities from Rifle, Colorado - Rifle CSP2_plank lowO2_0.1 (SPAdes) (version 2) | ecosystem: Environmental > Aquatic > Deep subsurface > Groundwater | place: Rifle... | reverse complement strand
CCCATCCGCCTCTGCTTCATACGTAAAGCTTGATTGGGGTGCAGGAGGACCGGCCTCGTTATCAGAATCCGAATCAGTCACCGGATTCTGGGACTTCAAAGCAGGAGCCTCTTTCTCCAATGATGTAGAATTCCACAACAACTCTGAAAGTATCTTCGCCATCTTTGCCTCAACCTCATTGGGAAGATTCGGACTGGGAGATTCTTCTCCCGAAGCTTTCTTTGAGATCGCAAGTTCATCAGGAATCACTGCGTCTATTTCTAATACGTTCTTTGTGGATGGCACTAACAGTCGAATCGGTATCGGGACATCAACCCCGACCGTTGCTCTGCAACTAGTCGGTAATGCAAGTATATCCAGTAATCTAGAAGTATATGGAAGGGGTTATGCCAGTGCTTCTCTATTCTTATTCAGTTCAGGAAATGTTAGTTTTCCTGGAATTGCAAAACAAGGCGACTTGGATACGGGCATTTATTCAACCGGCCTAAACAATATAAATATTGCTGCTGGTGGTAACGGCATGGCTTCATTTACCGGCACTCAATCTCAATTTAGGTCTAATACGAATGCTCTTCCAGGTATTTCTTTTACTAACGACACAGATACAGGTATTAATAGCGATGACCTTGATGTCCTTTCTCTGGTTACTGGTGGTGCACAACGTATGTCCCTCTTCAACTCCCTCGCCTCCATCTCCACCGCCTTTGAGGTCGAAGGAGGCTACTCATCAATGTCTCAAGAACTGATGATCGGCGGAGCTTTGAATGTCGGAGGAACATCAAGTGTCGCCTACTCCCGTTTCGGCACAGGCACCACCACCGACTCTAACTTCTCCTCAGCCGACGATCTCTTAATCTCAGGTTCTCTCTTAGTCCAGGGAGCATCTAACCAGTTCACCAACACATTAGAGATAGTAACCGCCTCATTATCCACGGTATATCTTCAAGACACTGACGGAGGCTTACTCTCCGACTGTGACGGAACAGCCAACAAACTCACCTGGAACGCATCCAACTTCAAGTTCAATTGTGAAGCTGACGAGACAGGATCGGGAGGATCTTCCTTCCCTCAGCTTGAAGTCAAAGCAACTTATGACGGATTAAAACTTAACGGCATCTCATCCCTCTCCTTTGACGGAGGCAAATTCACCCTTACCTCATCAGGCTCTACTGATGTGGGCATCAACCTTGATTGGGGCGCAGGCGGTCCGGCGTCACTCTCTCAGTCCGAAATCGTTACCGGCTTCTGGAGATTTACCGGCGGAGCTTCGTTCTCAACGAGTCCCACGGTTAGGTTGAATATAGAAGGTACGGCTGGCGGATCTTTGACCGGAAGCCAGGTGGCGGGTATCTTGGCGAGCTATTCATTACTTAACGAAACTACAAATGGATTTAACTTCGGTAACAGGTTTATCACTACGGTTAACAATACAACCGCCGCTTCCGGTTCCGTCGGCACATTAATAAGAATGATCGACAGCACCGCCAAATCAAACACCGTCCGAGGGCTCGAAGTCCAAGCCTGGTCCGGAAACAATGTTTTGGGAATAAATACCGGTATCGCTACCTTCGGAAAGACATTCGGTCTTCACGCCTATACCGATGCTTTAGCCGGAGCTAAAGTTCAACCGGCGGCGGTTTTCGCCGAATTGGGAAATAACGTCGCTTCCGGTTCCGGAAATGCAATCCGGGCTTACACGGCTTATGCTCTTACCTCGAATTTAGTTGACATATTCCAGACCTCGTCTTCATATTCCGGCAATGCCTTATTGTTTGAAATGGCGTCCGGTTCCGGGAACGGAACATTTACCGGCAACTTCATAAAAGCCAAAAATGGAAACGGTACGGCATTTAGGATTGATAATGTCGGAAATACATACGTCAATATGTCGATTACCGACGTGCCTACGAATAATGCTGTTTGTGCTACTGACTTAGCCAGCGCCAGCCGTCTCGGAGATTGTAATGCCGGTCCAGTCGACTTGGCGGAGTACTTCGGTACGGAGGATGCTTCGATTGAAGCAGGAGACGTGGTTATTTTCTCCGGAGAAGCCGTAGCCACCGTGTCAAAGGGCATGCAAACTTCAAAGGCCTGGATAAAGAAAGCCAGCACATCCCATGATCCGTCATTATTGGGAGTAATTTCCACCCAGCCGAATCAAATTTATGGCGAGGACGTATTTACATCCGAGGAAAATCCTCGTCCGGTTACTCTTGCCGGACGAACGCCGGTAAAGGTGAATCTTCAAAACGGGCCCATTAAGACGGGGGACAGATTGACTTCGTCAAATGTTCCCGGGGTGGCGGCAAAAGCTACGGAAGCGGGAGTGACTATCGGTGTGGCATTGCAATCGATTGATTCTGTAGCTACAGGTTCATACGAGAAAATAATCGTATTCATTGACCCGGGTTTCTGGATGCCGACGATTGCAAGTCCGGCTGAGGTTGAAGTGGTGTACTCCGGAATGGCTCTCGGCGATTTATTTGACGCTCTCATTGCTAAATTCAGCGAAGTTCTTGAGATAGTCTTTGAGAAAGGCTTGATAAAGGTTGCCGAGATAATTACCGATAAGTTTACGACGAAGCAGTTGTGTATCGAGGATGTCTGCGTCAGCCGGGATCAGTTGAAAGCCCTGCTTGATACGACCGGCGTGCCGCAACAGAGTGGCAATAACAATAATGGCAACGGAGGTGGAGGCCAGCAATCGACGGCTTCACCTACGCCCCTTGCCTCGCCGGAGTCTTTGACGGAGGAGGGTGATCCGTCTATTTCACCTACTCCTGATCCATCAGCAACTCCCGATCCTTCAGCGAGCCCCACTCCTGATCCATCAGTAAGTCCGACGCCGGATCCTACACCGACTGAAACACCAACGCCTTCGGTAACGCCCGAACCTACTCCCGAATTAACTCCCGATCCGACCCCGGAACCTACACCTGAACTTGCACCCGAAGTTTAAATATTTAAAGATTTAAATATAAAAAATATGGCAACTATAGAAAAATTTGAAGATTTAATAGCCTGGCAGAAAGCCCGGCTCCTTACGAAAGAAGTGTATAAAAATTTAAATATTGAAACATTTAAATCTTTAAACCTGCAGAGAGATCATGGGTTCTGTGATCAAATCCAGCGAGCGTCAGTCTCGATAATGTCAAACATTGCGGAAGGGTTTGAGCGGGGAACTCGGCAGGAATTTTTAAATTACCTCTTCATCGCCAAAGGCTCTGCCGGTGAAGTCCGCGCCCAATTATATGTTGCATTAGATGTAGGATATTTAAATATAGAAAAATTTAAATATTTAAATAGTCTGGCAGTCGACTGTTCTCGGTTGATTCATAGCTTTACTCAGAAACTAAAAGGTTCAGAATTTCAAGGCCTACAGTACAAGAAAGCTCCCAGAAATAAAATGTCAGATACGAATAAAATGATCTTAGAGCAGATGCCGGATCTGGAGGAATATTATGATAGAGAAAAAGACAGGATAGACTTTAATAGAAAGTTATCAGACGACAGAAAGAAGAATATCTGAATACCAATATCTCGGGGCAAACCGGGACAACCTCCGAAGTTTAAGTATTTAAAGATTTAAATATAAAAAATATGGCAACTATAGAAAAAATGAACGTATTAAAAAATATATTCAAACGATCCGTCGCCTTTATATCGATCTTGGCTTTTGTATTTCTGCCGGTGGGAGAGATAGCCAAGCCTTATCTGCCCGAAAAATTTGCTGAAAAAATCGAAAAGACTGCTCCGGAAATCAGAGAAGCCAAAGCCACGGACATAAACGATAATCTTATTTTGTTCTATAATCCGGCTTCGGCATCGAGCGATTTGGGCACGGGCATGCCCAGCGGGGCGGGGAATTTAGGTTCGGATTGGGAATGTATTTCCTGTTCCGGCGATGCTTATGACAATAAATTTCTTGTCGGTTCATCGAGTTTCGGGACGGGAGGAGCGGCAACTCACAGCGGGCATACTGCCACCGTTGCTAACAATGCTTCAACCGTAACCGGCGACGGAGATTCTTCCGGTACTGCTTACTCTCACGCCACCCATACCCATACCAGCTTGTCGGCATCTTTCGGTGCGGCCAGCAACTACCCGCTATATGCGAGGCTGATGATGATAAAATACGTCGGAACTTTGCCGCTCACTCAATTGCCCGACAATGTCATTGCCATGTTCGACGTCTCTTCATACGGAAATTTACCGACCGGCTGGTCGCCGATGACGGCCCTGGAAAATAGAATCATCATCGCTTCAGATTCGGCCGATCCGGCCAATGGCGGTTCGGATACTTCCGCGCACACAATTACATGGAGTTCGTTATCTCAGGCATCGGAAACGAGAAAAGAGGGGAGCAGTACGGCTAATCAAACTTCCGCCTCCACCCATACCCACACCGCTCCTTCGCCCAGTTCATCGGAGGCCGGTTCGAACGTCCCCGTTCACGCATCTTTGGTATTCGCCACCGCTAACGGCACAGTTACGGACTTATCGGGAGTTATTGCCATGTTTGACGCAACGCCTCAAGATGAAACTTGGAGCGTTATTTCCGGCGCAGGAGGAGTTTTAGAAAATGATTTCATCGAAGCGAGCACTTCATACAATGCTTCAGCCGGCGGTTCCAATACTCATGCTCATCCCAATTCCACTTCCGGAACTTCGGGGTTGCCTTCAGCGACAACCAACGGTCAGGGAACGGGTACGGACAACACGACGGCCCACGCTACTCATCGGCACACTCTCACGGCCAGTTCGATTTCGACTCTCTCCAACAAGCCGCCTTATAAAGGAATAATTTTTGCGAAAGGAAGAGCGACAACGACTCAAACTCATTTCCGCTGGTATACTGATGGAGCATTAAATTCCAGCGATACACTATTTTATAATCCGACAGGAAACGGATTTGCCACAAATTTTACAATTGCTACCGGCTGTTCCCCGGGAAGCGAATGGGATTGCATTGATGACGGTTCTGCCGATACATCGACAACTGCTCCGACAAGCGATACGGAAACGTCAGAGCTTACCTCGGCTAATGCTAAAAGTTATCTTGCTCTTGCCAATGATGCTCTTCCGGCCGGAGCGACGGTAACCCAGCTTGAAGTTACCTTTGCCGGAGTTGATGACGAGGGGCAACCGAATACTACACTTACTCTGGGGTACTGTACGACTTGCGATGGCCTCAACGACTTTATGGGAACTGGACAGGAAATCAACGCGGCCGATATGACATATACCGAAACATTCAGCAGTTTAAATCTGTCAACTGCTGATATGAATAATCTCGAGTTAGTTGTTCTGGCCAACGGCGTCAGGGCAAACATATCCACTCTTTATGCCAAGGTGACTTACACAACTTCGCTGAACTCAATATCGGCCGAAGATACCGCGGCTTCCGGTTCAGAAGATTTGACTGTCGGAACTAATTACCAGCTTCGTTTTCAGGTCGCCAATAACACCGTTTCCGTCGTGAATGATAGCAAATGGCGGCTTGAAACGGCCCGGCGCGGGGCATCCTGCACTTCTTTGTCGGACGGATGGTCGTGGTCTACGGTTCCTCTTGATCCCGCCGTAGCTTCCGATGCGTTTGATATCGAGCTGACTGATAATTTTGCGGACGGAGCCTCGACTTCGGCGGCCGTTCTGACCGCCGGAGCTTCTACTTTCGTGAACGGATACGGTTTGGATAACAGAACCACAACAGGATTTCAGAATTTAAACGCCGACGAGTATACCGAATTCGTATACTCCATAAAACCTAATTCGAACGCTAATCCCAATGCCGATTATTGTTTCCGGATGAAACGTCTTGCCGACGGAACGACGCCGGTGACCTCTAATTACAGCGTCTATGCCTATGCCGGAGTTCAGTCTGTCGCCACCCCTACTTTTACCCAGAATAATTATCAATGGCGATACAATACCGACAGCATTGACCCGGGAGCGGCGATAGCCTCCGAGAATAATTCGGCCAACATTGTAAATACTCAGAAGGTAAGATTGAGGGTGAGCCTTACCGTCGGAACAGCCAATTTATCAGCCGGCGCTAAAGCTTTTAAGCTCAAATATTCAGAGTCCTTATCCGGTCCATGGGTTGATGTCGGGGCGACCACTTCCTTTAAAGAATGGAGATTTTATGAAAATCCGAGCGTTGTCCATGGAACCGCCGTTTCAACTACTCTGCTTTTGACCGATTCAAATATAAGGGGAGTTTATCATGCCTCCAATTCAATACCGGCTAATCCGTTTTCAGCCGATGCGGACCAGAACATCGAATATGATTTTTCTTTGGATCCGAGCAGAACCAATCCGAACCGCACTTATTATTTAAGAGTATTCCAGGCTGACAATAGTTCCGTTGCCGGTTTCAATAACCATCCGACAATAAATATTATCCCATCCGTTAATTCAGCGGCGGGAGGAGGGGGCGGACCGGCCGGTCCGGGAGGTAATTCGGGCCAAGGTCAGGCTAAAGGGGGAGGCAACAGCGGTGGAGGCGATGACGGTTCCGGCAGTGATGGAGATTCGGGCGGAGGGACTCCTACTGATGGCGGCGGTTCAGACGGCGGCGGAGAGGCCAGTCCCGTGCTCTTTAACTGGTGGTCGTGGCTGACGCAAGCGATTTATAGTAGATGAGCAACTATATAACTAAACCTATGAATTACGGAAAGTTCAAAAAAATATCAATCATACCGATCGTATCGCTGATTCGAGCGGTTTTTGAAGGGGCTGTCGGCTGTTACCGCAGTCTCAATCCAAGAATTCCACAGGGTTTTCGCGGGGGATCGCGTATAATATATGTAGGCGGTTCAAAAACCCGTCCCTATTTTAACTTACCCATGGCTTTATATGCGAAAAAGACGGGATCCATGAGAAACGGCAAGGGTATCATTTGTCGAAGGTTTTTGGCCTTTGTTTTCGGCCGGAAATTACGCCGGCTTATATTTAAGACCGCGGTCTTTACCGCCGTCTTGGTTTTCGCCTTTTCGCCCTTCGGGAATTTAATAAACCAATATGCCGAACAAAATCTGCCGAAGTTTGTCACCAAGCAGATAACCAGGACGGTTCCCATCGTCCGGACGGCCAATGCGGCTACGGCCGGGCCTTTAGGCGCAGGCGCTGATGCATCTTCGACCACTAACTGCGCGGACAATATGGTATGGACCGACGCCGCTACCGAAACTAACGCAAACGATTCGACTTACTTCCAATATACCGGAACGCAGTTTGATTCTACTGATATTTCGGATGCGGTGAATATAAATACATTCGGTTTTTCCCTTGGAGCGGGCGTTACTTCCATAGACGGAATTACGGTTGAAATTATCAACTGGACGGCCGTAGCCGGAGCCGATTATGCCGATGTATATCTTACCACCGCTACCGCTACCAGGCGGGGAGAAGATCATGCCACCGGGTCGGTGCCGACTTCAGACCCCAATACGACTTTTGCCACATTTGGCGGAACGACAGATGACTGGTACGCCGGAGGAAGCTGGACTCAAGCGGAGATAGAAGCCGCCGGATTCGGCGTGGAAATTTGCTATACCTCGACGGGAACCGATACCCAGGTTTATCTCGATTACGTTCAAATTACGGTTACTTATACCGCCGTCGCCACAATTACCGTGTCCGGCACCTGCAAGCAGGCCAATCAGACGGATAACTGTACCGACGGGGGAGCTAATCATAAAGTCAGAGTAGCTGTTAACGGCAATCTTCAATCCCAGGTTGACGATGCCGTGGACGATTCATGGTCAATATCGGGAGTAACCCAGCCCGGTTCTGGTCAGATAGTCACTGTTTTTATCGAAGGCGAGACCGCGTCTTCCAGCCAGGCCGTGGCGGTAACCAAATGGACATCGGGGAATATTACGGGCGTGGAACTCATCGAAGGACATCTAAGCATAGGAAGCGACCAGCGGAATACGATTACTAACGCCAATTTGGGGGATTATGACAGTTCAATCTCAAGTAAACGCACTTTCCACGATGTCAACGGTACGATTCTGACGGTGGACGCGGACGCCAAAGTCAACGGCGAAGAGCTGTATATTAAAGGAGGCAATACTTTCCAGCCGAATTCTTCAAACGGAGACACGATTAATACCCACGATATCGAGATAAATGGCACATTTGATTTGGATAGAAATGTTATCACCGCTTCCGGATCGTGGGACAATAACGGCCTGTTTATCGCCAACACCGGTTCGGTCTCGTTTACCGGCATTGGCGCGGAGACTATTTCCAATGTAGCCAGCGTCGGATACGGCAGTCATTTTTATCATTTAAAAATTAAATCACCCGGGGGTACGGGAACGGTAACACTTAATGATGTTGACGTGGTCGCATCGGGCCAGGTAAAGATAGAAGCTGGCGACACCCTTTCTCTTTCCAGCGGCAGAAAATTAACCCATACCGGTTCGACCTTGGTTTTAAACGGAACCATCGGCGGTTCTTCGGGGAGGTTCGTCTATCGCTCGACGACTGCATTTCCGACTTCCGGTACCGTTTCTTCTATTCTTGTTTTCGACCCGCAAGACGGCAACCAGACAATGTCGCAGAGAACTTACGGCGGTCAGGTCGAAATTACGAACAATAGTACAACGACCGGCAGGACGGTGATTATGGGCGCCGGATCGCCGTATACTTTTTCAAATAATTTATATGTAGTGGCTTCGACTTCGCAGAATATCATTCTCGACGGGGCGACGAACGATCCGGCCGTGGTTGATATAGCCGGAGATTTGGATTTTACCGGCACGGGAGCAGGCGGAGAAACTATTACTTCCGGCGCGGGAAATTGGCAGGCAGCCGGCAATGTTAATTTTACCGACGGTACATTTACAACCGAATCGGGCAATACCTTGACCATGGACGGCACCGGAACGCTGACCTCAAACGCCCAGACTCTTCAGAATCTTGAAATCAACTCTTCCGGCACCGTAACTTTGGCGGCGGCGACTCATACTGTAGCCGGGGATCTCACTTTATCCGGTTTAGGAATTCCGGTAGTAACCGGGTCCACTATTACGATGACCGGAACGGCCAATACTATCAACGGCGGAAGTAAAACGCTTAATAATTTGACCATTGATCCGTCATCGGCCGGTACGATTACGATGCAGACATCCGACCTAACCGTTTCCGGAACTTTGACTGTGGCGGCAAACGATAAATTTAAAATTGAATCTGGGCGGACGCTCATTTTATCGGGGACCGGCACTCCGCTTTCCGTTTCCGGAACTTTTGAACCTGATGACGGAAGCACCGTTCAGTACACCGGTTCAACGGCTACGGTAACGGCTACGACTTTCGGCGGTCTTACTTTGGGAGGAACCGGAGCTTATGCTTTGTCGTCAGGTAATACGACGATAAAAGGCGACCTCAATATCACATCCGTGGCGACTGTGGCTTCGAGCTCCGGGACAATACTGTTCAGAAAGGGCACGACCCAGACAATTAATGACGCTAACGGCGGAGCCAGTAACCTTGGCGAGATTTCAGTCCAGGCCTCAAGCAGCGGCGATCCGACACTGCTCACTCTCAGCTCGAATGTAAAAATCGCCTCGGCTACCGTTGACTTGTCTCAAACGCTTGATCTTAACGGCACCAACACTTTAATAATTCAAGGATCGGACTCCGGCGGCGGCAAGGTATTCAATATCAACGGCACATTTACTGCTTCAACCGGGATTGTTCAATATACCGGCGGTTCAGCAACCGTGGCCGTGCCAAGCAGTGTTTACAATAATCTGACCTTGGGCGGAACGGGAACATACACTCTGCCAGCTTCCAATCTGACTCTGCGGGGCAACTTAGCCGTTGCTTCCGGAGCCACCGTAACTAAAAGCGCGACTAATGTTTTAATTTTTGCTAAGGGCGGAGGCGGTTCGCAAAGCGTTACCGACAGCAACGGCACGAAACAGGATCTGGGCGAGATACAAGTTTCAGCTAATGGCGGAAATACGACATTGACTCTTGGTTCTCCGGTCAAGATTTCTTCCGTATCCATTGATACCTCGCAAACCCTCGATGCCAACGGTTCAAATACGATCGAGCTTACTGGCAATGACGGCGTCTTCAATAATAACGGCATATTTGCCCCGAGAACGGGAACGGTTCAATATACCGGCTCGTCAGCCGACATCGGAGCTTCCAAATATGGCAATCTTACTATCGGCGGATCGGGTACGTATCGCGGTCCGTCTTCGGGCGTCACTACGATTTTGGGGGATTTAGGGATAACTTCAGGAGCAACTTACGCCTCCGGCTCGGCGACATTATTTTTCAGAAAAGGCGGCACTCAATCCGTTACCGACAGCAACACGGTCAAACAAAATTTCGGCGAGATAGCCGTTCAGGCGTCAACTTCCGGCAATACGACTCTGACTCTCGGCGGTTCTGTAAAGATTGCTTCGGCGACCATTGATGCCTCTCAAATTCTTGACGCCAACGGTTCAAATACTTTGACCATAACCAATGCCGACAGCGGCGGAGGCGCACCGCTCACGGCCAGCGGTTCATTCGGTACGTTTACGCCCTCTACTGGGACAGTCGTATTCACCGGCAACGGCGCGACTTCAATTCCTACCCTTGATTATTATAGTTTGAAAGTTCAGCCGTCCGCTAATTCGGCAACTCATACTTTTTTGTCGGGGACGGCCAGCGTTTCCAAAACATTTACCGTTGGCAACGGAACCAATACCGGCGCGGTGGCAACTCTTGATACCAATAATTCTGGTTTAGACACGGCCAGCGTTTCGATATCGGCCAATACGACTCTCGTTGCTGACGACTCTTCCGAGTTTACCGTGGCCAGAAACTTCATGAATAACGGCGCTTTCACTCATTCTTCGGGAACGGTAACATTCGGCGCCGGAACGGGTACGGCTTCAGTAAGCGGAACCGGAACAATGACGTTCAATAATTTCACCGTTGCTACTCCGGATAAAAAAATAAAATTCCAGGCCGGAAAGATATTTACTTTTGCCGGGACGTTTTCAGTTGCCGGTCTTTCCGGCAGTACCGTTAAAATAGAATCAACCGCTTCGGGAAGCCAATGGCTGGCTCATTTCAACAGCGCTCAATCGGGAGTGACGTACGCTACGATCACCGATTCGGGATGCGATGCCGGAACGGCCAATGTAACATTGGGCGCTACTTCGGTAAACGGAGGAAATAACGCTAATTGCTGGTCGTTTCCGGGTCCTGCCGAAAACGAAAATACCGTAAAACATGGTACCGGGGGAGGAGTTTCCGAGGGCGGAGGTTCCGGAGGAGGCACCGTTCAGTTGGGTGGTCAGGATCAGGGCACCGGTAGCGGAGGTTCGGAAGGCGGAGAGTCGGGCGGAGGAACTCCCGAACCGCCGCCGCCCGGCGGCGGGAATCAGGGCACCGGCGGCGAAGCCAGCCCGGTACTTTTTAGCTGGTGGTCGTGGCTGTCCAGGATAATGTATAGATGATACATAATAAAAGCCCAAACTTAAGCGCCTTCGCGCGGGGGATCGCATATAATGTCGGCGGAGTACCTAAAGATGGTTTACGACTTTTAAAACTTGTAGTATGATGAAAGTTGTAAACAAAATAACATGGATATACGCAAGTTTATATTAAATAGGATAGGAAAGAAAGGCAGGGTAACAGTTGCCGAAGTGGCTAAAGTTTTGGGTTTTTCGCGTGTTTATGTTCATCGCTTTTTTCAAGAATTATCAGAAAGCGGAAAGCTGGCCAAGATAGGCCATGCCAACAGGTCTCATTATGTCCTTCCGGCGGTCGGATCTATAAAAAAAGCGAAACAAGGCATTACAAAATTCAGCCGTGTTTTTAACAATAAGAATCTTCATGAAGACGAAATTATTCATTTAATAAAGAAAGAGACGGGCATTTTTGAAAGAATCAAAGAAAACGCCGCCCATATATTGGAGTATGCCTTTACAGAGATGCTGAATAACGCAATCGAACACTCGGGCTCCCTTAAAATAAAGGCCATTATGGAGCGGGACGGTAATATCATTAAGTTCCAGATTATCGACTGGGGAGTGGGAATTTTTGAGAAGATTATTCATTCACGGCATTTAGCAAATTCCGATGAGGCCATTCAGGATTTGTTAAAAGGTAAACAAACCACTGATCCGGAAGCACATAGCGGAGAGGGGATTTTCTTTACCCGTCGCGCCGGAGACACTTTTATTATCAGAAGCTCAACCAGAAAATTATTTTTCAACAACCCAATTAATGATTTTGCCGTCGTCACCATTAAACCTGTTTTGGGGACGAGAATCACATTTACCGTAGCCGGCAATACGAAGAAAAAACTTCAAGACGTTTTCAGTCAATATGCCGGAGAAGCTTTTGAGTTCGGGACTACGGAAGTAGTTGTCAGGCTATATGAAAAAGGGTCGCCGACATTTATTTCCCGTTCGCAAGCTCGGCGCATACTTTACGGCCTGGATAAATTTAAAAAGATAATTCTTGATTTCGATAAGGTTAAATCAGTCGGCCAAGGATTTGCCGATGAGGTTTTTCGCGTTTGGCAGGTAAAAAATCCCCACGTGACGATCATTGTTAAAAATGCCGGTTCGGACGCAGATTTCATGATTAAGCGGTATAAAAATATAGAATAATGCCAGTCTTGTACTTTTTAGCTAATGGTCGTGGCTGTTTCGGGTGATATATTATAGCAAGATCTAACTTATTAAAATGAAGAATAAAAGATTTAAAAATCTAAAATATTTTCTGGGAATTCCACGGCGTCTTCGCGGGGGATTGCCTATAGCATATGTAGGCGGTTCAAAAATCCGTTCCCGGTTTAACTTACTGATAGCTTTGTATATAAAAAAGACAGAATCTATAGTCCTCGCTTCTCTTCGGTTCTTCAAGAACCTGAAATCCCCGACAAAGAGGGAGGTTTTTGAGTTTGTGACGGATGGGATTAGAAAAATAATCAAAGCCTCAGCTTTCCTCAAGATAAACACCCTCAAATTGCTACTCCTTCTCTTAGAACACATCGACGGTTTTAAATACAAAAGACTCTTATTCCTTTCTGCCGCCAAGCGTACTCTCGCCTTCTTCTCCATTCTTGCCCTTATCTTCTCTCCTTTAGACTTATTAGTGAGGGAATACCTCTCCGGATACTTAGCCGGCCAGCTATCCGGGATTCTTCCTAAAACAGACTCCGCCTCGGCATCTACCCTAAATGATGTATATATTTTTATCACCACCGCCAGCACCTCCTTTACCGTGCCCCTTGATTGGAACAATGCCTCAAACAGCGTTGAAGTTATCGGCGGCGGAGGCGGAGGAGGAGATGCTCCCGGTACCGCCAAGGCCGGCGGAGGCGGAGGCGGAGGCTATGCCAAGAGAGCTAACTTGTCTTTGACTCCCGGTACTTCCATTACTTTCGGTGTCGGCGCCGGCGGGGGAGATCCGGGGAGTAACAACGCCAAGGGTCCCAACGGCGGACACACCTGGTTCAACGCGGCAAACTTTGCGACCTGTATTGCCGGAGGAGGCTTGGCAACTTGTGTCGGAGCTGAAGGCGGTGAAGGCGGTAAAGGATCCGCCGATACTATCGTTGCCGCTCTTGGAGGAGGCACGGGCAGTGCCTCCGGAACGACTACTTACGCCGGAGGCGGCGGCGGTTCGGGAAGCGGAACAACTGACGGTTCAACCGGAGGCGGCGGAGCGGCCGGACCCACGACCGGGGCAAACGGCACGGGTAAACAAGCGGGAAGCGTTACCAGCTCCGGTGGTTCCGGCGGAGGAGGCGCTGGCGGAGGCTCCTCCGAAGTCGGTGTTAATAATACCGGTACTACCGGTTCAAACGGCGGCGGCGGTTACGTCAGCGGTACTGGCGACGGAGTCGGCGGATCTCCCGGCGGAGCCGGCAGTCAGCCCGGCGCCGGCGGCGGCGGAGGAGATAATGGCCAGGCTGGCGGTGCAGGCGCCAATGGCGCTCAGTGGAACGGGGCTAATCGCGGTTCCGGCGGAGGAGGCGGAGGAGCGGGAGACTCCGGAGGCGACGGCGGTAAGGGAGGCCTATACGGAGGAGGAGGAGGAGGAGGTTCGGGCTGTAACGGTGGCGGTTGTGAAGGCGCTGATGGCATTATCGTTATCAAATACGAGCCCCGGGCGGCGCAGTCTCATTTCCGATGGTATCAGGATAATGCCGCCGTAGGATCGGAGACGGGAATTTCGGCTGAAGATATCAGAGCTTCCGGTTCCGAAGCTCTGACCGTTACCGGGACTTACCGCTTGAGACTGCAGATCGCCAATGTTAAGAATTATCTCGGCTACTCTTTTTCCAATGATAAATACCGCCTTGAGTTTGCCCGATCGGGAACCAATACCTGCAACACATTGGGCACCGGCTGGTCGTGGCAGACCGTGCCCGTCACCGCGACAACCGCTTCCCATGCTTTTGATATTGAAGATTCCGGCTACTTCACCAACGGAGCCTCGGTATCCTCGGCTAAATTAACCGCCCCGGCCGGAGCGTCTACCTTTACCAACGGCTATGCTCTGGATACCATGGCGACCACTTCCGGGACCCAGACTATCGCCGATGACGCTTACACGGAAATAGTCTGGAATATCACGCCGAATTCAAACGCCAATCCCTCGGCTGATTACTGTTTTCGGGCGGCTTGGATTACCAACATTTCAACCAAGGACGTAACCGCCATCACCTACAGCAAGATTGCTTCCGCTTCCGTTCAGGCCGCGCCTGCCATTTCAGGAAATATCTATGATACCGACGGAACAACCGTTCTGTCTTCTTACGGAGGACAGGTCAAATTGGCCAAAGGGGCAACCAACGCATATACCACCGATGCAAGTTCGGGAACCTTCTCCATTTCCGCCGCACTGACGGACGGAGATTTTATTACCGTCTGGCTCAACGACGGCGTGACTAACGGTTCATTGGTTTTTAAATACGGAACGTCTTGCACGGGTTACAGCAGCTGTTCCGGACGGAATATCATTAAAAACAGGGTGGCGATAGACAACAAATATGTCGGCAACGGAAATGATATTAAAATCAAAGATATGCAGGCTTGCGACAATGATACGGGATCCGCCTGCTCTGATGTGGATATCGGTTTTACCGCCTCCTCGTCGAAGGGCCTCACTCTGACTTGGGCGGACAATACTCTTCACGCCAGTTCGAGCGTTTTATTTAAGCCGGGCCATGATGTCAATGCCAAAAACTTGGTTAACGCCGGCACCATCTCTGGCGGTGCCACTGGCTCTTTCAACTTCACCGGAAACTTTACGAATACCGGCACATTTCTGGCCTCAACCTCACAGCCGGTTTATGTTTCCGGAAGCTGGACTAATTCCGGATACTTTAAATCTAACGGCGTGGCCGGAGGCAAAGTCGTGTTTACGGGCCATGATACGGATAACACTATTAACAATGGAACAGGGAGCATAGCCTCAACTTCTTTCAATAATGTGGCTTTTGATTCAAGCACGAGAAGATGGGTCGCTGTCGGCCAAGGCGACAACTCCATCGCCTACTCATCTGACGGCATAAACTGGACGGGCGTAACAGGTATATCTATATTTTCTGGCTATGGCAACAACATCGCTTGGAACGGCACCCTCTATGTCGCCGTCGGCTTCGGCACCAACTCCATCGCCTATTCCTCCGACGGCATAAACTGGACGGGACTTGGCACATCCATATTCTCAACCTCCGGCAAAGGCATCGCCTTCAACGGCACCCGCTGGGTCGCCGTCGGCCAAGGCACCAACTCCATCGCCTATTCATCCGATGGCATAAACTGGACGGGACTGGGCACATCTATATTTGGCACTATCGGCAACAACATCGCTTGGAACGGCACCCTCTATGTCGCCGTCGGCTTCGGCACCAACTCCATCGCCTATTCCTCCGACGGCATAAACTGGACTGGCGTAACCGGCACATCTATATTCGCCGATGGCGGTTACGGCATTGCCTGGAACGGCACCAGATTTGTCGCCGTCGGCGATGCTAACACCGGCGGGAATAACTCCATCGCCCATTCCTCCGATGGCATAAACTGGACGGGACTCGGAACATCGATATTTTCTACCTATGGTTACGGCATTGCCTGGAATGGCACCAGATTTGTCGCCGTCGGCGTTGGCACTAGTCATACTATCGCCTATTCCTCCGACGGCATAAACTGGACGGGACGCGGTAAACCTGTATTTTCCACCGCCGGCTACGGCATCGCCTGGAACGGCACCCGCTGGGTCGCTGTTGGCCAAGGCGCCAGTCATACCATCGCCTATTCTTCCGACGGCATAAACTGGACGGGACTCGGAACATCTATATTTTCCAGCTATGGCTCCGGCATCGCCTCCGCTCCCGCCCCCAATCTCTATCCCTCCCAACTCGGCATTCCCAATCCCTCTTTCAGACGCTGGGTTGCCGTCGGTTCGGGCGCTAATACTTTGGCATATAAAAACGAGGGTTCGGCCTTATGGACCGGGCTCGGTACCTCTGTCTTTGATACTCAAGGTAATGGAGTAACTTACGGCAAAGGCATTTATGTCGCCGTCGGCCAAGGCACCAACTCCATCGCCTACTCCTCCGACGGCATAAACTGGACGGGCGTAACCGGTACGTCTATATTTGCCGACGGGGGCTATGGCATCGCCTGGAACGGCACCAGATTTGTCGCCGTCGGCGATCCCAACACCGGCGGGAACAACTCCATCGCCTATTCCTCCGACGGCATAAACTGGACGGGACTGGGTACAACCATTTTCGCAACAATCGGCAGGGGAGTGGCCTGGAACGGCAAACAGTTCGTTGCTCTTGGCCAAGGAACCAATACTTTAGCCTATTCCTCCGACGGCATTAACTGGACGGCCGTTTCAAACAGTACGAGCATTTTTTCCAATTCAGGCTATGGAGCCGCTTGGAACGGAACTACTTGGGTTGCGGTAGGAGACGGCGCTAATTCGATCGCTTCCTCATCCGACGGAATCAACTGGTACGGAGACGGTACGGCCACCTTTTCCACCAGAGGAAGAGCCGTTGCCTGGAACGGAGCTATGTTCGTCGCCGTCGGAGAAGGGGGGAATTCGATCGCTTCCTCTTCTAACGGAAATAATTGGGGAGGACAGGGTACTACTAAATTCTCAACCGGAGGTTACGGTATCGCCTGGGACGGCATCAGATTCTTAGCTGTCGGAGAAGGAGGAAATTCAATCGCTTCTTCTTCGCACGGAGACAATAATGCCGGATGGACGGGTCTTGGCACGGGCATCTTCACCGCCGGCTACGGGATCACTTCGAATGTCGCCCCCAATCTTGTTCCCGCCCAATGGGGGACGGGCGGATCATACTCAGCCCAAACTAACGCCTTCAGAGTAGACGGAGACTTAAATGTCGAGAGGGGAATGACTTTGAAAACCGGAAATGTTACCGCCACTGTCGCCGGAGAAACCAAAGTCGGCGGAAACATGATTGTCGGCTTGAACACCGGCTCATCCGGAGCGAGCGTTTCGTTCAATAACAATGTAACCGTCAAGAATGGAGGAATCTGGAATGTAACCGCTTCCGGCTCTTCGCCGACCTATTCGATTGATAGTCTAAAAATTGAAAATGGGGGAGTATTCACCTCAACCGCCGGAGACCTCAATGTCCGGCACAGTTTCGACAATCAAGGAATATTTAACCACAACAACGGTCGGGTAGTATTTAACCAGAAAAACGAAGTGGCCAACGATACGATTGATACCGGGGTTAATTCTTTTAATAATGTGGCGGTCAACGGTTCGGGGACGAGATGGGTCGCCGTCGGCCAAGGCGCCAATTCCATCGCCTATTCCTCCGACGGCATAAATTGGACGGGATTGGGGACTTCGATATTCGCCGACGGCGGTTATGGCATTGCCTGGAACGGCACCCGATTTGTCGCCGTCGGCGACCCTAACACCGGTGGGAACAATTCCATCGCCTATTCCTCCGACGGCATAAATTGGACGGGATTGGGGACTTCGATATTCGCTACCCAGGGCTTGGGTATCGCCTCGGCTCCGGCCCCTCAATTAGTTCCCGCCCAGTTCGGCATTAACCAGCATAAAAACGACGGACCTCTTTACCGTTTTGTTGCCGTGGGCGAAGGCACTAATACCTTGGCTTACTATGCCACTAACTCTTACGGTTTTACCGCTTCAAGTTCAAAAGGAGTCTTCAGCCGGTGGAATGGTCTTGGAACCTCGATATTTTCAACGGCCGGTTATGGCACAGCCTGGAACGGGACGGCTTTTGTCGCCGTCGGCAAGGGTACTAATACTATCGCTTCATCATCGGACGGCATTAACTGGCACGGCCATGGTTCAACAATATTTTCAATCGCCGGTTTTGGCGTCGCTTCAAACGAACAAATCTGGGTTGCCGTAGGCGAGGGGACGAACACAATTGCTATTTCTTCGTCATCTTTCGGAAAAGGCTGGAGAGGTTTAGGCGCATCAGTATTTTCTGATAGAGGAAGAGCGGTAGCTTGGAACGGATACATGTGGGTGGCCGTAGGTGAAGGGACTAATACGATCGCTTATTCTTATGACGGGGTTAATTGGACGGCGGTTGCGTCTTCGCCGTTTTCCATTCGGGGCCGCGGGGTTGCCTGGAGCGGAACCAGATGGGTGGCAACGGGCGAGGGGAGTAATACTCTTGCTTATTCCAGCGACGGAATCAACTGGACGGGCAATGGTTCATTATTTTCAACTAACGGCAACGGGGTCATCTGGAACGGAAGATATTTCCTTGCTACCGGCGCCGGCGGAGGTTACTCATTAGCTTCATCTTCGGACGGCATTACTTGGGCCGGCGTGGCCGGCAGTGCCACTACTTTTTCAAGCGCCAGCTATGGCGTTGCCTGGAACGGAGAGTTACTGGTCGCCGTCGGCGGAGGCACCAATACTCTTGCCTCTTCTTCCGGCGGGCCGAATGCCGGCTGGAATCCTCAAGGTACGGCGGTTTTTGCAACCACCGCTTACGGCGTTGCTTCCGCTCCGGCGCCGGCAATGGTGCCGTCGAGAACGGCGATTCCCACAAATCATCTCGGTACCCGCTGGGTCGCCGTCGGAAATGGCACCAACTCCATCGCCTATTCAAATGACGGCATAAACTGGGCGGGACTCTCACCACCGGGGTTATCAGAAGGTGTAATATTTTCCACTCTTGGCAACGGCATCGCCTATAACGGCACCCGCTGGGTCGCCGTCGGCCAAGGCGCTAACTCCATCGCCTATTCCTCCGACGGCATAAACTGGGCGGGACTCGGCACATCTATATTTGCCGATGCGGGCCTCGGCGTCGCCTGGAACGGCACCCGCTGGGTCGCCGTCGGCGATCCTAACACCGGCGGGGACAACTCCATCGCCTATTCCTCCGACGGCATAAACTGGGCGGGACTCGGCACATCTATATTTGCCGATGCGGGCCTC
>Ga0209541_10006751_pt1 | contig 19471 bp, 19 predicted proteins | sample RifCSPlowO2_01_FD_184027 | JGI IMG/M metagenome (GOLD analysis project Ga0209541, IMG submission 184027) | Groundwater microbial communities from Rifle, Colorado - Rifle CSP2_plank lowO2_0.1 (SPAdes) (version 2) | ecosystem: Environmental > Aquatic > Deep subsurface > Groundwater | place... | reverse complement strand
CTCGCATAGCCACCTCGGGCTGACCCCCAAGATTATATCAGCCCTCGGTGTCTACTGTCTCGATTGTCTCGAATTAGATTAAGACAATCATTTATCCGCATGTTCGCTATGGGCTAGAGCGCTTACTAAATATTTTTTAAGGTTTTAATTATTGTCGCTTTGAAAATGTCAGTGCTGAATTTTTCGGCTTGCTGGCGGCATTCCACGGCGCTGAAATTCATGCTCTGGAATTTTTGAACAGCGGCTATTAAAGATTCGGGTGACGGTTCGTCAAAGAATATCCCCGTTTTGCCTTCGGCTACAGTTTCAAGCGCTCCCCCGCCCCGATAGGCTATCACCGGCCGGCCTGAAGCCATAGATTCGAGCGGCACGATTCCAAAATCTTCCTCCTGCGGAAAGATTAGGGCCCGGCACTGCTGATAGTATTCTGAAAGATCCTGATCTGAAACAGGGCCGGTAAATTCAATGTTCCTTTTGGCCATCTTTTTGAGACGGCCCGACTCCGGCCCCGCACCGATAATTTTCAAATTCAAACCTAATTCATTAAACGCCCTGATCGCCACATCAAATTTTTTGTACGAAACCAGCCGCCCCACCATCAGAAAAAAATTATCGTCTGTAAACTGTAAACTCGAAACTGTAAACTTTCTTGTATCCACGAACGGATATATCAGCTTCGATTCCCGCTTGTAATACTTTTTAATTCTTTCGCCGACAAAATTCGAGATGTGCCAATATTCGTCCACCCGATCGCTGGCCTGCTGATCCCAAAGCCGCAGATAAGAAATAAACGGCGGCATCAGGCCGCGGATGAAAAAAGGGAAACCGAATTCGCGCGCAAATCGCTGGCTGTTGTCCCATAAGAATCTGGGCGGAGTCAGGCAGTAGCAAATGTGCCTCGTGCCGGGTTTAGTGATTACGCCTTTTGCAAAAGAAGCCGAAACCGAAATTACAAGGTCAAAGCCGGACAGGTCAAACTGCTCCATGGCCAGCGGCATGAGCAGCGGATAGAGTTTGTGATGTTTAGCGGCGCCGGGGATCTTCTGTAAAAAGGATGTCCGAACATCCCGGCCCCTGAAAAGCCCTCGCGAAGCCTTCTCATCATAAAGCAGGGTGTAGATGGGCGCTTTTGGAAAAATGTCAGCCAATACAGCCAGAACTCTTTCCGCGCCGCCAAATTGATTTAAATATTCATGAACCAGAGCCACTTTCATGAAACCTACCCTACCAACTTTACAATATAAATGGAAGTGTTATTTTTCGTGAGTAGTTCCTTGAATTTCAGGAGTCAAACCAGAAGGAGCCCCAAATGGCTACGGCAAGACGAGAAGACAAGCCAATCCTTGCTCTGGGAATTCAGGCGAGCTACCGTGAAATCGAGCTTCGCCTGATCGACCGGAATCCGAACCAGCCAAGACAGGATTTTGATGATGACGGCAACATTGCCGATTTGTCAAAATCCATCAAGGCAAATACCCTTCTCCAAGCTATTACCGTCCGAGCTCATCCGAAGATTACCGGCAGATACATGATCGTCGCTGGTGAGCGTCGTTTCCGAGCTCTCGTTAAAGCGGGCGTGACCAAGGCAGTTTTCAAGCTGATCGAGGGCGAGGGCGTTGAGCGCAGTTACATCCTCTCGGCCATTGAGAACTTGCAACGCGTCAACCTGAACCCGATTGAGGAAGCAACGACCTATCAGCGCCTGCACGACGAAGAGCATATGTCTTGGGAAGAGATTCATAACCTGCTCGGACGGGACGTGAGTGTGATCTTGACCAAGATCAAACTTCTTACCCTGCCCCCGAAGATTCAGCAGATGGTCCGCAAGGGAGAGCTTCCCCAAGTCACCGCGCTCAACTTGAGCCAGTGGCGAAACGAGGAAGGCGAATATCTGCGCTTGGCCCACGACCTCATCGCCGGTCGAGATCCGGCAGTTATTCACTTCCACAAAGAAACGGCGCAGGGCCAGCGACTTGTCCAGGCAAAACTTCCCCGAACTCCGGATGAGTTTGCCAGACGGATCGTCAAACTGTCCGGCCACGTCCAGTCAATGCCCGCTGTGCTCGAGGCTTTCTTGCGGCTGACACCCAAAGAGCAGACTGAGACTTTCAATGCCATCCATCCCGCGGTATTGGGCAAGCTCCGAGTGCGCTTCGTCGCCCTCTATCGCGCCATTCAGGCCGTTTCAGAACGCATGAATGCGTTCGACGCTGAAAAAAACCAGAGAGTGGCCCTGGAGCCAGAGCCGCTACCCCCTGAACCGTCTCCGGACCCATATGAATTGGCTCATCGAGTCCTTTCGGCACTGCTTTACGCCGGCGGAAATGGACATCCTTCCGTCAACTTGAGCAAGGCGGACCTTCAAGAAGAGCTCCGTATATTTGACGACGTGAGCCACCTCGTGAGAGAAGCCGTCAAACAAGGCCGAGAAAACTGGCGCATCGCACCCTACGGCTCCGATGCGCAACAGAAACTTATCCGCCTGATGCACCGTATTCGACGCGATTACGGCGGCGGGGCCAAATTGGATGACTGTCTCCGCAGTGCGATGCAAGACGATAGGTCGGAAGATCCTGTCCGCCTCATCTAGCTCTTGCGCCGCCACGCTCTACGTTCCCCTCGGGGACGGACAACCTCCGTCCCCTTTGTTTTTAAAAAGCTACCAAATTATTTAGGATTTTAACAATCCCGTCCAAGCCATACGAGATTTTAAGACATTAATATTTCAGAATTAGTTTTAATCTTCTCAAAAAATTAAAACGGTGTTTTAATGTCATTATGGGTGAAAAAATTATCAAATTCCCCGAGGGAGACGATTGGTTTGCATACAGAGCGCCAAATGGCGAATTGCAGAGATTATATAAGGGCCGCTATGCGATAATCAAAACTCCGGACGGTAAATATCATGACGTCTATATAAGCCCCGATATGGGACAGTGGGAGGACCTTGTCTTAGAAACTGGTGATCAAATTCTTGGCGGGCAAACGGGCAACTCAGAAGTTATAGAAAAAAGACAAATCAACTCACGCAAAGATTATAAAGAACTCCTTAAAAAAGTTGCGGAACTAAACGATAAAGAGCGAGATTGATCATTGCTCCACTTACGTATAAACAACGCTGACAACAATCCTAGGATTCCAAAATCGTGTTCTAAATTTTCTTATCCATCCAGACATATTTGTGGCCCTTAACAAATCTCTTCTTTTTCATAAACTTAGCAATTGCCCCATCGCTTTCGATATTAGCCCAGGCATAGATATTGGTTATCCCCTTAGCTTTGAGCTTCTTAATGCACGCTTTATAAAGCTTTGAAGCGATTCCCTTCTTCCGATACTTTTTATCCACAACGACATAAACAAGACACGCCCAATTCTTACTAAGTGATCTTTCAAAGTCAGATGTGCTGGCATATATAAAACCCGCAATCTTAGAATTAACTTCGGCAATCAGAAATACTCCCTTTGGATTTTTTATGGCCCATAAAAACTCGTCAGGATCCATGAAATCTAAAGAGTTACTAACTTTAAGTTCCGGCGTAACTTTGCCAAGTTTATACAATTTTTTGAAATCTTTACTTTTTCCGGCGCGTATGATCATGACGGTTAAAAACAAAGCACTATCCAGTGATGGTGCTAAGCTAAGTTTATTCCCCAAACTTTTTATTCTGAATCATGACCTAGGGCTTGCCTGATTTCATGATAGCGAGCTCTTTTGGCCTTCCAGTTGTCGACTACTTGTTGGGCTACAGCTTCGTTCCAATCTAGAGCCTTAAAATTTATGGCGTTTAAGGCGTCCTCTGCTTCTCTAAATTCTTTGTCGGCATTATTAAGATCTTCTTGAGTAAACTTTGGCGGTGATGGCATCTCTAGCATATTTTTAAGATTAAAATGATTAATATGATAATACTAATCTGTTTTTTAAAGTCAATCTTGTTTGTTTACATTTCTAAGTTTGTCTGCTAGATTCAAAACGCCGTAAAAATCGACGCGACGGGGGTGTGGAAGGGACACAAATCGCCCCGATTTGTGCCACATAGACCGGTGATAAGATTTTTACGGCGTTTTTCTACACCGCCGAATGATCATGGAACATTTTAAAGATAGTGCGGAAGATGATTTTAAAATCCATGCCTAGCGACCAGTTTTCAATGTAATAGCTGTCGTATGCAACTTCATCGTCAAAAGGCAGATCGGAACTGCCCGAAACCTGGGCCAGACCGGTCGCGCCGGCTTTGATCGCCAAAACTTTCCGGTGATGTTTCTGGTATCGGGCGACTTCGTCGGGCTGATGAGGGCGGGGGCCGACAAGTGATATGTCGCCCTTCAGAATATTAATAAACTGCGCCAGCTCATCGAGACGGTATCTCCGTATCACCCGGCCGACGCGAGTGATGCGTGGATCATTTTTCATCTTGAATAACGGGCCGTCACTCCGCTCGTTAAACAAAACAAGCCCCGCTTTAAGCGATTCTGCCCCGCCGTCCGGATCATGCGCGATCATGCCCCGAAATTTATAGAGCAGGAAACTTCTGTTTTTACTGATTCGCGGCAAACGGGCAAAAACCGGACCGGGTGTATCGAGCTTGATCGCGGCGGCAATTATTAAAAAAATTGGCGAGAGAACGACCAGTCCCGCCCCCGCGGCGGCAATATCCACCACGCGTTTGAATACTTTGCCCCAGCCGTCCAGCAGTGTTCGTTTTAATTCAATCACCGGCACCTGGCCAATTCTGTCCACATCCAGATGCTTGGTCAGGGTTTGATAAAGATTGGGCACGAATTTAAAAACAATATGATGCTCGTGGCAATAGTCCACGAGGTCAACCATCTCGACATCGGCATAGTGAGGAGTGACCAAAAGGACTTCGTCTATATTACCGCCCATATCAGCCAAATTTTGAAGGTCTGGCTTATCCCAGTGCGCAATAATTCTGTAGCCGGAATCGGGCTGATGGTCAAGCTGTTGTTTTAAACTTCGAGCCAGGTCGTCATTACCAATTAAAACCGCCCGCTGAATTCCAAAATCATACCGCGACACCGCGATGTGCTGAAAATATCTGACTAAAAGCCGGCCAAGACTGACAAATATCATCGCCAAAATCCAGGCTCCTAAAATTAGAAACCGGGAATTAAAAAGTTCCTGGCGCAAGAAGATAAACACGATCACCATCATAATTCCGGCCGAAGAGGCCAGAATTACCTTCAGCAGTTCCTCGGCTTTGCCGATTCTGACTTTCATCGAATAAAGTCCGGAGACGGCGTAGGCGCCCAAAAAGACCAGGGCCACCAAAACCACCAGATACAGATAGTGGCTCAAGGGAAGATTGAGTTCGAATAAGACCGGCCGGTAAAAATCAAGAATCTGGGTACGAGAGAGATAGGTTACCAAACCGGCCAAAAAGAGCATCAAAAAGTCCACCGGCAGGCGTACGACATTGAAAAAGATATCAGCTTTTTTCATGCTTTTTTAATAAAATTACCACTTTAATCGGTAATTTTCAATGAAAGAACCCTAAAGCCCGCCAAAGGCGGGCTTTAGGGTTCTGCAGTCAATAAGCCGAGTTCTGTTCCGGCGATTGCCGGATGACAATCATTTATCTAGGATCAATGTCGCCATTGACCTCAAGCGATCTAACTTTTCGAACCCGGCACTTTCTAAGATTTCAAAGAAAGTGCCGGGAACGCTGATCTTGCACTCCAGTAAGGATTTAGCCGTTTCACCTTCGATCTTTTCACCCCTGATCGAAGCTAAGCTCGGTTTTCATAATTTTGTTAAGAAAACTCTGGGTTTGCCTTCCCTTATTTTTCAACTCGGGACGTCTCTGCTCGCACCTCTTCCGACAATTGCCGGGGACAGGGGTTACCTGCTACCGTTCTCTATGGCCGAAGCCAAAGTAGTGCTCGGACTTTCCTCCGCGAAGCGCCTCGCCAAAGCCATTAGGCGAAGGCGGGTTCTTCACGGCGATTGTCTAGACTGCAACCAAATTATACCACTTCGGCTTCATTAAAACAACTATTTATAAATGCTTCGATCGAAGCATTTATAAATAGTTAGAGATTGAGCTTGCTCGATTGTCTGTCGAGCTCCTGATTCACGAGTTTGTCGGCGCCGGAATTTTCTTCTCTCGGAACATGGTGAAACCTGATCGGAACACTTAAATCAATTTTAAGATTCCAAATTTCGACAAAGAATCTCTGGATGCCGGGTTCCTTGATTTTGTACTCCCCATTAAGCTGTTTAACCATGAGTTCACTGTCGGAATAGCATCCAATCTCATATTCCTGCAGTTTCCTCGAGCCAAAAAGCTGTTTTAATTTTTTAAGCGCAAAAATCAATGCCCGATATTCGGCTTCATTATTTGTCGTCTCCCCGATATATTCGGCATATTCTTTTTTTCCCCCGCCGGAGGCGGGTCCGCCTTCAGTAGAAATCACAACCCCAATCGCCGCTGGGCCGGGATTGCCCCTGGCTCCGCCATCTGTGTGTACTAAAATTCTATTCATTATAACTTGCCGACCGCACCGCTTCCGCCTTCGCTATCGCTTCGGCGGATAAAGCGGGCTCTTAACCATCCACTGCGTTAAAAGCTCCGCTTCTCGCTCATCATATTACTATATGACTCGCTCGAATGCTCGCTTTTGCCTTGTGGCTGGTCAAGTCGTCAGCGTTATGTATTTTTTGTTATTACCTTCCACGGCAACGGACTATCTAACGGCAATCTGAAATTAGATGCGCCCATGTGGCCACCGCCGCCATATTTTTGAGCCAGCGGTATAAGATTAAACTTATCTTTTATCGCTCTCAAAGAAACAGAAATTTCCGTCGGAGTTTGGTTCCAAACAATTCCAAAAGGTGGTTTTATGGTTGCAAGTTTATTTCCTATTTCGGACCTAAACATTCTGGGCGCATTTACTGCGTAAACTTCATGGCCCTCAAAATTTACAAGCTGGGCGTGGGCTTTGATAATTTCATCGATTAGTTTTTTAGCATACTCTAAAATAATTTCGCCTTTTTTCTCATACTCTCTCCGTTTGGCGTCATCTTCCAAATCTTTTGCGATTGAGTCCCAGACTTTAAAGTCCGTATCATCCTTTAAGTCAATAGAACTTAGAACTTTGTTAGAATCTTGAATTTTCCAATTCCAGAGGTCGCTATCCTCAACATAAAGACAAAGCCGGGGCATAGTCCCATCGGGGTGGAAATATTTCCAAGCAAGGACCGCGCCGGAATGATTGGATTCATAAACTGAACCAGGCAAATTTTTCACCATTTCTTCTTTGCTAAGATGGTGATCAATAATAACTACGGATTTGGCCTCCTTAATTACTCGGTCTAAGTCTTCTTGCGATGGGGCATAATCAAGAAAATAAACTTCTTTCCCGGGAACGGGCGGTATTTGTTCTGGATTCAAATTGGTCCATTCAAGTGGAATATAATCTGCTGAACCGCCTAGTTTTTTCCAGGCTGCCCAAGCTGCCGTAAAACCATCACGGCAACGACCATGATAAAAAACGATAATATCTTTTTTGAGTTCCATCCCCTCATAATACAAGAGTGGGGAGCGAAATGAAAGCTTGCTTTCATTTCGTCCGAGTAACTTTATTACACCTTAGTATACTACTCTCCAAGGGCGGGGTGTGCCAAGGGGCAGACGAAAGCCGGCGGCCAGCGGATGCCCGCCGCCGCCAAATTTCTTGGCCAGCACGCTCACGTCCACAGTCCCGTTTGATCTTAAAGAAACTTGGATTTTATCTTTCGTTTCTACCCAAATCAAAGCTATCGGCGGATGACGCTTAATCAGCCGGTCGGCTAAAGGAGACCGCAGAGTTGAAGAATTAGCGGCAAAAATTTCCAGACCTTCAAATCTAACGAGCCGGGCGTTTTTCTCGATTATTTCATTGATCTTTTTTTCTTTGTACGCGTTCAGGAGCGCTCCTTTTTGCGTGATGTTAACAATAATTTCTGGATTTTCTAGATCATCAGCCAGCTGATTCCAAATATTGAAATCGTGATCCAGAAAATTTATGTATGAGAATACGTCCATCGAAGACCGCGAATCCCACTCAAAGAGATCCATATCCTGAACGTAATTTAAAAGAGCTGGTATCTTTTGATTCGGAAAAAAATGTTCCCAGGCGAGAACTGCCGCGGATTTATCGACCTGGAATTTGAACCTGGAAACCATAGACAGCAGCTGTTTATTGCTGACATGATGATCAATCGCGAACACGCTCTTATTGAGCCTGATAATATTTTTTAACTCGTTTTCTTCCGGCAAAATATCAATCAAATAAACTTCCCGTTCAGACAATCTCGGCGGCTCGTCGCCATGGCCCAGAGGAATATATTCGGCCTGGTTGCCGAATTTCTTCCAGGCGACCCAAGCGCCGGAAAATCCATCCCGGCAGTCAGCATGATATACAACCGCGATATTTTTATCGGTGCCATTAGTCATATTAATTTAGAGTTTATTTCAGCACCTCAAGTCCGGGCAAAACATCCCCTGACAAGAAAGCCAGCATCGCTCCACCGCCGGTGGAAATGAAGCAGTCTTGAGACTCTTCAAACTTTCCAAGAAGTCCGGCTTTGTCTATCGCAGTGATGGTATCGCCGCCGCCCACTATTTTGTGCTCGGCCGGAGATCGTAAAATCGCTTGGGCAATTTCATTCGTGCCTTTGGCAAAAACGGGATTTTCAAAAAGACCCATCGGGCCGTTCCAGATAATCATTCGGGCTTTTTCTATTATGTCCATGTATTTCTTCATTGTCTGATCGCCGATGTCCAGAATTTTATCGTCAAAAACTATGAAGTCCTCCGGCGCCTTGAGTCTGGAATCATTTAAGTTCAGGTTCATGAGCAAATCATGAAAATTACTGTCCACAACTGAACTGCCCATATCCTGGCCCTTTTCCATGAGAATATCGTTAGCAACCACGCCGCCGGTGAGCACAGACTCTGATCTCTCGAGCAGATTTTTTATGACCGGGACTTTGCTCTCGCCTTTAGCGCCGCCGATAATGACAACCTTGCCTTCGGATGGGGCAGAAACCGCCTTTTGAAGTTGGGCGGTTTCTGCCTCTACAACCGGACCGGCATAACCCGGCAGAATCTTGGCTATGCCGGAAACCGAAGCGTGATCCCGGTGACAGACCGCGAAATCGTTATTGGCGTAAATGTCGAAGCCGGCCGCCAGCCGCCTTGCAAAATCGGGATCGTTCTTTTCTTCGCCTTCATTTTGGCGGATGTTGTCTAAAAGAGCCGGACCCACATATTTGTCCAAATATTCGCCTACGCCGGCGAGGTTTTTTATAAAATTTATTTCGCGGCCCAGGAGAGAATTCAATTGGGGCATAAGGCCGCCGAAAGACCGCCCGACTGATTCATCCGAAATGTGGGCGACGATTACGACCTTCGCCCCGGCATCTATTAAATAATCTAAGAAATTTTTTTGTCTTTTAATCCGAAAAGATTCCTCAATCCCGCCGCTGTCCGCGACCGGAACATCCAAATCGGCCCTCAAGAGAACTTTTTTGCCTTTTAAGTCGCCGGCCTCTTTAATGATACGCATTTTCTAATCCTACACTTTTCTGGATTTTTTAAAAGTACAAAAACGGGCCCGCGGCGGCGGGCCCGAAGCGGCGGGTCAGACACTAATGAGCCAAGATTTTCATCGGCCCGGAATTAGTCCTAACGGTAAAGAGCTTGGAGCAAATAAATCGCGAAGAGATGAGGGTCCAATTAAAGACTGCCGATTTTGAGTATTTTTACGAATTCCTGTCTATCGAGACTTGCTCCGCCGACCAGCACTCCGGATATTTCCTGCTTGCTTAAAAAATCACTGGCATTACTTGAATCAACTGATCCGCCATAAAGAAATCCGGCCGCCGAAGCGGAAAATTTAGAGTCCAGGGAATCCCTTATGCAGTTGATCGCTTCAAGCGCTGATTCCGGCGTGTCAGGAGCGGAGTTCTTGTTCGAGGAAACAGCCCAGAACGGTTCGTAGGCGATCAGGCACTTGCTTATCTCGTCCACGGACAAACCGTCAAAAGTCGTGGCGGTTTGCTGTTTTAGAAAATCTTTGGCGGAACGGTCATGGATTTTTTCACCCAAACAGACTACCGCCGTCAGTTCATTGGCCAGCGTAGTTTTGAGTTTTTTGTTGGTAACTTCGTCGCTCTCCCCGATTTTCCAGCGCCGTTCAGAATGCCCGACGATGACATAACGGGCGCCCAAGCGTTTGAGCATCCGGCCGGAGACTTCGCCGGTCCAGGCGCCGGCTTCAGCCGGCGCCGTGTCCTGCGCGCCCAGCTCTGTATATTTCGAAAGTCTTGATGTTTTTAGAAGCCGTCCAATGTCTTCCAAGTATACAAACGGCGGGCAAATAACCAAAAGTCCCTGAAAATCACCGGCCGTCTCATCAATGAAATTCAAAAGATCCTCCGCCTCGGAAAGCGTACCCGGGTTCATTTTCCAATTAGCGATGATTATTTTTTTCATATTTTACGTCGTTTCAGTCTCAATCTTATTACATATCCGGCCACGGCCGCCAACAGCGCGGCCACGATAATCATATCAAGTTTTTGGAAGTAAGCGTGCAGGACTTGCCAGTTATTGCCGATTTTTATGCCGGCATAAGCCAGGCCGAGATTCCAAATCAGCGATCCGGCAAATGTAAAAGCGCAGAATTTTTTGAAATCCATACGGGCCACACCGGCGGGCAGAGAAATAAGAGAGCGGATCACCGGTATGAGGCGGCCCCAAAAGACAGTCCAGCCTCCGTATTTGGCGAACCAGACATCGCCCTTGTGAATTTCCGCGGATCTGATGAATAAATAGCGCCCGTACTTTTCTAAAATCCAGCGTCCGCCGCTTCGGCCGACAGCGTAAAGAATTATGGACCCGATAAAATTTCCAAGCGTCGCGTAGAGAATCACCGGCCAAAAATCAAATTCTCCAATAGAGACCAAGAAGCCCGAAAAAGGGACTACGACTTCAGAAGGTATCGGCAAGCCGATATTTTCAAGAACAGATAAAATAAAAACGCCGCCGTAGCCGGCTTTATTGATTAAACCCAAGGTGAACGAAACCAGACTCTCAAGCATGATTATTTAGCGTTCCGGAGCCGCTCGGCGGCGTCATCGGGATCAACTACATTTAGGAATACGCCCGCGCCCAGTTCCAGGCCGGCAATCGGTGAGACGCGCGGAACTATTTCAACGTGCCAGCGATAGTGGTCCTCACCGTCTCTAAGCGGCGAAGTGTGGATAAAAAAATTGTAATCAATGTCATCAGTCGCTCTCGACAGCATCCCCAGACTGGCGTTTAAGGCCTCGGCCAGATCGCCAAAATCATTCTCGGCCAGAGAACCGAAATTGGCTTGGTCCATTTTGGGAAATATTTTGATCTCAAACGGCGCCTTGGATACGTACGGACAGAAAGCGACAAATTTGCCGTTCTCAAATATTACTCTTTTCTTGTCGCTGACTTCCCGATCAAGTAGGATTGAAAAAATCTTCTGGCCCTTCTCCTGCCAGTAGCTTTTTGAGGCTGCAAGGCTTCTGGTTGCGACCGGCGGAATCACCGGCATTGATAAAATCTGGGAGTGATTATGGTAAATCGTGCTGCCGGCGGTTCGGCCATGATTATGAAGAATAAGGATATAATCGCCACAATCGTCCTTGGCGATTTCATTGTAGCGCAAGTGATAGGCCTTGATTATCTCCACGGTTTCCTCTTTGGAAAAATCGGGGAATGAACGTTCATGATCCCGAGTAATCACCAGCTCGTGAAAACCGTGAGCGAGCATCTTCTGGAAAGGGCCGTCAACTTCGGGCGGCGGGCAGAGGCCGGGCGCCAGTGCCGGATACTTATTGGGTACGACTATCGTCGTCCAGTTGTCCGTTGAATCCGTAACCTGCCCGTTTTTTAAAGCGAGGATGGTTTGACCAGTATTTTGGATAATTTTTTCAGGCTCAAAAGGGCAATCCTCTTTGGGCTGGTGTGATTGGCCGTTGCCTTTACTGATATGGCCGGCGGCGCGATTGGTTGAAAATAAAATCCAGTCTCCGGAAATCGGATCCCGGCGAAATTCATTCAGCATGATACTAACTTATCACTAATCACAGATAACATGAAACAAACTACCCACAACCAAGTTGAATGTTATTGGTTATCAGTTATCCGTTGTGATTTTTATCGTAGGCTCCGATTATTAAATCTCGTTTGATGCGTAGGGTATCAAGCAGAACTTGAAAATAGGAAGCCAGCCGAGGATGCGAAGCTGTATTGGGATCATTGTGCCAGCGCACCGGAATTTCTTTGATTTTATAGCCCATCTCTCTAGCCAAGGCTAGCATCTCCATGTCAAAACCGAACTGGGTGATTTTTGAAATAGAGAAAATATCCCGCGCCGCTTCGGCGGTCAGAATTTTAAAGCCCCTTTGGCTATCGAGAATCCCGGGCAAAAGAAGGACGCGGGTATAGATGCCGGCCAGTCTGCCCAAAAAAACCCGATACCAGGGCTCGCTTCCCGCCACAACCTGATAGCCTGGCACCCGGATTGAGCCGATAACGACGTCAAAGCCGCTTTTTAAAAAAGGCGTCATCCGCGAGACGTGGTCAATGGTCGTGGCGTTATCGGCATCCATAAATAAGCGGTACTGGCCCGATGCCTTAAGCATCCCCTCTTTAACCGCAAAGCCTTTGCCGCCTTTGTCCGGATAATCCAGCAGTTTCAGGGTCGGTATTTCCGGCATCAGCGCTTTGACGATTTCAACCGTCTGGTCTGTAGATTTATTGGTCACGACAATAATCTCATGGCTGATGTCGTGTTCCTTTAAATAGCGGAAAACCGATTCGACGGTTTTTCTTATATTCTTCTCCTCGTTTTTTGCCGGAATAATGACGGATAGTTCCATATCTTGCGGGAGGTTAACACATTTTCTTGCCTTCTTCCAGTTTTTCAGGGTACTATAAAAAACAGATGAGCCCCCCGGTTACGGTACTAACCCTAAAATCTAAAGAGTATCCGAAACTTCTCAAGCATATTTCCGATCCGCCGGCCCGTCTTTATTGCCGCGGTAATATCTCTTTACTGAATACCGAGTGTTTTTCCGTCGTCGGCACGCGTTCCATGACTCCTTACGGCCGCGAAGCGGCCCGATCCATAGTCCCCGGCCTCGCGCGCCATTTTACGATCGTCAGCGGCATGGCCCTCGGAGTTGATGCCGCGGCCCAGCGTGCGGCCCTGGATTGCGGCGGCCGGACGATTGCCGTCCTGGGCACGGCAGTGGAGAAACCGAGCCCGCAGGCAAATTACCTGCTTGCCCAAGATATCTTAAAACATGGCGGCCTGCTGGTTTCGGAATTCAAATCCGGAGAGCCGGTTTTTGCATCTAATTTTGCCATCCGCGACCGTATCTTGAGCGGCTTGTCCAAAGGTGTTTTGGTAATTGAAGCCGATGAAAAAAGCGGCTCGCTTATCACGGCCCGGCTTGCCGCGGAACAGGGCCGGGATGTTTTTGCGGTGCCGGGAAATGTATTTTCGTCTAAGTCCGCGGGGCCTCATAAACTCATCCGCAGCGGCGCCAAACTTGCCACCTCCGCCAATGATGTGTTAGAAGAGTACTCGCTCCTGCCCTTGGATAAGGCTCATGTATCCACAGAAGATCCGGTCCACGCTGCGATTCTTGATATACTGGAAACGCACGGTCCCTTAAATATCGACGCCATCGTCGACCACATTGAAAGTGATGCCGCTCAAGTTATGGCCGCCCTATCCCTGATGGAGCTTCAGGGTCTGGTCAATCAAATGCCCGGCGGCATCTTCCGGAAAAACGACTGATCAATAGGTCAAAAGTCAGTCAACTTTTTATACGGTCCCATATTGGATTTAATGCTGACTGACAAAGCTGATATGCAATTAGTAATTGTTGAAAGCCCGGCAAAATCAAGGACAATTCAAAAGTATCTTGGCCCTGACTACAGGGTTTCTGCTTCTTTTGGCCACGTCCGTGACTTGCCTAAATCAAAGCTCGGCATTAATATTGAACATGATTTTGAACCAAGCTATTTGATTCCGGCTAAAGCTAAAAAAGTAGTCGCGGAATTAAAGGAAGAAGCCCAAAAAGCCGACACAGTGATTCTGGCTACTGATCCTGACCGCGAAGGCGAAGCTATCGCCTGGCATTTAGTTAAAGCTCTAGGACTAGAAAGCGACACCGATACACAAATGCACGCGAATAATACGAATGGAAATTCGCGTCATTCGAGCAGTGATTCGAGCCATTCGAGCAGTGATTCGAGCCATTCGCGTCGAGTCCAGCGGGTGGTCTTTCACGAAATTACCAAACACGCCATTGAGAAAGCCGTTGAACATCCCCGCGAGCTTGATCAAAATCTGGTTGATGCCCAGCAGGCCAGAAGAGTTTTGGACCGCCTCGTCGGTTACAAACTTTCGCCTTTTTTGTGGAAAAAAATCCGTTCCGGATTATCCGCCGGCCGGGTTCAATCTGTGGCTGTGCGTTTGGTTGTGGAACGCGAGCGCGAAATTCAGAAATTCGTGGCTCAAGAGTATTGGTCAGTAGAAGCTCTGCTTTCCAAAAAAGGCGAGGATAAATCTTTCAAAGCCCGCCTCGTAAAAGTCGGAGAAAAGTCAATTGACCGCCTCGGCATTAAAAACGAAACCGAAGCCAAAAAAATAACTGCTGAACTCGAAGGCGCGGAATACAAAGTCGCTTCAGTTACTAAAAAAGAAGTCAGCCGTTCGCCCAGTCCGCCTTTTACGACTTCGACTCTCCAGCAAGAAGCGTCGCGCAAGCTTGGCTTTTCGGCCAAGCAAACCATGACTCTGGCCCAGAGACTTTACGAAACCGGCATCATCACCTACATGCGCACGGATTCTTTAAATATTTCCGACATTGCGTTGGCCCAAGCCAAAGAAGTCATCACTAAAGAATTTGGCAAACAATACGCCTTAGACGCGCCCAGATTTTACAAAAACAAATCCAAAGGCGCCCAAGAAGCTCACGAAGCTATCCGCCCCACGGATTTGTCGCGTTTGTCAGAAACTCTCTCGGCCGGCACTGACCCGGGTCAGCGCAAGCTCTACGATTTAATCTGGAAACGCACCATTGCCTGCCAAATGGCTCCGGCTGTTTTGGACCAAACCGCCATCGACATTAATGCCTCTAGTAACCTATCTCCTAATACCTATCACCTATTTAGAGCGAATGGTCAAATAATAAAATTCGACGGCTTCATTCGCGCTTATACTGAAACCCGAGATGAGGGTGACGAAGATGAAGAGGGCAACTATGCCGAGGGTGTTTTGCCGGATCTAACCGAAGAAGAAATCTTGAATTTTATGGAATTGTTGCGTGGACAGCATTTTACCGAACCGCCGGCGCGATTTACCGATGCCACGCTGGTTAAAACCCTTGAAGCCGCCGGCGTCGGACGGCCTTCAACCTATGCCCCGACTCTGGCCACAATTCAGGATCGCGGCTATGTTGAAAAAATCGAGAAAAAATATCACCCCACGGAAATCGGATTCCTGGTTAACGATATGCTCGTCGAAAATTTTCCGGAGGTCATTGACATTAATTTTACTTCTCACATCGAAGAAGAGCTCGATGATATCGCCGAAGGCAAACTGGGTTGGGTGCCGGTAATAAAAGAATTCTGGGAACCGTTCAGCAAGAATCTGAAAGAAAAAATTGAAAGCGTCGAGAAACTGACTGAGATTTCAGACACGCTCTGTTCTCATTGCAGTAAGCCGATGCTGATTAAATTCGGCCGCTTCGGTAAATTCATGGCCTGCCCGGATGATCCTAAAATCACCCAGCCCCTACCCGAGGAAGCGGCCAAGATCAAGGAGCTGGGAGAGAAAACCAAAGACGAGCGATGCCCAATCTGCGGCAAAGACATGAAGGTCACCCGCGGCCGCTTTGGTTACTTCTTGGGCTGTATTGATTATCCAGCTTGTAAAGGCATCAAAAAAATCCTCACCAAAACCGGATTCAAATGCCCGAACTGTCTCGCGCAGCGAGACAGTTCGTCCCGAGCGGAGTCGAGGGACTCGACTCAGAATGCTAGCCCTTCGACTATGAGCTCAGGGCCGAATGGCTCACCGCAGGCAAGCTCAGGGCAATCAAATCAGAATTTAATTGGCGATATCGTCGAAAAGAAATCCCGCGGGCGAGGCAAAGTTTTTTATGCTTGCTCCCGCTGGCCCGATTGCAATTTCCTGATGTCCAAAAAACCCGAATCCGAAGAAGAACTCCAGGAAGCCCTCGAGGTCTGGAAATTGAAACCCCAAAAACCAGCCCGCAAATACCCCGTAAAAGGGAAAAAGAAAACACCTCAATCATCCTCAGAGACTCCAGAAACTACTAATGTATAAACATGACCTGTTATAATTGTTCGTACGAACAATTATAACAGGATCAGATATTTCAGAACGAAAAAGGCTCCACTGAGGTAGTCTCCGAATGGAGCCTTTCCCGTGGAGCCGCAGGGCTACCATGTAGCCCGCCTACGCCATCATTTATCGACGGCGATCACCCACCATCGCTGCCGTCCACGCACCATCGACGAGTTCACGACTGATCTTCGCGTCTTCGGTCGGCATCCAAGCGTTAGCCCCGATCCGGCGATAGAGCTTGCCGTTTGCCTCTCGTCGATACTGGATACCCCCGCGGCCGCCATAGTAAATGACAAACTGCGGGTCGTAGTTCTTCTGCATCGTACCGTACGTACTCGGCGTTTGATACTCTCGTCCCGCGACGATTGAATACCCGCCGTCACCGGCATCATTCCAGAACCGAGCCACGAGCGGCACGCTGGAATAGTGCACTCCCGAGCGTTCCCAGATCTCAGTACAGTTGTCGCACCGCTGGGCCTCTGCCAGCGCCCGGGTCATGAGCGCAACCTCTTCCGCGGTCATGTGATTCTCGGCGCTGAACTCCGTCAGCTTGGACCGCACCGAATTCAGTACGAGGTACGTCAGCTGGCTGTTGTCGGCCTTGAGCGCCTCGTTCTGCTTCGTGAGATTGATGCCTTCCTGAACCATCATCCCAAAGCAAAATGTGTAGACAAGGAGAGCGGCGGCGAGCGCACTCATTGCCACCACCGCAAACACTTTCTCCGAACGTTTCATGTGAATGCCTCCCTACGCTGAAAGCGCAATACTGAAAGCTAAGGTTCTAGTGTCCCTTAATTAAAAACAGCCCCAAAAGTCAAATTTTGAGCTTTTGGGGCTGTTTCTCCACTTCTAAAAAAGCTAAAAACCAGCTTTCAGAAGCAATTAAGAGAGCCCGTTTAAAATCGACGAAAAGTGACGCTCCGAGCGAGATTTTAGATATTTCCGGGCATTTCTTGACGCCGTCTTCCCGCCCGAAATCTGAGGATAGAATTACGGTAAAGAAATCGGGCCGGAAAATCCCAAAGGGAGGAACGGGCGCCTAGATTTCTGGCGGAATTCTGACGAAGATGAGGTTGCGGGACAGGCGGAGAGAAGAGCAAGGAAATACTAAAATCGAGGAAGGATCAATCGATGATCTTCTTGGCAATAGAGTTAAGATCTTCCAATGAGGCGAATTTAATTACGACTTTGCCGCCGGAGGCCGCGGCACCATGAATCTGGACGCGAGTATTGAGAGTTTCGGCCAGATTTTTTTCCAGTTCCACAAATTTGCCGTCTTTTCTCTGGGGCTTGCGCTTGCTTGGATTTGAAACTGAAGCCGAGCTTTCGATATCTCGCGAGGTTAAGCCGCCCGTCAAAATATTTTTATACATTTCGCGCTGTCTGACCGGATCACTGAAAGCAAGCAGGGCCCGCGCGCTAGCGCGCGGAATTTTACCTTCGCGAAGCGAAGCACGAATGTCTTCGGGCAAATTCAACAGCCGGATGGTGTTGGCTACGACTTCCCGCGATTTGCCGACTTTTTCGGCAATTTCCTTTTGAGTTAAACCAAAATCTTTTGAAAGCCTGGCGTAGGCCTCGGCTTCTTCAATCGGATTTAAATCTTCGCGCTGGACGTTTTCGATAAGCGCCACTTCCAGTCTTTCCTTATCTTGCTTGAAATCATCGCGGATAATTACCGGCACATGCGGCAGACCGGCCTGACGAGCCGCCCGCAATCTGCGCTCACCGGCAATCAAATTGTATGAGACATCTATCCCCTTCGCTGAAGCCACTTCAACTTTTGAAACCAAAAGCGGCTGAAGCACGCCGTATTTGCGGATTGAAGTTGCCAGCTCGGCCAGAGCTTCCTTATCAAAATCGCGGCGCGGCTGATCGGGATTGGCCGCGATTTTGGAAACCTCAACATAAAAAACATTCTCCTTTTGAGAACTCGGCTGCATCGCCTTCGACCCTTCCGGGATCAAAGACCCTAGCCCCTTCCCTAATCCAAAAAATTTTTTATTCATGGACATTTTTACCTACGCACTCACAAGCTCATTAACTTACCCGCTGTATTTAATAACCTCCTCGGCAAGTTGCCGATATGCCCGTGCGGCTTTGGAATTCGGATCAAATTGTAAAATTGTTTTGCCAAAGCTTGGCGCTTCGGCCAGCGAAACCATGCGCGGGATTACAGCGTCAAAGACCCGGCCGGGGAAGTTTCGATGGACTTCATTCACGACCTGGTTCGCTAGCTGATTCCTTCTGTCATACATTGTAAGGACAACCCCCAGAACTTGCAAATCCGGATTCAAACCTTGCCGCACCAATTCAATCGTTTTTAAAAGCTGCCCAAGCCCTTCAAGTGCGTAATACTCGCACTGGACAGGAATAATCACTTTTTCACTGGCGGCCAAGGCATTGACTGTAAGCAAGCCAAGCGAAGGCGGACAGTCTATCAAAATATAATCATAATTTGTTCTCACGGAATTTAATGTTCTCTTTAAGCGGAATTCGCGTTCTTCCATGTTCACTAGTTCAACGGTTGCCCCGGCCAGTTCTTGTGCCGCTGGCAGAATATCCAACCCAAACAGAGAAGTTTTTTTAATAATCTGATGCGGATTATGATCATTAACCAAAGCATGATAGACACTTATATCTTGTGCCGACATATTCGTACCAATACCCGCGGTTGCATTGGCCTGCGAATCCATATCAACCAAAAGCACATATTTGCCCATCGCCGCCATGTAACTCGCTAAATTGCAACTTGTGGTTGTTTTCCCGACTCCGCCCTTGGCGTTACAGATTGTAATCACACGTGCCATGACAAAATAATAGCATTTACAACCGAAGAAACAACCCTCAAATTGGTTGAAAACTTCCCTTTAAAATGTTAAAATTTTAAAATCGCCCGGGTGGTGGAATGGTATACACGTGGGTCTCAAAAACCCATGGGGGCAACCCCTTGAGAGTTCGAGTCTCTCCCCGGGCACCATTAGGGAACTCATCGGTTTTTTGGAAGCCAAAATGCGGGACGCGCGAAGCGCGTCCCAAGGATTCC
>Ga0209541_10006750_pt1 | contig 19472 bp, 21 predicted proteins | sample RifCSPlowO2_01_FD_184027 | JGI IMG/M metagenome (GOLD analysis project Ga0209541, IMG submission 184027) | Groundwater microbial communities from Rifle, Colorado - Rifle CSP2_plank lowO2_0.1 (SPAdes) (version 2) | ecosystem: Environmental > Aquatic > Deep subsurface > Groundwater | place... | reverse complement strand
AGGATTCTATTTCTGTACAGAAATGAAGTATTTTCTTCATTTCATGTACCGAAAATATAATCTGTTATTTTCGTGTATACAAAAGGCACAAAATTCTGTTCGGAATTTTGAGTCTTTTGGTATAAATATAACCAATTTATGTATAGATAATTCTCTTGATTTGGATACATTATTTTAATTATCTATCGTCAGATAACTCCGACTAAAATATACTCTAATTACCAGAATTATCTATATTTCATTAATTCGACAATAATTTTATAAAATAATTGACTTCTAAACTATTGATGGCTGAAAAAACTTTCTGGGAAATTCTAGTTCCTTGAGGTTAAAACATGAATGATTTTGATAAATTAGACAACATTGAACAAAAGACTGGCAAAGTAATTGAATTGATGAAAGATATAGAATTGATGAAAGATATAGAATTGATGAAAGATATAAATTGATGAAAGATATAGAATTGATGAAAGATATAGAATTGATGAAAGATATAGAATTGATGAAAGATATAGAATTGAATATAGATAATATTATTTTATATTATATTAACCCAAAAGAGTTAGGTTTCACACGCAACATTATTTTACACCATTCTAAAATCCCAATGGGAGCAAAAATTAAGATATTAAACACAATCTGTCATAATATCGGAGAACAAAATCATTTTGAAGACTTACATAAGTTGATAACTATAAGAAATGTTTTTGCCCACGGAAAACCCTTTGAGGATGAAAATATGATCTTCAAATTGGCCGAATTAAAGTCCGATGGAAAGATTAAAAAAAGTGAGCTTGACAAGCTTGCAGAAGATTTTCTGAAATTGTTTAATGAGCAAAATCAAAAATTAATTCAATTTCACGGTAAAATTAAGAACCAGTACAAAAAAAATCAATAATTACTTATTTTGGATTTTTTAGCGACTTAATAACGAAAGTGAAATTCCATTGAATCATGCAACACGGCAATTAATTATGCATTAAGGAAAATCAATTCATCAATCTCAAAAAAAAACAGAGAGCTTAGATAGTAATGGACTTATCGTTTCTGTCCAGAATAAATAATTCCGTTTGAGCGCCGCAAAAAGCTTCGATCATCGAAGCGGCCTCTTTAGCCACGGTTTTTAAGTCGCTTTTGCTTACCGGCGGCAAGGCAATTAGATGAATCAGGTGAACATAAGATTTTGGAGTAATTTCTGTTCGCTTGTTTTTCCAATAATCTGCCTGCGTTCCTAAAACCCCTCGAGAATCATGATAATACAATTCACCGCGCTTTAAATGCCCCAGAATCCCTTTCCGGCCGGAACTTTTAACGGCATTAAAAGTTAAATCTCCATCAATTTTATGAAAATCGTCTATTCCCACTGGAATTAGGTATTTCAAAGCCACGTATCGCAAGATGTTATCTACCGCATCATTTTTTACTACCGTTTTGCCGCTTAGCGCAGTTTTTAATAACCGCTCTACAGAAGTGTGATAATGATGAGCTTTTCCGCCAAATTCCAATTGCGCTAAAGCCCATGGCTCAATAAAAGAATTATCCTTAATTTGCCGCTTATGGAAATTCAGCCGGACTAATTTTTCCACTTCTTTTAACAAATGCTTAGACTCTTCTACTTTAGCTTTATTATCCACATTCCGGGCTAAAATAAAAGCTAACTTTAATTCTTTATTAAAATGTTCAAAGACTTCGGGCAGGATGCTTATTTTCATGGTTTAGAATTACTTAATCTGGCAGCTAATTTAGTTTTATTTTTACCAAGATGAAGATCAGCATGCTTCCGCTTCATCTTATGCAGCTGTTTTAAGGCTTTCCGGTGAGCCCGGTCTTCCAGATAAGCTATCAACCGCTGATAAAAACCGCCAGGCTCATAGGAATAACGAATGCCGGCGTGTTTATTCATTTGGTCCAGATCAAATTTAATCGCTTTCAGCAGCTTTACTGTTTTCCGATCATAATACACACGGGCAAAAATCAAGAATACAGTAGCCCCAAAAATGCCGCCGACTACAAAACTTAACTTAACAAACAGCGGCCTTACCACTTCTATTAGCGGTAAAAAAAGGGCATCGCTGATATTCTCAACAGCATCTGTCGCCCCCATAACCAAGGGCAAGGAGGTTAATAAAAAAATCACTAAAAATACTATGGAAATAGTTTTATTCATTCTTTACCTCTTTTTAATAAAATAACCATTCTGAATATATATAATTAACGGACAAAAGGAGCCGGCTTCATCCAATAAATGGCCACAGTCAATTTACGAGCGATATAATCACCCTCAAAAGCGCTTGTGGATGGGGTCGTTCCTTACGGGAAGGCGCCGCACTCTTATGTAAGAAGCGCTGAGCGAGTTCGACTGGGCCATTATTTTTTGGATGAAGCCAAAGGAGCCAAAAATTTTATAAACCAGTTCACAAAAGTTAGAGATAGCCCCGCTATGCAGTCTTGCAGCCCCGTGGAGAGGCGAATGCTTCGCGGAATGTAGCGGACTATCATTCTGCCCTTTGGCGCTTAACGGCGATGAAAGGCGGAGACCTCGGAAACATTAAATTGTTGAGGAATTCGAATCCGAGCGGGGCTACTTTTATTTCTTATAAGTAGGGCTTTTATTAAAGTAGCTTAACATTATTAACTTAGGAGGATAGAGAGATTATCAATCGAATGGTTGCACTACCAAATTTATGATTAGAGAACTTTGAAAAATAGGGATTTTACAAATTGTTTTTTAGATATATTATACCAAAATCCCGCCATTTCACAGTCTCTTTGAGAATTTTTTGATTAAAAAACTAATTATTCAAAATTCTCATTAATATTCAATTATTAGCCCTAGCAAATGAAAAGTATTTATATACGTACCTTTTATCCTGACTCATAAACGATTTCAAATGAGTGAACAAGAAATTATTGATCGTCCAAAAGAAGCGAATGGAACTAATGGAAAGTCTTCCGGTCAATCATTAACTGTTTCTCCCAAGAAATTTTTGGTTGTGTCTTTTGAAAGCGTAAGCGGAGATTTGGCCTGGCAGATCAAAAAAGAAGGACATGAAGTTAAAGCCTTTATCCAGAATGAAAGCGATAAAGACGTCTATGATGGGTTTGTAGATAAGGTAGATAACTGGGAGCAATGGAAGAACTGGGCTGATGTAGTGGTCTTTGACTATGTTGGCTTTGGTGAAATTGCCGATTCTCTGCGAAAAGCGGGAAAAGCTGTGGTTGGCGGCAGCGTTTACTCTGATAAACTGGAAGAAGACCGGAAATTTGCCCAGAATGAGCTGAAAAAAGCTGGAATTAACATTTTGCCGCATTGGGATTTTGACAACTTTAGCGAAGCGATCGCGTTTATAAAAGCAAATCCCGGAAGGTATGTGTTTAAGCCCTCCGGAACGATAACTTCCTACCAGAAGGGAATTTTATTTATCAGCCAGGAGGAGGATGGAAAAGATTTAATTGAAATCCTGGAGCAGAATAAGAAGTTGTGGGCTAAAAAATTAAAACAATTTCAGCTGCAAAAAATGGCGGTGGGAGTAGAAGTAGCTGTGGGCGCTTTTTTTAACGGGAAAGATTTCATTTATCCGATTAATGTTAATTTTGAGCATAAGAAATTGTTTCCCGGAGACATTGGGCCCTATACCGGAGAAATGGGAACATTAATGTTCTGGTCTCAGGCCAATGAATTATTTAAAAGCACTTTATTAAAAATAAAGAACGGGCTGGCTAATTCCGGGTATGTTGGCTACATTGACATTAATTGTATTGTCAATGCCAAAGGCATTTACCCGTTAGAATTCACGACCCGCTTTGGCTACCCGACCATCAGCATTCAGATGGAGGGGGTGATTAGCGGCTGGGGAGACTTTTTATTTAAAATCGCCAGGAACGAACCTGCTGAATTTAAAACCAAAAAAGGGTTCCAGATCGGCGTGGTTGTGGCTGTTCCTCCGTTTCCCTATAAAGACAAGGATCAGACTTACATTTATCATGATTTATCTATTCTCTTCAGGAAAAAAAATCTGGAAGGAGTTCATCTGGGAGACATTAAATTAGTGAATGGCGTTTGGACCATTGCGGGAAATTCCGGATACGCTTTAGTAATTACTGGAGAAGGAGTTACTGTAGAAGATGCGAGAAAACAGGTTTATTTAAGATTAAAAAACATTCTTCTGCAGAACATGTACTATCGCACAGATATCGGAATGGGGTGGTTTAGAGATTCTGATCGGCTGCATACCTGGGGCTACTTGTATTAAATATCCCTCGTGGTAATATTAAAGGTTCCTCGCGGTAATTTCAATGTTCAATCTACTATTCCTGACCATAACGGCTTCTCTTTCCCTAACAGCCAGCCTTCCTGCAGATGAGCATATTCCGCTTCAATCTTTTTGGCCAGGTCTTCTGGTATTAACCCTTTAGCATAAGCGCCAACCAAAAGGCTGGGAACGCTGCTTAAGTTATGATAGGCCATTCCTTGGCTTTCCACTACTTCTCTAACAGTTTTTCCTGAATCAGTTAATTGCTTTCTATCAGCTAAGGAAATAACTACGGTTGGCCAAGCTTGATGTTTAACTGCTTTTTCTAACTCCCGAACAATGCTGCCGCCGGTTGTAACGGTATCTTCAATATAAACTATCTGCTGATGAGCTGGATTTCCAACATAACCTTCATTTTTTCTGCTAATAACCAGATTATCCAACCCTGTTTTTTCTGCCCAGAGCAATTGGATTGCCACTCCCAGGCTGGTTACCCCTTCGGGAACGCCAATAAAAAGGTCTGGCTCCAAACCCAAATCATTTACCTTAGCTAAGACGCTTCTGGCAACATAATCCAGTGTTCTCAGCTTAGTCAAGGCCGGTTCCCAGTCCAGCTTAAAACAAGACTTTCTGCCTGAAGCTAAAACGGTCTCGCCAAACCTAAATAAATCGTTATCTAGAATAAATCGGTAAAACTCCAGTTCATTAAACGATCCCGGGCTAAGAGACAATTTCAATCAACGGAGCGGAAGCAATGGTTTCCATTTCAATTACATTTTTAGCTAGCAAGCCATAGTCCTGGGCTCCTGAACTGGACCGCGCATAACTGAAGATAGATTTGCCGTATTTGGGGGCTTCTTTAAGTTTAGAATTTACCCTGATGGGATCAGAAGTTAATTCTGAAAACAGTTCCTTGATTTCCATTAACGTTTCCCGGCAGATTTTATTTCTTCGGTCAAATAACGTAGGGATTACTTTGGTTATTTTACTATGATGATTATACTTTTCATTAATTTTAACAACAATCTCCTTCATTTTTTTTAAAGCATCATAGCCTAAAAAATCCGAAGAAGTCGGCACAAAGATCTCGCTGCAAAAAGCTAGCACATTTTGATTTAAAACACCCAGGGAAGGCGGACAATCTACGATAATGTAATCATATCCCCGGATTCCACCGAGCAAGTCTTTCAATAACGCCTTAGTTGTTTCCTGCATGGTTAAATAATGTTCCGCTTTGACCAAAGTTTCCTTGGAAGTGATTACATCCAGATTCTTAGCTAGATTTATAATACAGCGCTGAATCGCCACTTTGCCTGTTAAAGCATCATATAATGTATATTCCGCTTCAACCTTCAATGAAACATCCACATTTCCCTGAGGATCAAAGTCAATCAGAAGGATTCTTTTATCATGCCTGGACAAACCGGCAGCTAGATTAACGGCGGTAGTAGTTTTGCCTACCCCTCCTTTATAATTCATAATTGCAATAGTACGCATGATCACACACCTCTTAATTTTTAGAGAAAAGAATTAAGTCATCAATTATAAAGTTTGCTAAAGTAGAGAAGTCAGATTAAGAATTGTCAGTTAAAGAAAATTTTGAATAATTTATTTTTTTATCGTTTATAAAGTATCTTGGTTATAAAGTATCCAATACTTTTAAACTAGAGAAATTCACGGTTTATACTTCTTCAATTCCCCCCCATAATTCACTGTTTATATTTCTTCAATTCTTCCCGATTCAGCCGTTCTTCCGGCGGAATAAACTTAAACCCTAATTTCTGATAAACCTCTTCTTCGGTTTTGCCAGCGATTATTCTTTTAGTTTTAAGATCGGATAACGCGTATTCATTCAAAGTCCAGCCCTTCTTTAAGGCAATTTTCCGCAATTCAATGTTGTGCTGCTTGTTGCCGGTAAAATAAAGCAAGGCGGCGCCATACTGATCCTTGTTAACCACCCGCAAATCAATCTGCAGGCCGTTCTTCAATTTAACTGAAGCTTTAGTTTTTCCCTTGTCCAGAACCGAAATAACTCCTTCCAGCTGGGTAAAAGTATTCATCACTAACTCTGGATTTCTGGAAACTATTAAGAAATCTAAATCGCCAACGGTGGCTTCTTTTCTTCGGAAAGAGCCGGCAATGTCCATTTTTTCCACATATGGCAAGGCCTTAAAAGTTTTGATTATTTTCTTAACGATAGGCTTGGCTTCGGCATAAAGAAATCTTCTTCTGGTTTTAAGCGCTATAATCCCCTGCAGGAATAACTGCTCGGTTTTTTCGCCAAAGCCGGACAATTCACGGATTTTTCTGGCTTTCAAAGCCTTTTCCAAGTCCTTTAAATTTTTAACCTTAAGTTTTTGATATAATAATTTAATTCTTTTCGGCCCCAGCTCGGGAATATTCTTTAAACTTTCAATATCAATCTTAATTTTCTTTTTTAATTTCTCATAATATTCTAATTTGCCGGTTTCTAACAACTCCTTAATTTTCTCGGCAATATTCTCTCCCACGCCGGGAATTTCTTCCAGTTCATCCCGCCGATAGATCTCATAAATATCTTCAGAAAGCAATTCTATCGATCTGGCCGCATTGCGGTAAGCCTGCGGTTTCCAAGGAATATTCCGCAATTCCAGAATATCGGCAATATTTTCCAGAATTCTGGCTACCTGCATATTATCCATGATTAAAAGATATTTTATAAGTATAAAAAATTAATGCCTGTAAAACTTTCACAGTATCTCCGCTCTAGGAAGGATTACGCAGAGAAGTGTATCATCTAAGAGCAGAGATACTGGTTTTAGCCGTATGTATTAAGTCTTCTCTTGTCTTTAGCACAAGAAAATAAACAGTAACATAAATCATTCGATTTATTTTCTGTGCTGAAAATCAATCGTTGTTGATTTTCATGCATCAGTTCGCCTGCATTGATATAAAACGAAGGCGAAAATTCCCACTGGAACATGAAAATAAACAGAGATTTATTTTCAGTACTGAAATGTGATATTCTTCACATTTCATGAACTTCCTTTTCGCTTGATAGTATAGAGCGAAAGGGCTCACTAATTTTGATGCTAAAGGCCCAGACTTAATACCTACTTTTAGCCGATAGTTTTTTATAAGCATTTTAACAACTGCAAGATATGCCCTTAGTTTTGTATAATACCTTAAACAGAAAGAAAGAACCTTTTATTTCATTAAAAAAAAATTTAGTCGGCCTTTACACTTGCGGGCCTACGGTTTACCACTATGCTCACATTGGAAATCTGCGCGCCTTTATCTTTGAGGATATATTAAAACGGGTTCTGTTATTTAATGGCTTTAAAGTAAACCATGTTATGAATATTACCGATGTAGGCCATTTAATTTCCGACGCTGATGAAGGCGAGGATAAGATGACTAAAGGATTAAAAAGAGAAGGCCTGCCTTTGACTTTAGCTGGAATGAAAAAATTAGCAGATAAATATACTGCCGCTTTTGTTGCCGATTTGAAACAATTACTGATTATTCTTCCGGATAAAATGCCTAAGGCCAGCGAACACATTTCGGAAGATATTGAATTTATTGCTAAGCTGCAGAAAAAAGGATTTACCTATAAGGCCAGCGATGGAATCTATTTTGACACCTCCCGGCTGAAAGATTATGGAAAATTAATCCAGATCGAGGATGACCAGGACCACCAGCGGATTAAAACCGGAGAAAAAAAGAATCATCGCGATTTTGCCTTATGGAAATTTAATTCCCAATTAGGCTGGGAAACTCTTTTTGGAAAAGGTTTTCCCGGCTGGCATATTGAATGTTCGGTGATGGCTTCCAAATATTTAGGGAAACAATTTGATCTTCACTGCGGAGGCCATGATTTGGCGCAGGTTCATCATAATAATGAAATTGCCCAATCGGAAGCGGCTTTTGGCAAAAAACCCTGGGTGAAATATTGGCTGCATAATGAATTTGTAGTGCTCGATGGCGGAGAAAAGATGTCCAAATCTAAAGAAAATATTATTATTTTAAACACGCTTAGAGATAAAAATTATGATCCTTTGGACTACCGCTATCTTTGCTTAGGAACGCATTACAGGAATCCTTTAATGTTCAGCTGGGAAGCTTTAGAAGGCGCTCGCGTTGCTCGGAAAAAATTGTTTGAATTTGTTCTAGCGGCTAAAAATTCTAAAGCTAAAGAGGACAAGTTAAAACAGCAACAGTACCTTAAACAATTCACGCAGGAAATTAATGACGATCTGAATACGCCTAAAGCCCTGGCAGTAGTTTGGGAAGTGGTTAAAGCTGAAGATTTAGCTGATAAAGACAAATATTCTTTATTATTGGAATTTGATAAAGCGCTGGGATTTAATCTGCAGCATCTGAAGAAAGAAAAAATACCCTCCGCTATCGTTGAATTAGCTGAACAGAGGGAATTAGCAAGAAGGAAGAAAAACTGGAAGCTGGCGGACCAATTAAGAGAAGAAATTAAGAACCAAGGCTATTTAGTTGAAGATAATTCAGACGGATTTGTGTTGAAGAAAGGTTGAATTTCTAACTTAATATTTTTTTCAGACGGATTTGTGTTAAAGAAAGGTTGAATTTCTAACTTAATATTTTTAAATCACTGGTTTTCTTAAGTAAAAATGATCCCAAAGATTGATTGTAACAGTTCTTTAGCTGCTGCTTTAGGCGGCAGCCTTAAGGAATTATCAAGAGCTGGAGCGACGGATATGCCATATTATGATTTTAATACTGGCGCTACAAAAGTTAAGCCACTATCTGTTGTGAAAAGATTACCTTACGGATTTATTGCTCAAGCTAAAGAACACAGTTTAGAGATGGACATGGTTGGCAATCAGACATTTAAAGCCGCTCTTTCTAAACAGGGGGCCATAATTTATTCTGATTTAATTATTTATCCTCAGGATTTGAAGTCGGCTGATGTTTTCAAAAGGTCTGCTGTTAAACCAGGGGGGGGCCTCAGGAGAATTATCCTGGTTCAATGGCAGTATTGTCTGTGATGTTTTATGACTATGACAATTGTCTTCGTTTGGATTATTTACAACATTGCTTTAGATTTGGCTCGCCTTCAATCTTAACCAGAGAGTTTTTCAGGCCTTACGGCGGATGCAGAAGAAGATTGTTAGAATTAGCTGTAGAGCAGGCCCTTGAGTTTAATTTTGAAACAATAGAAAAATCAGGATCATTTCAGAATAACTCTCAAAATAACCGCGATTTAGATTTAATTATAAATAGTCGCTCGAAATTTAAAGGGCTAACGGTGGTTAGCGCATGGCGACTTTAAGTTATTATTAACTACTGCTCTGCATAAATCTTTTTAAATAGATCTTGGTAATATAGTAATTAAAGTGGGGATAATGGATCAACAATTCAAGGAAATCGTTATGGAATGCAATAACTGCCATTTGGAGTTCTATGCTTCTCAGTTGCGGGTAGATTCCCAAAGCAATTTAATGATGTGCGTCAACTGCCTGCAAATTCCAGGAAGCACGATCAATATACTCAAGGACCGGCCGTTGAAAACCAAGCCGGAACCGGCGGAAAAACCATTGCCGCGGCTGCAGGTAATTTCTAAAAAACAGCCAGTGCGTAAAGTTAATGTGCCTGCAGGACATAGTCTGTTTCATTGCGAGAAATGCCGCTATGAATTCAGCCGGAAGAGCAGCTTTTCTGGCTCCTGCCCTTATTGCAGCACCGGCAAATTAAGGCTGCTGCGAAGCAATTGAGCCTATTTCAAATCAGTAACTGCATAGCCTTCTTTAACTTCCAGCACTAATTTAGCCGGGCAGTTAGCTGAATCAAGCTTACCGTTGTTAAAATGGCCATAAGCTTTTTCCTTTTCTTTCCCATAAAATAAAACGAAGGCTATTTCAGTTTTCTTCAATAAGGATAAAGACGCGCTCATTCTTTCTTTAGGCAGTTTAGGGGAATCGGCCATTGCAATAAAAAATGGCGATTTATCTGTAATAGAGTGGTGGTTTGGGTATAAAGCTCCGACATGCCCGTCTTCTCCTGAACTTAAAACAACCAGGCCATATTGGCCCCCAAACTTTTCTAACTCTTTTTGATAGGCATTAATTCCTTTTTTTACATCAAAGGGATGAATATTTTCAAAGGGCAAAACACCGGTTTCAATTAATTCTTTCAGTAACTGATCATAAATCAGCTTAAAATTGCTGTCCGGATCATTCAAAGGAACCATTCGCTCATCAACCACAAACATTTGCACTTGTCTCCAGGGGATAGATTGGTGTTTTAATTCTTCATAAATACCAGAGACGCTTCTTCCTCCGACCAGCCCTAAAACAACTAAACCTTTTTTCTGCAGAAGTTTAAGAATAGAATCCCTGATAAGGTTGGCAGCTTTTTGGTCGCATTCAGATTTTTTTGGACAAGAAATTATGGTAAGCATGATAAATTTTAGAATTACAGGTGTTATTTAAGCTTTTATTAAATTGAACTTTTGTTGAATAATTATTCGTCAAAATACTGTTCGCATCCCTGCGGCAGCATCGGAGAAGCTTGTTTCATGCCAAAGAGGCTGTAAATGTTGTCTACTCTCTGCTCCAAGCCATTATATTCACAAATACTGTCGGGAGAAGCATTAGAAATGGTCAATTGACCAATTTTGCTGCTTAGAATAAATTTAATTAAAGTTCTGTTGGGAGTATAATCAAATCCTCGAACATCAGCTTCCTTTAACTCACGGCTGGGACCCAGATGGAGCCGGTAAGATTTAGGCGTTCCTTCCTTTTTGCCTTCAACAACTATCCAGTACAGTTCATTATTGTGGTCATCCAGCTTGGGCAGAAAGCTCAGTAATTGTTTATCTCTCAGTAAATCAAAATTTTTCATCTGCCCAACGAAAAGAGCTACTCTGTCTTGATTTAGCCTAAATACGTGCGGCCCTCCGTATGTGAAGAATATTTCTAAAGGCATAATTTTTTACTAAAATTTAACTGAATTATAAAGGTTGTGTAATAGTTTGGGATAATAGAGAAAGTATTTGAAAGAGATACGTATTAAGAATTATAATTTTATAAAATTCATTTCAACTCTACTACCATTCCTTTAAATCCGGGATTGATTATTTTAGTCCCGTCAATTTGATCCATTAAATTAAAGGTTTCATGCAAATGCCCGGAAATAGCCAGTTTAGGCTTCATTCGTTTGATAAAGCTGGTATAATCTTTATTGCCGACATACCCCTGCTCTAATTTATCTAATTTGGCGCCAAATGGCGGCATATGATGAATAAAAATAGTTTTTTGCTCCTTATACTTGCCGTACCACTCCCTAGCTATTTTACGAAATCGAGGATCATGCCTGGCAAATCCCCCGCCGCCGTAGCCTAACAAATAATAATGGCCTACTTTAGCCACGTTCATATGCAAATTAATCCAATTATTATATTCAGCTACAGTCCTGGCAAAACCATCTTCCGGCTCTTCATGATTTCCGTGCACGACATAAATCTTTTTGCCTAAGGAATTAAATTCTTTCAAAACAACAGGCAACCCTCTTTTGAAGTTAGAAATATCCCCGCAGCAAACCAGGAAATCAATATCTGGCTGTTTGGCTCGCGCCATTAAGTCCTGTAGAGCTTTTTTATCTTCGTGAATATCGGTAAAGGCCAGAAATTTCATCATTGCACCTCGCTAACTGCTAAACTCTAAATGCTGGCTGCTGGTTCTTCAATCGAAGCTTTTTCTAAATCTTTTGCCGGGGCTGTTTCTGATTCCGTTTTAGAGCCGGCAGTTTGTTCTCTTGAAACTAAAACTAACTTTCGTATCGCCATTTCTTTTAAAGGATAAACTTTAGCGAGTTGTTTTTTAGCTGTCTGCTGAGTTTTATAAGCAATGATATTGCTAAAAATGGCGTCAAAATTGTTCTTTTTGAATTCTTCTGCAAGAATTTCTTTCAGTACCTTTCTTAACTGCGTTCTTATTGATCGCGATATCTTTTTGATGGTGAACATTAAGGTTTTAACTACCAGCGGCTTATTATCTTTAGTCATGAACAGAAAATAATCATCCAGCCGATTGCAATTCTTTTTTACCATTCGTTTTACTGAAGCCGAAGTTAATTCATAACCAGTGTGAATAGTATCTAAAGTTGACCCTTGCCATTTAACTATTTTAAAAGAAACATAAGCATTTTGGTCTCTCATATTGCCAGTGAGGTCTTTAAGGTTAATTTTAAGGAAGCGGCCTACAGCTTCTTCCGGCGAGCCAAGAAAAGATTCGCCCAGTTCTTTCTTGCCAAAAACAGCCGAAGCTAAGACGGTATGCCAAGTTTTTCTCTTAGTTTTAATCCTGCTAACTATTTTTACTTCAGATTTAGACATCAGTGTCAGCTTAAATTGGATAGTTATTTATAAAGCTTTGTATGAGGAGATTAAGTCAACTAAACGCCATCTTTAAATATTAATTCTTCTTTCTCTTTTTTGAGAGGTGATTGATCTGATTATTTGTGGACTGTGTGGATCACATAATGTGGTGAAAAAAGGGATGAGGCACAATGCTTCTGGCTCAAAGCAAAAGTTTTTCTGCCATGATTGTCAAAAATGGTATGTCCATGATGATGAATTCAAAAGAATGAGAATAAATCCTGTTCACATTGTTCGTGCTTTGCACGAATACGGGGCAGTTATGTTTCTGCTGGTTTTGATTTCCTGCTTGGGTATCATACCCCGAAGCTCTGTTCCGATTGGGATTTTTTATTTTATAGACGAGAAGAAGTATTTAAAATTTGTAAATTGTGGGACAGTCTGAGCGATTTTCCGAGACCTCCCGTAAGGAACAACCCTATCCACAGGCGCAGTGCTAAAGCAATAGTGCTAAAGCAATAGTGCTAAAGCAATTAATCGCTCGTAATTTAACGGCGGCTCTAAATTATTAGAAAAACTCTATTGTTAGAAAACTCTATTGTTAGAAAACTCTATTGTTAGAAAACTTTATTGTTAGAAAACTCTATTGTTAGAAAACTCTATTGTTAGAAAACTCTATTGTTAGAAAAATTAGAAAAACTCTAGGAGATACTCTAAAGATAACCAATTCTTGGCACTAAATAACCAATTCTTGGCACTAAATAACCAATTCTTGGCACTAAATAACCAATTCTTGGCACTATTATATTGATTCACATAAATAATTAAAAACTGCTTCTATCCTAAACCGGTTATGGGGTGGCTGAGACGACTTATACGTATTTTTAAACCAGAGCCGGATTTAGAGCTGATACCTCTCACTGAAACAACGGACTGGCTTCAAGCTGAAGCTAAATTAATCCTTAACGAATCTAAGCGGGATTTGGCAGAATTGATTCGGAAATTAAAAGACCGGCGCTGGATGCTGGAATGTTATTTGGATGACTGGGAAGAAAAGCTGAAGCGAGAGCCGAATTCGGAAATTTTGTATTTATTGCAGGAAACCAGAAAAATCTTAGAGCAAATTACTTTTGCTGAGATTGTTGCTTTTGAGCGTATTCTTAGCTTAAGCAGGCAGTTGGAGGCTGATTTTGAGCGAATGGTTAAGCTGATTGAAGAAAGCCCCTGGGCTAAGGATTATCATTTTTTTATCTCTGAACAGGAGAAAGGAAAAATTACCCTCAATCCTTTATTAAAAGAAATTTTGGAACTGGAAGGCTTCCGCAAGGATTTGGAACAGTGTTTGATTAGGGCTGGCTTGAGAAAAATTGAAGCTATTATTTACAAATTAAGACAGTTGGAAGGAACCGTTCTTAAGTCTGAAGAATTAAGTATTCTCATTAAGCACAAAACGGAGCGGCTTAACTCTCTCGAGACTTCCCGGTTAGAAAAAGAGCAGGATCATCTTGCGCTGCAGAAAGATCCGCGCTATCCGGAAGCGGAAGCTTTCAGCCGTAGAAAAAAGGAGATTGGACAGCAGCAGATGGAGTTAAGTTCTAAATTGAAGGATTTTTTTAGCGACTTGCGCCCGATATTATCCGTTCCGCTGATTGATAATACGCTGCTGGAAAATCGCGCTTTTTTGGAAAAATATTTCTCCGACCCTCTGGCGGCTTTGCTGGCCGACGGCGATTTTAAGATCTTGTCTTTATTTGAAGCTCTTCGCGAAGCTTTAGTTTCGGGGCAAATCTCGCTGGAGGCTGATGAAGCTCGAGTAGTGTTCTTTAGGCTGAATAAAGGCTCATTAGTAAAAGAATGGCAGACTAATTATATTAGATTGAAACAAGAGTTAAGAGATTGCAGCCTGGCCTTTGTCCACCAGGACTTTTTAGCTAAAGTGGAAGACCTCAACTATCGCTTAGAGCATTTTTCGGAAAAATTGGATAGTTCTCGGGAAGCAATTTATCATTTGGAATCAAAACGGTCTAATTTAAAAGAATCAATTATCCGCGATAAAAGGTTAATTGAAGATTTAATCAAGATCGGCTTGCGGAAAGAAATGCAGATTGTGATTCCTGGTTAATTTGTAGATTGTGATTCCGGGTTAATTTGTAGATTGTGATTATAACAGCGCTATTGCTTCGATAGTATAGTTAATTGTTGCGTAGGGTTGGAAATTTTACGTAACCACTTTACTTAACATCAATCTTGTTTTTAAAAATCAGATAATTTTCTTCCAAAGCCGTAATCGCCGCTAATTTATTGCCTTCTAAAAACTCCAGCGCCGCGCCTCCGCCAGTGGATACGTGGGTCATAACCTGATCTAAATGAAATTGCTGCAGGGCTCGCGCGGTGTCTCCTCCGCCGCAAATGGAAATAGCGGTTAATTTGCCGATAAAGCGGCCGATTTCCTTGGTTGAGTTAGCAAAAGCGGCCCATTCAAAGTAGCCCAGCGGGCCGTTCCAGACAATGGTTTTAGCTTTTCGCAGGTATTGTTTGAATAATTTGACCGTCTCCGGCCCGAGATCTAACCCAATCTGCCGGGTTTGGATATTATCGCTGGCTGTGATATAACCGGGGGCATCGGGAGCCATTTTTTCAGCCGCCACGAAATCTACAGGCAAGATTATTTTGCTGGATCTGCGGTCTTGCAGTATTTCTTTGGCCTGGTTAACCGAATCAGGAGTTAGTTTGGACATTCCAGTTGGAAATCCTTTCGCTCTGAGGAAAGGAAAAGCTAAAGCGCCTCCTACTAATATATAGTCAGCATCCGGCAGCAATTTTTTTATTAGATGGATTTTATCTAATTTTGCTCCGCCCATAATCCAAGCCACGGGAGTTAATGGCCGCAGGGCTTTGCTTAATTCCTGCAGCTCTTTTTCCACATTAATTCCCGCTAAGGAAGGAAGATAATGAGTGATTGCTTCCATAGAGGCGTGTTTTCGGTGGCTGTTGGCGAAAGCGTCATTAATATAAATGTCGGCTAAGCTGGCCAGAGAGTGGGCAAAAGCTTGGTCATTTTCTTCTTCTTCTTTGTAGAAGCGCAAATTTTCCAGAATAAATATCTGTTTAGGCCAACGTTTAGACCAGCCAGCCTGGATCTGTTCAGAGACGTCTTTCCCAAGGCAATCATTGAGGTAGCTTATTTTTTCAGCAGGAAGCAGTTTTTGAAATTCTTCAGCTATCGGCTTTACGGAAAGAGAGGGAATAATCTTACCTTCGGGCCTTCCGACATGCCCGATAACAATTATCCTGCAGTTATTTTGCAGCAGGAATTTGATCGTCGGCAAGACTGCTCTCAGCCTTCTGTTGTCTGATACCTTATATGCCTTATTTTTTTCTAATGGCGCGTCCAGATCAGCCCGCAGCAAAATGGTTTTGTTAGCTAAAGGGAAGTTAGTTATTTTAAATCGGTTCATGAATTTTAAATAAGATTTTATCTATATAAAGTTGTTGCAGACAGCGGCTTCATCCAAAAAATAATGGCCAAGTCGAACTCGCTCAGTGCTTCTTACATAGGAGTGCGGCGCCTTCCAGTAAGGAACGACCCCATCCACAAGCGCTTTTGAAGGTGATTATATCTCTCGTAAATTGACTGGGGCCATTTTTTGGATGAAGCCGCAGGACAGCATTCATTTAGCCTTTGCTGCCATTTACTACCACCAAATGAAACTAAAAGAATATAAACTGGCTTGTTGTTCTAGAACTCAGTTCATATTTAATGAAGTGAAAAGTTATGAAATTATGTTTAAATGAAAAGGTGGTATGATATGAAGAAAAGAAATCTATTAATAATTGCAATTTTGGGGGTTACTCTGTTAGTTACAATATTTGTTCTCGCTGGGACGCCTTTGGTTATTGAATTATCCAATATAAATCAAGGGTCGCGAAGCTTAGCCGACGGCGGAAATTATAGTGGAACACTTTTAAATATAAGCTTTTTAATGAATAGCCCGGATAACCAGAGCCTATTAAATGTAACATTTTTCTGGCAGATATATTCTAATAATTCTCTGCTGTTCACTTTTAGTCCTGCCAATGGTTCAAATATGTCGCGAGTAGTAGTTAGTAATGAAACTGGACAGGGCGCAGCTTATGGCCGTAATAGGACTTATTGGAATTATAGCTTAGATACGACTACCTTACCTAATGGCCAATACAATATTACAATAAATGTAAATAATGTTACTTTTGGAAACCTTACAAATCACTCTTTTATGAGGAGTATTGTTATTGATAATATTCCGCCAACTAACGTTACAGTTACTAATCCTGCTGCTGGCACAACGGCAAATATCGCTTCGCCAGGTAATGATGCTGAAGCTAATATTACATTTAATGTAACAACTATTGAAGCTAATTTAACCGGTGTTTCTTCAGTGGTGTTCCAATTTTCTAATGGAACTAGCCGCCCCTTCAATAGAACTGCAACAATAAATAATACTGCTACTGCTCCTACAATTTTAACCAAGCCGACTTTTTGGGGCGTAAGTGTTAACAAATCATCATTTGCTGATGAAAATCCGATGACTGTAACTGTTTATTCAATAGATTTTGCTGGATCAACCAACAGTACGGCCACATTTAGCTTAAATGTTGATAAAACTTTACCGACTATTAGTCTTACAAAAAGTGAATCCACTGATGATTCACTAACTATTACTCTGACTACTTCCAGTGATGCTGGTACTTGTACCTCTGATCTTGGTACAGTAACCGGAACAGCCGCAACTCGAACAATTACGGCAACTGGCCTAGCAGCTGATACTAGTTATTCATTTACAGTAAGATGTTCGGATGAAGTCGGTAACAGCGGTAGCGGAACATCGTCTTTTACTACTGATGCTCAATCAGGGGGTTCGGGTGCAGGGACTGGTACCGGCACTGGCGGAGCTCCTTCCAGAAGAGCTGCTCGGGAAGCTGCTGCGCCTACAACGACTGCTCCGGAAGTTGAGGTAGTGGTAATGAACTTTAACGTAAATGAAGCCACGCCGATAACTGTAGGTGAAACTTCACATACAGTAACAGTTTTATCAGCCACTGCTGAAAGCGTAACGGTAACCCTCTCTTCTGAGCCGGTTACTTTAACTCTTAATGCAGGAGAAACTAGGAAAATTGATACTGATGGCGATGGTAAAAACGATTTAAGCGTTAAATATGTAAGCTTAGTGGCTGGCAAGCCTAAGTTGGAATTTAGAACTCTGGCTGTAGAAGTAACCCCTGTTGAACCAGTAGCGCCAGTTGGCGGAGCTCAGCCTGAAGCAGGAGCTGGTGAAGAAGCTGCCACTGGCGGAAATGCCGGCTTAGTTTGGGTTGTAGTTTTAATAGTTGTGGTAGTTTTAGCTGCAGGAGCTTACTTCGGCTTAAGAAAGAGAAATTAAATTCTTTATTTTTTTTGTTTTTTATTGTGCGGTGTTGCAACACAGCATTTTAGCCAATAATTTTTACAGGTGATTTGATTTGTTATCTTTGAACTAATTTTTCCATTAAAAAATAAATAATGATCAAACTTATGAAATCTAACTAAACTAATCTGTCAATAATGCCCGTGTATTTATGAATTAAAACATTTCTGAATTTTTTCATCTCGATTAATTTTCTTTTAAGGGCTGGAGAGATAACTTTTGACTGCTCCAGCTTCTCAAAGACGCTTTCTTCTTCAGTAGGCAGCCCTAGTTTTAGTTCTTTCACTAATAATTGCGAAATGTCAATGCAAATCTCAATCATCAACTGCAATGTTCTTTCGCAGAATCTCTTCTTTCCAAATTTTTTTCATACTGCGAGAATGATTTTGGAAGATGGTTTTCCAGTTCTCTGAGATAAACATCCAGCTGGCCCAGCGAATAAAGTATGCGGCGGCTGGATTCATCCATTCATTACCGCCTCCAGATAGTTTTCATAAATCGGTTTAAAGTGTTCATACTCTTGTTCTGTTTTGAAGCACAGATCATAGAGGGCATCTTCGTCATTGCAGTAAATTAAGCTTAAATCCCGAAAAACAGCTGTTTTAATGTATAATGGCAATTCCTGAAAGATCTGAACATCGTATTTTTCATTTTCGGGAGTATATTGCAGGCGCTTTTTAGCTAAAGTATAAGAGCTGTACTTCTTTGGCTTAAGAAAGATGCAAATATCAATGTCATTATACTTTTCTTTCCTAGCATAACTGCCGAATAAAGCTACGGCTATTACCTCGCGGTCTTTCTTGGCTTTTTCTATAATCTGTTTTATCTGCTGATCCATACTCATTAAATACTAGGAAATAATATAAACTTTTTGCCAATGTTGGCCAGCCGCGGAAACGAAATACATATAAATAAAAAAGCATTACAAAGAGATATAGATTGGTGTATAAGAAAAAAGGATTGGCGTATAGATGAAAGTAGGAAAGTTAAATAGTAAGTTGAATAGCAGTTCTAAAATTAATGCTAATTCTAAAAAAACCACTCCTAAAACCAGCAATAATCTTTTAATTAAAAAAAACACTAAAATTTTAATCGTTGCTTTCAGCAGTTTAATCTTGTTGGCGGTAATCGCGCTGCTTATTTTTTTATATACTCCTTTACGAGATACTTTTGCTGGACAAGCTGTTGGCGCTTTTTGTTCAGAGGCGACACTATGCGGGCCGGGAGAGTATTGCAATGCAGGAATCTGTGCTGGTTTGATAGCCAACTATCAGATTTGTCAAACCACTGTCCGAATTATCGTGCCGGGTGATCCGACGCCATCAACAGATATTAATTTACAATGTCTTGGCACTCCGGCAACTTCATCTCTAAGCATAGGAGGAGGTTCAACAACTCCAGCAATGCCAGGGCTTTGCCTTCCAGCCGAGAGAGACGCAACTATTT
>Ga0209541_10006747_pt1 | contig 19474 bp, 15 predicted proteins | sample RifCSPlowO2_01_FD_184027 | JGI IMG/M metagenome (GOLD analysis project Ga0209541, IMG submission 184027) | Groundwater microbial communities from Rifle, Colorado - Rifle CSP2_plank lowO2_0.1 (SPAdes) (version 2) | ecosystem: Environmental > Aquatic > Deep subsurface > Groundwater | place... | reverse complement strand
AGATTTGATCCTGAGACTGGAGAAACAAAACATTTTTTTGGGAGCGACCTTGATATGAGAAAGGAATTTGACATAAAGAAACTAATTAAAATGAAGAGTTATAAAGGAGTAAGACATGCTGCCGGGCAGCCTGTGAGGGGACAGAGAACACGCTCGCACTTTAGAAGCAGGGAAAACAAGCAAAAAGTCGGGGGACTGAAAAAGAAGAAGACAGAGGTAAAACAAGCAGGGGAGTTTAACAAAAAATGATTAGAAAAAAGAAACTTTATGCAAGACCGAGGAAAGCCTTTGAAAAAACAAGGATAGAAGAAGAAAATGTGCTGGTTAAAAATTATGGGTTAAAGAATAAAAGAGAAATTTGGAAATCCCTCGCTAAAATAGGTTACTTTAGAAAGAGAGCAAAGGCGCTTGCGATGGCTTCGAGAGAAGAGCAGGAAGTGTTTTTTAGGAAATTGAATGCTCTTGGCCTTAAAGTTGATTCTATAACTGAAGCCTTAGATTTGCAGGTTGAAGATTTGCTAAAGAGGAGACTCCCAACTATTGTGACTCGATTAAAGTTTGCGAGTACAATCAGACAGGCAAGGCAAATGGTTGTGCACAAGAAAATAATGATTAATAAAAGGGTAGTGGATTCACCAAGCTTTATCGTAGGAGTTGGTGATGAGGGAAAGATTAGCATTAAAAAGAAAGAGGCTAAACAAATTGAAGGGGGCGCTGCACAATGAATGAAATAGCAGAAGAGAAAGTTTCTGCGAAAAAAGAAATTGAAGAGAAAAAGGAAAGAAGGAAAGAAGGAAAAGTAGGAATTGCATATGTTTTTAGTTCTCCAAATAATACGATTGTTCATATAACTGATTTGGCTGGAAATACCTTGTCGAGAGTTAGCGGGGGAATGGTAACAAAGCATTCGCGATTAAAATCGAGCCCTACAATTGCCATGTTTGTCGCCAAAAAAGCTGCAGAAAGGCCCAGAGATTTGGGCGTGACTGACTTATATGTGAGAATGAGAGCTAAAACTGGAGCAATAGGGCATGGGCCTGGATCGCATGCCGCTGTCAAGACATTGGGAAAAGAAGGATTTAGGCTTATAAGCATTCTGGATTCTACAAGAGTGGCTCGCGGAGGGCCGAAGAAGAAGGGAGGAAAGAGAGGACGAAGAGTATAAACATAAGCTTTAAAGATTTTAATAAATCTTTATCCCATTCGCCTTTATAAAAGGCGAAGGTTTAAAAAACACTTATCCCATAAAATTAAAATGGAAATCATTGAAAACACCGAAGAAAAACTTGTGCTTAAAATGGAAGCAAATGAGTCATTAGCCAATGCTATAAGAAGAAACATACCTGAGATTCCTGTTCTTGCAATTGATGAGGTTGAGATTTTCAAGAATGATTCTGCACTTTACGACGAGGTTTTAGCTAATCGCCTTGGATTGATTCCTTTAAAGACTGAAAAAGGAATGAGCGAAAAAACAAAAGTTGAATTTAAATTAGTCAAAAAGGGCCCGTGCACCGTATATGCTGAGGATCTAAAAGGTAATGGAGAAATTGTGTACGGAAAAATTCCAATCACAATTCTTGGAGCAGAACATAAATTAGAGCTGGTTGCAACTGCAAAACTAAGCAAAGGGATTGAACATGCGAAAGCAGTGCCTGGATTATGCTATTATAGGCATATTTTAGAGGTTGCAAGCTCTTCAAAAATAGATTCTATTGTTCAAAAGTCCAAGGGATTTATTAAAGCTGAGAAAAAAGGAAATAAGTGGATATGCGATTTAGAGGAAGGAGATATAGAGGATATAAAAGCAATTGATAAGACTGCTATTAGTGATTCTTCTGAAATATTCTTTGTGATTGAGTCTTATGGAAATATGCCTGCGAAAGATATTTTACTCAAGGCGATTAAAGCATTTGAAGAAAATTTGGATGAGTTTGAAGAGAAGATTGGGTAATTAATTTTTGTTAATTAATATTTAGGAAAGAAGAATAAATATCTGGATAGGATATGCAGGGAGTTAATTGATAATTAGGGTTAATGCTAGAAGAATTAAAAGTAAAAATTAAAGTAGAAGTTGATGATATCAGATTACAGATAATTATCTAGAGATTATAGACTAAAGTGTATAATTTTAAAAATAGGGTTTCTCCTTAATTTATTATCTCCCAAACCAATAATCTAAAAATTTGTCGCCGTCTCTTGTATTTTCATCCCCATAAACACTAGTTATAATTCTGCCTGTTATTGCTAAGCCTGTTGCTGGCGGAGGGGTAGTTTCGCTGGTTCCGCTACTTGAAGATGATTCTACTGGTGGCGAGCTTCCGCTGCTAGTACTTTCAGCGCTGTTTTCTGTGCTTCCTTCAGTTGGTTGTTGAGAAGGCTCTTGCGGATTTGATGGCTCTTGTATAATTTGCTGTTCTTGTTGAGGAACTTCTTGCTGCGGGGCAGGTGGGCAAATCCAATTCCCGTCTTGACAATAAGAGGCGCCAGCAGGAGCACAACTAGGGGCTTGTCCAGAACAAAATTGCTGATTTTGCTGATCTGGCTGCTGTGGCTGGTCTATTATATTTTGAGGGGGCTGTTGAGGCTGCTGCCTGCTTCCCCCGCAGTCTTCAGGGCAAGCCCAGGGATTCATTTTTTCATAATCATCACATGTTCCATCAGGACATTTTATTCCTCCTGTATTCTGAGTGGGCTGCTGAGTCATTCCAGTTGATGGCTGTTGCTGATTTGGCCCTGTTCCCGGGGCATAAGTTCTGCCTGCTCCACTAGTGTAATCTCCTCTGTAATCTCCACCCACACAAATTACCCAGGGGCATCCCCCTCTATCTTCAACATTTGCGTTCTGCCCTCTGCTAGTGCAATCCTGCTTTAATTTTTCTGTCTCATCTTGAGATTGGCACCTCATTCCGCCACTAACTCCAACTTGCCCCTTATTAACACAGATTATAATTCTTTTTCCACCTTCATATTCTAAAATGGTCTCCATTCCTTTGCTTTTACATTGCAGCCTTGCATTTTCTTCTTCTTGAGTAATTACTTCTCCTGTGCGAGTATCTTTCATTTCTTTTTGAACAAAATCTTCGTTGAACTGCACCTGCGCATTGTTGTAAAATTCTTCATAACATTTCATTTTTTCATTTGAATCCTGAACTTTATTGCAATCGCGATTGAATTTCTGCTTGTTATACACTTGCGACCCGCCTTCTGATGCTGGCTTCTGCCCAAATCCACCAGCTTCAGTTACTGCTAATTGCCTGCATTTTTTTTCGTCATCTCTGCCCTCGCCAGTTATGCCTGCATCGATGCATTCTTGAGGCGCTCTTTGCATAAACATTATTTTTGAACATTTTCTAGGAGCATCTTCGTTATTGGAACTAATTCCAGCATCTAAGCATTCTTGAGGTACATTTTTTTCAAACATTATTTTTTCACATTTGGCTTCATCTTCCTTGCTTTTTCCTGTTAAACCTGCGTCTATACATTCTTGTGGAGCATTAAGCTCAAACATAATTTTCGCGCAATCTTCTGGCTTCTTTGCGCCTTGCTTAGTACATTCTTTAGGCATATACATATTGTATTGGGCTTTTACGTATTTGTTTTGCACTTGATTTAAAACAGGAAGAAGATATTCTGGCAGCAAATCAATTGGATCGCCTAATTGGGATTCCTTACAAGCATTCTCATCTCCCTGCTCGCATTTAATAGCCATCTTGCTTTTTTCTAAACAGAAATCTTCAAATTTCTGAATGCCCATTCCTTTGCAATCGCAGTTTTCAGGACTTTCAAAGCATTGAGAAAGCTTTTCAAAAAAAACTTTTGCCTGCTCCTCTTGTTCTGCGCTAAGTTCCTTATCTTTTTCTATCATCCAATTTGGAGAGTTATCTTTGGGTTTGCAGGCATCGGCATACTGAAGAGGATCAAGCTGGGCAAGGCTTGCACATAATTCATTGATTTTTGCGGCAAGCTCGGCGGCTGTCCCTATTTCTTTTTCTTTTTCAATTGTTTCTTTAAACTTCTCTTGAACCCCTTTCCATTCACTTCCTTTTGTTTTTTCTTTCATATCTTTAATTGCATTTTCAACAGCGGCTCCACTCTCTTGAACCCTATTATTCATTTCTGGGCTTGCTTCTTTCTCAATTATCTCTGAATACTGCAAGGCTCTATCTAAAACTTTTTCAGCTTGTTCTGGCTTTCCTTCTTCAACCATTACCTTGGCTTCTGCAATTTTTTGCTCTTTGTAATCTAATGCTCTTTCTGGATTATCTCCAACTGCTATTCTCTGATAGATGTCTTTAACGAAGTAAATTGGGCTATCGGGGGTTATTCCTGGCTCTGCTTTTAACTCTACTTTTTCTTCTGATACTCTTTCACCAATATCTTTATTTTCAGAGTTTTCCTGGGCGCTTGCTGTTTGGGTTTCTGTTGTAACAAAGGCGGAAGAATCTGCTGAAGGTGGAGAAACTGCATCTGAAACAGAAGGATTAGATTGTGAAGATTCTTCTCCTGAACTAACAGGAGCATCTTCAGCTAAAATAAAAGCTGAAAAAAATAAAATAAAAATAACTGCAAACAAAAAAATTAATCTTCTCATTGATTATTCATCTCTTTTTAACCTAAGAATTAAGATTTTTTAATATATAAATCTTTTGCATAATTTTAAAAATGTGCTGTTTCTTTGATTTGCAAGCATTTGCGGGAGTGCCGGAGCGGTCTAACGGGCTACCTTGAGGTGGTAGTGGCTTAGTGCCTTCCAAGGTTCGAATCCTTGTTCCCGCATTAAGGATTCAAAGATGTTAATTAATAATACTGAATTTCATGAATATTTTCTTAATGCACAAAGAGAAGGATATGAGGTATATATTGGTAAAGGTATTGCGTTAGTAGTATATGAAGAAGATAAGGCTATAGCTGTTCAAGGACTTGGTTTTATAGATAAAGTATTTTGTAGTTTTGAAGAGCTTGGGCCTTTAGAAAGAAGATTAAAAGAAATTAGAAAATTAGAAAATCGACAAGGTATAAAGGAGAGTATTACTGGTAAATTGCAAACAATAATGGATATTTTGGTTGATTATCATGAAACAAATGATGGTTGGGAACAAGAATTATATATTGAATAAGTAGATTATTTTTTAAATTTTAGATATTTAATTTTACCCCTACAAACTATTTAAATTTTATATTTTTTGAAAGAATGTAGGGGTAAGAATATAAAAGATAATTTTATAAAAAAGTTAAGCCCTTAAAGAAAGCCCTGTTTTTGGATGAATGAGCCATAATTCATAACCTTCGCGAAATGTTCCTATGCCTATTTTTACTTTATCGCCTTTAGGGTTATTAAGAGCATAAACTTCTATAGGGTGTTTTAGCTGGGGAAATCCCATATATTCTTTTTTAGGTTTTGATTTAAGAAGATTTTCTAATTTTTCTATTCTTAATTTCTCATCTTCAAAACCCCCATAAAATAAGCCCATTTCTAATGCTTGCCTTTTCGTAGAATACTCTGTAGTCATAAATTATCTTGTAATATTCTATTTTTAAAGATTATTGTTATCAAAAAATCCTTTCGTTTACCTCGGCTTACCTTAAACACGTTAGTGTTTGAGGGATAGAGATTGTATTTAATCTCTATAAAAGCAGGGGTTTGTTTAGGACTCATCAAAGTCCTATGGACTTTGAATGCCGTCAAGAATCTGAACCTGTGAAGATTCTTGAGACATGGAGTCTTCGCAACGCATCTTGACATAAAAATATTCTACCCCTACATTGTATAATAAAACATAAAATTTAAATAGTTTGTAGGGGTAAGAATAAGATGGAAATAATAGAAAAAAATAAGGGCAAAGAAAAATATTATTATTTAAAGCATAATATAAGAAAAAAAGGAAAAGTGATAACAAAAGAAAAATATCTGGGAAAAAATATTCCTAAAAATATTGAAGAAATAAAATTTTCGTTTAAAGAAGAACTTAAAAAAGACCTAAATAAAAAACTATTGATGATTAAAAATAATTTTCAGGCTGAATGGAAAAAGATACCTGAAAGCGTAAAAGAAAAAGAAAAAGAAGAAATTGCAATTGCTTTTACTTATAATACTAATGCGATAGAAGGCTCAACAATTACATTGGAAGAAGCAAGAGAAATTATCCATGATAAAATAGCCCCAAATAAATCTTTAAGGGACATTAAAGAAACTGAAGCACATAGCAAATTATTTTTAAAGATGCTAGATAAAAAAGAAAAGATAACAAAAGAACTATTATTAAAATGGCATAAAGAAATTTTTGGCGAGACAAAAGCAGATATTGCTGGGAGGTTTAGGGATTATTTGGTTAGAGTTGGCATTTATTCGGCGCCTGATTGGCAAGAAATTGATAGATTAATTTCAGAGCTGATAAGTTTTACTGATAAAAATAAAGAATCCCTCCCGCATCAAGCTTCAAGGGATTCTTTAAGCCTCAAACTGCGGGGAATTACAATGCCCAGTTTGAGCAATAAAAAAATGAATCCTGTAGAATTATCGGCAAGGGCGCATTATAAATTTGAGAAGATTCATCCTTTTGGAGATGGCAATGGAAGAATAGGAAGATTATTAATGAATCATATTTTATGGCATAGTGGTTATCCGATGCTTATTATAGAATATAAAAAAAGAAGGTCTTATTACAAGGCATTGCAAAAAGATGAAGAAGGCTTTGTTTCTTATTTTATTAGAAGGTATGTTGCAATTCATAAGAAAATGATAAAATAAGGTTGTTTGCTTCCGCATTCATGCTCGCAGAGCATGCAGGAACAAATGAATTGTGCATATGCAGACAGATTTATATAATTGAATAAACTAAATAAAATACTGGGGGTTCTTTAAATGAAATTTAATCGAAGAGAAATTAATGATTTATTATTTGCAGGGTTCATGATTTCCTTAGCGTTTGCTGTTTTATTTTCCGGCGGTTATAGTGCTTTATCTTCATTTAATGCAGAGATTTTATTTGCTTTGGCAGTTAGCTTTTTTACAGCAGGGACTGGATTTTTACTGCATGAGATTATGCATAAATATTTTGCGCAAAAATATGGATTAAAAGCGGAATTCAGGGCTTTCAGAGGAATGTTATGGCTGGCTTTGGCATTTTCTTTTTTTGGATTTATTTTTGCTGCGCCAGGGGCTGTTTTTATCTGGGGAGGCTTCATTAATCTGGAGAAAAACGGAAAAATATCTTTGGCAGGACCAATGACAAATATTTTACTTGGAATTTTATTCTTGATTTTATTGCTTATACTTGGGAAGACAGGGGCTCTTGGATATTTTTTAAGTATTGGCTTAACTATTAATTCTTTGCTGGGAGCTTTCAATATGATTCCTGCAATGCCCTTTGATGGCGCAAAGATTCTTGCTTGGAATAAAGGAGTTTATTTTATAACATTGATAATTGCTATTGGATTGTATCTTGCGAGCTTTGAACTTTAATTTCTACAATGGCAAGAAATAAAGATCAATAATTGATAATTAATATCTTGCATACAATATTGAGCATCGAATGTAAAATGAAAGTTGCTTTCTACAGCACAGATAAAAACATAAAGAATAAAAAGAGAGCTGGGCTTTTATAAAGAGATAAATGAGGAAAATGGCAAAAATATATGATGTGATAAGTGTTGGAAGCGCCTTAATTGATACCTTTTTGGATAGCGGGGCAAAGGAAAAGAATAAGTCTATTTGCTTCCCAATTGGGCGTAAAATACTAGTTGAAAATATTGATTTTTCTATTGGGGGCGGAGGGGCTAATACATCTTCTTGCTTTTCGCACCTTGGCCTGAAAGCAGGGTATTTAGGAAAAATAGGCAGAGGAGATACTGGTGACAGGATTCTAAAAGCGCTGAAAAAAAATAAAGTTGATTTTTTAGGAGTTATTGCTGATGAGCCTTCTGGTTATTCAGTCATATTAGAAGGTGACAGAAAACACAGAACTATTCTAACATTTAAAGGCGCAAGCAATAATTTACGAATTTCAGATATTAATTTTAAAAAATTGAAGACAAGATTTTTTTATTTCACTTCTATGGAAGGCGAATCCTTCAAAAGCCAAAAGAAGATTGCTGAATTTGCAAAAAAGAAAGGAATAAAGATAGTATTTAATCCAGGAATTTACCAAATAAAAAAAGGAGTTGGTTTTATTAAAGGCATATTAAAGAATACATATATTCTTAATTTGAATAAAGATGAGGCTAAAATATTAGTAAAGGGAGATTTGTATAAAAATTTAAAAAAATTAGGGCCTAAAATAATAATAATTACAGATGGGGAAAATGAAGGAGGTGTTTATGACGGGAAATATTTGTATAAATATTGGCCCCCTAAAGTTAATGTAAAAGAGGCTACAGGAGCAGGAGATACATTCGGGAGTTCTTTTGTTGCCGGGTTGATGAAACTGAGAGATATTGAAGGGGCAATCAAAGTTGCAATGACTAATGCTGCCTCTGTTATCCAAAAAAGAGGGGCTCAAAGAGGATTGCTCGGCTGGAAAGAAATTAGGGAAAGAGTGAATAAACAAAAGTTTAGGATAAAAAGAGAGATGCTATAAAGGTTTGCTGAATGTTAAGTCAATTGCCAAACTTAACATTGTAGTAAATATATTATTATATAACTGAATGCAAATCCAGATAATTATTTAAAAGTTTTAGACATTATAGTCAAGGACGTTAATTATTCTCCTCTTTGTCGTTGACTACATCAAGATCTGCTTAAAGTTGCAAACGTCAAGAATCTCTGGTTCTTGAGTGTGCTCAAGATGCTAATTGCAAAACGAGAAGCATCTTGACATCAAGGGAAAGACTAATGTCTTTCACTATATTCTCTGTAAAATATGTTAAGATAAATGGTTTACTTTACACTGAATAAACTTCTAAGGAAAAATAGACATTATTCATTATTGTTATTTTCTTCGCCTTCTGAAGCATCTTGCGTTCTCTTGGATTTTTTATTAATATTTGAATCAGAAGAGTTATCAGAATGTTCATTTGTCTCTGAATTATCTTGCTGGGGGGAAGAATCCTCCTTAGATTCTTCGTAGTTTTTCTTGTTTTTATCTTCTTGGGATAGTTTTTCTTGTTTTTCTTTAGATTCATTTCTCGGATTAAAAGGAGAAGAATAAAGAGGAGAGTAATCTTGTGTTTTAGCCATTTTGTTTTTATTGTTTTCTTGAATGGCTCTCTGTTGGACAGGGATATTCTCTTTAGTAGGAGTTTTATTATCCGCATCTGTCGTTGTAAGGCGTGAATAATAAGGAGTTGTTTTTATATTTTCATTATTATTTGCCTGAATTTCTGATTCTATGGCTTTTTTAAATTCCATAGTTTCTAGAAATGTTCTTATTTTTTCGTCTTCTATTTTTAATTTATATCTTTTTAAGGAATAATTGGATAAAAATATTACAAGAGAGGTTAGGAACATTATTACTAATATCTTTGTTATTTCAACTTCTTTTTCATCCATATCACAAATATTATTTTTATTTATATCCAAACAGCATTCTTTTCCATATCTCATATAAGGAGAGTTGCACACTATTTCTTCTGCTTCTGCTGCTCCTGCTTCTGTGGTTTTATTCTGTATGGAAAGGCCTCCTATTCTGCCGCCTTTATTGGTGCTTGTTGTTCCTCCGCCAATAGTTTGTTGGGATGCGGAGGATGCAGCCGCCGCGGTTTCGGCAGTAGCTTCAAAGGTGCCAAAAGAAGTATCCTGCCCATTAACATAATTCACTCTGGCTTTAAATTTGTAGATTCCTGCTGAACTTGGGGCATTTAATGTAGCTGTTATGTTCCTGCTTTCTGATGAAGGAACATAGATTGTTTGCTGCCCAGAGGTATAATTTTCTGTTTCTGCATTATTCGTAATCCAATAATCAACAACGAAATTTTGCCCTATATCAACATTCATATTTATAATCTCTATAGTTGAATCAAAGGAAGTTGATACAGGAACATAAGCTGATGCATAAACAATTGTGTCTGCTGGGCCGCCATAACCTGCTACGCCTATTTTGATTTCGTTAGAAGTGTAAACTACTGAATTGACGGTTCCAGTTGCCTGTGAGAATGTCTTTTCAGTATTTGAAGCGGCTTTATAAATTATTAATGAATCTGAAAAGTTATATGATTGAGTTCTGTTTAAACTAGTCAGTGTATTTAAATTTAAATCGGTTAAATCCAAAAGAGATATCTCAGTTAAATCTACGCCGCCTGAATTAACGACTTCAACTGATAATGTATAATTGACGGCTGTTGAATTTTCTGAATTAAAGTAAGCGTTTTTAACAAGTGTTAATTGCTGCCCTGTTTCTGTTGAAGGAATTGTTAGACTAATTGAACTCGAATTTGCAGAAATCATAGAACTTGAAAAAGAATCTATTCCTTGCGCTTGAGCGATGGATGAAGCATTATAATGGGTCGTTGAATTTCTTTGGTATGTTTTAATATAGCTTCTTGAAATTGTCTGGCTTGCGTTTATGGTTTCGATATCATAGGGGCTTTCTGTTGAATCGGTATCGGTTATATTTGCAGATGTGGCGCTGCTCCCTCCTTTGTTTGTTGCTCTTAGAGTTATGTTGTAAGAGATTGTTTCATTTGTTATATTAAGAAAACTTGCTATTTTGTCAAGGATAAAGGAGGCTGGTGTTGCTGCCACTCCTCCCCCGCCTAGTGTAAAATTATCTGAACATGACTTATTATATCCTTGATAATTAAATGAAGCATTTAATGTGTAATTTCCGTCAGCTAAGCTAGAAAAGGTTGTCTGAAAACTTCCATCACTTAGAGAAGTTAAATCTTTTGAAGTACTAAAGATTCCTTCTTTATACAAACTTGTGTTTACGGATTGAGAGCTTAAAGCAGAAATTCCATCAGACACATTGCCTTGGATTAAGACTAATGCGCCTGTTTGGTAAGGGCCGCCTGCCTGACAGTTTATTGTTAAATTAATAATATTAAAATATGAATAGTTTATGGTTGAATTAGACAGGCCATTATTTGCGATAACTGTCCAATTGCGCTGTCCTAAATTAAGTCCTGTCCAATTGTAAGTCAGGGTTGTGCCATTTGATATATTGTAAGAAACATTTAACAAAGTTCCATTTCCATAAAGCCAGAGAGTCATATTGCTTAAATCTCTATCGTATGCTGTATAATTGAGCAGTATAGAGCTTATTCCATTGAAATAAGAGCTGTTAGCTGGATAATTTAGGGCCAGGGTTGATGAGCCCACTATATTTAATGCTCTTGTTTCAGAGGTATTTGAAGAGCCATAGGAGTTTATGCAAGTAATATTCCAATAGTAAACACTTGCATTAAGCCCGAAAGTATCAAAAATTGTTAATGTGGCATTTAAGGTTGTTTCATTAGTCCCATAGCGAACTGAATTGAGATATAAAGAACAATTGCTCGAGTTCAAATTATTCTCAGTTACATTAAATTGGAAAGTAATATTCTGAGAGGTTGTATTTAGCCAGTTCTCGGGCGCAATTAAATTAATTATCTGGGGCGAGGCTTCTGCAATGCTGTATGAGCTCGCGCCAGTTAGATTTAAGCTCCAGCCAGTTACATTTATGCTTATTCTCCCGTTTCCAAGAATAGTCAGGTCTTTGCAGATATTATCTGGGCATAATTGGCCATTTGGGCCATTTGAGCCATTCACCAAAGCTATTGGCGCAGTAAAATTAGGCAAGCCATAAAAAATAAGATTTGCGCTTTTATTCAGCCCTAAATTGAAAGTAGAATTGGAGATAATTGAAATTGAATTATTATTAATCTGCAAGGCCTGGCTTAGATTATTTCCAATGCCTAAAATTGCCTGTGAAAAGCTAATTTTTCCGTAATCAGTACTCTCAAAAACAACTTCTCTGCTGCCAAGACTTGCAAAGCTATAGTTTCCTAATTGTTGGTTGATTATTTGTATCCCATTGATGTCTGGGCTCGCAACTACCAAATAAGTGCCGTTAATCCTGTTAAAAGTGTTGTTTTTTATTATATTTCCATCAGGAGAATTAGTTGAAAAAAGAAGCTGCAATCCATTGCCGACTGCTGAACGAACTATATTATTTTGGATAGTATTTTGGGTTGAATCTCCAGAGAGATAAATGGCATCATTCGAAATTGTTGTCCCAAAAGTTTTTATAATGTTTTCAGCAATATTATTTTCAGAAGAGGCAGTTAATATAATTCCAAAATTTCCTGTTGTTCCATTAACATTAATTAAATTGTCAATTATATTATTTTTATTGACATTGTTCAATAAATAGATTCCATGATTTGTAGTTCCGTTTGCTGTTATAGTTATGTTGTTTGAAGAAATAGTGTTATACCTGATTGGAGAGGTTGTTCCCAGCAAATAAATGCCATAGTTTGTGGCTGTTCCGTTTGTTGAGATAATATTATTTGTTATGTTGTTTGAATTTGTATTAAGAGTAAGGTATATCCCCCAGTTATTTGTTGTATTTGCTCTAATCCAAAACTGATTTGAAGAGATTGTGTTGCTGTCTGCTGTCATTACTGCTGTGCCGTCTAGCTGAAGGCCAATATTTCCTACTGTTCCAAAAACAGACGCATTATTATTAGTTATATTATTAAAATTCGTGTTTGTTGAAACTCTGATTCCAATATTGCCTGTAACATTTAATGCGCCTGCTGCAGTAATGTTATTTAAATCTATGGTATTATAATTTGAGGGTGCATTTGTTGCGCCCAGAATATATATGCCGTAGTTTGTTGTTGAACCATTAGTTGCAATTACATTTTGGCTTACTGTATTAAAGCTGGCGTTTGTTGAAAGATATACTCCGTGATTTGATGCTGTTGTTCCATATACGGTTATAGAATTTGATAAAATAGAGTTATAAGTTACTTCTGCTGTTGTTCCATAAACATATACGCCGTAGTTTGTTGTTGTTCCTTGTACAAAAATAGTATTGCCAGTTACATTATTTGAATTTGCATCAGTAACAAGATAGATTCCGAAATTTGATGCTCCTATTGAGCCGTTAGCCCATATCTTATTTGAAAGAATAGAGTTATTATTGCATTTGTTTCCTACTGCTACTGCGCCATCTACCTCAATGCCATAATTTGCTGTTGTTCCTAAAGCAGTTATATTATTGTTGGTTATATTATTGAAATTCGCGTTTGTTGAAACTCTGATTCCAATATTGCTACTGGCTGCTGGTGCTCCAAGAGCAGTAATATTATTTGAATCTATTATATTGTTGTCTGAAGACCCGCCCAGTGCGCCCAGAATATATATGCCGTAGTTTGTGGTTGAGCCATTTGCTAAAATTGTGTTTAAATTTATAAGATTCTTGCTTGAATTTGAAACGTATATGCCGTGATTTGACGCTGTTGAGCCGCCCCTGGCTGTTGTTATAATATTTGAAGAGATTGTATTATTATCACTAGATGCGCCTGTTCCTAATAAATGAATACCATAACTTGTTGCTGAGCCATTTGTGAAGATAATATTCTTTGTTATGTTGTTTGAATGCGTAAGAAAAGCAATATATATTCCGTGATTTGATGCGGTTGTTCCACTTGAGTTTATAAAATTTGAAGAGATTGTATTAAAATCTGTTTTCGCTGCTACTACACCTAGAATATATATGCCGTAGTTTGTTGTTGTTCCACCTGTTGTAATTGTATTGCCAGTTATATTAGTTAAGCTGGTATTACTATTAAGAAAAATCCCATGGTTTGCTGATACTGTTCCGCTAGCAAATATATTATTAAGACAAATCGAGTTATTATCTGAAGAAACACCTGTTCCAGCTATTTGAATGCCTACGTTTCCTATACCAAGCCCCCATGTATTAATGGTATTATTAGTTATATTATTGAAATTCGTGTTTGTAAGAAGGTAAATGCCATAATTATACGTGTTGCCTCCTGTTGCTGTCCCATTTGTAAAAATCCTGTTTAAGTAGATGTTATTATAATCTGCTGATGTGGTTGCGCTTCCCAGCAAATGGATTCCGTAGTTTGTGGCTGTTCCGTTTGTTGTTATTGTATTGTTTGTAATATTATTAAAATCTGCTTCATTTGAGAGATAAATACCAAAATTGTTTGCTGCACTTCCTTTTGTAGCGATATTATTTAAATTGATATTGTTTCCTGAAGAATTTAAAAGCTGAATCCCATAATTATCATTTGTTCCATTAGTCAGTATGGTATTATTAAAGATTGAAGAATTGCTAAATCCTGTAAGCACTATTCCGATGCCTCTTGCTCCTGCATTACTGGCTTTACTAATTTTGCAGTTCCTTATTGTGAGATTTGATGTGTAAGCAGAAATATTGCTCGCATTTATTCCTATGGTTCCTGCACCTCCTGCTGTACCATAAACAATTGCAAATCCATTGCAGTTAATATCGACATTGCTTGCTGTAACATTTATGCAGTTTGTTGCTCCAGAAATACTTGCTGTTAATTCGTAATATCCTCCGGAAGAAATTACAGTTGGGCACGCTGAAATAGTGTCTGCTCTTATCTCATGCATAAATATCAACAGGAAGATTATTCCAATTAGCATGTAAAAATATCTTTTATTAAACATTTTTTCCCTCTTTTTTTAAATGCTGAAAGAACATTTTCTTATCTATTACTGCGCTTAATACTTTCTTTTCCATAGTCTCTTTTTATATTGCCTATATGACGAATTATATTTAGATTATTTTGTATTTAAAGGTTTTGAGTTTAAAAAAAGGGGGTTAAATTCTAGGAAAAGGGGGCTGAATTTTCCTAAATATACAAATCGTTTTTCTTTGCCAAATAGTAAAGTTTTTTTAGGGCTTTGGTCTCTATTTGCCGTATTCTTTCCCTGCAAAGATTTAATTCTTTACCTGCCTCTTCAAGAGTTTTTCCTTCATAAAATCTTTTTTTGATAATAAATTCCTGCCGAGAAGGCAATTTTTTAATTATGCTCTCCAAGATTAAAGAGATTTTTTTATTTTCTTCTTCTCTTTCAAGAATTAAAGGAGTAGAAGAATTTCCATCAGAGGGCAGATTATCCAAAATAAGAGGACTAAAATAAGCTATATTTGAATTTAATCCTTCTCTCTCTTGAAAATCTCTTAAATCGCGAAAAGTGCCTTTTTTCTTTTGATAACAATATAGGCTATATTCGTTCCTGTTTATGTATCCGCGCGTTTGCGCCCTGAAATTACTATATGAATCTAAGCTGTCAAATCCCCGCCTTTTGACCCTAATAATCTGCGTAACGGTTGTAAATTTTCTATTTAATTTTTCGGCTATTCTTCTGGCTGATTGATAAATTCTTTTATCTTTGTCGTCTAATTCTCTAACTTCTTGTTCTAATTCTGATGTCAAGATGAATACCTCTTGAACACGTCAAGAATCCTCGCAAGTTCGGATTCTTGAGCGCCTCTAAAGTTTCTATTGTAAAGAAACTTTAGGGTCAAAAAGCCCAAAAGAGACCGTAATGAACTTTTTGATGTCATTATTCATACCTCAAAGCGTCAACAGGGATTATTCTTGAAGCACGATAAGCAGGAAGAGCGCCTGAAACTGCTCCTATGACAAGTGCAAAGAGCAGGCAACCGCCAATGAGAGAAAAAGGCATGGCTGCATGAAGAAGATTTGTGCCTAATTGATTTACTGCTATGAATTCAATTGATTTGGCAACTAATATTCCGAGAGTCACGCCCGCAATACCTCCTATGAGACCGAGAAAACCAGATTCTAAGAGAAAGATCAGCAAGATATCTGAATTTCTTGCTCCGATTGATTTCATTACCCCTATTTCTTTTGTTCTTTCCAAGACAGAAGTATACATTGTGTTTGCGATTCCTATGCCACCCACTAAAAGAGAAATTGCGGCAATGCCCAGCAAGAAACCTGTTATGATGCTTAAGACAGAGGAAAAACTTGCCAAGAGTTCTTCTGGAGTTAATACTATGAAGTCAATAGTTTTTTCTGTGAGATCTCTTGAATTCAATAATTTCTTTTTTGTTTTTTCTGCTATTTCTTTTATCTGCGTCTCGTCATCAACTTGAACAACTATTTGGTCTATTCTATCGGGAATATTAAATGTGGAACGAAGCTCTTCAATTGGCATCATTATCATCCTATCATCTTGAGGATTGCCAAGAGAGGTTAATATTCCTTTTATTTCGAATTCATATAAATCGTTAATAATGAATTTATCTCCTGCTTTAACTGGCTTTTTGAAAAAATTATTATATTTGTATTGGGCGCCAATCATTATGCTGTTTTTGTCTCCTTTTTTAATAAGGCGGCCTTCATCTGCCTTGTAGGAGCCTGTTTCTACGAATAAATCTGCTGAATCTAAATCTATTCCTATTGCCATAACATACCTGATTTCATTTTCAAATTCTATCTTGGCGTTTGCTGCTGTAAAGTAAGTTGCATCTTTTACTCCTGGAATCTTTCTTACAACATCTAAATCTTCTTGAGTTAGTTCGACAGCGCCGCCTGTGCCTGGAGCGCCTAATTGGCCGGCTGGCTGAATAAAGAATTTGTCTGCACCGAGAAGTCGAAATTGCTCTTTTACAGCATCTTGCAAGCCGAGAGAAAGGCTAATCAGCATAAAAATTGTAGACACGGCTATGAGAATTCCCAGCAAAGTCAAGAAAGCTCTTAATTTTCTCTTCTTGAGATTTTTCAAAGAGATTTTTGCTAAGTCAGATATCATCTTCTTAATGCCTCAACTGGATTTAATTTAGATGCTTGAAAAGCTGGGAGAATCCCTGAGAGAACACCGATTAAAAGAGAAAAAGAAATTGCACTGAGAAGCAAGGGAATAGATAAGACTACCTTAAAGTCAATGCCTAATGCAGAACTTGCGCCAGTTGCAGCTATGAATGCGAGAGCAAGGCCCATTAATGCGCCAACTATGCCGCCGACAAGACCTAGAAAAGCTGATTCTATCAAAAAGATTAATAAGATATCTTTATTTCTTGCTCCGATTGATTTCATCACACCAATTTCTTTTGTTCTTTCCAAGACAGAAGTATACATTGTGTTTGCGATTCCTATGCCTCCTACTAAAAGAGAAATTGCTGCAATGCCTGTTATAATCAGATTAATTATATTCAGAACAGTGCTAACTGCTTGCAATGCCTGGATAGGGGTCTGAACAGAAAAATCTTCTTCTCCTAATTTTTCATCCCTGTCTTTTCTAAGTTTTCTTTCAATATCCTTTGCAATTTGATCAATGTTATCTTTATTATCTACTTTAACAACAATCAAGTCGATTTCATCCCCTATTTTTAAAAGGTGTTTTAAATCGTCTTCTGGCATTAATATTACTGAATTGATAGTGAAGGTGCTTGCTTTTTTTAGTATTCCTATAATTTCGAAATTCTCGCCCTGGATTTTTATACTGGCTCCAACGCGAATTTTTTTCTCAAAACTATTGTCTAAAAAATCATTGCCTAAAACAACTTTGCCCCTGTCTGCTGAGGTCAATAGTCTGCCTGATTCTGGCTTAACATTCAGCTCTTCATTAATTAATTTTATCTCGTCTTGATTTGAAGGCATAGAGCCAATATACCTGAACTTGGAAATTTTATTGTATTCTACTTCAACTATCCTGATTATCCTTGAGATTACAAATTTTGCGCCCTGGGTTGATTTGATTAAATCTAAATCATGCTCTGTTAATTTTTTTATTGCTGTTGAGCCTGGCGGGCCAAAACCTGTTCCAGTATTTTGAATAGTTAATATGTCTGAGCTAAGAGTGCCAAATTGGCCTGTAATTGCCATATCAAGGGCATTGCCTAAGGAAATTAAAGAGACAACTGCAGCTATGCCAATAAAAATTCCGAGCATAGTGAGCCAGGATCTTAAGCCTCTATGTTTTAAATTTTTAAGCGCCAGGAGAATGTAGTCAGATAGCATTTTTACCCCCTAATCTTCTTGGGCGCAATGTCTGATACTTAAAATATCCTTTTCTTGGATAAATTCACATTTATATGCACCATTAGAAGCATTTACAATACAATATAAATCTGGGCGTATGCTTTTTTTAATAGCCACATTAAAAGGGTCTATAATAACTTGAGTGCCAGAATCAACTGCTGAATGACCTAATAATCTGCCATTTAATCGCGATTCGTCTGTTTCAATTTTTCCTTCTTTAGAATGCTTTAAAGGGTAGTTGAATATTATGTGGATTCTTTCTTTTGTTTGAACAATTGGATAGTTGCCATCTCCTATAGTATTGCGAAAGTAAACATAGTTATCAGTTTGAGCAATATAAGGGGGGTTTAATGATGGCTCTTTTCTAAACTTTTTTCGCTCTTGTTCAAATTCTTCTCTATTAACATCTAAACGTTTGCCGTATTTTTTTATAGTTCCAACATCTGCTATTTTTAATAAATGGGCAAATTTTATTTTCATTTCCATAATCATTAGCCTATCTTGTTTCTTTGCATATTCATCTTCAAATTTTTCAATTGGGCTCAAATTCAACTTATCTAAATAACAAGGGTCTATAATAAGTAATTTTCCTGAGCGTGTTGATACTTTTCCTTCAAGCGTTAATTGAATAGGTTGTTTTGTTTCCATTTTTATTAGCCTCCTTTCTTGCTTCTTGCGCGCCTTATTCTTTTTCTAATCGCCCTATAGACGAACCAGATAACTATTGATACGACTGCTATGCTTATGTAAAGAGGAGTGTTGTTCTTTGAGATTATGCCTAATTCTATTGCTTTTTCCTGAGTATAAACTGTTATAGGGAGGTTTATTGTCTGAGTTATTTTTTTATTATCAAAATCGCTGTATTCTAAAATTGCTGTGAAAACAGGATTTTGAGACTTGTAGACTACATCGAATGTGGATGTTTCAAAATCATCAGAACTTATTTTTCCTATGTAAACTTCTGAATCAGAGAGAAGAGTGTAATCTGAAGGATTTTGAATTAGCTTTAGGGAAACAAACCTTGCGTCTGCAAGGCCTTTATTTACAATTTTTAAAGTTAATTTGCCTTGCTGATTAATTACAGGATTAGAGGAAGATAGGGAAAAAGAAAGCTCTGGGTTTGCTTTTACAGTCAAGCCTATTGCTCCCTTGCTTTGCTTTTGCGCATCATTAATAATATATGAAAGAATGAAAGGCATCTTGTAATCGCCAGGAGTAATGTCGTTTGTAGCTTTTACTGCAAATATGAGTTCGTCTGTGTCATCTTCATCTAATTCAGATATGCTGTCTTCAGAGCTTCCTATTGGAATGAATGGAAGATTTGTGAAATCCAAAACCATAGAAATATCTTCTGCTGTGTCATTCAAGGTGTTTTTTATTTCAACAGAGATTGTGCCTTCTTTATTTGGAGAAATTGTGTCTGCTGTAATTGACCTTATTGTTATGGCTGAAGCTATGTTTGCTAATATGATTAGAGCAAGTAATGCTGAAATTATTGTTTTGATTTTGTCTGCCATTTTTATTGCTGTAATTTAAGATT
>Ga0209541_10006745_pt1 | contig 19476 bp, 28 predicted proteins | sample RifCSPlowO2_01_FD_184027 | JGI IMG/M metagenome (GOLD analysis project Ga0209541, IMG submission 184027) | Groundwater microbial communities from Rifle, Colorado - Rifle CSP2_plank lowO2_0.1 (SPAdes) (version 2) | ecosystem: Environmental > Aquatic > Deep subsurface > Groundwater | place... | reverse complement strand
CGATGCAAAAGAAGATGCTAATGAAACTTACACTATGAAAAGAAGCGACGTTGAAGAAATAAAAAAGAGTTATGTTACAACACAAGCGTTTACTTATATTTTTGCTATGGAGAATGATCAGAGGAATACAAATCTCATACCAATGCCCGTTGGTTTCCAGGAGATACCACATCTTAAGTTTAATTCAACTATAAATTCACGACCAACTTTTTGTAATCCGGAAGGTCCAACAGTGAATATGGATTTCTGGACATATAGGAGGGTATTAAAAGATAATGCACAATGGAACAATAGGGCAGATAAACATGGGATTAGTATGGCAAACAACCAAAATGATTTCCTTAATTATTATAATGAAGATTATATTGATACTACTTATGATGAAAGGTGGAGGATTTTCAATCAATCAAAGCAGCGCAGTTTGGCTTATCTTTATTTCATTCAGAGTAAAATGTGTCAGGATATTTCTTACTGCAACCCTTCTAAAAATTTTAATGATGCAACATGTGCTGTTCGTGGGTATACACAGATAAAGTTGAATACTGAACCACAATATACAGGTACAAATGAGGGGTTTGCGCAATATCCTTATATAAGGGAATCAAGAAGAATAAAACCCTTGGAAGTGATAAAGTTAGATGACATTGCTATTTGGTGTAGATGTGATGGTGGAAGTATCAAACCATGTTACATTAGTCAAATGAATTCGTGTAATATAGATTTTTCAAGGAAACCAAGAATATTTACTGATAGTGTTGGTATTGGTGGTTATATTATTGATGTCCATTCAGGGTTTTATAGTATAAATCCCATATGGTACAATAAGGGTTTAATGGATCCAGGGGATATCGCAGTTTGGCCATATCAAGTTAGCTTAGGGTCACTCATACCAATTAATACAGATGGTTTAATTGCGAGTGCAAAAAATATAGGGGTCACCCATATAACAAATGCTGCATATCGATTACATTCTGTTGAAGGGCATATAGGTCAAGCAGTTGGTCTACTTGCTGCTATGTCAGTACTTTCTGACAATCAACCAAGACAATTCTATAATAATAAGACTGCATTGATTTCTTATCAAGAAACCTTATTGCAGCATGGTCAACCAATATTTTTTGAGCAAGATGTATTACCAGGGAATCCATTATTTGTACCTGTTCAGATTATCATGGCAAAGGGTGCAATTGAATGGGTCATAAATAATTCAAATGATCTTGTATCAAGACAAAGTAAGTTCAACTTTAATCCAAACCAAAAAGTTAGAAGAGGGGAGATTGCAAGAGCCTTGGTTGAAACATTTGAAATCCCAATAAACACACAAGGAGGACCCCATTTTGTTGATGTGCCTGCTTCAGACCAAAACTATAAATATGTAGAAACTCTGTATAATAATGGTATTACTGTTGGCTGCGAAACAAATCTTCAGGGAAGGAGGTACTGTAAAGACGATATCACAAACAAATGGCAAATGGCAGTTTTCCTTAATAGAATAATGAATTCCAGACAGTTTAACAAAATACCATTTTTTACTGATATTCCATCAACAGATGATGGATTTTCATCAATACAAAATGCTTATCAGTTAGGCTTTATAGATGAGTGTAGTGAAAATCCTAAGAGGTTTTGTCCTTTGGAAGAAATCAATAGGGGCAGTGCAGCAAAAATACTATATGCGGCCTTGAGATATAAATTGCAAATATAATTATTACTATTTAGGACAATTTTTTCTGGAATTTTTATTCTTGGGTTACTATCAAGATAGGTTAAGATATAGAACTATACCTTCTTAAAAAATCTTTTTTGAATTTTGTTGCTGTCAAATGCCCTAAGCATCAGCAATAATGCAATCTGATCTAGCAAAATCAGAGATTGTGCGAAGAACTGCCAGAACAGAACTATATCAATCCAAATTTAGTTACAACAATAATCGTTAAATAATTCACTACAATTCTTTCAATTATGAGCTTTTGTATGCGTCCAGAAATTTCTTCTGAAAGATTGGAAAGATTGTTAAGTTGTCTTCCTGAACCAACTTATGCAGAAGTTTCACTATTCGGGGATTTTGATTATTCTGATGTTTCTCGGCAAGCTAAAGAAATAGTCAAAGGCATAGCATTGCAAACTAATAAGGGTTTAACATTCAACTTATAGCTAAGGACTTTAATTAGGAAACTTTTATATAATAGTTCAACATATTATTATTGGGGTGGTAATAATATGTCTTGGATTGATTGTGGGATGGATTTTTTAAAGAGTGTTTCTGATAAGGAACTGCATAATGCGTTTGTTTCTGAAAAGAATGTTCGTGCCAAAATGCGGCTGCATGCTGCATTCCTGCGCAGACAGGGTAAAAAAATTGATGATATCGCTGATACGCTCGGTGCTACAAAAGGTGCAGTAAGCAAGTGGCTAAACAAGCTCAATAATAATGGCCTGAAAGCAGCAATACCAATAAAACAAACAGGCCGGCCAAAACGTATGTCTGCAAAAGAATTAAGGCTGTTGCGCAGAGATTTGCTAAAAGAACCTAAGAAACTTGGTTATGATTATGGCATGTGGAGCACTAAACTTGTACAGGACCATGTTAAGAAAAAATTCAAGGCATCTTTTGTTGGCAGACATATGAGAAGGCTTTTGCAAAATATGGGCTTCACACAGCAAAAGCCAAGGCTATAGATTATAGGGCAGATTCTGCCAAGCAAAGGCGGTTTAAAAAAAACTCTCCTAGTTGGTTCCTGAATACATAGCCCAAGGATATGTATTATTTGCAATATATGAAACAACATTTTGCATACATCCAAAAACTGCACATGGCTGGTTCTTAAAAAGCAGCAAACCTATGCAAAAGTTTGCATATGTGCGCCAACACTTTCATTGTTATGGTGCGCAAGGTTACAAAAAAAGCCATTACATGTTTGGAGATAAGCTAAACTCTAAACATTTGCTTAAATTTCTTAAAAGGCTGCACAATAAATACACTAAAATCTTAATCATAATGGACAATGCAAAATGGCACAAGACTAAAATGATAAGAAGATACTGCACTAACAATAATATTCATGTAGAACTATTGCCGCCATATTCACCACAGCTTAATCCAATCGAACAATGGTGGAAAAAACTCAAGTATACAACAGCCAACAAATTATTCCATACAGAAAAGCAATTGAGGAGACATATAAATTCGGAAGCAAAAAAGAAAAAAAATATGGCTAAGATGTTTCCATATTTATGTCCTTAACTATTAGAAGCCGTTTCTAAGGAAAAAATAATGGATGTTTACAGAAAATCACAAGGATTTGAGGATCCAAGAAGGATAGCATTGACTAAAGTCGATTGGTATTTGGACGATCACGTTAAAATTGAATTAACTCCTTGTGAAGTGAATGTTAAATATAGTGGTCAAGAGCCATCTTGTATTTCTCAAATACGACAAGAATTAGCTGGAACAGATTTTGAGCTTGAAATTAAAGCAAACCTGTAATTATCTCATTAGGCATAATCTAAATCAATAGCATCATAATTAATTTCAATAGTATTTCATGATTTGTTGATCAAAATAATAACCTAAAAATCACATGTTCAACATATCTTTTATATGTTTTGTAGTTGTCTTTATTTCATTCAATGTGGATATGATGTCTGCTTCAATTTCTCCAATCAAATTGTCAAGATCGTCCCTAAGCAAATATTTCTCATTTTTAGATACAACCAGGCCAGATTCTATCAGCTTGTTTATGTGGTGTATTACAGTGGCCCTAGTAAGGTTTGTATAATTAGCCAGTTCATCACTCGACATAGGCTTATTTTCCTTTAGCAGAATCAGGAATATCCTGTAGCAGCTTTTTTCTTTGTCCCTTTCAGAAAACAAGCCCAAAGATTTAGATACCCATTGTAGCTCATCATTTATTTCTTGATTGGCCGGTTTTTTAATCTGTATTATGGTTATTCTTCTTACTACCATCTGTTTTATTAGGACATTTATATATTTAAATCTTTTGTATATACTATAGTATATAAATATTTATAAATAAGTAGAGTTTAGATGAACAGGTAGATTTAAGATGAACAAAACAAAAGAAAAAAAACAAGCCATTGAACAGCAAGACGAAAAAGATAATCTCCTTGCAGAATACAAGGATCACTTGCAAAGATTGCAGGCCGAATTTGACAATTACAGGAAAAGGATTGAAAAGGAAAAGGAAGACTTTTGCCAGGCATCAACACAAGAGTTGATGTTCAAGCTGTTAACAATACTCGATAGTTTTGAGATTGCATTAAAGCATATTGAAAATAAGGAAGATTTCGTTAAAGGAATGGAGCTAATCTACAGCCAGCTTTATTCCTTGCTTGAAAAAGAAGGCTTAAGAAAAATTGATGCATTAAACAAGAAGTTTGATACAGCATATCATGAAGTTTTGTTGACAGAAGATAATGGTGAAAAAGAAGAGAATACTGTAACAGAAGAATTGCAAAAAGGTTATATGTTGAACAACAAGGTCTTGAGGTATACAAAAGTAAAAATCAGCAAAGGGGTTAATGTGCACAAAAATGAATGAATTTAACCAAGGATTGTTATATCAAATTATTGATATTAGAAAGGAAAATCATGACTTTAGAACCATAAAGAAACAGATTGGAGAAGATAGATTAAAGGAGGTTATATCTACTATTTATCCAAAATTTACTATAACTGAAATAGAGAGTATAACAGGCATACCAGATTCTACTTTAGGGCATTGGTTTAAACTGCTAAATATTCTAAAAAGAAAGAGATGGTTAAAAAAATATTTAATGATTTAGGAGGAAAATAAAATGGGAAAGGAAAAAATTTTAGGAATAGATTTGGGTACGACGAACGCTGCTGCATCAATCATGCAGGCTGGAAAGCCAGTAATAGTTCCAAGCGCAGAAGGTGCATCATTATATGGAAAGGCGTTTCCATCAGTAGTTGCATTTACAAAAGAAGGCCAAATGCTAGTCGGAGAGCCTGCAAAAAGGCAGGCTGTTTCAAATCCAGAAGGAACAATAACATCTGCGAAAAGAAAGATGGGCCAGAAGTTCTCTTACAATATATATGGCAAGAATTATACTCCACAGCAGATATCTTCATTTATTCTGCAAAAAATAAAACGAGATGCAGAGGAATTCATCGGAGAAAAAATAACAAAGGCAGTTGTAACAGTTCCTGCTTACTTCAATGATGACCAAAGGCAGGCAACAAAAGATGCCGGTGAAATAGCTGGATTGGAGGTTGTAAGGATCATTAACGAGCCTACAGCAGCTGCTTTGGCTTTTGGCATGGACAAGCAGGAACATGAACAAAAGATTCTGGTTTTTGATTTTGGCGGAGGCACTTTGGATGTTACGATAATGGAGCTTGGCGGAGGCATCTTTGAAGTAAAATCAACATCTGGTGATACGCAGCTTGGCGGCACTGACATGGATGAAGTATTGGTCAATTTCATAACAAAAGAATTTGAAAAAGAAACAGGTATAGACATCAACGAAGACAAGACAGCATTGCAGCGAGTAAGGGAAGCTGCAGAAAAAGCCAAGATAGAGCTGTCAACAACATTGGAGTCAGACATCAATCTGCCCTTCATATCTGCAACATCAAAAGGGCCAAAGCATCTGACTATGAAGATAACCCGGGCTCAACTGGAAAAACTTGTGGACCCAATAGTGCAAAAATGCAAGAAGCCAATGGAACAGGCAATAAGGGATGCGAAGCTCAATAAAGAAGAGATAGGCAAGATAATACTTGTTGGTGGCCCGACAAGAATGCCAATAGTAAGGAATTTTGTGGAATCTTACTTCAATAAAAAAGCAGAGCGCGGCGTTGACCCCATGGAATGTGTGGCAACTGGTGCAGCAGTGCAAGCAGGAGTATTGGCAGGAGAGGTTAAGGATATTTTATTATTGGATGTAACCCCACTAACATTGGGCATAGAAACACTTGGCGGGGTTAAAACTCAATTAATTGAAAGAAATACAACCATACCAACAAAGAAAAGCCAGATATTTTCAACTGCAATGGACAATCAGACATCAGTAGAAATTAATGTATTGCAGGGCGAACGTGAGATGGCTGCAGATAACAAAAGTCTTGGCAGGTTTATATTGGCAGGCATACCACCTGCCCCAAAGGGAATTCCTCAAGTGGAAGTGACATTTAACATTGATGCAAACGGCATAATACATGTATCTGCTAAGGACCTTGCTACAAGCAAGCAGCAATCAATAACAATAGACTCATCACAAAAACTTTCTAAGGAGGAAGTTGAGCGCATGAAAAATGAGGCAGAGCAGCATGCAGAAGAAGACAAAAAAAGAAAAGAAACTGCAGAAATAAGGAATAATGCAGATTCTTTAGTCTATTCAACAGAAAAAATATTGTCCGAATATGGTGATAAAATAGACAAGGAGACAAAGGACAAGGTTCAGAAGGAGATAGACGAGCTGAAGCTTGCCTTGAAAGAAGATGACATTGAAAAGATGAAAAAAAAGTTTGAAGACTTGCAAAAAGTCTCCCAGGAAATCGGTACAAAGATGTATAATCAGATGCAACAGGAGAAAGCCAAGTCTGAAAACGCACCTGAAGAAAAGAAGGATGAATCTGATGTGGTTGATGCAGAAATAGTGGAAGAGAAAAAGAAGGAAAAGAAGAAGAAATAAAAACCCTTCTTTTTATTTTTTGAGCCATGGCAAAGAAAGACTATTATGAAATTTTAGGTATAAGCAAGAATGCCAGCAAAGATGATATAAAAAAAGCCTACAAGAAGCTTGCTGTCAAGTATCATCCAGATAGTTCTGGTGACAAGTCGACAGAAGAAAAATTCAAGGAACTTTCTGAAGCATATGCAGTCCTGTCTGATGATGAAAAAAGAAAAACATATGATAGTTATGGCCATACTGGCTTTGACCAAAGATACAGCCGTGAAGATATATTTAGAAATGCTGATTTCAGCAGTATTTTTGATGACATATTTGGCGATGAATCTCCATTCGGAGATTCCATATTTAACATGTTCTTTGGCGGCTCAAGAAGAAAGCGCAAGGGTAATGATTTGAAGTATAATCTAGCCATAGATTTTGAAGAAGCAGTACATGGTACTGAAAAAATTATAGCTCTTGAAAAAGAGGCATTATGCAAGGAATGCAATGGTACTGGGGCTAAAAATTCAAATACAGTTAAATGCCCTAAATGCAATGGTGCAGGAAGATATGCAAGAACTCAAAGGACGCCATTCGGAATATTTACTCAATCATCTACTTGCGATGAATGCGAAGGCCATGGCAAGATAGCAAGAGAGCTTTGCGATGAATGCGAAGGCTATGGCATCATAGATGAAACAAGGAAGATTAAAATAAAAATAGAAAAAGGCATTGACGAAGGCCATGTATTAAAAGTTTCTCATGAAGGTCGGGTAATAAAAAATGGTGAGCCTGGAGATTTGTATGTTGTCATATCTATAAAGCCTCATGAGTTTTTCAAGAGGGAAGGCAATGATATTTATGTTGATATCCCAATAAGCTTCTCGCAGGCGGCATTGGGTGATGAAATAGAAGTTCCAACATTGGATGGTACTGCATTGATAAAAATACCATCAGGAACGCAGACAGATACTGTTTTTAGGCTGAAAAACAAAGGCATTGCAGATTTATATGAAAGGCATCATGGTGATTTGTTTGTAAGAGTTCTTGTCAAAACACCAGCAAGCTTAAATAAGAAGCAAAAGGAATTATTAATAGAATTTTCCAAGGAAAGCAAGGAAAAATTAAAATTTGAAAAGGGGTTTTTAGATCGTATTTTGGGAAGAAAATGAACAAGAAAACAATAGGCATAATATTGATAATAATTGCAATAGTTTCTTCCATAGTATTATATTCTCTTAAGCTAAAGATAGGGGCAGCCCTTGACTTTCAAATACAGCAATATGGCGAGTCATGCCCTACAGATCCAAAGATATGTCCTCATTCTCAGCTTGCTAATTTGGATTCATTTAGCGCAGTGCTTTTTTCTATTTTTAGCTTTTTGGCGCTTGCAGGAATTTATTTGTTGTTTGATAAATCTGAGAAAAGATTGCAAGAGCACCAGTTAGCAATAACCAAGGTTTTGGAAGATGTTAAAAAGAAAGATACAATAGATGAAAATTTTAATATATTGCTAAAGGCATTAAGTGATGACGAAAAAAAAGTGCTTACTTTAATCAAGGAGCAGGATGGCATTTCTCAAAATACACTGCTTATCAAGTCTGATTTCTCAAAGGCCAAATTAAGCTTGTTATTATCTGATTTTGAACGCAAAAATCTGATAAAAAAAGTAAAGAAAGGCAAGATAAACCTTATTTATTTAAAGAAAGCAATATGAACAATTATAAACTATTTTAATCTATTATAAACATTAAAAACAATAATATTCTGCATAGTTTAACAGGTTAATTATATAAAGGCATTGATATAACCTTAAACAAAATTATATTCAAGGGGGTAAAAATGGATAAAGATAAAACAATAGTATGGTTGATAGTTTTGGTTGCAATATTGATTGCATTCAATCAGTACCAGATATATGGCCTTACAAAAGGCTCTGCAACAACAGGAACAAGCAGCGGAATAACAACAACAGCAGCAGGAATAGATGTTACGCCAAAAGGCACGCCAAGCATTTATGGCAGTGAATTAGGCGTAAGCTATGATGGTATTTCTGCATCTAATCCGCAGCTTGCAAACTCAATCATAAAAAAGATAGGAGATTTGGATAATAGCATTACATTGCAGGGTGATAATCTGAAAAGATACATAAGCATTGTCTCTCAGATAAGTTGTGAATATTGCTGTGGAGCAAAATCAATAATATTCTCTGATGGAAAGGCAGCATGCGGCTGCGCACACAGCTATGCAATGCGAGGCTTGGCAAAATACCTGATAACAAAACATAGCTCTGAATATACAGATGATCAAGTACTTGAAGAGCTAGGAAAGTGGAAAGTTCTGTTCTTCCCTGGCATACATGCGCAAAAAGCAGCTGTGCTTCAGCAAAAAGGAATAGAATTAAATTACATTAATCTGGCTTCCAACAAGTACAGGGATATAGAGAAGGGCGCCGCACCATCTGGAGGCAGCATGGTAGGAGGTTGTTAAAATGGAAAGCAAAACAATATTGACAATAGTATTGGTGATGCTTGTGGGCTTTGCAGTATTTCAGGCATATCAAATAATGTCTATTAAAAACAGCAAGGCAGTCATTACAGGCAATGCAGTTCAAACTGTCGGCGGCAATATAGATATGACAGGCTGGACAGAAAATGAAAAGATGATGTATGAACACCATGGCACATTGCCATCAAGATTACAGGGCGGACAAGCTTCTGCCCAGCAAAATGCAATGGTAGGAGGTTGTTAAAATGGAGATTAAGACTATAATAATGGTTGTTTTGGCATTGCTGTTGATATTTGCAGCAGTACAGGCATACCAGATAAGCAGCATGAAGAGCAAGGTAACAGGAACAAGCAGCGGAATAACAACAGCATCTGCTCCAGCACCATCAAGTGCTCCAGCACCATCAAGTGCTCCAGCATCTAGTGGTATGGTTGGCGGCTGTTAACTTTTTTATAGGGAAACACAGAAATGAAAAAATTGCTTTTTTTCTTTTTATTATTGGTTCCGATAGTTTTTGCAGCAAATAATACTGCTACAATCTACAAGAACGAGGCCTGTGGCCATTGCAATGTTTATCTTGATGAGCTTGTTCCTTATTTAATCGGCAAGGGCTTCACAGTAGAACAAAAAAATCTAATCAATGATGCTGCAGCAAGGGGCGAATTGGATTCTTTAATAAAGGAACAAGGAATACCGCCAGAACTGCAGGGCCATATGGTTACTGTAATAAATGGCAATTTGATACTTGAAGGCCACGTGCCATTTAATTCAATAAAAAATTTGTTCGAAAAATATGAGGATTATAATTTTCCTAAATTAGTATTGTATCAGGATTCTATGGGGCAGGCAGATTCTTATAAGATAATGGACTCTAACAACAAGATTGCTGACTGCTCTATTAATGATGATCCATTAAAATGCCTGGAATCAAACAAGAAAGATTTTGTAAAGAAATCCTTGTTGTATCTGGTCATATTCCAGGGATTATTATCCGGAATACATCCATGCACTATAAGCGTTTTGCTTTTGTTCATAGCATTTTTGTTTACAATTAAAAAGACAAAAGGCACAATATTCAAGGTGGGACTTGCTTTCATAATAGGGGTGTTCCTTGCTTACTTGCTGATAGGGCTTGGTGTCTTGAAGGCATTTGTGATAAGCAGCAAGCCGCATATATCTGCATTGATAGGGGCATTCCTTATATTGCTGCTCGGATTATTCAACCTCTATTCATACTTCTTCAAGAAGAATGTAGGTTTTGGTATTCCATCCGGGTTGAAAAGCACAATATCCGAAATGATACAGAAATCTTCGACTACAGCAGCATTTGTAGTTGGCATAATAGTAGGCATTTGCTCTTTCGGTTGTACAGCAGGAATTTACTTGTCTGTGATAAGCCTGTTGCTGATGAAGGCAACATATTTGAAGGGTTTTATTTATTTGATACTGTATAACGTTATGTTTATAGTTCCTTTGCTAATAATATTGTTTGCAGCATCAAATGAAAAAGTTGTTAATAAGATGGAGCAATGGGAATTATCCGAAAAGAGATACATAAAGTTGGTGTCAGGCATAGTTATGATACTGTCTGCTATATTGATATATTATATATCAACAAGGCCGATGTGATTTAAAATAAAAAAGCAGGGAAGAAAATTATGAATCCTAAAAATATAGTGGTTTTAATAGCATTTGTTTTAACAATTGCTGTAATGTACTATATTGTGATAAGACCAGATATTTCTGATTTAGGGATAAGCATACAAAAATGTAGTGCTATAAACACAGATGATTGCTGGCATTCATTAGCGCACCAAACATTAAATGCAACTTATTGCTATAAGATAAATGATTCTGAGCTTAAGGAGCATTGCTTAGAACATATACAATAAAGAATCAAAATGGCAACATTAATATTGGGTAAAACACTTGTTTTTTGGAGTGGCATATTATCAGGCATTTCGTTTTTATTAATGATGTTATCCTGCTCATTTATTATTAGATTGGGAGGCAAGTTTGCTGAAATGAGAATGAGATTGCATAAATATTTCGTGACCAGTACTGTAATCTTAATATTAATTCATTTAACTTTGGCTTTACTATCATCATTATTCGGAGTCTGGTTGTAGCATGATCTATATCGTTTTAGCTTTAATATTTTTTTTGTTTTTGGTAATTGCATTGCTGAATATAAGCATAGAAAAAATATTCAGGAAAAAAATATGCGCAATATGTGCGGCAGTAAGCCTGACTTGGATGGCTTTGCTTTTAGCTAAATTCTTTGGCTATGCTGTTGATGATATTATCATAGCTATATTAATGGGTGAAAGCATTACGGGCATTATGTACTTATTTGAGGATTATGCCAATAGAAAAAATAAAAAATTAATCATATTAAAAGTGCTTATAATCTTGTTAGGAACGCTGATAGTTTACGGAGTGCTGAGATGGATATAAGCAGCATATTATTGGCTGTTATTGTAGCATTAATCTTTATTGCAGCAGCATGGTATGTTTACAGAATCAAAAAAGGTGACAAGCCAAAAGAAGTTGTCAATGACATAAAGAAAAGGCTTGAGAACTGCTGTTGAAAAAAAAAGAATAAGAATATTTTTGTTGTATTGCTTAATTTTTGACAAACCATTTCGTACTTGACTTTTAGGCCAGGGGCTAATTATCAGACAAATTCCATAAAATAGCAAAACTTATAACTATTATTCGCTTAAATAAGATATATTAATTTAAAATAATTGAGGCAAAAATGGCATTAATTCCAACACCAGGGCTTGAAAATTATGCGTTGCTACTGCTTAGAATATTTATAGGCATAATATTTATTTATCATGGCTGGCCAAAACTAATGGCTGGAAGTAAAATTGCATCAGGAATGGGAAAGCCAAATATGGGGACTTTTTTGCATATACTCGGCTTCTGTGAAATGGCAGGAGGCATTGCCACTATTTTAGGCATGCTTACACAGTTGGCTAGCATGGGATTTGTTGTTGTAATGATAGGAGCAATACTGATGAAAAACAGCATGAAAGTGAAGTTCTCATCTATGGAAACCACAGGTTGGGAGTTTGATTTTATATTATTAAGTGCAGCAATCATACTCATAGTCTTTGGTGCAGGATCTATATCTCTTGATAGCTTGCTGGGGATTTGAGATAATTGTTGGAGCGATTCTGACGTAGAATATTTTTTATAGAAATACTAAAACATAAGATTTAAATAGTTTAACAGTTTAACTATTAAACAATAAAACTAGGGGGTAGTATAACATGGAAACAGAATTTGTTAAGATGAGCCCAAAAGGTCAGCTTGTAGTACCTCAAGATATAAGGGAAACAGAAGACTTTGAACCAGGCGATAGGTTTATAGTTATGCCTATAAAAGAAGGAGTGTTATTCAAAAAAATTAAGATGCCTGATTTAAAACAAGAATTTAATAAACTCTCAAAAGAAATGGCGTCTCATTTTAAGAATAAAAGAATAGTGCCCCAAGATATTTCAGAGGCAATTAAATGGGCGAGAAAAAGATAGTTTTGGATACAAACATCTTAATATCTGCTTTCGGATGGAAGGGCAAGCCCAATGAAATATTTAGCAAGATAATAAGCGGCGAGTTTAAATTAGTCATGTCACAAAAGCAACTTGAAGAAGTAGAAATGGTCATAGATTATCCAAAATTTTGTTTTACACCTAAACAAAAATCTAACTTCTTGAGAATATTACTAACCATTGTCAATATTGTAGAGACCTCAAATAAACTAAGAATGGTAAAAGATGATCCAAAAGATGATGTTATATTAGAATCCGCAATTGAGAATAATGTAGAATTTCTCATTAGCGGAGATGAACACTTGTTAAAAATAAAAAAATATAATAATACAAGAATAGTTACAGCTAATGAATTCTTGGAATTGATTAAAAGTTAAATTTTTCCAATGGATTTCAAGTTAGCTTGGCTATTTAAATTTGGAAGTTAAAATGGATGTAATAAACAAAATCTACAAAACCTTGCATAAGCAATATGGTCCACAAGGCTGGTGGCCATTGTTTAATGCAAAGACAGGCAAGTTTGAGTATCATAAGGGAGATTACAGCTTGCCAAAAAATGATGCCCAAAGATTTGAAATATGTGTTGGAGCGATTCTGACACAGAATACATCATGGGTACAAGCTGAAAAAGCACTTTTAAATCTTGAAAAAATTAATGCGCTAAGCCCAAATGCAATATTGAAGATGAGCATGGAAAAATTAAGCGCTATTATAAAACCATCAGGTTATTTTAGGCAGAAAGCAAAAAAACTGAAAGAATTTACAAAATTTTATAACTCTTTGAACAGCAGCATTCCCAAAAGAGAAGAACTTTTATCTGTATGGGGCATAGGAAATGAAACAGCAGATTCCATGCTTTTATATTCATTTAAAGTTCCAACTTTTGTTGTTGATTCTTATACAAAAAGAATAGTTTCTTCTCTCGGTTTAATATCAGCTAAAGATAGTTATGATGAAATAAAAGCTTTTTTTGAAAAAAACTTGAAGCCGGATATTAAGATTTATCAGGAATATCACGCTTTAATAGTGGAGCATGCCAAGCACCATTATTCAAAAAAGCCTTATGGCAGTGGTTGCTTTTTAAGAAAAGGTTGATTGCAATGTATGCACAAAAAAAATACGGTGAAAGCAAGTTTAGCAGGTGTTTGTTTTGCAGCAATAATTCTACAACAAAAAGCAAGGAAGGAATTTTTGTATGCAGCAGGCACAGTAATGCTGTCATGAGCCAAATGAAATGCATTTGTGGCAATGAATTAGAGCTAAAATCAGGAAAATATGGCAATTATTTTTATTGCATTAGATGCGGCAACATAAATTTAAAAAAAGCACTGGAAATAAATGATGTAAAGGATGAAGGCAAAAAAGAGCAGCCAAAAAAAACCGAGATTTTTATAAGGTCAGATGATCCAAGATTTTTTTGACTATTTATTGTCTTCAGCATAAGATAAGTTGTAAATTCTTCTTTCCTTTGGTATAAAATTAATTATCCTGCCATCCTTTACCTTTCCACTGCCAAAGAAATCATCTTTGTACTTTATCAAGGCAAAACCATTTAGCATTTCAATAGTGTCAACATCAAAGCCGCCAACCCATCTTTTTATCTCATCATTATTTAAGGAGATTATGTTCTTTGTTGCATATTTTCCAATAATCTGTGATCCCTCTATACTAAGCCTTATTTCTGTATTCAATATCCTTGCAAAATACAATCCCACATTATTGAACCTGATATCTCTAAATTCGCCAAGTTCCTTGCTTATCATGTATAGTTTATCATTGCTTTTTATTAGATCAAGGTCCATGCTACTATCTTTTATTCCATAGCATTCTTTTAAATCTTTAATTATAGACTTCTTTTCCTTCGAGTTCAGGATTGTGAAATTTTGCATTACAATAAAGCAGTTGTATTATTTTATATAGTTATTGCATTGCTAAGAAATTACATGCAATTATAATTTGCTCTCTATTGCATCTTTTTTTAAGTCATATAATTTATGTGTCTTGCTTTCTTCTGCTAATTTGGCAGACCTATATATATGGGAGTAAAGAATCATTTGGTTTTTGTGAACCTCTCTTTCATATTCCAAACGCCCAACATACTTGCCGGTTATTGCCCCTATGGTCCTTGAAATATTTAATGCTGAAGCTTCATCATGTTTTACTATGAATATCATTGTATCCCCTAGTGCAAGCCTGTCCAGTATATATTCTTTTTTCTGCTCACATTCCATTTCAAGGGATTCTATTGTTGCAGTTGGCAGGTTCATTCTTAATATTGACAGGATATATACAGGATCATTCAATTTTTTTAGTCTAGCTTCTAAGTCATTAAATTCACCTGGACCATAAAGTCTTTCATGTACCATTTTTATCATCCTAATATATAATACCTAAAACTTTTTAACCCTTTGCAGATTTTTATTATCATAATAGTATGTTCTGCTTTGATTATGTTAAAGTATATACTTTATTCCTACCATCAGATGTTTTTGCCTTGCCAATAATTTTGCTTAGCCTATTTATCATGGTAAAAAACGGTTCTTCCTGCATCTCTCCTATCGGACTATATATGCCACCTGCTATTGTAATAGTTCTCTTCCTAAACTCTTTATTTATATCAGTTATATTTTCTTCTTTATCAGGCAAGTATAATTTGCCGATTTCATGCCTTGCTTCTTCTAATATCCTTGTCCAATCTTTTAAGCCCCTATTATAATTCTGTATAGCACCAACAAATTCATCTCCACCGTACCTGCCGAATCTTAAATTTTCTGGCTCTGACAACATACTTTCTAGCATAGTTTGAGTTTTTTGAGCTATCTTATATAACACCTGATCACCATAATGATGGCTTACTTCCTTGTTCAACCTGCCAAAATGATCAATATCCATCATTAGCACTGCCATATCGCCATTGCTTTCTCCAGCAAAACCACCAAGTATTTCATGCAGGAAATCCCTAGAATATAATTTTGTCAGTTTGTCCATTTCAAATTTCCTAACTGCTTCGGCTAACAGGTCTGTACCCTCTTTCATGCCTGCAGCAATGCCTGTTTTTATCAGCATTATATCATCATAATCAGGAATATCTTTTTTTATCTCGGCTAGTTTGCCGAATAGATTAGACAGCCTTTCTATTTGCGCAGTATAATTTCTTGCGCTATCCATCTTTATTTCTTCACTAGTTCGTACTTCTTTGGGTTTATGTTTCATAATCAATTTGTTTACATTTTTGTTTATAAATCTTTCTATTTAGTACTACTAATAAGTAAGTATTTTTATAGATATATTTTAAAAACCTCTATTGATTAAAACCCAAGAAGTTCACATTAAAATTCACTTAGATTTTTTTGATTCTTCATATTATAATGATTTTTCCATGTAGACCAAGATTTCCTAAACAATCCGGGATATTTTTCAAGGTTTTTTTTGGTGAATTTCTGACATGTAGGATTGCTTGGATATCCCGAGCCGATAGACTCACCAACCATCTTTTCTATTTCTTCCACTTCTTTCTCTCTTTCACACTTTGCAATTATTGATGCTGCTCCGCAAACAAGAAAATTTTTATCGGCCTTGTGTTCCACAACAAGCTCTATGTTTTTATCTTCGATTAAGTTTAGCAAATATTCAGTATATTTCTTTATGTTAGGGCTAGGGCAGTCTATTATTGCCTTGTCTGGCTTTAGCTCATTTATTATCTCTGCCTGCTTGTTTGCTTCAAGCCAATTCAGGTTGGATCCATAATTGCCATCAACCGCATAATCTATTTCTTCAGGATTTATTCTTATTATTTTAACTTTTTTTGCAATTTTATTTATTTCCTTTTCTAGCTCCATTCTTTTTTTATGGCTTAATAGCTTGGAATCCTTAACACCAATTTCTTTTAGCCTACCATCCATGCTTTCGTCCAATAAAACACCAACCAAGAACAAACTTCCTATAATTGGTCCTCTTCCTGCTTCATCAATGCCTAATACTAATGCCATAAATATCACATGCATAACTACATTTATAAATTCTTTCTTCATTATATCTAAAATGAAATTTTCAACGACAGAAAAAAAAGACCTGTTGAAGGGTTGGATGGCAATATCATTGGCTTTTGCCATATTGTCGACGCATCAAATAGACATAAAGTCATTTATTTATAATTTTATAATATCATCTTTTACAGTAGGCATAGCTTTTTTGCTCCATGAACTTGGTCATAAATACCTCGCACAAAAATACAATTGCTGGGCTGAATTCCATTCTTTTGATTTAATGCTTGTCTTGGCAATTATAATGAGCTTTTTCGGTTTTATATTTGCTGCACCAGGCGCTGTAATGATCTCCGGGAATCTTCCAAAAAACAAGAATGGCAAGATTTCTGCAATGGGCCCGCTAATAAATATCTTACTTGCCCTAGTATTCTTAGCATTATACTATATGGGTATTTTCAAGGGCATTTCATTATATGGGTTTTATATAAATTCTCTGCTGGCATTGTTCAATATGATTCCTTTCTGGGAGTTTGATGGCGCTAAAATACTCAAATGGAATAAATTGGTTTATGCATCTATGATGGTGGTAAGCTTATTGTTTGTTGTCTTCGCTAGTATTATTCTCTGAATATATCTGATTCCCTTTTTTCTTGAGGCCTTCAAATCTTTCCTTGTCTTTTATGCTTAGCAGCATGTCGAACGGATGTATTAATTCAGATAGCTTTGTTTCAGTAGTATTGTTTACATAAAACATTGCTGCAATTGCTGTGGAGATTCCCGCTATTGTATCATATATCAGGTCTGTCATGGTATCAAAATTGCTTGGCTGTGCATGCATTCCAAAGAACTGGTCTATGGCAAACTCCCCTATCTCCCATAATGCTCCAACAGCAATAGCAAATATTATTGTAAAAAGCCCTATCAATGGTATTGATAGTCTTACTTTTTTTGTAAAGTGCATTGTATATACAATTATGAATCCAAGCAAGGCAATAACAATGCTTCCAAGTATGTGCATTATTATGTCATAATAGAATACATTATTGTAAAGCCTAAAAGACAAGCCAACAGTATGCAAGTACAATGCAAGCGTTATTAGAAAGCTGATCTTCCAATTCATGTTTATGTTGTAATTTCTTTTCAATATGGCAGGTATGAATGACAGTATTGCAGCAATCAATGCAGAAACAGCAAACAAATATTGATTTATATATATTAGATAAGGCACCAATATTACCAGCATGAAGTTCAAGGTAAATGATAGTACAGAGTTTAATGTTATTTCCCTAATGAATTTTATCATATTCTTCTAGTTGGATATTGATTTATAAAATTTGCCTAGGGCAAGATATTTAAACGCTGAATAAGCAAGGTTTATTCATGAGAGAATGTATTTTAAAATATGCATTGCATAACGCAATAAAGCATGAAGGCAAGGCTTCAGTTGGTGCCGTAATATCAAAGGTTCTCGGTTCTAATCCTGAATTTAAGCAGAGAATAAGAGATCTGCAGAAAGAAGCAGCAGAAATAATAAATGAGGTCAATTCATTAAGTATAGAGCAGCAAACAAAAAATCTAAGGGGAATTGCACCAGAACTTTTGAATGAAAAAAAAAAGGAAGAAATAAAAAATTTGCCTGAGCTCCCAAATGCAAAAGGAAGCATCCTGATGAGGATAGCCCCATTTCCTTCTGGCGCCTTGCATATAGGCAATGCTTATGCAGCAATAATTAATGATAAATATGTGAAAAAATACAATGGCAAGCTCCTTCTTATTATAGATGATACTATAGGCAGCGAGGAAAAGCCAATAAGCCCAGATGCTTACAAGTTAATACCATCTGGATTAAAGTGGCTTGGAGTTAATTTTGAAAAAAAAATATTCTATAAGTCAGATAGGCTGAAAATATATTATAGGTATGCAAAAGAAATAATAAGAAAAGGCCATGCATATGTTTGTTTTTGCAGTTCAGAAAAACTCAGGGACAACAGGGCAAAAGGCCTGGAATGTGAATGCAGAAACAGCAGTGTAAAGAAGACATTGGAAGAGTTTAACAACATGCTTACAAAATACAAGGCAGGGCAGGCAGTTCTAAGGCTAAAAACAGACATGAATCACCCCAACCCAGCTTTTAGAGATAGGGTTTTATTCAGGATTTCTGAGATACAGCATCCAAGGGTAAATTTTAAGTATAGGGTATGGCCTCTGCTAGAATTTTCTTGGGCAATTGATGATCATCTTCTTGGAATAACTCATGTTATAAGGGGCAAGGAGCTTATGATAGAAAGTGATATGGAACGTTTCATCTGGGATATATTTGGGTGGCAGCATTTAACTTTATTGCACAGCGGTTTGTTGCAGATTGAGGGAGTAAAGATAAGCAAGAGCAAAGCAAAAAAAGAGGTTGATTCCGGCAAATATTCTGGTTGGGATGATCCGAGGACATGGTCATTGCAGTCATTGAAAAGAAGGGGCTTTGAACCCCAGGCAATAAGGAGCCTTTTTATGAATATAGGGTTTACTCAATCTGAAATAAAAGTGCCAATAGAATCATTATATACAGAAAACAGGAGACTTATTGACAAGGATTGCAACAGGTATTTTTTTATTGAGGATCCAAGGAAGATAGAAATAACTAATGCGCCAAAAATAAAGGCTGAGATACCATTGCATCCTGATTTTGCAGAAAGAGGCAACAGAATTTTCAAGACCTCAAAAGAATTTTACATAACAGATGAACTTGAGCCTGAAAAAAACTACA
>Ga0209541_10006744_pt1 | contig 19476 bp, 21 predicted proteins | sample RifCSPlowO2_01_FD_184027 | JGI IMG/M metagenome (GOLD analysis project Ga0209541, IMG submission 184027) | Groundwater microbial communities from Rifle, Colorado - Rifle CSP2_plank lowO2_0.1 (SPAdes) (version 2) | ecosystem: Environmental > Aquatic > Deep subsurface > Groundwater | place... | reverse complement strand
AAGCTCAAGTTTATCGTTCTTAGAGATTCAACCAGCACAATCCAATGCGTTTTTGAGCGCAGTAACTTTGAAAAAGAATGGGATACTATCGACCATCTGCAAGTTGAATGTTCCGTAACCATAACTGGAGAGATTAAAGAAGATAAGCGCGCCCCTACCGGATTTGAAATCCAAGTAAAAAAATTTGAACTGATTGGCAAGTCTGAAAATTTTCCTATCACCAAAGATCAATCTGCAGAATTTCTGGCTGATAATAGGCATTTATGGCTCAGAAGCCAGAAGATGATTAACATTCTTAAAATCAGAAGCACTGTCTTCCAAGCAATTGACGAATTTTTCAAAAGCGAAGGTTTCTATGAATACCATTCCCCTATTTTTCAAACCGTACAGTGTGAAGGAGGAAGTGACTTATTCCAAGTAAAATATTTTGATAAAAAAGACGTTTTTCTGGCCCAAACTTGGCAGTTGTATGCCGAACCAGCCATCTTTGCCCTGGAAAAGATTTATACTATCTCTCCAAGTTTCCGAGCAGAAAAATCCAAAACTAGCCGCCATTTAACCGAATACTGGCATGCCGAAATGGAAATGGCTTGGTCAGAATTTAAAGACATTCAAGATTGCGGAGAGAAACTTCTGAAACACGTAGTTAAAACCGTTCTGGAAAAAAACCAGCCCGAACTAGAATTTTTAGGAAGAGACATCTCTAAATTAAAACCGGTCATAAGCAAACCTTTTATTAGGATGACTTATACCGAAGCTCTAAAGGTTCTCAAAGACAAATGTAAAATGAACGTCGAATGGGGCAAAGACCTAAGAACAATCGAAGAAGAAAAATTGACTAAACTTTATGACGTTCCGATAATCTGTACTCACTATCCAAAAAAAGTCAAGGCATTTTATATGATTGAAGATCCAAAGAATCCCGAAGTCGTCCAGGGCTGTGATTTCCTTGCTCCTGAAGGTTACGGAGAAATTATCGGCGGCTCGCAAAGGGAACATGACATTGAAAAGATTAAACAACGATTGCGAGATCAGGGAGAGAAACCAGAAGAATACGAGTTCTATTTGGACACCAGAAGATATGGAAGCGTTCCTCACGGCGGCTTCGGATTAGGAGTAGAAAGAGTCATCGCCTGGATCTGCGGACTTGATACCATTAAAGATGCCATTCCTTTCCCAAGGACGATGGAAAGGTATAAGCCTTAATAGGTCTCTACTTCAATTCCTTTAATCCTTGAAAAATGTTTTTTATTTTTAGTAACTATAATATTAATATTATGGCTTAAGGCAATCCCAGCTGTAAGACAATCGCAATCTTCGATTATTTCTCCACGAGAAATTAAATCACCATTAATTGAAGCCGCCATTACAGTACTAGAATCGTTCAAAGGAAGAACTCTTATATTTTCAAAAAGTTCCTGAGCTTGTAAAATTTTACTAGAAGTAACTTTCTTTGCAAATAATCCACTAATCACTTCATATATATTAATTTGAGTTGTTAAGTATTGGTCCTTCTCAATTATTTTTTTAACTTCTTCTTTACCACGTAAGAGATCAATCAAAACTGTTGAATCTAAAACTTTCATGAAACTATATTTAACCTCTTTCTTTTCATCTCAACATTAATTTTACTCTTTTTTTCTAAAATGTTAAGTATATCTTTACCTTCATCTTCACTAAGAATCCCAAAGAAGTCACTTAATTTTTTCTTGCTCTTTTTTGATAAAATTCTTCTTAATTCCTCAGAAAAACTTTCTTCTTCGAGTTTATTATCTACTAACATCCCATATACATCATCCATTATAGATATGGTTTTAGTGGCCATATGTATGTGTATGTGTACGCAGATATATAAATTTTTTGGTCAAAAACAGACAGATTTTAAATAATCCCAAACAAGATAATTGTCCCACCAGCGAGCTGCATATAAAAATGCGTTTGATAATTTAGCAATTATATTATCATCTATACTCAACCGTAAGTATTTTTCTTAACTATACTAAAGTTCCATAGATTTTGAATACACAAAATCTGAAAACTATCTGATTTTGGTGCTATACTAAAAGAACTAAATATTCGAAAATTTCTTGCCTTCAGTATAAAAGAGTGTACATCTTTTTTTTGGTGTGAGCCGCTAACTTTCTGCTGCGAGAAAGCCGAGACATGATTGTCCCTACTGCTACCTCTTGTTTTTCTGCAATCTCGGCATAAGTATACTCCTCAGTAAACCAGAACAAGGCTTCTCTAAACGGGGAATGGACAGTCCTGGAAACCAAATCGACTGCTTGTCCAAAAGATACTCTTCTTATATATTCCATTTCGGATGATGGAGCACCAGCAGAAGTAAAGTCATCGGCATGTTCTTCAAGTAATCGTTGATATCTTTTGTTCTTTCTGTAAGAATTAATGGCCGTATTTCTGGCAATCGAAAGCATCCAGGCTTTAAAATTAGTTCCTTCTGCATATTGATGAATTTTAGTTAAGGCTTTAATAAAGACGTCATGAGTAAGATCTTCAACTGTTTCTCTTCTGTGGGAGAGAAACCTATTCATTACACTCTGAACTTGCGGTGCGAAGTCCTGATAGAAATCAGTAAAATTGGAATAATCCGTTTTACGGCATAATTCTCTTTCTAAATTATCCATTTTAACCAGAAATAAGCTTCTGTTTATTAATATTTATTTGATAGCAAGCCTTAAACAGAGCGGTCTGACCTAAACTTTAGGGTAAATAAGTTTTCGCAAAATCAGCATAACCAAACTTAGTCAAAGCCTGATTAATTTTTTTCATTCCCGTTCTTCCATCCCCGCCGGTTAATCCAAACGTCTCCTCTAAACTAACTTGATGAACGACTGGTTTTTTTTCTCCCGTGCTAATTTTTTCAATCTTCTGTCTGCTTCCCTTAACATTCTTTCTTCAAAATACTTGCCGCGAATCTCAGAAGCAAAAACTGATCTAACAAGAATACTCTCTCCATTATCATTGAAATAGAATCTGCACTCCTCCTAATTCTCCTTGTTCTCTATTCCCCGCTCCCCCATAAAAAGTTAGCTCCGAACTCATCTTTATTTAGGAATATAACTACTTTATAAAAGTAACTTGATTTAAAGTTAAATTTTTATAGTTGAATAAGTAAAAGTTATTATGGTCCTCCACATTGCTAAAACTATTCAGCAAGCACTGCAAAACATTGGTAATCATTATTATCATCAATTTTTTCTCCATAATCAGGAACGGATATCGAGCAATTCCCCTGAACTGATAGATAAGTATGGCCAGCTGAAATGGCAGATAGTCGATCTTCTAAATGAGAGATACAGCCAAGTTCTTAAAGATAAATTTGATTTGTATCATTGGTTAGAATTCAATCAAAATGATGAAGTAGCATACTTTCTAAATGAAACTGGCTCAAACTGCTTGAGCTATTCCGACCATAAAATCCCCCATAAATTCCATCTCTGGCTTGGCAAGAAAGGCTTCATTATCGGCATAGAACAGCTCGGTTCTGGCTTTAATGCCTTAGAAGTAAACGAAAAAAGGCTCAAAGACAATGAGGGAGCTGCTTTTGAATTCTTCCGAAACTGTAAAAGCAGTATCTTCTTTGACGACAGTAGGAAGGCAAGGATTGTGTATATGGAACATTTGATATAATTGTCGCAGTTTTTTGGTATTGGACATTTTATAAGGAAATGTTTTTATAGTTGTTTCTTGATAGTAGTAATATGTCTCTTGAATCCAAGCTAACTGAAGAAGAAAAAGAAATAATTCTACAGGAAGTAGAAAGAGAAAGAAGAAAAGTATTAGTTGGTGGATTATATGAAAAAGGTATGAAAAATATTAAGCCTGATATAAGAGAAGGAACAGCTGAAACACTCGGGCATTTGGCTTTAATATATCCAGACAGATATTTATGGTTTTATAAAAAATGGAGTATAGATAAAAATATTTCTATCAGAGTAAAGACAGCCGGAACTCTTGGATCTTTAGCAGCAATAGACAAAGAAATGTACTTACAATTATACGAAAAAGGGATTAGTGATAAAAATATTTCTATCAGAGAAAAGACAGCTGGAACTCTTGAAGCTTTAGCTTCAATAGACAAAGAAACGTACTTACAATTATACAAGAAAGGGATTAGTGATGATGATATACTAATTAGAAGAGAAACAGCTAAAACCCTCAGAGTTTTAGCTTCAATAGACAAAGAGATGTACTTACAATTATACGAAAAGGGACTTAAAGATGATGACGAAACCATTAGAGGAGAGACAGCTAAAACTCTTGTAGCTTTAGCTATAATAGACCCAAAAATAGATTTACAGCTATTTGGGAAGGGGCTTAAAAATGAGGATAAATGGTTTAGACTTGGAACAACTAGAACAATTGGAGCTTTAGCTTCAGTTAATACAGAGTTATATTTACAATTATATAAACAGGGACTTAAAGATGGCAATTCATTGGTTAAAATTGAAACAACTAAAACTCTTGGAGCTTTAGCTTCAGTTAATACAGAGTTATATTTACAATTATATAAACAGGGACTTAAAGATCAAGATTTCGCTGTCAGAAAAGGAACAGCTGGAACTCTTGGAGCTTTAGCTTCAATTAATGCAAAGTTATATCTACAATTATACGAAAATGGACTTAAAAATAAAGATTTCGCTGTCAGAAAAGAAACAGCCGGAACTCTTGGAGCCTTAGCTTCAATAAATCCAGAAAAATATTTACAACTGTACCAGAAAGGACTTAAAGACGATTATAGGTCTATCAGAGAAGAGACAGCTAAAACTCTTAGAGTATTAGCTTTATCTGTAAAACACAAAATTTTAGTTCCTCTTCAGAATACTGAATATAATTTCTTAGTAGAATATCTAAACTCTAAATATGTTAATGGTAAAACGAAAAAAGAGATTAAGAATGAACTAATCTATTTTGTTAGAAAATCAAATAGAGATTACGAGAAACTAACCAGAATTCTCAAAACTGGAGAAGCCCAAGATTTAGACGAAATTGTTGAATGTGGTAATATTAGTTCAAGCTATAAAATAACCTGTCGTCTTGGTTCTGGTGCAGCAGGGATTACTTACAAAGCGTATTCTAGAGAATTAAAACAGTTCAGAGCAATAAAGATAATTAATCCTAAAAAAGTAAATCAAAAAGAAGCTGAGTTAATGGCCCGTCTGCAGGGAAAAGATTTGGATAACATTGTCCAAATTCACGAAGCTAGCAATCAAATAGCTACTGTTAGTAAAGAGAACAGATTTGCAATTGTTATGGAATATGTGGATGGTAAAACTTTAAGGGAGATAATAGATAAAGGAAAACTCCCACCAGATCAAGTACTGGATTATAGTGTACAGATATTTAATGGTATCCTAAGTTTACAGCATCATGGCATTGTTCATCGAGACATAAATCCACAAAACGTTAAAGTTAACAGTAAAAGTGTGGTTAAAATCATTGATTTTGGTATTGCAACTGATGAACCAAAAGCTACTGGAAAAGCTGCTCGTAGATATGGCGTTCCTGAAAATCAAGAAGCAAACGATTTTTTTTCTTTAGGGATGTTAACTTATAAAATGGCTACCGGACAGGATTTAATTCGCGAAAAAAAAGAAGGCGAAGGATCTCAAACTCATGCCAATGAAACTTTTGAAAAAAAGAAATTGTTTTATTATAGTAAAAATAGAATTAATGGGGAGTTTAGTACAAAAATTGAGACTGAAATTCATTTAGAAATACGACCCATTATTTTTTCTTGTTTTGAATTTACAGAACCAGAAGTTATTCAACAAGCCTATATTCAAGCCAGAGAAGATTTGAAATATCATTTCATGAAAAAAGAAGAGTTGATTGCCATAATAAAAGAATTGAAAAGAAATACTTAATTTTTTTGTGCCAATCCCTTAACAATCACTGCCCTAGTAAAATCATTGATTGTATCTAAAAATATTTTTACTTCTGTAATAACCCGTAACTCATTTAAAGAATACTTTTCTTCTTCTATTTTTTTGACTAATAGATATCTCTTTTTTATTAATTCCCTAGACATTTCTCCTTTATGTAAAGCTAAAAATTGTTCATTGACGATTGAAAAGATCTCTTTTAACGTTTTTTTAACTTTGGGAGTGCATTTATATTTAACAATGGCTTCACTAAGATGACGTAATTTATCCACCATCTTATCAATAATTAAATGTAAAGAATATAATTGTTTTTTCTCTTCAAAACTTTTTTCGGAGTGATCAAGAACCCTAAGATAATAACTAGTGAATTTATAGATAGTATCATGATAATTGTATACATTTTGGTGAAATTCTTGGTAATTACCTTCCAGAGCATGGAAAAATTCGTTGATAAAATCGTTTAACAAGAAGTAAATTCTTTTTTCAATTTTGTTCAAATCTTTTTCTTGATCCAACAGAAAACACCTTAACTCCGTCATATTTTTGGTCTGAGAAACTATCTCCATTCCGATAAATCGCTCGCTTAATTTTTTAATAACACTCTTAACATTAACATCAGTTTGATTTTTATCATTATGGAGCTCTCCAGAAGAATAATGTAAAATAATTTTATGATAATTAGAGATATATAAAACTTCAAGATATCTTGAAAGTAAATATTTATTAAAATTAGAGATGTCTAAAGTGATTTCTTTCTCCTCTTCTTTTTTGTTTCCTAAAGAAAAACAGATTTCTTTCCTACTAAGATTTACATCCAACTCCTCCCCCTTCTTAATATTATTAGCTTTAACCCACTGGCTGGGCAAAGAAACCATTAAAGTACTGGGACCAATTTGAGCAACTTTTCTTTTCATGAGCTCAATTAATCCGGAAAATATTTAAACTTTTCGGAAATATTATAATATTAATATCAATTATTATAATATAATGGGTAAATATATATGGTGGTTTATATCCTAGATAGTTGTCATGGCGGAAAATCTACACCCAAAACAATTCCAACTTCTCTCTTGTCTAAGAGAGAATTCCCGTGAAAAACTGACTACTATCAGTAAAAAGACCAATATTCCCATCTCTACCTTATTTGATATGCTCCAAGAATTTCAAGATAATATCATCACCAAACACACTATCCTGCTTAATTTCTCCCAACTAGGCTACCATATCCAAGCCCAAGTATTCCTAAAAGTGAACAAAGAAGATAAAGATAAGCTCAAAAAGCATCTCATTTGCCATAATAACGTCAATACTATCCACAAAGTCAACAATAATTGGGATTTCATCATTGAAACTGTCCATAAAAACATCAAAGAATTAGACGCTTTCCTAGAACACCTAGAACAGAACTTCCATCTTGAAAACAAGCAGATCCATTATCTTATTGATGAGATTAAGAAAGAAGGGTTCCAGATTAATCAGAATAGTTACTAATCACCCAGCAAATTTAACTTCTGTACGGCTTCAATAAATAGTATTCTTGCTTCTTCAAACTTTCTGTTTGAATAAGCAGCAATAGTTTCATTTACAATCCTTTTTTTTACTTCGCTCTCAGCTGTATTTAACTCCTCTCGCCCCCGCCAATAAACCACTTTAAATCCAACAACGTAATCCAATTCATCCAGAATAGCTGGAAGACTATGGCATTCAGTAACAAAACAAGTTGCAAAAGAGGCAATGTATTGATCCAGAGATTTGCAATTGAGAAATTGTTGGCCACCAGCATATAATGCTTTCAATTCGTCAGAAGCATCTATTAAAGTAATAACTAATTTTTGAGCAGAATTACTATCATCCTTCCCTCCAGAAACTTCATAAACAGAACAATTCTGGCAATTACTAGAACAATTTCCAATACGATCACTTAGATAAGTTAATCTCCATTCGTCATTCTCCCGGTTTCTTTTCCATTGATCTAAGAGAATGATATCAATTAGATTACATTCAGAAGTTATCCTTTTAACTTCTCTTTCAGCTTCTTCAATTGGAGGATTTTTCATAATTGTCATAATCAAACTGGATTAGATATAAGTTTAGACCATTTTTCCGAAATCTTTCCGAGGCCACCCAATCAAAACATTATTCATTGGCGTAATTCTTGGATCTATTCTCTCTATCCTTGCTTCATAACCTTGCTCATGTAAAAACTGTAATCTAACTGTATCATGATAATCTTCAATTCTCGGATAGAGTAATAATCTAGAATCAGGCGGTGTTTTTAATTTGTATTTTCTTATATCCTGACCATAACAACAAGGCATTACCGCTACTGGAACTCTCGCTTCTACTGCTTTTTCAAGAATAGCGTCAGTCAAATCTCCACAAGCATGCACAGCTATGGCTGCTTGGTTTGGTTGTAATTGGTAATTCTCCATACCCTCAAGAAAAACGTAATAGGATTTTTTAATTTTAGAAATAGTAGTTCTTAATCCCCTTACTAATTTTATATCAACAAAATCTATCTTTTTTACTCTCTCTTCTAAACTAAATAGTTGTCCAGCATGCCCATTTCCAGCACATAATTCAGCTACAGAATACTCTCCTTGAAAAAACTCATCAAAAAATGGCTGCACCTTCTGACAGAAATCATCAGCTCTTCTGAACTTTCTCAAAAATTTTTCTAAATCGTACCTGCATACCCTAAAGCTCCTTCTGCGCTCTTCTTCAGATTGGTTATCATCGTAAGGGTCGTGGATATATTGAAAAAATAGCTTCTTGCTTCTTTGGACAAATTCCGGAAATAGCTCTATCCTTTCATCTAAAACAATCACTTTTTCTGAGGATTCAACTATCTCTTCAGTAACAAAATCAATAGTCTGATTAGAAATATCAATTCCTCTTTCTTTCATGACTGCGATTATTCCTTCATGCGGCCGATTATGATATTTTTCTTTCAATCCATCAACATCCGAGATGCCCGCAGCACTGATAGAATTTCTTCCTCCAGTAAAATGATTATAAAATCCCTCTGCCATCTGACTTCTTCCAACGTTCGAAGCACAGAGAAATAATAGGTTATACATTTTGATTCCCTCCTAATTTTCTGAAGCTATGCTCATTAAATGTTTAACTTTTTCTAAGCTTACTACACCTTCTTCTTTAAAATAAGTTCCAACAATAGCTTTATCAGCATATTTAGATAGTTCTTTAAAATTATCTGGACTAGTTCCACTGCCTATTACTATTGTTGCTTCTGGACAGGCTTCTATTACTTTTTTTAACTCTTCAATATTGGGACTATCTCCAGTAAACCTGCCCGTAATAATTATCTCATCAGCACCAAAATGTAAAGCTTCTTTAGCACTCTCTTCTATTGGACGTTTAGCCAGCATAGCAGCGTGTTTAACCTGAATATCAGCCATAATTTTAATATTACCTGCATTCAATTTTTGTCTATAACTAATAACTTCATAAGGTTCAGCTTCAATAACCCCGCTAGCTGTAACTACAACTTCAGTAAATACTGGTATTCTTACAAAACTAGCACCGCAAACTTTAGCGATGGCTAAACTGGCTTTATAATCATTCCATAACACACAAATGCCTATTGGAAGTTTTACTCTTTCTCTAATTGCTTTGGCAACAAGAGTAAAAGCAGCAATGACCTCCGGTAAAACTTCTTTTCGATGAGGATCATCATCTGTATTTTCTATAAGAATCGCTTCAACTCCTCCTTCTTCCAAGATTAAAGCGTCATTTACTGCCTGTCCTATAACTTCATCCATGCTAGTATATTGCGGATATCCTGGCAATGTTTTCAGATGCACCATTCCAATTATTTTCATTTTATTTCACCACTAGATTTTTTAAATTCTATAATCTTCTACATAATTCCTCATGAACATATTTTTGAGCAGCTTCAGCAGCTCTAATAACTTCTTCACCATTGTAAACTTTTGCCATTAGAGATCCAAAAAAAAGATCACCAGCCCCGACAGTTTGCACGCTTTCGACAGGTATCGTTCTCAAATAGTCCCTGGTTTTATTGGAATAAATTTCTACCCCAGAACTGCCTTTAGTTAGAATAATTATCCCTCCTCCCATTTTTTTTAGTATGAGTTCCAGACTTTTGGTAGTATTACTACTTTCGCTGACTATTTCTAATTCTTTCTGGTTAAGTTTTAGGTAATCAACAAAAGGAAGAAGCTGTAGTGACTGTTTTAAATCAACTCTTAAATATCCTTGAAGATCTAAAGCAACTTTTTTGTTTAGTAATTTAATGGTTTGTATTAAGTCACTTGGCACATCATCTAAGATTGTAGACACTATATATAATCCGGCATCGTAATAATCTCTAGGAATTTTTGCGGAGTCAATCTTTCCAGAGTAACTGCGAACAATCCCCTGCGTATTCTCACCGTCTTCATAAATATCTATTCTGGTCGTTTCTTCTCCAATCTGAATACCATCTGTGTTAATATTTTTAAATAGGGTTATATCACAATCAATCCCTATTTTACTTACAATACCGCATGAAATATTATTCACAGTTAATGCTTTAGCAAGGAAACATATAGGACCGCCTACTTGAGAAGTCGTTCGACCTTGGAAATAGATGGTTTCCTTAGTTAAGTTTCCTAAGCAAACAATATCAACCATTTTTATCACTCCTAGAAAAATGAGCATACTCTCGTAACACTTCATATGGTTTCCCGCTAGCTAATATTTCTCTGGCTTTCTCTGCTCCTTCCTTAAAGCTTAAACTTTCTGTTAAATAAAAAATAGTTGAAGCATTAGCTAAAGCTGCTTCCATTTTTCCATCAGTTATTTCTCTGCTAAGTATTCTTCTACTTGTTTCAGCTTTATTTCTTCCCGGATTTAATTCAAGTGCATTAATTTCATTAAGCCCAAAATCTTTCGCACTTAAATGATAATTTTCTATTTGACCATTTTTTAATTCAGATACTAATGTACCGCCAGGCATGATTGAAACCTCATCTATTCCTCCATTACCATCTTCGTTAGCAAAACCTCTGACAAAAATTCCCTGTTCAATTGAAGTAACCCCTTTTTCATTAAGTATCCTATATGCTTCAGCAACTCTTACCGGTTGAATCAAATGATTTATACCTAAAATTCTTTTGTGCATATCACTTGGATTTACTGGATTAGTGATTGGTCCAATGATATCATTCATATGAGCAATTTTAGCAAAATTGTGTGTTTGGGTATGAATTCTTTTATAGTTCTCATCTAATGCATCAGTATAAGCAAAATTAAATTTTGTAATAGCATCTTCTATGATCTTTTTTTCAGGAAATAAATTAACTCCACAATAAGCTAAGAAGTCACTGCTTCCCACATTATCAGTATTTCCTGGAGAACCATGTTTTAACATTTTAACTCCATCAGCAGAAGCAATTAAAGCTGCAATTGTACTAAGATTAGGAGTCTTAAAAAGATCACCACCCATTCCACAATTATCTACAACTCCAGTAGATGATGTATGAATAAATCCGCTTTTTGAAGTACCAATATCATAATCAAAAACTGCCGCACAAATACCCGCTATCTGTTCAGCACTATTCTCTTGCTGATATATAGCTTTGTTATGAAAAGTAGATAGAGCTACTACACTTTGAATTAAAACTAGTTCTCTTGGTAAATCGAAAATATGTCGTAATTCTGTAATATAAGGGCTTAAAGCAAAAGCTCCTAATAGATATGCTTGTTCAAAATCAAGTGGCTTGTTTTGATAACCCTTTTCTTTTAAGAGCAAATTAACATCAAAATGATATTCTTTCACTTTTTGTTCTAATTCCGATAAATTAAGATACTTTTTGGGTAATGTTTGATTCATTTTTTATCCTCCAGTATATGTTTTGATTTGTTACAGACAAATAATAAGATAGTTTTTGTTTGAAAATGTTAAGAGAACTAACCACATCACCAAAATCCATTAGAATTCTTGAATACAAATAAATCTAGTAAAAAGAATTTAGCGCCGTTGCCAACGACAATCAACTCTGTTTCCTGTATCCATTTGTTATAGTAAGTATCCATCTTATATAAATTTTTCCTAGGAAATCCTTTCAGTCCGGATAAATATCCTGCCGCTGCGAAATTCTTTTCCCTCGCGTGTTTTTTCATCAAAGAGAACCGGAACACAATCTTTATTTAAGGAATAGGCTCTTCCATTATGATCGTGCCCATAAGGAACTCCAGCCGGAAGTAATATAAAATTTTTTAGATATTCAGAGGGCGTAAATTGTTCACTTCGCATACCTTTAGGAAGATTTATAGCTCCAATTCCAAAATAAATCTCTTGATCTTTAGCTTGGGTGGGAATACCCTCAATTAAACCATAAGCCATTAACACGTTATTCACAACTTCCATTGCTGTGTTCTCAGTTTCGGGATCATGATGCTCTCCAGCTTCAAACGAAATCCCGTAACCTTTACCATGAGAATTAACAAAATCAATCAATGAACGCCCGTGAGCTACTTCCTCTTTCAGATGCAGATGTCTTTTAAGACCAGTATATTGAGAGAAAGTAGTGATGGAATCAATATTAGTCGCTCCTCTTGCTGCAGGATGAAGTCCTGAATCTTTGTAAGCTTCAAGAGTCTCTTTACTTATCTCTCTCCCTTTCAAATTGGCTTTTACGGTCTCTTCAGTCAACCCGGAAGTTGAGATTACAAAGCTTCCTTGAAAAGTAGAGGTAGAATGGATATCCATAACAAAATGACATTGTGAAAGAACCTCTCTTAACTGATAGGCGATTCTTTCTTCTATATTTCCGTTAGGCTTGCCAGGAAAAGAGATATTGAGGTTCTTATCAATTTGCGGCTTTCCTGCTCTCTCAGCTGCCAAGTTAGCATAGATTAAGTGCACCTGCCCCTGCTTAAGTTCTAATTCTGTTCTTAACCTATCTAAAACTTTTCTTCCTACAATTTCATCTCCATGAACTAAACCAACAATCCCAACTGTAGGATAATTTCCCTTTCCAATAGTTATAACTTCAGAGTTTTTCATTTTTCTTTTCTTCCTAATATGTCTTTTTGTACACAAGTAAAACCAATTTTTTTATTTCCTATTGCTTCCATCTTTTCAAGATGCCATTGATATACGTCACGTTCTTTTAATCCCCATCTTTCTCTCATTTCTTCAGCTTCTGAGCTAGAACAAGTATCCCGAATATATGTGGAGGTATACTTAACAAATTCTAGCTCTTCATTACTCTGTTGGAATGGAGTTACCACCCAGTCCGATGGTCCATAAGCAACAATCTCAATTTCATAATCTTTAAATCTATAAGGTAAGTTTCGGCCGCAAAACGCCTCACCGCCAAAAATTCCCCCAAAATTATTCTTAAACTCTTGATTATTCATTGCTCGATCATTAAATAGACCAACAATCTTTTCGTCACGTTCCCGATTATCAGTTGGCGAATAATTGAACCAGCCGTCACAATTCATAGAAAAATAAACTAATCCGCCTTTCTTCAAAAACATAGTTAAAATTGGATAAGCAATACCTTGATTAACGTGTTCGATAAAAGCTTGACCAGTAACTAAATCTATGTCTCTAAGTTCTTTTTCTCTTTTGGTAAGCTCATAAACACTTTCGCTAAACCCATGTATTTTGGCATCAATATTTTGAGAAGTTATCTCAAAAATAAAATCATCTTTCTTATCGCATCTAATTGGTTTATATACCCATTTGTTTCTAGCCGCCGATTCTTGAAATAACCTTGGCATATCCGCCACTAAGTTAGAATCGATATCAAATGCTTCAATATCAGCTTTCCCTATTAACCCCTCTTCGAGAAGTTTTACTAAACCTCTTCCCGTTCCTGTTCCACAATCTAATATTCTAACTCTTTCTCTTGTTGAAAGTTCTGATCTTAACTCAGCAATAACTTTAGTATTTACAGCTTTAGCATCCAATGCTGGTTTCCAGTTATTTAAATATTCAAGATCCTGGTAAAATTTTTTATCATCATTCATTTTTTAGCCTCCAAATAATCCATCAGCATAAACCTCTTTACTCTATCGAGAGTTTCCGCAGCCACTTCTCTGGCATGTAAATTCCCTTCTCTTAGGACATCTTTTACATAATCATCAGTGATTTTAGTCCGTTGCTCGCGGAACTGTTCATAAGCAGCAGCTATTTTTTCCGGCAGCTCCATCTTGCAGTCATAACAACGAATGGAAGCATCCCGGCAATTTTTATTGAGTTCAATCTCTCTTTCTTGATTAAAAATACGATGTAGATCATAGACCGGACATTCAAAAGGATCTCCTTTATCTTTAAGCCTAGGCCGGGCAGTAACTGTTTGCTTAACTCTATTGGCAATTTCCTCTCTACTGTAATGTGGCTCAATAGAATTTCCGTAACTTTTGCTCATCTTTCTGCCGTCGCTGCCGCGAATTCTTTTGGCTTCTCCAAGCAAAGCTTCAGGAATCACAAAAACTTCTCCATAAAGATGATTAAACCTCTGCGCTAAGTCTCTAGTTAATTCAATGTGCGGCAGTTGGTCCTCGCCGACTGGAACTTGAGTAGTATTGTAAAGAAGAATATCTGCCGCCTGTAATATCGGATAAGCAACAAAACCTAAAGAAACTTCAGCTTTGGCCACTGCTTCTAATCTTTCATCACCTTCCAGAATTCTTTTACCTTCCTGATCCCAGATCTTCCTATCCCCAGCAAGATGCTCAACATAACCTTTGAATGTAGGCAGCCGTTCCATAGTGCCTTTGTTAACTAGTCTTTCCAAAATAAGACTTAATTCAGCATGCTCAGGAACACATGACTGAACAAATAAAGTAGCCATATCCGGATTAACCCCAAAAGCTAACCAGTCAGCAACCATATCTAAAGAGTAACGGCCAATATTTTTAGTATCTAATTCCGTTGTAATCGCATGCCAATCTGCAACAAAATAATAACAATCATGAGTCTCTTGTAATTTAACCCAATTTCTTAATACGCCTTCAAAATGTCCAAGATGTAATTCTCCCGTAGGCCTCATTCCGCTTAGAACTACTAATTTTTCTGATGTCGCTTTTTCTTGTTTCATAATTAAATCACAAGTAAAAGCTTTTTAATCACCCTTTCCCCAGAAATTCCGCAGAAATTCCGCAAGATTTCCGACGATTTATAAACAAAAAACTTTTTTCCGGAAACTTTCCGGAGAAACAATAAAAATACTTTTTAATTAAGCAACATTGGTATTCTACAAAAGAGAACAGTTGTAGTTGTGAATATATCTTGGAGATAAAATGAAAAATCTTGATTACTTAGAAAATTCAGAAAATTCAGAAATAACTAGCTTATACTGTAAAGCGAATAAACAAGCAGTTAATCTTAATCTAAAACATTTTTGTCCAGAGAATCTAGATAAGATATTAGAAGAAAGTTCTTTAACTTTGATAGATTCAGGAGCGATAGCTAACGAAATTATGTTCCAAGATTATTTTGGGGGAATAACTAATAGAGACAATAATGTGTATCGTTATATTCCTAATCTTTTAGAAAGATTGATAGAGCAGTATACTTTTTGGAATGAAGCATTTAGAGAACGAGATTATGTTAAAACCACTCCTGGTGTTCTTGCTCAGATATTTAATTTCCAAGAGATTATACAAGGTTACTTACGAAATGTAAGAAAGAGAATTTCTCAATGTCAAAGGAATGAAGAAGATTATTTGCATCCAAAGACCGGAGAATTTGAAAAAATTAAGAACAATTTAGTTCTTACTCTCTTAGATTACGCCAACTTATTTCAAGTAGAACGGGAAGAATACGCTAAAATAAAAGATCAAGTTGATAAATGTGCTAATAATCATAAACAAGATTTTGGAACAGATAGTCAAATAATCGCTTCTCTGATTTATCGGCGAGTAAAAGAAGATTCGGATAAACCTGTTTTATTAATCACTGCAGATAAGATGATGTTGATAGAAATATCTCGTGCCTGCGGTTATGTAGGGGATGCTTTTCCTGAATTTAAGCAAAAGTTACATTTACCCGTTGGTGCATGGATGTACTCTGATTTTAATGATAGCAACTCCCGCTTTGAATACAAAAAACTGTCATTTTGAGGCAAAGAAATGTACGAAAAAGAGCAGCAAATCATTTCTCATCTAAGAAAAGATGCCCGAACCAGCCTGGCTTCTATCTCTAATGATGTTAAGATGCCCCTCTCCACAACTTATGATAGGATTAACCGCCTGCAGCAAAATCAAGTAATTAAAAAATTCACCGCTTTAGTGGATTTCTCTAAGCTGGGATACCATTATCATGGTAAAATTGCTTTAAGAATTTCTAAAAGACACAAAAAAGAACTGCTTTCTTTCCTGCAAAATCACCCAGCAGTTAATTCTTTGCATGAAATAAACAACGGTTTTGATTTCTTGGTTGAAGTAATCCATAAAGACATCAAAGAATATCTAGAATTCATAGACCAGCTCCATGAATCATTTGAAATTCAAGAACTGCATCAATACCAGATAATCAAAGAGATTGAAAAAGAGAAATTTTTGTGAATAACTAATTCTAATCAACTTCAATTCTAACTAACAATAAAAACTTATTTCCCAAAACTTACCACTTATAATCCCTCAATTTCTCTCCTCTTGGAAAAAAAGTCGCATCGTGCTTTAACTTGTGAACTAAACCCCATAACAGGATTTCTTTCTCAGCACGATTAAGTTTTCGGGCCGTTTTATCATCAGGAGTCTGGATTAAACAGTTCTGCCCAAGCTGGTTATAATAAGCAATTGTCTGTGAAGTAGGAATGGCAAACGGATTCATTTGATAAGGAACAATATTTTTCTCCTTGTCCCAATACCAATCCATAATTTCTAAATCACCGGCAATCTCATGGGCGCAGAAATTAAATAGATTTGAACTTTCTTTGTCCTCCATAAACCTGTAACGGATATTGTACAGCTTGCTGGAACAATTGTGAGTAGTAGAACCGCTTAAAGCCGTAACCCATTTGTTTTTAGTATCAATAATCGGAGCAGACAAACGTTTAAATTGATAACGGGGAGAATTTTTCATACGAGAGGGCACTTTAACAATAATCTCTGCGCCTTCTCTTTCTACTCGATGAGCATCAGCATAAGGAGTGATTTCAATTGCAGGAGCAAATAACCCCTTCCATTCCTGATGAACATAACCATAAATTTTCGTTCCCTCCAAACACTCAACCAAATGAACTTTCCTTGTTCTTTGATCTTTCTGCTCAGTCCTGCCGGTGTTGGATATAGGCTGAAAAGTATAGCCGCAGTAAGGAACAGCTGTAACTTCATTAAAGACTGCTTCTCTTAATTGTAATGGTGTCTTTCTGGCTTTAACTGCATCTTCTAAAGAAGCAAATTCTGGCAGCTTTACTGCTCGCCCATGCTTAAGAAACTTTCGCGCATCCTCAAACTCTTCCGGAACCAGCCGTAATTTGATAATCACAGCTTCCTCTTTTCCCAAACCTAAGATATTATCAACTAAATCGTCAGTTATTTCCCTGACAGTAGCATACTTTTTGATTTCCGCAGCTGTCGGCTGCCTAAAAAATACTTTTGGCTCCATTTCATCCTAAACTGGCCCCTGGCATTTATAAATCTTTTCATCTTTACCACTTAAGAGTAAAGTAAAACTGCTAGAAAAACAAAATTTATAAGCAAAACTAATTTATGAAATCAAATGTACACTCTCAAACAACTTCCCGAAGACTTCCTTGTCCGGGAGATCAGCAGCCTTAAAACCAAAAACCAAGGCCCCTGCATTTATTTTCTGCTAAAGAAAACAAACCGCAACACTTTAGACGTAGTTAAAGAAATCGCTAAACAATTAAACCTCCCAGAAAAACAGGTAGGCTTTGCCGGCAGCAAGGATAAGCAGGCCATAACAGAACAAGTCTGCTCCGCCAAAGGCATCAGTAAAGAGAAGCTCTCAAAATTAAGAATCGATAATGTAGAATTAACCTTCTTAGGCTATAATGACCAGCCGGTTTGTTTAGGAGACTTGACTGGCAACCAATTCGAGATTACTATCAGAAATTTAGACAAAGTTAAGATAAAAAAGATAACTTTTGTTGAAAATTACTTTGATGAACAACGATTCAGCAAAAATAACGTCGAAATCGGCCGTTATCTTGTCAAAAAAAAGTTTAAAGAAGCCGTAAAACTAATTGATAATCAAAAAGTACAGCAGCAGCTGCAAAAAAATCCTACCGATAGTATCGGAGCTTTAAAACAACTTCCATTAAGATTACTAAAAATGTACGTCAACGCCTACCAAAGCTATCTTTGGAATGAAACCCTAGCAGAATATTTGAAAGACAAAAAAAACACGCATAAGACTAAGTATTCCCAAGGCCATTTTATTTTTACCCAGAACAAAAAAGATTTTAATATCCCTTTAATCGGCTTCGATGAATTGAAGACTAATCCCGAGATAAAAATAATCATCACTAACATAATGCAAAAAGAATCTCTTACTCATCATGATTTCATCATCAAGCAAATTCCCGAACTAAGTTTAGAAGGAGAAGAAAGAAAAGCCTTCGTGGAAATAGCCGATTTAGAGATTAATCCCATAGAACCGGACGAACTGAACAAGAACAAACATAAAATTTTAGTTAAATTTACTCTTCCAAAAAGCAGCTACGCTACTATGGTTATCAGAAAACTATTGCTAAACTAATAATTGCTGCAATTCCTGTAATTCCTGCTTTAAACCAGCCTGTTCTCCTTTCAGCTTGTCTAAAGTCTGCTTCTTGAACTCATTGATTTGATTCCTGGAACTGTCCCATTCCAACGGTTTTATTTTCCTATCTAGTTCATACAATAATCTATGCAGTTCTAAAATCCGTTCCTGAGACATGTAAGTCCATACAGTCTCTCGATTATATAAAGCTTTTTAAAGTAAAATCTGCTTTAAACGGGAATGAAAGAAAAGACCATTTTAAAAATTTCCCTGGTTTTGGTGTTTATCGGCCTGACTTTTCTCTATTTTTACAGCTCCGAACTGAATTTATCTGCGATTGAAAATTACGATAATCTGCCTTCAGCAGAATCAGTTAAAACTACCGGCATAGTAGAACAAGTTTCCGTCAGCGATAAAGTAACTTTCCTTAAAATGTCTGCTTTGACCGAACAGCAGTTAGACGTTATTGTCTTTAATAACCAAAACCTTTTCGTCCAGCCGGGAGATACCGTAGAAGTCCTCGGTCAAATGGAAGTTTACAACGGTAAATCCGAGATTATTGCCAGCCAGATAATAGTTAAGTAGATTTTGTCCAGTTAGTTTAATCTTCCACTAAAACATTCTTTTTAGAATACTCAACTTTATGCAATTTAAGCACTTCTTCAAATTCCAATGAATTTTTGATTGGAATTTGAACTGCTCCAGGAGCTAAATGCACTCCATTTAATTTCTTAACCATTCCTTCACTGCCACGGCCGCTTAAAACATAATTAAACTTAACTTTCTCTGTATGAGTTTTATCTTTCAAATTATAAACAAATAAACTAAACCCTAAAAATCCAATCTTAGATGACAACT
>Ga0209541_10006743_pt1 | contig 19478 bp, 20 predicted proteins | sample RifCSPlowO2_01_FD_184027 | JGI IMG/M metagenome (GOLD analysis project Ga0209541, IMG submission 184027) | Groundwater microbial communities from Rifle, Colorado - Rifle CSP2_plank lowO2_0.1 (SPAdes) (version 2) | ecosystem: Environmental > Aquatic > Deep subsurface > Groundwater | place... | reverse complement strand
CGGGCGATTCTCTGTACCAAACAGTCTTTCATGTTAGAGTGTTGGAATGGACTCTGCACTGGAACATAAACGTCATTCTCTCGCACACCTCTTGGCGGCCGCAGTAGTAGAGCTGTACTCGGAGGCTAAGCCGACTATCGGTCCCACCATAGAAAACGGTTTTTATTATGATTTCGACGACCTTTCCATAACGAAGGGCGACCTCGCGAAGATTGAGGAGAAAATGCGAGAATTGCTGAAGAGATGGGCGGAATTCACGAAAAAAGAAGTCTCTGCGGAAGAGGCGTCGGAGCATTTCAAAAACAATCCGTATAAGCTCGAACTCATTAATGAACTCGCGAAAGAAAATCAAAAGATAACGTTCTATACGAGCGGCGAGTTCACGGACCTCTGTCGCGGCGGCCATGCTGAAAATCCTTCGAAAGAGATTGCCAAAGATTCTTGGAAACTCTCGACGGTTGCGGGAGCATACTGGCGGGGCGACGAGAAGAATAAGCAGCTGACGCGCATTTACGGCATCGCGTTTCATACGAAGAAGGCTCTTGAGGAATACGAAGCACTGATGAAAGAGTCTGAAAAGCGCGATCATCGCAAATTGGGGAAGGAACTTGGTCTCTTCACTTTCGACGACGATGTCGGCCCTGGCTTGCCGCTGTGGCTCCCGAAGGGTGCAATCCTGATTGAAGAATTGGAAAAGCTCGCGAAGGAGACGGAGAATCGTGCCGGATACGAGCGGGTGCGCACGCCGCATATCGCGAAAGAATCGATGTATTTGAGAAGCGGCCATCTCCCGTATTACGAAGATACTATGTTCCCCCCGATGGAGTACGAAGGCGAGAAATATTATTTGAAGGCGATGAACTGTCCGCACCATCACAAGATTTATGCCGCATCAGGGCACAGCTATCGAGATCTTCCGGTGCGACTTGCGGAGTACGGCACTGTGTACCGACACGAGAAATCGGGCGAGCTCTTCGGACTCATGCGCGTCAGAATGCTCTCGATGAACGATGCACATATCTACTGCAGTGAGGACCAATTTGCCGACGAGTTCCGTGCCGTGAACGATATGTATCTCTACTACTTCAAATTGTTCGGCATCGAGAAGTATCAGATGCGCTTCTCGACCCACGGTCCGAAGAAATTGGGCGAGAAATATGTGGACGAACCGGCTCTGTGGAAGAAGACAGAAGACATGGTGCGTCAGGTGCTCATCGAATCCAAAATCCCGTATGTCGAGGTCCCGAACGAAGCCGCTTTTTATGGACCTAAAATAGACGTCGAAGTGTGGAGTGCCATCGGCCGCGAATTCACGCTCGCCACGAACCAAGTCGATTTCGCTGTCGCACGACGGTTCGGCCTCGTCTACACCGCGGCAAGCGGCGAGGAAGAGACGCCTCTCATCATTCACCGCGCGCCTCTCGGGACGCATGAACGATTCATAGGTTTCCTCATCGAGCATTATGCCGGTGCATTCCCACTTTGGCTCTCGCCAGTGCAGGCGGTCGTTCTGCCTGTCTCGGAGAAGCACCGCGAGGCGGCTAAGACGGCACTCGCGGAGCTTCGAAGTGCAGGCATTCGCGCAGAGTTGAGCGATGCGACTGAGTCACTCGGTAAACGCATGCGCGAGGTGAAGCTTAAGAAGGCGCCGTACTGGCTCGTCATCGGCGAAAAGGACGTGGCTGCAGCGGCCGCGACCTTCGAGTCGCGCGATAGGGGACCGCTCGGTCAAGTTTCAATTCCGGAGATTTCAAAAACACTCTCAACCGAAATTACTGCAAGAGGGTAATGAGGGGTAATGGGGACAGGGGTAATAACCGCGACGCCAAGTCACGGTGCATATAATTAGCACGTAGAAATACACGTGCGAACTATAGGTGGGGAAGAGAAGATTGAGTTGGAAAATATTTTAGAGCAGTCATTTCCAATATCAAAAGTCATCAACACACTAAAGAAATCGTTTGATGAAGTTACCGTTTCCGACGAAAGCGACGCCGATGCTACGGAAGCATCATCTCGAGTGTTTTCTGTTTGCAGGATTGCATAATTGCAAAATCTATATCTGAGCCATGTTCTTTCAAGATGGGGACTCTTGGCTGATGGCTGGAATAGTTAGGGAAATACGGGCTGATTTGTGCGCCACTTGCGTTTGTTGTAGAGCTGTGCTATAGTGCGCAGAGGTGGCATTTGGCGCTTTCGGTGCCCTCGGTAGGGTGCGGGAACGCAGGTGCTTTGTTCTTAACAACTAACCAAAAAGGAGGTGCCAAATGGCGCTTGAACAGCGGAAAACAACCCGCTGGGCTGCGCGGGTTGGCATGTGGGTTGCAAAGGCGATCCAACCAGTTCTCGATGTCCTCAAGTCTTTCTTGAGCGTAAAGGAGAGCGATGGGATTCTGGTGGGGGGCAAGAAGACTGCGAATCTACTCGTTCGGAAGATCGCGTACTTCTTCGCAGATTACTACCTCGTGGGAGTGTCCGCCTCAATTGTATCCACGATGAAATACCTCGGGTTCTCGTTCTCGTTGACATTTGTGGCGCTGTGGATTTTCGATGTCATAGTGGCTGGCGCTTTCCTCATTCTCTATGAGAGGACTGGAGAGGACCTATCACTCGGCGAAGACTATCGCAGGGCGGTGGACACGATATACACGAAGTCACGACTGGCGGGGCACGCCGCGCTGCTAATGTTCATCGCCAAAGCGACCTATTGGACTGGTCCAGAGAAAGTCGTTACTTTCTTCCGTAAGGAAATCGGGTCGGCCTATCGGGTGGTGATAGTCCTGCTCATCCTGACGGCCATCCAATCCCTGATCTGGACCCCAATTTATGGGCTCGGCTATGACTTACTAGCGAAGTGACGAAAACCGGCGACGATGCACACGCATCGCCGCCGGGTTCTCTTTTTGTGATAGGATTTTTAAATATGAATATTACGCGCAGGGCGCACCGGCTCTCCGTTTTCGGTTCGCTCTCAAAGGCCTTCCCACCTCTTTTTTTCTGGAAAAGTAACGGCAGTGATCCATCTGATTTGATGATGTCTCCGCTTGATGCAGTTCGGGAACTCGAGAGGCGGCGACGAGACCCCGCATTACTAAGGAGAGTCCGGGAGTATTTAAAGGATGATATCCCGGATTATTTCAGAGACGGTCCCATTTCATACTTGGCTCGACACGTCGCTTCACCAAATTTCGAAACCTTGCGATTCAAATACCTCATGGAACCGCTCGGAATGAAAACTGTTGTGAGCCAAGATACCAAGGACATGTTCGTCCCGTGCAATCAGGTAAAGAAAGCGCTCGGAAAGCTCCACATTTGTCGCGGCATCTCACAGAGGGGAGAGACACTAAACGAACAATTCCAGAATGTCTCCATCATTGATTTCAATTCAGCAAGCGGCCATCCTTTTAATTCGATCACAACACATTGGGGCGAGAAGTTAATAGATTTTCATTCCAGATTATTTTCGAAATTCATGCATGAAAAAATAGAGAACCCGGATGATGCGTTATGGATCGATCGGCATCACCGCGGCAATCTACTTGAACACTATAAAGATTTCTTAGCCCTTTTTGTCACGCACGGAATCCTTTTTGAGGATTATGTTATGGAGGATAAGCATGAAGCCCAGTTCGTGCGAAAGGTATTGCGACCTGCATGCCATTTCATCCAACGGCGCTTTGGTCTCCGACCGCTTATTGTTCCGTTGGTTCCCAAAACGTTCGAAAGCGATCGTTTCTGGCTCAGTTATCCGGAGGAAGTCTTAGACATTGTCCGAGAAAATATGGGCGGTAAATGATTTTGTCGGTACTCTCCCCATGGAGCTATCGCTCCGTTTACGATAGTATTGCTGATATAATCAGGTGGTGATGTATGGATAACAAATCAAAATCGTTATTAACTCTTTTGATAGTCCTGACGGCAATCTCTGTCGGTTATACGTTTTATAAGACCGTTATCAGACAGGATTTCGAGATTGTAAACACAGAACCGGAGGCTGATGCTTCCGAGGTGGAGTAAGGGTTATCTGCGCGTGAGGGAGCACTTGAATGTGCCTCCTCCCTATTTTTTTATTTCTATCGGCTCACAGTACTTCTCTTTTAATCCCGTTTCTTTTAATAGAGAACTGCCATGTGTATCCCATAAAGTTAGCCTCTTGTGGAGATCTTGTTGAACAGTAAAAAGCGTCTCGATTAGATAGGAGACAAAGATCTTGAATGATATGCCATTCGCGTGTTGACGTTCGTATTCAGCTCGGAAGAATACAACGATGTTTTCTTCTCTCTCTCCTTGTCGTAGCATAATATGTTTCAGAAATGGATTTCCACCATAGTCAGTGAGGTGAATTATGCCGTTTATTCTCGAATCATTCATAATGATGGGGGCCAATATCTCCTTGACAAAATGTTTAATTGTTTGATCGCATTTCATGCGTACCTCTTCAGACATCTGACTCAACATATCAAAGAATATGAAATGCGACACTTCGTGTGCAATAACAGCAGTTAGTCCATAGTTGCTCGCCACGCTGCTCGCATTTGTGCGCAAGAAACGTTCCAACGAGAAAAAGAAAACTGGCTGATGAAAGGGTGAAAATGGAAGAAGTGTCGGGATGACTGTATATCCGCTATCATTTTTGGGCCAAGAATACTCCATTATCGTGCCGAGAACTTCGAGAACTCGCGCACCATCTTTTCGAACCTGTAGCGTCATATCCGCCACGAGGATTTCAATTTGAGCTTGATGAAGACGATATTGTTCCCGTACAAAATTACCGATCAGTTTTTCCCCAGTTTCTTCGCCCTGTTGTACCGCATCAGTAAGACCTGGGTAGGCACGAATAATTAAACATTGTTTCTCCGGTGACCATCGATACAGAAAATTAGTAAATTGCTGCACATCTGTTTCGATATCTTGCTTAACGATGATTGAGGGTACAGACATTCCGAGAATTATACTATAAATTCAAAGACATTGAATCCCAATAAAATAGGTGCCGAGGATTTTGGTGCTTATCTACAGAGGCATCCTAAAATCCTGGTATCGTAAATAATCTCTGCGAGGGCTTCAGTTTTTCTTAACACACAGTAGAGTTCTAACCCTGATCCATGTGGTAGAATCGAAAGACATGACGAAGGGCGATACTCAGCTAAGACTGGCGTTTCATGGATGAATCCGAAACTTGCAGTCAGCATTTTGATCTTTGCGCAGTGCTGGCCGACCGAGAAAATATCAGAACACGAGACACGGGCAATAATCGTGACTGTCCCCATTCCGCCCCATTCCGCTCCAAAAGTTTGGGCTTGAGCAAAGCATGCGTGGTGTCGGGCGGCCAAAGAATGGGGGCTGACCCCATTAATCCTGACCCCATTAATCCCCCCCCATTAATCCTCGTGGCAGGCACGTATGGTGCAAAAGTTTGGGCTTGAGCAAAGCATGCGTGGTGTCGGGCGGCCAAAGAATGGTGGCTGACCCCATTAACCCTGGTTTACGTTGGGGAATGGGGACTGCCGAAATATTCCACCAATCTTAAACGAAGGAATAGAAATACTTGTATCTGTCCCCATTTTTAACCGATTTATGAGGATCGCTGAGGATACGCTATAATGGTTCTTAATATGACTAAGGAAGAATTTGATGTTTTTTTCGAGAGTTATGCCAAAAACGTTGACGAGGCAAACACGCAGAATTTCTGGAAGTTATCAGATGCACTCATTCTCGAAATAATAAAAAGACATGTTCCAGATCCAGGTCAAAAAGGCGTTATCCTCGATGCTGGTGGAGGTACAGCTCGTTGGGCGATTTTGCTCAGCAAAATATATGCGTCAAAATTTACGGTTTTCGATTTATCCATCGACATGCTTAAAAAGGCTCAGAAGAATATAGAGAAAGAAAGGCTTGGGGAACGCATTTCTCTACTAAAAGGCGATCTCGCTGATATGAGCAACGTTCTAACTGAATCAGTGGATCACGTTATAAGTATCTACAGTCCATTGAGTTTTATTGAAGATCGAGATAAGGCATTAAGCGAGTTACACCGCATTCTACGTCGAGGAGGGAAGGTGCTAGTGATGGGCCATGGTTATTACAACGCAATTGCTTCAAAAATAAATAATTACCGCGCAGCAGCGACTGAGCTTCACGGACTCGATCGAGAGAGTCTAGTAAAATGGGCACCTTCAGTACCCGTACTGAATGTATTCTCAAAAGAAGGTCTGGAAAAAATGCTGAGCGACGCGGGTTTTATAACGAAACAAACATTTGGTGTGCCTGTCTTCGTGCAACCAGGTCTGGAAGATTTTGACTCAGAAAATAAGTTGCGTAGTGAGATCTCGAAAGCCTTAGAGGATGGCGCATTCTTCAATGCAGTGTTCGACCTGGAAATGAAACATAATGGAGAAGCATATGTAGCTAATCGCGGCATGAACATATTTGCTCTTGCGGAGAAGAAATAATTATGGAGCACTTCCATTTCGATCAACTTATCTACCCGCCCTGTCTTCAGGTTGGAGACACAATCGGCATTATCGCCCCTTCAGCTGGACTTGCCGGATTATTTCCACATCGTGCAGAACAAGGAGCACGGATGCTTGAAGAGATGGGTTTCCATGTGAGATTTTCTTCTCATGCGCGAGATTGCGATGGATGGGCCGCTTCTTCTGCAGAGAATCGTGCCAAGGATATTCACGATATGTTCACATCCGAAGACGTCAGTGCAATTATATGTGCTATCGGCGGGAATCATTCTAATCAAGTCCTGAAATATCTCGATTTTGATTTAATAAAGAACCATCCGAAAATATTTCTTGGTTATTCAGACATTACCGTTCTGCACTACGCCTTTGCATCTCAGGCGAATCTTCGTACCTACTATGGGCCATGTTTAATTTCAGAATTTGGTGAGCATCCGAGCGTACTGCCATATACAGAAGCGAGCTTTAAAAAAACTCTTATGAACCGCGGTCCCGTAGGTGAAATTGAAGCTCCCACTGAATGGACCGATGAGTTTCTGGATTGGTTTAATAAGGAGGATACCAAGGGTCCACGCAAAATGAATCCCCATCATGGATATGAATGGTGGAGAAGCGGAAATGCATCCGGCCCACTGTGGGGAGGAACAATTCCAAGCATAAATCATCTTGCGGGCACAAAATATTGGGTTGACCCGACAGACACCATCTTCTTTATTGATATTCCAGAAGGTGGTCCTGGAGAATACATGCCACAATCCGAATTGGACTCATATCTTGCAGATCTTGATAATCTCGGCGTTTTCAAAAGCATTGGTGGCTTAATTATTGGTCGTCCGTATCGATATGGTGAAAATGAAATTAAGGTGCTTCGATCGATGGTTGATCAATATACAAACCACTACAATTATCCTATTTTATACAATGCAGCTATTGGACATACGTCTCCCATCATAACTGCGCCGCTTGGCAGCAATGCGCGTATAGATTCTTCAGCGAATTTATTCAAACTTCTGTGATCTAGGAAAAGAGGCAACCCCGCCGACAGGCGGGGTTGGTTGTGTTACGTGAAGTTCGTCAGAAGGAGCTCAGTTCCAAGACCACTCGTGAAGAGCCGTTCTTTCCGCGACTGGAGCAATTTTTGGGTCCAATCTGCGAATCCTCCATCCACGAGCGGGTATTGCTCACCTCGTTCATTCGTCGCCCAGATTTTGATGCACGCATTGGTATAATAGTTCATGCCGGCCGCGCGATCAAAATCAATTTGGAAGGTCACCCAAGGGAATGTGCATCTTAATGGGGTGATCACCTGCTTCTCAAGGTCAGAAAGCAATATTGTCATTTCGTTGATTTTATATTTCTCAACGAATGCTGAAGTGACCTCATCGATGCTACGAACACGACGCATCCAATGAAGGTTGTACTGATCAAAAACGCTCGAGCCTTGAATCTGAACGGCTCTACCGATTTCTGCGCTATCGAGTTCATGATGAGCTACTATTGCCCTCATGATGCGAACGTCAGACAGATCGACAGTAACTTGTTGCATTGCATATCCAGCAGTTTTGAGAGCAGCGAGGTATCCGAGGTAGAACTGTATGTGCTCCCGCAGGGATTCCACCTCAAATTGCCGATATCCCGTGTCACGTCCAGCACTCGCTAGAGCAAACATCTTGAAGTGTGGACTGAACCCGGGAATGTCATCGAATCGTTGTAAACGCGTACAGCGTGCGCTAGTAGCAAGGCGAATGACTTCTGGACTTCGAATGTTACCGCTAAGCAATTTCGCACGCTCCTTGGCGCATTCGAGTGCCAACGCCGTGGTCGGATCGGCAAGAACTTCACAGTTCCGTATCGTTCCGAGGACGTTTTTTTGATTCACGCCTGCCAGTACCGCGTTCACACCGAGCGGTATGACGCTCGACAGTTCAATCCCTGCAAAACGCGGATCGAGCAACTCGTATGCGATCCTATCCGCATTGACAAATGCCTGCTGACTGACCGTACATGGACTTACTAAGCGGTTCTCCTTATAACCGGCCTTGATGTTTAACAGTGAGATTTTCCGCGCCCGTCTCGCGAACACTTCCATAAGAAGCGTATGTAGTCTGTTGCCGGGCATGTCTGAAAGGGAATCAGCAATGTGTCCGGCTCCACTAGTCGTGATAATCTTTTCAATCACATCGGTTTTCATGCCGATCTCCTTTCTGTAAAGATCAACTCAAGGATGCCAAAAGAATTATAGGACAACGGGTGACATTTAGCAAATACTTTGATAAGATGTCCTCGATGCAAAAGAATACGGTTAATCATCCACTTGGTTTTTTTAAGAAGGATAATTCGATTTACGAATCAATTAATAACGATGATATATCTTTTGCGGCGTCGGACAACAAGTCGTACATTTCCATTCCTGATTATGATCCGGCTACACACTATATTGAACTCACTCGCTCTAGATATTATGAGACATTGATTACGGTGAGGCATCACATCAAGTCGGTCTCGGACAACTATTTTTACTTACTTGGAGCGAAAAACATCGATTTGTTCATGATGACGCCAAGCATTTCTTCTCCAATGGGTCCCGGGTCGGATTCTGAGGCTATTCCGATTAATTTTGGCAAACTGAAAACATATCTCACGGACTCCTCGCAGTTCGGATTCGAACCGCTTCTGATGAATGGCATCGACAAGGTTTATTGTTACTTACCATCAATGCGTGGTGAAAATCCAGACAAACGTCACTTGAACCAATTTTTTCACTGCGAAGCAGAAATAAAGGGTAGTCTAGACGCGCTTATTCCGATTATTGAAGGATATGTAAAATCCTTATGTGAGGCTCTGACATGGATGCCTAGTATTGTTGGAGGAATAAGCCGGGAACCGCAGGCGACTCGTGCTGCACTTAGTCGAATACTCGCTTTTGATACTTTCAAACGAATCACCTTGGATGAAGGTATTGAAATTCTGAAAAAAAGTGAGGTACCTGACTTATTTACTGAAACCCAACATGGTCGGGATATGACTTCGCGTGGAGAACTAGAATTGCTTCGCATTCTGCATATAGATACTCCGCTGTGGGTAACTTCATACGACAGAGATCGGGTAGCCTTCTACCAGAAACCTGAACCAAATAATAGTGACAAGGTTATTAATGCAGATCTACTATTCCCACCGCTAAATGGAAATTCTTTCGGCGGAGAAATTGTTGGGTCTGGGCAGCGACAGGATTCAGTTGAAGAAATGTATGAATCCCTTAAACGTCAGGGAATACCCGCAGCACCGTATGAATGGTATATAAATTTAAGGCGTTTATCCGGATACGGAATAACGTCCGGATTTGGTCTTGGAATAGAAAGATTCATCGCTTGGGCTCTTTGTCTAGAAGATATTAGGGACGCAATTATATATCCACGACTGAAAAATGTTGTTACGTATCCATGAGGGAATCTGAAGCAACACTTGCATTTATATTCGACTAAACTAGATGCCGATAAGTTTTTGAGTCACCTCCTTTCGAGAGGAGGGACTCTTGGCTGATGGCCGGAATAATAAGGAGAGTGAAGGATGGTGCCTGTTCCAATTTTCCCGCTCTTAACACACAGTAGATTCTTAACCCTGATCCATGTGGTAAAATTGACACACATGGAAAAAGGGAATTCTCAGAAAAAGGAGAGAATGTTTTCATGGATGAATTCGAAGTTAGAAGTGCGTGATACCGGGAAGTACGGCAAAGGAGTTTTCGCTACGGAAAACCTGCAAAAGAATGATATCCTAGCGATGTTCGGTGGATACGTGATGACGCTCGACGAGGAAAGTCTCTTGCCCGAAAATATTCGCGACTTGGGACATCAAATCTCCGACGATTTTGTCATAGGAATAAACGATGTGGCAGATTTACAATCCGTCGATTATTTTAATCACAGTTGCAATCCGAATGCAGGTATTAATGGGCAAATTTTCCTCGTTGCGATGGAAGATGTCATACCTGATGAACAAATCTGTTTTGATTATGCGATGACTGTAGGAGGGGATGAGCCGTACTCTTTAGAATGTTTATGTGGCTCAGAAAATTGCAGGAGAGTGATTAGCAACACAGATTGGGAAAATCCAGAATTGCAGAAAAAATACAGAGGATATTTCCAGTGGTATCTACAAGAAAAAATCAATAAATTGCAACAAGCTTTATGAATTATCTTGTTTGTCCAGACTCAGTCCCTAGTTTCTTAGGTTTTTTTGATATTTCTATAGCTCCAACCCTACTATTCTATTCCTATTTTCCAATTGTTATCGTCTCTCTTCTCTTGAGCATCTTCATTTTCTTTAAAGATAAATATTCATTGCAGAGTAAATTACTGTTGCTAATATCGATACTTTTTTCACTCTGGATTTTAACAGCGATTATTGGATGGATTGCCGTTTACGCAAGTACTGTTCATTTTTCTTGGCAAATTATCGCTGTGTTTGAAATGTTGGTATTTATTTTTGCTTTGTATTTCGTCGCAGTCTTTCTAAACAAGAAAGATATTGATTTCAAATATAAGTTATTGCTTGGGCTGGCATTTTTGCCAGTCATAGCTTCTTTGCCAACGGCTTTGAATATGGTGTCATTTGATCTGATAAATTGTCAGGCAAATAATGGGTATATTTGGGAGTACGTCTACATTTTTGAGGTCTCTTCGATCGTCATTATGATGTATATGTTTTTCAATAAGTTCCGCTCGCTTGCGAAAGGCGACCAGTTTAGAAAGCAAATAGTGATTTTGGCTATAGGAATATTTCTGTTTTTAGGGATGTTTACCGCGACCAACGTTCTCGGTGATTCACTGCTCGTGTATGAGTTCAACCTCATTGGCCCTATCGGAATGGTGGCTTTCGTAGCATTACTTGCATTTATGATTGTTCGATTCAAGACATTTAATACTAAACTCATTGGCGCACAGGCGCTCGTGGGAGCACTCACTGCAATAATATTTGCCGCGTTGTTCGTGAGGGAAATCGACGATGTCAGGTATGTACTTGTCGGCAGCATACTGCTCGTGATAGCCGTGGGCATTATGCTCGTGCGAGGCGTAAAGCGAGAAATCGCGCAGCGCGAGAAGATTGAGAAATTGGCAGGAGAGCTCGCCGCAACAAACGAGCGGCAGGAAACGCTGATCCACTTCATTGGGCACGAGGTCAAGGGGTTCTTGACCAAGGACGCAGGCGCGTTCTCGGCGCTCTGCGACGGCGATTTCGGCCCGCTGCCGGACGGACTACGGCCGTTTGCCTGTCAGGCGCTCGAGGAGTCTCGACGCGGTGCTGACTCGGTCGCGAATATCTTGAAAGCATCGAACTTGAAGAAGGGCACCGTAACGTACGCGAAAGCACCATTTGATCTGAAAGCACTTGTGGCGGAAGCGGTCGAGAAGGCGAAGACAACTGCAGAACAGAAGAAGCTGACCATTACGTTTGCTGCTGACGACGGCTCGTACCAGATGACAGGGGACAAGGCGCAGATCAACGACCATGTGATCCGCAATCTTATCGATAATGCGCTCAACTACACCGCGACCGGCACGGTTGCTGTCTCCCTCAAAAATGATGCAGGGGAATTCGTCGTCTCGGTTAAGGACTCCGGCATCGGCATCACCGAGGAGGACAAGAAGCGGCTCTTCACCGAGGGCGGCCACGGTAAGGACTCGCAGAAGATTAATGTCCATTCCACCGGCTACGGCCTCTATATCGCGAAGCAGATCACCGAGGCGCACGGTGGCACGATCCGCGCCGAGAGCGAAGGACAAGGCAAGGGTTCGACGTTTGTGGTGGAGTTTCCCGTCTAGAAGACTTCATTTCAGAAGATAGAAATGGAGTGGTAGGATAAGCTCCTGTGGCAGAGAAATATAACCGCAAAAGGAGTGAGCGAAGACCAGTTCATCTTCCCCAGTCAGAAGAGGAATGGTTGCAGCTTGGGAAATTTGAAATTGAGAAGATTACCGTTGAAGGGAGGGAGATACGATGTGCATTGGTACGTGGACCAGAGCACTCCCCGCTTGTTACTATGGTGGGAGGTATTCCTCGCGATCCCGAGCGCCGCAAGAAACTGCCGCTGATAAACAAATTGTACGGGCACCTCGCGCTTAAAGTGCTCGATCAAGGCGAATCCAGTCTTTTATACAACCAACCATCCACGGGTGGCTCAACCGGTGAGTGGAAAGAAGAGACATTTCAGTCTCGGACGAAGGTTCTTGTTGAAACGTCGAAATATTTTTATGACCACACAAGTGCCACAAATCTTTCGCTTGTAGGCACAAGCGCTGGAGCTTACATGGTGGTTAATGCGCTTCAACAGCTAGAAGGCCTGGGAATTCGAGTCCCGAGAATAGCACTTCTTTCTCCAGCGGCATTTCCAAAAGGCATTGAGGATATCGCATATGGCGAATCTTTCAGTAGGGCTATTCACGAAGATTGGGACATTTCTGACTCGCCCGTTTTCCCCCTGCTCGAAAAGTATGTAAGAAACGGTGGGTCGGTCTTCATGAGCTTCTTCGAGGCTGATGATCCCCCGATTCCTCAACACATACAGAATTTTTATAAGGATTTCGCACGACGATTATCGGATACAGGGGCAGACATAAGATCCACGATCATCCCAGGAGTCGCGCATAACTTCCGGAGGATCGACATATCGGAAGGCGCGAATGCAGTCGATAACGACAGTATACGGACGACAACAACCGTTCTTGCTAATTTCTTACGTCAATGAAAAAGATACCTTTAAGAATCAATTTTGGCAGGACGGTACTGTTCGGCGACTCTATCCAAGAGAATACCAATCCGCGGTGGCTTTTTCTTCATGGAGCGGGCACCAGCGATAGGAAAAGATTTGAGCAATTGAGAATACTTCTTGCAGATGTGGGAGTTGGCTCATGTTCTTTTGATTTTATTGGCCATGGAGAAACGGGAGGAAGTCTCATTGGGTCATCCCTGGAGAGCAGGGCTGCTCAGACAGCCGCCCTGATTGATTCGCATGCGGTGTCGCGGCCTCTCTCAATTGTAGCTTCGAGTATGGGTGGCCATATCGCGATCAAAATGACGGAGTCGCACGAGATTGAAAACCTCGTACTCATAGCTCCTGCAGTGTATGCGTCGCAGGCGCATAGCATCCCATTCGGCCCAATCTTCACTGAGGTTATTCGACGTCATTTCAGCTGGCGGGAAACTGATGACTGGGAGATTTTACGAAATTATAAGGGCAATTTGCTGATCTTCGAAGCCGAAAATGATCAGATCGTCCCGCATGAAGTAATAGAGAGAATTTATGATTCTGCTCGAGACGCAAGATCCAGGGCTTTAGTTGTCGTGGAGGGCGCGACACACTCTCTGGCAAAATGGCTCGACGAGCGTCAGGATTCTCTTAGGGGAATTGTTGAAATGATACATGGGTTGCATCAATCCACCGATAAGGCGCACGGCGGCACCATCCGCGTCGAGAGCGAAGGACAAGGCAAGGGCTCAACCTTCGTTGTCGAGTTCCCGGCGTAGTTACCAAAACAAATTAATCAGTGTCTTTTTTATTTTTCTTCCGTAACATCAGTTCGGGCTTTCCCATCGTCAGTTCTAAACTCACTTTAATGCCTAGCGACTGTATCCAATTCAAAATCTCTTTCTTCACATTTGAAACGTTCTCAGTCCTACGCACATGATGTCTCTCGACTTCCATAAATAGACCGAGGCCCTTCACATCTTCAAGAACTATCTCGTAACTTTTGCTAGTAAACGTGGATTTAATATTTTTAATCCTTATCAATTCTTTAAATCCCAATTTCTTGAATATCTCGTCTATTTTCTTATAGTCATCAACTTTTGTTTCATATTCGTCTGAATAGAGCCACACCCCTTTTTTATCAAAACGATCAACTTTATACGCAATTGAAGATTCACCATCTTTGTCTCGAATCCTCAGGCACTGTTTTAATTGACCGCTCGGATCCGGCTTTAATTCGTTACGTTTAGGATCATAATAATATGTATCAAGAGTCTTCTTGTTACCTAGGAATTTCAATTCGTGCAGCTTTTGTAGAGCCTTTTTTTTCTTTTCGTGTATCTCAACCAATATTTCAACCTCTCTTTTCATAGTTGTGTATGATTTGACGTATTTCTTCCTTCGTATTGAGGGTGATTCCCATTGCCATCGTCCAGTTTTTCTGATGCCTATATATTATGTTTTGGGCGGCGTCTCTTCCGAATAAGTAGCCCATGACCATCGCAGATTCCTTAAATGAAGAGAACTGCAGCGGTACAATAATGCCTCGCTTCAGCCAGGTTAGGCCACAATTACGCGGCGAATCTATCTTTTCGGATCTTATCGTCCGCCATTCGTCAAAGTCCTTCGCCCGTATGGTATCTGGTATATATTTAAACCACATATTATTCAATTCATCATTGAAGGTTTCATCCCAGCCTATTGTCACAAAGATTCCATCGTCCCGTAATATCTCATAAATAGCTTTCAATTCATGTATGCATAACTCCTTGTCAGAAATATGGCTCGGGAAACCAAACGAGCTAATAACGAAGTTAGATTTAACTTTCAATACCTTTGGTAGTTTCAGAATATTCGAATGAATGACTGAGACTTTATTTATAAATTTCCTCTCCCTTTTGATATTCTTTTCTACGAAGTCACACATGCCCTTACTCGAATCAACGCCAAATGCTTGACCTTCATACTTGATTTTCTTAAGAATCTGCCATAACGTTCTGCCCGTTCCTGTTGCTACATCTATCGGATTGATAACTCGTTTGCTTCCTAGCATTCTATGAATTAAATCAAAGCAAATATTTTCAGGATCTTCTGACTCAGAAAAAAGATTATATATGGCAGGATCCTTATACCACTTGTCTGATTCATCAATGATTAGGCCGTTTTCATTTTTATGCGAACTAATTTCCAAATTTAATTGATTTTTGTAATCTGGATTCAGAAGAAAATATATAGTTTTTGATATTTCAGAAATGACAGATGTTTCCGTTTCAATATCTAGAATCTTATGCAGTGTCTCCAAGGCGTTATCATGCGCCATATTTCTCATTGATCTGCAAGCCATCTTCCTAATTAGCGGATCCCCATCGAATAATGCTCTTTCAAGAAACGGTTTCAGCAACTCAACGTCACTGTACTGCAAAGCAAAAAATGTATAATACTTAAGTTCATAATTTTTATGTTTGACAAGCTTCTTCAATTTATCGAAGATTTGTTTATCTACTAAGTTTAATCTACCGATTATCCAGCAGCAGTTTACTAGAACATCGCAGTCGTTGCTCTTTAGGAATAGTTTTTTGATTGCGGGGTAAATTATTTTTTGTATATTATCGACGTTACTTAAAGTCAATATACCGATAATCGATTTTTTATCAGATACGTTATTAAGGTAATATTTCAGACTTCGGATCCTACCAATCTTTAAAGAACGTTTTAGTAAATTTACTGCTTCCTCAACGCCAATATTTTCAAGTGAAAAAGCCGCTCTCCACCAAGCGTTTGAATTAGTGCTGTAATTTACGACTGCATACAGAAAGTCTACGACGAACTGATCTTTCCGATTGAATTCGCCAAATAGCCAAGCTAATCCAATAGAATTATACAGTCGCGGCGTATTTTTAACTTCTTTAAATATTCCAATTACTAAGTCGGTAGGTAGGTGTTGCAGTATGCTTGCAATGTTCCAGTCATATTTTTTATCATACGACGCTATTCTATCAATTAAATTAGAAACAATTGTTCTCCTACTTTCCTCTCCTTCTTGCATCAATAATTGTGAGATCCGTAATAACTCTCTTTCGGAATAAATAGCCTTATTTAAGAAATCGAAATTGTCCAACGAAATGTTGTCAATTATTCGCTGGTCTTCTTTTGAAAGCCCATTCTTCATGGTGGCAACATGTTACAACATGTTGCTAACAAAGTAAAGGACTCATCGGTTGCTACGAACTCCACACCGCGCTCGATAGTGTGACGATGCGTCAGCTATGGCTTCTATATCGCGAAGCAGATCACTGAGGCACACGGCGGCACTATCCGTGCCGAATCAGAGGGTGCTGGCAAGGGTTCGACGTTTATCGTGGAGTCTTCGGTCGCATGAGGCTCCGAAGGGCGTAGTCGACATACTGAGACGTCCGCGCAATGTTGGAATATGGTATAATATGTATAATGATTTCTATTCCCGCGTCGGCCGTGCGATTGTTCTGGGACGTTAATCCGAGAACGCTCGACCTCGCAGCGCACAAAGGTGTCATTATCGAGCGTATGCTCAACTACGGAACGCTTGACGATTGGCGCTGGCTCATCTCGACATATGGACTGAGTGTCGTGCGCGATGCTCTTACTGGGCGAGGGTCGGTCCGCCAAAGCGGCATACGAAAAGAGTCCGCGGGATTGGCCGCGCTCCTTATCCGATGAGCCAGCTGCATCTCGAGACGCTCATACCGGAAGCGACGGAACTGTTCCCGAAGCTCGCGGCGTTCAAAAAGGAATTTTATCTAGCGGGCGGCACGGCGCTCGCTCTTCAGCTCGGCCACCGTGTGTCGGTAGACTTCGACCTTTTCACCCCGCAACCAATAAAGAAAACTCTTCTTCCGATGGTGGAGTCTGTGTTCTCTGTCCCTGTCTCGAACGTGCTCGTGAATAGTAGCAGTGAACTTTCGCTTATCGTCGGGGGCGTCAAATGCACATTCTTGGAGTATCCGTTCGCGGTACTCTTGCCACTCCAAGAAGGCGAACCGGTTGATCTCTTGTCTGCCAAGGAGATTCTCGCTACGAAGGCATACTCTATTGGACGCCGCGGTTCATTTAAAGATTATGTAGATCTGTATGTAGGACTACGAGAATCTGTCGCATCGCTCGGCGAAATCATAGAGCTTGCCAAGAGGAAGTACGAAGACGCGTTTAATGACCGGCTCTTCCTGGAACAACTATTATATCTCGATGATGTTGATGAAATCACGCTTCTCATGCGATCTGGTCAGCAACCGACGAAGCAACTCATACTAGATTTCTTTACGAAAGCGATAGTGCAGTTGAAGCTTTAGCGCGATACTGTCGTTACAGCGAGTTAGGACGTCGGCAAGTGCTCAACGTTTTCAGTAGGGTTTCCCTCCATTACGTAATGTGATCGGTTGCTGAACCAGAAGTTAGTCTGAGATCATTTATTTACTCGAGACGATATTTGTCGGAGTGCCGGCGGCGAAGCTCTTGATGTTTTCAATTGAGGTATTCAAAATGCGCTCGACCGCCTCGGTCGTATTAAATGCGATGTGGGGCGTGACGATGACACGCGGATGATCGATGAGATAGTGATTCTCGAGCGCAATTTTCAGTTCCGCCTCCTTCGGGTGAGGCGCAGTCAAAAGCGCGACTTCTTCGGAGAGTTCTCCCTCTTCTTCGAGCACGTCGAGTGCTGCGCCAGCGAGCGTGCCGTCCTTGATCGCGGCGATAATCGCTTCGGTCTCGACAACCGCGCCGCGCGACGTATTGATAAGGTACGATCCCTTTTTGAATGTGGCGATGTTCTCTCGATTGATAAGATGATGCGTCTGCACGTTATACGGGACATGGAGCGTGATCACGTCTGAAGTAGCGAAGAGATCCTCGAGCGATGCGTAGGAGAAGTTGAGCGCTTTCGCGCGCGCGTCGTCAGTATGGTGGTCGAAGCCGAGCACCTTCATCCCGAACCCATTCCCGATGCGAATTGAATGGACGCCGATATGGCCGCAACCGACGACGCCGAGCGTCTTGCCTGCGAGGTCGAATCCACGCAGATTGTTCTGTACGAAAGCGCCGGTCTTGCGCACCTGCTCATCGGCGTCGATGACGCGTCGTGAGAGCGCGAGGAGGAGCGCGAAGGCGAATTCAGCAACGGTATTCTCGCCATACGAAGGCACATTTGCGACGGCGATACCGCGCTTCGTTGTGGCCGCAAGGTCGATATGGTCGAAGCCGGTCGAGCGCGTCGCGATGAGCCTCAGAGCGGGAAAGCGATCTAGCTCGGCCTCTCCAATGGGCGACTCAATAAAGGTGCAGAGAATCTCGGCCTCCGGATCAGTGAGATCGGGATACTTTGCAAGCGAGTCGTTATGAAATTCTATTTGATCATTCGGGAGTCGTTCGCGCACAAATGCTTCTTCCCACGGTTCGCCGGAAAAGTAGTGGATTTTCATAGAGGTATGCGCACCATGTTACACCGATTCGGCCTCGCGTTCTATGGCGCGCAGTCGGTCGTACTTCTCGATGCGTTCGCTCTGCTCGAGCCCGCCCGCTTTGATGCCGTGGGCGCCGACGGCGTACGCGAAGTCCGCGATGAAGGTGTCATGCGTCTCACCCGAACGGTGCGATGCGACGACAGCGAAGCCGGCTGCATAGGTTTCTTGTACCGCTTTCAGCGCTTCGCGAACCGTGCCGATCTGGTTCGGTTTTATGAGTACAGCGTTTATTTCCTTGCGACTTGCCGCTTCGCGGATGCGCGTTGGATCGGTAACCGTGAGATCGTCGCCAATAATCATGACTTTCTTGCCGATCGCTTCGGTGAGATGGGCGAAATCGTCGGGCGCGGTCTCAGCGAAGGGATCCTCGATGCTGTGAATAGGGAAGCGGCTGGCGAGATCCTCATATATCTGAAAGAGCAGCTCGGCTGTATATACCTTATCGAGCAGGTGATATTTCCCATCGCGGTAGAGCTCGTTCGCAGCAGCATCGATCGCGATAGAGGTGTCAGGGAACTCCCGAGTGATGTCGGTGAGCAGTTCAAACGGCGCGTCGAGCGTATCGAATGTCGGCGCGTAGCCGCCCTCATCACCCATCGGCGTGTTTGCGCCGAGGCGTTCGCCTATCTTCGAGAATGCTTCCTGTGCGATAGGGAGCGCAGTACCCATGTGTCCCTCGATGGTGAGCAAGTATTCCTGGAACGGGAGTTTGAAATCCGCGTGTGCGCCCCCATTCATGACGTTGATAAAAAGACGTGGCGCGCGCGG